>ERZ724512.517-NODE-517-length-17578-cov-11.413285_pt1 | contig 17578 bp, 17 predicted proteins | sample MGYA00376045_ERZ724512 | MGnify/ENA primary metagenome ERZ724512 (study PRJEB28724, sample SAMN07190883) | activated sludge metagenome | isolation source: activated sludge of sewage treatment plant in Hong Hong | place: Hong Kong | collected 2016-03-17 ... | reverse complement strand
GGCCGATCACCATCACGCCGAAACCGGCGTGGAAGTCCGTGTACTGGTTGCCGTCGACGTCCCAGACCTGGGATCCCTTGCCCTCGGTCAGGTAGACCGGCCAGGGGTCCATCATCTGGAAGGAGGAAGGCACTCCCCCCGGCATCACTTTCACCGCGCGCTGGTATTCCGCGGCGGACTTGCCGGTGCGATTGCGATAGATCTCCTGCTGCGCCTCGGTCAGTGAGGCTATTCGCTGGGGGTCAAGGCCGCTGTCAGACATCTGCTCTCCTCGGTCGTGGGGTAGGGATCAGCCTATATATCTGCCCGCCGCCGATCCAGACTCAAACGTCAGAGGTTCCGGACCGGGCTGGACATTTTGACAAGCAGAGCCGACCCGGCCATCTTCAGGTCTTGCGGTCAGGTTTCCCTGTCCCTGAGTTCTGCCCTTCGGATCTTGCCGGAGGCCGTTTTCGGGAGCTCGTCGGTGAACTCGATCAGCCGGGGGTACTTGTAGGGCGCGGTTTCCCGGCGGCAGTGTTCCTGCAGTTCGGCGGCCAGGGCCTCGTCACCGTGGCGGTCGCGCAGCACCACCACGGCTTTCACGACCGAACCGCGTTCCGGGTCGGGCGAGGCGATTGCCGCCGCCTCGGCCACCGCGGGATGCGAGAGCAGCGCCGATTCCACCTCGACCGGACCGATCCGGTAGCCGGCCGAGGAGATCACGTCATCGTTCCGGCCTTCGTGAAAGAGATAACCCTCATCGTCCTCGCGGACCAGGTCGCCGGTCGCCCACCACTCGCCTTCGAAGCGGCTTCCGTCGATGTAGCTGTGGAAGAAGGTGGGGGAGGTGGCTGCCATCACCTGGAGTTCGCCCTCGACGATCCGGGTCTCGATACCGGGCAGAGGCCGGCCCATCGACCCTTCGCGACCGGCCACGGCCTCGCCGGGCCGCATGCCGGTCACGGCGCCGGTCTCGGTCTGGCCGTAACCGTCGGCGATCTCGAGTCCGGTCGCCTCGCGGAAGGCACCGATCACTTCGGGGTTCAGCGCCTCGCCGGCCGAGACCATCCTCCGTAGGGAGGGGGCGGGGGAGAGAGTGGTTCGCTTGGCCAGGATCCGGTACTCGGTCGGGGCCTGGCAGAGCACGTTGACCTCCTGCTGGCGGACGATGTCCATCCTTGTGGCGGGGTCGAAACGACCCTCGACCAGCAGCGACTTCGCTCCCCTCAGCCAGGGGGCGATGAAGGAGTTTCGCGAAGACTTCGACCAGCCCGGGGCGGCGGTGCACCAGCAAAGGTCGTCCGGCTCGGCCCCGACCCAGTGCTGGGCCTGAACGGCCTGGCCCATCAGATAGCGCTGCGAGTGGACTACGCCCTTCGGTTCGGCGGTGGTGCCGGAGGTGAAGACGATCAGGGCCGGGTCATCCAGAGCCAGGCTGGCAACCTTGGCCGGCGTCGCCTGGGCGAGGTCCTCGTCAAAGATCCGGTCGAGGTCTTCCAGATCGAAGGCGGGTATCCCGTCCGGCAGGCCGGCCAGGTAGTCGGCCTCGCCGATCGCCAGAGCAGGATTGGTGGCGGCGACCCGGTAGGCGAGGTCGTGCTCGCTGAGCTGGGGGTTGAGCGGCAGCGCAATCGCCCCCATCCGGAAGCAGGCCAGCATCGAAACGACCCACTCGATCCTGCTTCCGACCAGGATCATCACGACATCCCCGCGCCGCACTCCCCGGTCCAGCATCGCCCCCGAAAGGCCCAGACTCCGCGCAAAAAGGTGAGAAAAACAGAAGACCGTCCGGTTCCCCTCACCGTCAATCGCAATAACGGCCTCCTGCGAAAAAGGGAACTTCTGGATTACGTCATCAATGAAGTTCAAGGTCCGCCGAGTCTAGCCAGCCTTGGCGCTTGCGTGACCGGGTCCGGTCAGTGCGCCCCGACGAGTTTCGGGTCGGACAATCGAGATGCCCGGGCGACCTGGTTGCGGGAGTGCCCGCCGACGACGTTTCGGGCCACCCTTTCGAACGAGTTTGGTTGAGCGGGTCCGGGCAGTGCGCCCCGACGACGTTTCGGGCCGAGGAGGGGTGTACTGCCCGGACCCGCTCTAACCGAAGCTAGTTCTCGTATTTCTTGATGATCCGCAGGGATCCCTCGGGAGCGGCTTCTTCACAGAGGTAGCAGAGGACGCACTCGTCGAGCTGGCCGCGAACAATCTCGGTGCCGTTCTCGGTCGCCTTGAAGATGCCGACGGTGCAGACCTCTTCCAGCTTCTTGGCCAGCTCGGGATCCGAGGCGGCGGGCTCGTCGAGCTCGATGTCGATGAAGACGCTGTCCATCGTTTCGTTGCTCATGCTCCGATCCTTTCCTTGACTGCGTCGGGGATCTCGTCGATCCGCTCGACCACGGTGATGCCGGCCGATTCCAGACGCTTGATCTTCTCGGTCGCCGAGTCTTCCTTGCCCTCGACGATGGTGCCGGCATGGCCGAAGGTCATGCCCTTCATCGACTCATCGTCCATGAACTTGCCGGCCATGAAAGCGACGATCGGCAGGCGGGAATTGTTCTCGGCCTGCCAGTCGGCGAGCTGGGCTTCCATGCGGCCACCCGGCTCGGTGTAGATGACGATCGCCCTGGTTTCCTCATCAGCCTCGAAGTACGGCATAAGCTCGGCGTAGCTCGAGCCGATGATCGCGTCGCCGCCAATCGAGACGGCGGTCGAGACGCCCAGGCCGGCGGCCGTGAGCGAGGAGGAGATCTCGGTGGTCATGCCGCCGGAGCGGGACATCACGCCGACGACACCGGGGCTGTACGACTTGGCGGCGTCCTTGGCCGGGCCGCCGATGCCGCCCATCTTGCATACCTCGGGGACGATCAGGCCGAGGCAGTTCGGACCGATGATCCGGGCGTCATGCATGTTGGCGAACTCGACCATCTCGGCCACGTCGCCGCGCGGGATGCGTTCGGTGACGACGACGATCAGCTTGATCCCGTTGTCGATCGCCTCGATCACCGCGTCCTTGGTGAAGCCGGGGGGGACGGTGACGATCGAGCCGTCGATCTGGCTGCCATGGTTTTCAACCGCCTGCTCGACCGTGTCGAAGACCGGCACGCCGTGGACTTCGCGGCCCTTGCGGCCGGGGGTCACGCCGCCGACGACCTTCGAGCCGTAGTCGAGGCATTCCTTGGTCAGGTTGACCGCTTCGCGGCCGGTGATGCCCTGGACGATGAAGGTGGTGTCCTTGTTCAGGAGAATTGACATTAGTTCTGCTCCTGGATCTTGGCGACGGCTCGTCCGGCGGCATCCCAGAGGGAGACCGAACGGTCGCAGTATTCGACGCCGTAGTGGTCGAGGATCTTGTTGCCCTCGTCTTCCCAGGCGCCCGGGATGCGGAAGATGGCGATGGTCTCGCCGGGATCCTTGCCGAGTTCGAGGCAGGCCTTGATCACGCCACGGGCCACGATGTCAACCCGGGTGTTGGAAACGATCGACATCATCACGGCGATCTTCTCGACGCCGTCCTTCTTGAGGACTTCCTTGGCGAGACCACAGGCCTTGGCGACCGAGGGGTTGCCGCCGATCTCCGAGTAGTTGGCCGGCTTGCCGCCCTGGGAGCGAACCGCGTCGGTCAGAGTCAGCGAACCGCCGCCGGCGCCGATCACCAGGCCGAGGTTGCCTTCGAAGCCGTGGTCCTTGCCCTGGATCACGCCGCGATGGTCGGCCGCGTCGATCTCCTTGACGTTCTTCTCGAACTCGGACGGGACATACGGGTCGCGGTTGTCGTCCTCGGCAATCCCGAGTTCCTTCCGCAGGAGCTTCTTCTGGCGACCCTCGGCCTCGGACTCCATCTCCATGTGGGCGTCGAGTGCGACGAAGGTCCCGTCGGTCAGCTCGGCCAGGGGATTGATCTCGGCCAGGATCATGTCGTTTTCACGGAAGAGGCGGGCCAGCTTGGCGAGGATCGGCGTTGCCCGGTTCAACTGGCTGCCGGTCACGCCGGTTGCAGCGATGACCTGCTTGGCCTCGTAGTCACCGACCGGAAGCAGGTTCGAGATGTGACCGCGGCCCACGTGGTCCGGGTGCTCCTCGGCGACCTGCTCGATGTCGATGCCGCCCATGTCGCTGAACAGCATCAGCGGCTTCTTGGCAGTGCCGTCCCAGACCACCGAGGCGTAGTACTCCTGCTTGACCTCGGCCTTCGGGTCGACCAGGACGCCGACCGGCATGTGGCCGTTGATCTCGAGCTTGAGAATGTCCTCGGCGTGCTGCGCGGCCTCATCCGGGGTGTCGGCGAACTTTACGCCGCCCGCTTTCATGCGGCCACCGGTCAGGACCTGGGACTTGATCACGGTCGGACCGCCAATTTCCTCGGCGATCTTCCGTGCCTCTTCGGGGGTTTGGCAGAAGCCGTACTTGGTGACCGGAATTCCGGCCAGCTCGACGATCTTTCTTGCCTCGTATTCGTAGAAGATCATTGCGGCGAAAATCTATTCCAGAACCGGGCGACCGGTTATTCCGATTGAGTCGCTAGGAATCGGCGGCGCGACCGGACGCTATGTAGTGTGCGGCCCGTGTTGGTCCGTCCTCTCTTCCTGCTCGCCGGCCCGTTTCTGGCCGCCATGATCCTTGCCGGCTGCGGAGCCGGTGACGTGATCGACGATCAGAAGACCGAGATCGCGGTCCGGTTCGACGTGCAGGACGCCACCGGGGAGCCGGTGCGCTCGGTGACCTGCCCGTCCGGGGTGCCGGTCTCGGTCGGCACCCGCTTCACCTGTCACGTGGTGGCGAAGTCGGGCGATGACGCCGTGGCCGAACTCGAAGTCACCTCCGATGACGGCGATTTGCGGATGCTGTCGCTCACCGCCCCCTGATTCGGCCAAACCAGTGGTGGTAACCGGCGGAGTCGTCTGTGAATCATGTTCGGTAGTTATCCGCAGACCCTCGCTGGTCAGACCGCAATTCGCACTGATCTCCGTCACAATTCCGTAACCGGCTAAATCCGCGCCGCCCTCTCCTTCGCAGGCGCGTTGACCAAGGAGTTGAAGAGCGCCAGTGAGTGAAACGACCCAGGTGACCGCCCCGACCAAGAACGCCAGGCTGCTTGCCTGGGTGGATGAGATCGCCGAGCTGACCCAGCCCGATCAGGTCTACTGGTGTGACGGTTCCGCCGAGGAGTACAACGCCCTCGCCGGGCGCCTGGTGGAAGCCGGGACCTTCGAAAAGCTCTCTGACGCAAAGCGCCCCAACTCGTACCTCGCCCTTTCGGATCCCGGTGACGTCGCCCGGGTCGAGGACCGAACCTTCATTTGTTCGGAGAAGGAAGAAGACGCCGGGCCGACCAACAACTGGCGCGACCCCGAGGAGATGCGGGCCACCCTGAAGCCGTTCTTCGAGGGCTCGATGAAGGGCCGCACCATGTACGTGGTGCCGTTCTCGATGGGCCCGCTCGGCTCGAACATCGCCCACATCGGTGTTCAGCTCACCGACTCGGCCTACGTCGCCGCGTCGATGCGGATCATGACCCGGATGGGCAAGGGCGCGCTCGACGTGCTTGGTGATGGCGAGTTCGTTCCCTGCGTCCACTCGGTCGGCATGCCGCTCGAGGAAGGCCAGGAAGACGTGCCGTGGCCCTGCAACGCCGAGAACAAGTACATCGTCCACTACCCGGAGACCCGGGAGATCTGGTCATACGGTTCCGGCTACGGCGGCAACGCGTTGCTCGGCAAGAAGTGTTTCGCGCTGCGGATCGCCTCGGTGATGGCCCGCGACGAGGGCTGGATGGCCGAGCACATGCTGATTCTCAAGCTGACCAGCCCCGAAGGCGAGGTCAAGTACGTGACCGGTGCCTTCCCCTCGGCCTGCGGCAAGACCAATCTCGCGATGCTGATTCCGACGATGGAGGGCTGGACCGTGGAGACGGTCGGCGACGACATCGCCTGGATGAAGTTCGATGACGAGGGCCGCCTGCGCGCCGTCAATCCCGAGGCCGGCTTCTTCGGGGTCGCCCCCGGCACCGGTGCCGACTCCAACCCGAACGCAATGGCGACCATCGTCGACAACACGGTCTTCACCAACTGCGCGAAGACGGACGATGGCGATATCTGGTGGGAGGGGATCGGCCCCGCTCCCGAGCACCTGATCGACTGGCACGGCAATGACTGGGCCCCTGATTCGGAGACCCCGGCAGCCCACCCGAACGCCCGCTTCGCCGTTCCTGCCGCGCAGTGCCCCACCATCGCCTCCGAATGGGAGGATCCGGCCGGCGTGCCGATCGACGCCTTCCTCTTCGGTGGCCGCCGGGCCAGTGTGGTGCCGCTCGTTTCCGAGTCCTTTGACTGGAATCACGGCGTTTACCTCGCCGCAACCATGTCTTCCGAGACCACGGCAGCTGCTGCCGGCGCGGTCGGCAAGCTGCGCTTCGACCCGATGGCGATGCTGCCCTTCTGCGGGTACAACATGGCCGACTACTTCGGCCACTGGCTCGACATCGGCCAGACCGAGGGGGCGAAGCTGCCGAAGATCTTCTATGTCAACTGGTTCCGCAAGGACGAAGACGGCAAGTTCATCTGGCCTGGATTCGGCGACAACAGCCGCGTGCTCGAGTGGGTCTTCAACCGCTGCGACGACCGGGGCGAGACGGTCGAGACCTCGATCGGGCTGCTGCCTAAGGTCGAGGAACTCGATCTCGAAGGCGTCGACGTGACCCCGGAACAGATGGAAGTGCTGCTGACCGTGGACGACGAAGCGGTCAAGGCACAGTTGCCCCAGATCGAAGAGCATCTGGACAAGTTCGGCGATTCACTGCCGGCCGAGATCCGGAATCAGTTCGAAGCCCTCAAGGGCCGGCTCGGAGCCTGACGGCAGAACTGCCGTGGGCCTGCTCGGGGTCATCGGCGGCAGCGGTCTCTACGGCCTGAGCGCCTCAGGCCGGCAAAAGGCTGTTTCAACCCCGTGGGGCCCGGCATCGGGCCCCACGGTCATTCATGAGGTCGGAGGCGGGGTTGCGTTCATCGCCCGCCACGGGACCGATCATTCGATCGCCCCGCATCGGGTCAATTACCGGGCCAACGTCCACGCCCTGCGTGAGGCCGGCTGCGACCGGGTCCTCGCCGTTTCCAGCGTCGGCGGGATCGCTCCGGCCTGTCAGCCGGGAAAGCTTGTCGTCCCCGATCAGCTGATCGATTACACCTGGGGTCGCGAGATGACCTTCCAGGGTGAGGGCGATGCGGTCCGCCATTTCGATTTCACCGATCCCTATTCACCCGATTGGCGCGGGAAGGTCACCGGGGCGTTGAGCGAGCTGGAGATCGAATTCGTCGACGGCGGCACTTACGCCGCGGTCCAGGGACCGCGGTTTGAAACCGCCGCGGAAATCCGGCGCCTCGCTGCCGACGGCTGCCACATCGTCGGCATGACCGGCATGCCCGAGGCCATCCTCGCCCGCGAGGCCGGCCTCGACTACGCGGCTGTCTGCCCGGTTGGAAACCTCGCGGCCGGCATCGCCACCGAGGAACTCAGCATGGACGACGTGATCGGCGCCGTCGGCTCCGGCATGGAACGGGTAACCAGCCTGATCACAAATCTCGCCTGACCAGCCCTGGCGGTGACGCCGCGGGGTCGCTGTGTTTACGCCGCGGGGCCGGGTGAGGATCGCCGGGACGGACGCACGCGCGGCATTCAGCCGCGCTGGTCCTGGAGTGTCCCGGACGACCCTCACCCGGCCCCGCGGCAGATGCCTCCCCTCGCCCGTCTTGAACTATGAGGTGCCGCAGGTTTGCTACCGGAGAGGTCGCAAACCTGCGGCACCGTCGTATCGGAGGGGTTTCAGTTGGAAGGCGGGGCGAACCCCGCCCGACCTGCTTATGTGGGAATGCCGGACAGCCGTAAAATGTCCGTCATGAGTGAGGACAAGAAGTTTCTGCTGCCTGAGTCTGCGATTCCTACCGGCTGGGTCAACATCATGGCCGACGCTCCGGGCGAGCCCTTGCCGCCGCTCAGCCCGGCCACCGGCCAGCCGGCCGGGCCCGATGACCTCTCGGCGATCTTCCCGATGAGCCTGATCGAACAGGAGATGTCACCGGAGCCGGTGGTCGAGATTCCCGATGAAGTGAGGGAGACTTACAAGCTCTGGCGGCCGACCCCGCTGATCCGGGCGACCCGCCTCGAGAAGGCTCTCGACACCCCCGCTCACATCTATTACAAGTACGAAGGCACCTCACCGGCCGGCTCCCACAAGCTGAACTCGGCCGTCGCGCAGGCCTATTACAACCGGGAGGCCGGCACCCGGAAACTGGTTACCGAAACCGGGGCGGGGCAGTGGGGCTCGGCCCTCTCGCTCGCCTGCCAGTGGTTCGGGATCGAATGCGAAGTGTTCATGGTCGGGGTTTCCTACGACCAGAAGCCCTATCGCCGGGCGATGATCGAAACCTGGGGTGCCTCGGTTCACCGCAGCCCCTCGGACCTGACCGAAGCGGGCCGTTCCCAGGCAGCCCATGAGAGCGGCAGCCTCGGCATCGCGATCTCGGAAGCGGTCGAGGTCGCGGCCGGCTCCGAGGACGCCAACTATGCCCTGGGTTCCGTCCTCAATCACGTCTGCCTCCACCAGACCGTGATCGGCCAGGAAGCGATCGCCGCGATGGAGATGGCCGGCGAATACCCGGATGTGGTGGTTGGCTGCGTCGGTGGCGGCTCGAACTTCGCCGGCCTGATCAACCCCTTCCTGCGCGAGAACATCCGAAACGGCAAGACGACCCGCTTCCTCGGCGCGGAACCGGCCGCCTGCCCGACCCTGACCCGGGGCAAGTACGCCTATGACTTCGGTGACACCGTAGGCATGACTCCGCTGATGCCGATGTACACGCTCGGTCATGACTTCGTGCCCGCACCCGTTCACGCGGGAGGCCTCAGGTATCACGGCGATGCCCCCAGCCTCTGCGCCTTCGTTCACGAGGGTTTCGTCGAGGCGACCGCCGTTCCCCAGGGTGCGGCCTTCGAGGCGGCGCTGCTCTTCGCCCGCACCGAAGGGATCATTCCCGGCCCGGAACCGGCCCATGCGATCCGCGCCGTCATCGAGGAAGCCGAAGCGGCGAAGCAGGCCGGTGAGGAGCGGGTGATCCTGCTCGGGCTTTCCGGCCACGGTCATTTCGACATGTCCGCCTATCAGGCGTACCTGTCGGGAGAGCTTGAGGATCTCGAACTCGATCAGGAGGAACTGGACGCCGCGATCGAGCGCCTGCCGGAGGCACCGGCGATCGCCTGAAATTTCCCGGGACCGGGCGCACCCCCGACCGGTAAAGGTTGTTAACTACCCCGAATGCTCCAGCCGGGGAACTCCACAGCCAGTCGATCGCGCCTGCTTTCCGGAGGCATGATCCTCGCCGCTCTGGCGGCCGTTTTGACTGCTTTCGCGGTCCTGGCGGCGCCTGCGAGGTCGGCCGATCCCTACACGGTCGAATCCAACATTCCCTACGCGCCCGCCAACGCCCAGGCTGGCTCCAACCTGCTTGACGTCTACGTCCCGAAGGCCGATTCGGCCAAACCGCGGCCGGTCTTCGTCTGGATTCACGGTGGCGGCTGGTTCACCGGTGACAAGGCCGGTGGAACCATGGAATACAAGGCGAAGACCCTGGTTGACAACGGATTCATCTTCGTTTCGGTCAACTACCGGCTTTCCCCTGATCTGGCCGGCCCGAAGGCGCTCTCGAAGGGCCGTCTGATCTTCCCGGCTCATTACCTGGACGCTGCCCGCGCGCTGGGCTGGGTCAACAAACACATCGGCCAGTACGGCGGAAATCCGAAGAAGATGGTGATCGGCGGTGATTCGGCCGGCGGACAGATCTCGAGCCTGCTGGCGACCAAGCCCGCGTTCCTCAAGGCGCGGGGGATGTCGACCCGTCAGATCAAGGGCGTGCTCGCGCTCGATGCGGTCGGCTACGACGTTGCGCGGATGATGACGCCGGCCTACCGGAGGATCAACTCGGGGTTCCAGCGGATGATGTTCAACGCTTTCGGAACTCCCGCGGAGGAAAAGAGGAATCACCGTTGGGCGGCCGCTTCGCCGATCAACTTCGCCGGCCGGACTGATCCGCCGATCTTTTTCGTGGTCCCGACCACCAGCCCGGACCGCTGGGTGGATGCCCACGTGATGGCCAGAAAGCTGGGCCAGCGACTGGGCCTCGTCTCCCACCGGGTCAAGACCGAACATGCCGGCGTCGTGCCGCTGCTCGGCAATCCGTCCGGTGACATGGGAGTCACCGCACCGCTGATGCGGTTCGCCCACGCGGCGGTCAACCCGGTCCGCTACACCCCGACCGTCCGCGGTACGCGGATCGTGAGGGCCGGACGGGACGGATACGGAACCTTCCGGCTGAAGTTCAGCTCGAAGCCGGCCGCCCGGGCCCTCATATGCCAGGTCGACCGCGGCGTCCAGTCGGTATGTCCGGTCGCGATGAAGTCGCCGCCGGGTCTTCACCGGTTGCGGGTCTGGGCCTATGGCAACACCGGTCGCGCTGCCGGTCTGACGACGGTCAAGCTGCGGGTGATCCGGTGAGCCGTTCAATCCGTGTTCTGCTGCTTGTGGCCGTGGCCGGCCTTTTCGCGCTTTCCGGGATCGCCACGCAGGCTTCGGCCCGCACCTACGAACCCTCGTTTGCCGCGGTAAGTACCGACAAGGGCCCGGTCTTCCGCGAGGGTTGTCTGATCTACACAAAGCGGGCCACCTCGCCGCCCTGCCGTTACGGCGAGGTCGGTTCCAGCCGCAAGGTGACGGTCCTCGGCGACTCGCATGCCCTGCAGTGGACTCCACCGCTGATCAACCTCGCCAGGGAACGGGGCTGGGAGCTGACCATGCTGCTTCATGCCAACTGCACTGCCGCATTGGTCAATATCGATCCCTACTGCAACCGCTGGCGTCACAACGCACTGAAGCGGATCAGGCGGGAGAAGCCGACCCTGGTTTTCGTCGCGAGCAACACCGCCCCCAACACCTTCGTGATGAAGAACGGCAGGCGGCTGGGCCGGGCAGCCAGCGAACCCCTTTTCCGGCAGGGGATGTACGAGACCCTGCTGAAGCTGCGCAAGTACGGAGCGCAGGTGACGGTGATGCGTGACCTGCCCATGTCAAAGGCCTTCCTGCCCTCGGTCTGCGTTTCAGAGAACGTCGACCAGCCCGGACGATGCACCTTCCCGGCCCGCCGGCCCCTTTCCCAGGCCTACGATTTCGCCGCTGCGAAACGGCTCAAGGCGGTGCAGATCATCGATCCGCTGCCCAAGGTCTGCCCCGGAGGCAAGTGCCGTGCCGTCCACGGGAACGTCCTCAAGTACCGCGACCGCGGCCACATCAGCGCCACCTACGCCCGCCTGCTGACCAACTGGCTGAACGGTCAGCTTCAGAATCCGTTCAAGGCCTGAGGCCGCTCCGTTGGCCCCGGAGCCGGGTTTTCCGGGTATGACCGGTCGGATCACAGCCGCAATCTGTTCGCTCGCGATGGCGGGTCTGATGCTGGTCGCGGTTCCGGCCGCAGCCGAACCGGCAAGGGTAATCACCGACATCAACTACAACGCCGACGAGGTGGGGCCGGCGCAATCGACCTCGAACAGTCTCGATCTCTACCTGCCGGCCACCGACGACGGCTTCGAAGGTCTGCGTCCGGTCGTGGTCTGGGTTCACGGCGGGGCCTGGATGACCGGGGACAAGTCAAACCGGATGACCGACAAGGTGAACCTGTTCAACTCGCTCGGCTACATCGTGGCCAGCCTCAACTACCGGCTCTCGCCCGACATATCGGACGGCAGCTTTGACGGAACCTGGGACCCGACCAGGGTCCGCTCGCCGGATCACATCGCCGACGTTGCCGAAGGCATCGCCTGGGTGTCGAACAACGTCCGCCACTACGGCGGCGACCCCGACCGGCTGGTCCTGGCCGGGCATTCGGCGGGAGCCCATCTGGTTTCCCTGGCCGGGACCAGCCCGGCCTGGATCAAGGGCCGCCGGGTCTCACCGAAGCAGATCATCGGGGTCGTTTCACTGGACACCGACACCTTCGACGTGGCCGCTTCGGCGGACCCCGCCAATCCGGCCAATTCAAGCCAGCAGCTCGCCTTGATCTGGAATGCCTTCGGCACACCGGATGAAGAAGCGGTCGAGGCACGCTGGGAACGCTCCTCGCCACTCGCCTTCGCCGATCCCGCTGACCCGCCCTTCCTGCTGGTAACCCAGGGGGAAAAGGTCCTGCGAATGGCCGCCAACGACGAGATGGCGACCGCCCTCGGCCAGGACCCCGCCCAATCGGTGGTCGGGGTGCCGCTCGACCACGAGGGGATCAACGAGGCGCTGGGTTCGATCACCGACGGGACCGTCGAAACCGCCCGGGTGAGCCAGTTTGTCCGGAAGGTCGCGGAAGGCGCCAGGCCGGCCGGGGTCAGGATGGTCCGGCGCCCGGCCAGGACGATCGTGGTCAAGCGCCGCGGGGCCCTAAGGCCCGGGCGCCAGGTCAGGTTCGGCTTCGTCGGCACCGGCCGGGCCAGCGGCTTCCAGTGCCGGATCGACCGCCAGCCGTTTACTCGCTGCCGCAGCCCTAGGGACTACCGCCTGAAACCCGGCAAACACGTCTTCCGGGTGCGAGCGCTCTACCCGAGCGGAAGGCCGGGCAACGAGCGGACAGTGACCTTCCGCATCGTGCGCCGATAGGCGGAGCCCCTCCCAACCGTCATTTTCTTCGAGTGGGAGGGGCGGGTTCGAATTGAAGCGCCGGCGAAGACCGGCGCGACTGCAGTTAAGTTCAGAAGCCGTATTGCTCCTTGAGCTCCGGATCCTTCTCGGCCAGCATCTCGGCCAGGCCGACCATCACCTTGCACTGCTTCCAGGTGGCGTCATCCTGCATCTTGCCGTCGATCATGTGAACACCGCGGCCGTCCGGGATCGCCTCGATCACCTTCTTGGCGAAGATCACTTCGTCGACCGGCGGCGAGAAGACCTTCTTCGCGACCGCGATCTGGGCCGGGTGGAGCGACCAGGCGCCGACGCAGCCGAGCAGGAAGGCCGAGCGGAACTGGGTTTCGCAGCCTTCGAGGTCCTTGATGTCACCGAATGGGCCGTAGAACGGGAGGATGTCATTGGCCGTGCAGGCATCGACCATGCGGGCGATCGAGTAATGCCACGGATCCTGCTGGGCGGTGACGCGGGCCGCCTCGGGGTTCCCGGCGTCCGGGTCCTCCATCGAGCGGTAGCCCGGGTGGCCGCCGCCGACCCGGGTGGTCTTCATGCGGCGGGAGGCGGCGAGGTCGGCCGGTCCGAAGCTCATGCCCTGCATGCGGGGGCTGGCCGCGGCGATGTCCTCGACGTTGGTCACGCCCTGGGCGGTCTCGAGGATGGCGTGGATCAGGATCGGCCGGGTCACTTCGCCCTTGGCCTCGAGCTGGGCGAGCAGCTGGTCGACGTAATGGATGTCCCATGGACCTTCGACCTTCGGGACCATGATCACGTCGATCTTGTTGCCGACTTCGGTGACCAGGGTGGTCAGGTCATCGAGCACCCAGGGGCTCTCGAGCGAGTTGATCCGGGTCCAGAGGGGCGTGCCGCCGAGATCGGCTTCCCTGGCGACCTTGACCAGGCCGGCGCGGGCGGCTTCCTTGTTGTCGACCGGGACCGCATCCTCGAGGTTGCCGAGCAGGATGTCCGCCTGGGTTGCCATGTCCGGCACCTTGGCCGCCATCTTCTCGTTCGAGGCGTCGAAGAAGTGGATCATCCGGGAGGGGCCGAAGGGGACCTGGGTGATCGGGTCGGGGGCGCCGATCGCCTTGGGCTTGAAGAAGTTCCGGGGGTTACGCAAGGTTCTCCTTGAGGGTTGGTTAGAGAAGAGCTATTCGGCGCGAAAAGCAGCATCAGCGCCACCGAAAAGCGTATAGGGATCGCGGCTCGCGGGCCCTCTGGGTCGCATGTCGCTGTTGACTGGTCCGCGGGCGACATATATCTTGGCGAGGTGCCACGAAAGGACGCGGGGATCAGGGGCTTTATCAGGGGCGATGGCAGGTCTGCTCCAGCCGGTCACGATCACGAACCGTGGTTCGGCCCGGCTGACGATCTCCGGACCACCGGTGATTACAGGTTCCAACCCCGGTGACTTCGGAGTCGTGTCCAACCGCTGTTCCGGCCGGGCCCTGGGCTTCGGTGACTCCTGCCGGGTCTGGGTGGCAGCGACGCCCCAGGGCGAGGGACTGCGGGTGGGCAGGCTGACCCTGCCCTCGAACTCTTCGACCGTGATCCAGGCGGATCTGATCGTGGTCGGAACCGTAAGCCCGATCGGCGCAACGGGCCCCACGGGACCAACGGGAAGCAGCGGCAGCACCGGCACCACCGGGCCGACCGGCGGTACCGGGCCGACCGGACCCACCGGCGGTACCGGGCCGACCGGACCCACCGGCCCGACGGGAGTGACCGGTCCGCGGGGTCCCGCCCCGTCGGTCAGGTTTGCCGCCAGGGCATTCCGCGGACTGGAACCGGGACCGGCCGCGGTAGCCCGGGTCCATTGCCCGTCTGGCAGCCGCGGCTGTTCGATCTTCCGCCTCAGGGCAGCCTGGCACGGAGTCTCCCGTGCGAAGTCGCTGGCGGTCATCGCGCCGCGCACGCTGAGGGCCGGCAAGAGCGCCCGGATCAGGGTGGTGCTGCCCGCTCGCCTGGCCCGCAAACTGAACCGGTCGGTCTCGCCCGGTCGCTTGGCCGTAACGGTTGGTGCGCGCACCGCCAGGGGTCGCGCAACGCTGGTCCGCCGCAGCCTCGCGGTCGGTTAGGGCCGGCTCCCGGAAACCGCGTCAGAAGGCCAATCCCGATATCCTTGTTGCCCCTTTTTGCCCGTGCTTTTCGCGGGTCTTTTCCGCGCCACAGCGCGCTTCAACTCAGTCTGCGCCACCAAACCCCAAGAGGAGCCATGTCCAGCTATCAGGAGATCACCGAGGACCAGAAGGCCATCATCGAGATGGTCCATCAGTTCGTCGACGAGCAGATCATCCCCAACGCCGAGCACTACGACCACGAGGATTCCTTCCCGGAGCCGATCGTCGAGCAGATGAAGGAACTGGGCCTCTTCGGAGTGACCATCGCCGAGGAATACGGCGGGATGGGGCTCGACCTCTCGACCTACGAACTGATCGTCGAGGAGCTTTCCCGCGGCTGGATCTCGATCTCCGGTGTGGTAAATACCCACTTCATCGGCGTCTACCTGCTCCAGCAGTTCGGTAGCGAAGAGCAGAAGCAGAAGTATCTGCCGAAGATGGCCACCGGCGAGATGCGTGCCGCCTTCTCGCTCTCCGAGCCCGAGGTCGGCTCCGATGTCCAGGGCATCAAGACAGGCGCCAAGAAGGACGGCGACGCCTACGTGATCGACGGCCAGAAGATGTGGGTCACCAACGGACTCGGCTCGAGCCTCGTCTTCCTGCTCGCCAAGACCGACCCGGGGGCGGAGAAGGCCCATCAGGGCATGACCTGCTTCATCACCGAGAAGGTGCCGTGGGTCGAGGAGAACACCGGCGAGTACGCCGGCCTCAACGTTCCGCCCAAGATCAAGAAGATGGGCTACAAGGGCGTCGAGTCAACCGAGCTGGTTTACAACGGCTACCGCTGCCCGGCCGAGAACATCCTCGGCGGCGAGGAAGCCGGCCTGAACAAGGGTTTCCCGCAGATGATGGACGCCCTCGAGGTCGGCCGCGTCAACGTCGCCGCCCGTGGCGTCGGCATCGCCCAGCGCGCCCTCGAGCTCGCCCTTCAGTACAGCCAGGAGCGCAAGACCTTCGGCAAGCCGATCGCCAACCACCAGGCGATCCAGTTCAAGCTGGCCGACATGGCGACCAAGCTGGAAGCGGCCCGCCTGGTCACCCGCAAGGCGGCCAACATGAAGGACGCCGGCATCCGTTCCGACCTCGAAGCCGGAATGGCCAAGCTGATCGCCTCCGAAACCGGCAAGGAATGCGTCGAGGAATGCTTCCGCATCCACGGCGGCTACGGCTACTCGAAGGAATACGAGATCGAGCGCCTCTACCGGGACGCCCCGCTGCTTCTGATCGGCGAGGGCACGTCGGAAATCCAGCGCATGGTGATCGGCAAGAAGCTGCTCCAGCGCCACAAGATCTGATCTGACGGGCTGAGGGAAGGGATCGGGATGGCCGTCGAAACAATTGACGAATATCTCGATTCCCTTCCCGAAGACCGCCGGGAAGCGATCGAAGCGGTCCGGTCGGCCGTAGCGGCCGGAATTCCCGAGGGCTACGCGGAAGAACTCCGCTGGGGAATGATCAGCTGGGAGATCCCGCTCGAGACCTATCCGGAGACCTACAACGGCCAGCCACTCGCCTACGTGTCGCTCGCCTCGCAGAAAAACCACATGGCCCTCTACCTGATGGGCATCTACTCGGACGAAGGCAACCGGGCCTGGTTCGAGAACGCCCTCAAGGAGCGCGGGACCAAGCTGGATATCGGCAAGTCCTGCGTCCGGTTCAAGCGGCTCGGGGACCTGCCGCTGGACCTCGTCACCGAAGCGGTCGGCCGGTTCAGCGTCAACGACTACATCCAGACTTACGAGAAGAGCCGCGGCCTCGCCTGAGGCAATCACGCGGTTTCCCTGATAAACACCACGCATGGCATCCACAGCGCAGATGATCGAATCCGCCGTCACCCACCTCCAGGAGGAGGTGCCGGCCTTGAAGAAGCTGAAGCTGGTCTTCGGTCTCGATCTCCGGGCAAAGGGTGACATGCAGACGTACCGGGTCGAGTTGCCCGGGCCGAAGGTGAGCAAGGGAAGAGGAGAGGACGAACGCTGCCGGGTCGAGATCGACCGCCAGCAGTTCAATCAGCTGGCCGACGAAAAAAGCACGGTCGGTTCCTACCGGCGTGCCGCCGAAACAGGTCACATCCGGTTCGAGGGAGATTCGAATGTGGCGAAGCTGGTCATCCGCGTAATCGAGGCGCATGAACAGCGGGCGAAGCTGAAGAAAGTCCACTGAACACTGACTTCTTAAGTCACCAACCAAGGAAAACCAACCAGACAATGAGCGAAGAAAACAACGACTTCACCACCGACCAGGCAATCCGCGAAGAGTCCGGCTCGCACCCCTACGGCCGCTTTCTCGAGGAGTTCGAGGTCGGCGCCACCTACAAGCACATGCCGGCCAAGACGGTCACCGAATACGACGACCACCTCTTCTGCCTGCTGACCATGAACCACCACCCGCTGCACATCAATGACGTTCATGCGAACGCCTCGCAGCAGGGCAAGAACGTCGTGGTCGGCCCGCTGGTCTACTCGCTGGCAGTCGGCATGTCGGTTTCCGACTTCTCCGGCAAGGCGATCGCCAACCTCGCCACCGACGAACTCAGCCACCCGGCCCCCGTTTTCCACGGTGACACGCTCTTCTGCGAGTCCGAGGTCCTCGAGGTCCGCGAGTCCAAGAGCAAGCTCGACCGCGGCCTGGTCAAGGTCCACACCCGCGTCTTCAACCAGGACGGCACCCTCGTCTGCCACTTCAAGCGGACCGCCCTGATCCCCCGCAAGGTTCACGGCGTTCCCACCGAGACCAACGACGTCGACTGAGCCCGGGCGGCGCCAGGAACCACCAGCCG
>ERZ724512.512-NODE-512-length-17648-cov-8.616382_pt1 | contig 17648 bp, 15 predicted proteins | sample MGYA00376045_ERZ724512 | MGnify/ENA primary metagenome ERZ724512 (study PRJEB28724, sample SAMN07190883) | activated sludge metagenome | isolation source: activated sludge of sewage treatment plant in Hong Hong | place: Hong Kong | collected 2016-03-17 ... | reverse complement strand
CATCGCCGAGATCGACCGCGACGGACTGTGGGGCAATACCGGGTGCCGGTCGATCCCGGCATTGGTGGCCTGGAAAACCGGCTGCTCACCGGCGAACGCAAAGTCGATCGCCACCGTGGCGCACCGACTGGAGGAGTTCCCGCGCTGCGCCCTAGGGATGCGGGAGGGCCGGCTGTCGCTGGATCAAGTCGGGGTCATCGCCGAGCGCGCCGGGCAGGGCTCCGATGCGCATTACGCGGCGCTGGCTTCGGTGGCCACGGTCAGCCAGTTGCGCACCGCGGTCAAGCTTGAACCGCGACCCGACCCCGACCGCCGGCCGGAACCGCCGCGCTCGATCACCCGGCACACCGACGAGGACTTCACCTACTGGCGGATCAAACTTCCCCACCATGAGGCGGCGATGTTCGACGCGGCCCTGTCCTCGCATCGGGATGCGCTGATCACTGAGTGGAAACGCGACCACGGCACGGGCGAGGACGCCGGGGATGGCGTGCCGCCGCTGCCGGGCACCGTGGATGCGTTCCTGCGGTTGGTCGAGGCCGGCTGGGATGCCGAGGTCGCCCGGCGCCCGCATGGCCAGCACACCACCGTCGTGGTGCATCTCGACGTCGCGGCGCGGGCCGCCGCGCTGCACCTGGGCCCGGCGCTCACCGATTCCGAGCGCCGGTATCTGACCTGTGACGCCACCTTCGAGGTGTGGTTCGAACGCGAGGGGCAGCCGGTCGGGTGTGGCCGGGAGACCCGCCAGATCAGCCGGCGGCTTCGCCGTGTCCTCGAGCACCGCGACCGGGCCTGCGTGGTGCCCGGCTGTGGCGCGACCCGCGGTCTGCATGCCCATCACATCGTGCACTGGGAAGACGGCGGCCCGACCGACCTGGCCAATTTGGTGCTCGTCTGCCCGTATCACCACCGGTTGCATCATCGGGGCGTCATCACCCTCACCGGCACTGCGGACAACCTCACCGTCACCGACGACGACGGTGCCGAACTGAGTTCAGCGTCGCTGGCCCGCCCACCGACCACACCACCACCCGCGGTGCCGCCCTGCCCCGGGCCCACCGGCGAACGCGCCGACTGGTGGTGGTACGAACCCTTCCAACCCCGACCACCGACGAACAACTAAGGAAACCGGCTCGCGGGACGGGCGTTATTTCCTGATGGCAAGCGCGAACGGCCCGATGTTCTTCACCGTGAAGTGCTCGGCGAACAGCGCCGAGTTGAGTTCGACGGTGTAGCGCCGGACGTTGGGCTGGTTGGGGTAAACGTCCTCGGCCAGGCGCAGCGTGTAGGTGTCGTTCGCCCCGCGGCGCATCAGGAACACCGTCGGCGGCGCCCACGGCAGCGCGTCGAGCTTGCCGACGAACTCGTCGGCGGTCTTCAGGTCGGCCCAATCCTCAATCGCCGCGGCGCGCTTGTCGAACTGCGCCAGCGGGTTGGCGTAGTGCGACGTCAGTCCCTGGAAGCCGAGGTACGGGTAGAACGACAGGAAGCTGTAGTCGGCGGTCAGAACGACGGTCTGATCCGCCGGCCGGCCGGTGATCTGACGGATCGTCCGGTCGATCTCGGCGTAGTACTTCTCGGCGCCGGGCGGCCGGCGGTCACCGCGCTCGCCGTGTCCGTCGGTGTCGGTGTAGGCGACCGTCAGATCGGGGCGCAGGACGTCGGGGATGTCCTGACTGAAGGCCATGCCGCCGGCCAGCCCGATCACGGCGGCAACACCGATCAGTGCGCGACTCCACCGCGCGGCGGCCGCCGCGGCCACCTCGACGAAACCGAACGCGCCGGCCGCGGCCAACAACGTCGTCAGCGTCGGCTGCAACCGGAACGACAGCAGCGTCGTACCGGCCAGGGTGTTCAGCATCGACAGCAGCGACCACAGGTAGATCGTCAGCACGCCGATCGCCAGGGCGCCGGCCCGAACCGACGAGCGTGCCCGCACGATCAGCCAGAGCGTCCCGAGCATGCACAAGGTGCCCAGCAGGGAAAACTGCAGCATCGGGAACGTCAGCACGGCCCCGTCGGCCGGCAGGTAGTGCTGGGCGCTGCCGGTGTCCGACATCGGGTCGCGCGCCGCCCGCATCAGGAACGGAAGCCAGGTGATCAGCGCGATCGGCACCGCGATCACGGCCATCACACCCAGACGAAGCAGCGGTTCGACGCTGCGCCGGGCGATGGCGAGCAGCACCGCCATCACGGTCACCGTCAGCGCCGACAACCCCAGCAGCAGGGTGTAGAAGGTGGCGGTGACACCCAGGAAGATGCCGACCCCGACCACGGCCGCCCACCCCGAGTGATTTCGGTGCAATGACCGTCGCTCAGCGACGGCTGATGCACCGAAATCACCGGGCGAAGCCCGCAGGCCCGACCACGCCAGCACGTAGATCGGCGGCAGCAGCATGGTGATCATCGCGCTGTAGGGCTCCGGCGATGCGTAGGCCAGCATGACGGCGGTGGTGGCCACCGTGACCACCAACGCGTACTCGAACCGGATCATCGCCGACCACAGCACGAACGCCAGCACCACCGCGACGGCGATCGACGTGATCGCCCACGGCTTGTACATCTCCCAGCCGGCCATGCCGGTCAGCGCCGCGGCGCGGCCGCCGATCCAGAACCAGCCGGGCGGATAGAACGGCGGCAGACCGGCGTAGGTCATGTCGTGCAGCGCCGGGCTGTCGGTCAGCCGGGTCAGATACTCCGTGCGGAACTGCTGGTCGACGGAGATGCCGAACAGGTACAGCCGGGTGGCGCCCAGCGGCATGCCGAGCGTGGTGACGACGAACGCCGCCAGGAAGAGCACCGACACCAGCCGGGCCACCGTGCGCCGGCCCCGCCGCCACAGCCAGCCGACACCGAAAAGCGCCGCCAGACAGGCGAACTGACCGACCGTGGTCAGAGCATGCAGCTGGTTGGATGATGGGAAGGCCGGCCATTCGACCCGGCCGATCGCGATCAGTGACACCACCGAGACCGCGATGGCCAGCAGCGCCGCCAGTGCGAGATGGCCGCACACCCGTGCTGCGCCGGCCGGCGAGATCGTCATCTCAGAGCGGCAGCTTCCGGAAGATCGGCCGCGGAATGTGACGCATCACCGTCATCAGGTAGCGCACCGGGTTGGGCGCCCAGATCAGCTCCTTGCCACTGCCGGCCGCGGCGACCGCCAGTTCCGCGACGTACTCCTTGTCGACGGTGAACGGCGCCTCCTTGGCGCCGGTGGCCTTCCAGTGCTCCAGTGTGGTGGTGGTGCGCACCTGACCGGGCCGGACGACGAGCACCCGAACGCCGAACTCGCGCAACGCTTCTCCCAGTCCGAGGTAGAAGCCGTCCAAGCCGGCCTTGGTGGATCCGTAGACGAAGTTCGACCGGCGGACCCGCTCGCCGGCGACCGACGACATCGCGATGATCTGGCCGAACCCCTGCGCTCGCATCTTCTCACCGATCAGCACACCGACGGAAACGGCTGCGGTGTAGTTGATCTGCGCGGTCATTACGGCCTTGGCCTGGTTCTGCCACAGCTCCTCGGCGTCGCCGAGAACGCCGAACGCCACGATCGCGACGTCGACATCGCCACGCGCCCAGGCGGATTCGATGAGCGCCGGATGACTCTTGGTATCCAGTGCATCGAAATCCAGGTATTCGACCTCCCGAGCGCCGGCGGCCCGCATCTGCTCGATGGCGGCGGCCCGCTTGGGCGCGTCGGGCAGGTCGGCGAGGATCACCCGGGCGCCGGTGTCACGCAGGTAGCGCTCACAGATCGCCAGGCCGATCTCGGAGGTGCCGCCCAGCAGCAGGATGGTCTGCGGATTGCCCACGGCGTCGATGACCATCTACTGCAACTCCAAGCGTCGGGCCATGTCGGACATGAAGACCCCGTCGGGATCCACCCGGCGCCGCACGGCGATCCACTCGTCGATGCGCGGGTACATGGCGTGGAAGGTTTCCGCGGTGGTGCGTGAATCCTTGGCGGTGTACAGCCGGCCGCCGAATTCCGTTACGCGGCGGTCGAGTTCGGTGACCAACTCGTTCAGTCCGGCCTTGATCGGGAAGTCGACGCACACGTTCCAGCCCGGGATCGGGAAGCTCAGCGGTGCCTGGTTACCGGGACCGAAGAGCTTGAACACGTTGAGGAACGAGTAGTGCCCGCTGGCCTGGATGTCGTAGATGATGGCCTTGAACTCGTCGACGGCCGCGGTCGGCACCACGAACTGGTACTGCAGGAAACCGGCTGGGCCGTAGGCGCGGTTCCATTCCCCGAACATGTCCAGCGGGTGGTAGAACTGCGTCAGGTTCTGGATCTTGCCGCGGTAGGTGCCCGACTTGCGGTACCACAACTCGCCGATCGGCCCGAAGGTGAATTTGTTCGCCAGCCCGTTGGGGAAGACGTCCGGCAACGTAAGTAGTTGCGGCGCATCGAATTTGAGTGGATCGCGCTGCAGCTTGGGGGGCAGCTGGTCGAGCGTGGCCAGCGAGCCGCGCGACACGGCCGCCCGGCCCAGCTTCGGCGGTTTGCTGATCGCGTCGAACCATGCGCTGGAGTACGTGTAGTTGGCCTCGCTGCCGTCGCTGTGCAGTGCGATGGTCTCGTCGAGGGTGCGCGTGACGTCGCCGTCGGCGATGAAATAGGCCGTCTCCGTCGGCGTCATCTCGATGGTGGCCCGCAGGATGATGCCGGTCAGTCCGTTGCCGCCGACCGTGGCCCAGAACAGGTCGGCCTCGGCGCCGTCGGGCGTCAGGTGACGGACCTGTCCGTCGGCGGTCAGCAGTTCCATCGAGCGGACGTGGTTGCCGAAGCTGCCCGCGCTGTGGTGGTTCTTGCCGTGGATGTCGCACGCGATCGCGCCGCCCACGGTGACCTGGCGGGTCCCGGGCAGCACCGGCACCCACAACCCGAACGGCAGCGCGGCCTTCATCAACTGGTCCAGCGACACCCCGGCGTCGACGTCCACGACGGTCGAGTCCGGTCCGCAGGAATGGATGCGGTTCAGTTCCGACATCTCGACGACGAGCCCGCCGCCGTTCTGCGCGTTGTCCCCGTAGGAGCGTCCCAGCCCGCGCGCGATGACGCCGCGGGGCCCGGCCTGTGCGACGGCCTTGGCGATCTCGTCGGGATCCGGTGTGGTGAGCACCTGCGCGACGGTCGGAGCGGTGCGGCCCCAGCCGGTCAACCGCTTGTGGGTTACAGACATCGCATCGAGGGTACCGTCCGGTCAGCGCCGCATCGGTTCAGCGCAGCCGGAAGATCACCGCGCGCTGCACCACGAAGTTGATGACCGTCGCGGTGCCCTGCGCGATCACGAAGGCCACCGGCACCGCCCAGTTCGCGTAACCGGCCAGGTGCAGCACCAGGTGGTTCAGCCCGACCTGCACGGCAAACGTCAGTGCGTACAGTCCCATCACCGCCGCGAAGCGGGAGCGGCTGGGCGGCGCCTGGAACGTCCAGCGCCGGTTGATCAGGTAGGCGGTGATGGTGCCGACCACGAAGCTCATCGCCTTGGCGAGGTCGACCTGCACCCCGAACACCTTGTAGAGCAGGACGTAGAGCCCGAAGTCGACGATGGCCGACAGCCCGCCGGTGATCAGGAACCGCAGCATCTGCGTCCTCAGACCCATCGCCGCGGCGGGCGGCGTCATCGCGGGGCCGGTCGGCGGGGGCAACTCCGTCATCGCGGGAAATCGTACGTGGACCCCGTGGTGCAGGATGGACGCCGTGCAGGAACTCGCCCAGGTGTGGCAGGCGCTCGTCGGCCGACACAGCTCGTCGCCGCTGATCGACGAGGTCGGCCGGGCGTTGCTGGACAGCTGGTCCGACCCCCGTCGCCGGTACCACGACATCAACCACCTGCGTGACATCCTCGGTTACGTCGACCTGCTCGCCGACTACGCGGACGACGCCGACGCGGTGCGGCTGGCGGCCTGGTATCACGACGCGGTTTTCGAGGCGCGGCCGGATGACGAGGAGCGCAGCGCCTGTCAGGCCGAGGCCGACCTGACCCGGCTGGGCGTGGCGGCGGACTTCGTCGCCGAAGTGGTCCGGTTGGTGCGGATGACCGCCGGCCACAACCCGGCCCACGGCGACCGCGACGCCGAGGTGCTCTCCGACGCGGACCTGGCCTCGCTGGCGCTGCCCGTCGAGCAGTATCGGCGCAATTCGGCGGACATCCGGCTCGAGTTCGCCCATGTCCCCGACGAGGTGTTCCGGAGCGGGCGGGCCGCCATCATCGCGGCCCTGCTGGCGGCCAACTCGCTGTACCGGACGCCGGCGGCTCGCGACCGCTGGGAGGCCGCGGCCCGGGCCAACCTGAAGGCCGAACTCGACGCGCTCACCGACAGCCAGCCATAGCCGCCCGGCCGGGGAGTCATTTGGCACTGGCGTCTGTGCCGTGTGTCCCTATGCAAAACCTCGGCGAGTAGACAAAAATCAGTCCCATGACGTCACACACCGAGGCCGGCGGACCGGTGACCGTACTGAGCGACGACGAGAGTTGGGACCTGATCTCCGGGGTGAGTCTGGGCCGTCTGGTCACCGTCCTGGAGGGCCGCCCGGAGATCTTCCCGGTGAACTTCGTGGTCCAGCGCCACACCATCCTGTTCCGTTCCGCGGAGGGCACGAAGCTGTTCTCGACGGTGATGAACGACCATGTGTTGTTCGAGGCGGACGACCACAGCGTCGCCGACGGCTGGAGCGTCATCGTGCGCGGAACCGCCGAACTGCTCTACGGCAGTGACGACATCCAGGACGCCGAGGAGGCCGGCTTGTATCCGTGGATCCCGACGCAGAAGCTGCGGTACGTGCGGGTCACGCCGACGGCCATCACCGGCCGGCGCTTCCAGTTCGGGCCCGAACCCAGCGACGGATCCGTCGCCGGCTGAAACCGCTGAAACGTCATCTGTTCAGCGGTGTCTGCGAGGTCCACTCGCACGTTGTCGCACTGGCGGCTGAACAGATCGGGAATCAGACCCAGTAGGGCACCCGGGCGCGGAACTGGCGCATCGCCACCAGCGCGACGGTCCAGCCGACGGCGGTCAGGACGAGCACCACGACCCAGTGCCGCAGATGCTGCGGGTCGCCCAGCAGCGGCGCCCGCACGATCTCGAGATAGTGCAGCAGCGGGTTGAGTTCGACGATCTTGGCCCAGCGGTCGGCGCCCTGCTGATGCAGCGTGTTGTTGTTCCAGATGATCGGCGTCATGAAGAACAGCAACTGCACCAGGGAGAACAGCAACGGACTGATGTCGCGGTAGCGGGTCGCCAGGATCCCGAAGCACAGGGCAACCCAGACGCAGTTGAGCATGATCAGCACCAGGGCTGGGATCACCGAAAGGTCGGCCCAGTTCCAGGGTTTCGGGAAGATCACCGCGATCACCACGAAGATGACGATGTTGTGCGCGAACAGGATCATCTGCCGCCACACCAGCCGGTAGACGTGTACCGACAGCGGGGTCGGCAGTTGTTTGATCAGCCCTTCGTTGGCGACGAAGACGTCGGCGCCCTCGAGGATCGCCGCGTTGATCAGATTCCAGATGATCAGGCCCAGCGTCACGTACGGCAGGTGCACCGAGAGTTCGAGATGGAACAGCTTGGAGTACAGCGCCCCCATCGCCACCGCGGTGGTGCCGGTGGCGATGGTGATCCAGAACGGGCCCAGCACACTGCGGCGGTAACGCTGCTTGATGTCCTGCCAGCCCAGGTGCAGCCACAGTTCGCGGCGCCCGAAACCGTCCACCAGGTCCTTGCGGGCCCGCTGGAACGTCCGGGACTGACTGGCCGCGTCGACGAACGTCATCTCTGCCCGAACCTTTCCTGTCTTCCCAACCGGCGCAATCGAATCCACTCGGCCAGGCCCGCCGGATCCCGACGGGCGACCAGGAAGTACCAGCCGAACCGTAACCATTCCTGCGGCAGCAGCTTGCGCAGGCCGGGTTGGGAGAGCAGGTAGCCCCGGTTGCGGTAGGTGAAGAAGCGCTTCTTCGCGTCGTCGGGGTACTGGGTGTGCATCCGGCCGCCCAGAATCGGCTTGAACTCGTCGCCGCCCTGCGGGTGCAGGTACACCGCGTCCAAACAGGTCCCGAACGGCAGGCCGGAGCGCACCAGCCGGCGGTGCAGTTCCACCTCGTCTCCGCGCATGAACAGCCGCAGGTCGGGCACCCCGACGGCCTCCACCGCGGACGCCCGGAACAGTGCCCCGTTGAACAGAGATGCTATGCCGCGCAACAGATCCTGGCCGGCGCCGCCGGTGCGCAGCTCGCCGACCCGCCGGCGCCACACCAGCCCGCGTCGCAGCGGGAAGGCCAGCCGGTCCGGGTCGCTCATGTCGCAGACCATCGGCGACACCTCATCCAGCCCGTGCCGGTCCGCGCAGGCCAACAGCGTCGCCAGGACGTCCGGGTCGGCCGGCCGGCCGTCGTCGTCGGCTAGCCAAATCCAGTCGGCGCCCAGCGCCAGCGCCTGTAGCATGCCCAGCGCGAATCCGCCGGCCCCGCCGAGGTTGCGCCGCGATCCCAGGTATGTCGTCAGAATCGGTTGTGCGGCAACCAGTTCCGACACCCGGGAATCGCAGTCGTTGTCTACCACGATCAGATGGTCGATCGGATGGCTCTGTGCGGCAAGCGCTTTCAGCGAGTTCGCCAGTTCCTCGACGCGGCGGTGGGTGACGACGACCCCGATCACCGTGCCGGTCATCGGGAACGTGTCTCCTCGAGCACCTCGCGGACGTGGCGGGCGGCATCGGGACCCTCGTAGGCGCCCACCACCTCCTCGATTCCGCCCTCCATCCGCACGCTGCCGTGGTCGATCCACATCGCGGTATTGCACAGCCGCGCCAGGAACTCGTTGGAATGGCTTGCGAACACCAGGATTCCGGAGCGCTCCACCAGACTCTGCAATCGGGACTGCGCCTTCTTGAGGAACTCGGCGTCGACCGCGCCGATGCCCTCGTCGAGCAACAAGATCTCCGGGTCGATGCTGGTGACCACGCCCATCGCCAGGCGCACCCGCATACCGGTGGAGTAGGTGCGCAGCGGCATCGACAGATATTCGCCGAGTTCGGTGAACTCGGCGATCTCGTCGACCTTGGCCAGCATCTGCTTTCGGGTCTGCCCCAGGAACAGCCCGCGGATGATGATGTTCTCGAAACCGGAGATCTCCGGGTCCATCCCCACCCCGAGATCGAACACGGGTGCCACCCGGCCGCGCACCGTCGCGACGCCGCGGGTCGGTTCGTAGATTCCCGAAAGCAGGCGCAGCAGAGTCGATTTCCCGGCCCCGTTATGGCCCACGAGGCCGACTCTGTCGCCCATCTTCAGCGACATGGTGATGTCGCGGAGCGCTTCGACGACGACGACGTTGGAGCTGTTGCGCCCGATGGTGCCGCCGGCCTTGCCGAGGAAGGCCTTCTTCAGCGATCGCGACTTGGCGTCGAAGATGGGGAACTCGACCCAGGCGTCCCTGGTCTCGATGTACGGGTCGCTCACCGTGAACTCGCTACAGGTACTGCCCGGTGCCGGGCGGCCCGGAAGATCCTGCCGGGCCCCGCTGGCCGACGGCAACACCGGGCGGCAGCGCGCCCTGGCGCATCTGCTCGAGTTGCGCGCGCGCCGCCATCTGCTGGGCGAACAACGCGGTCTGGATGCCGTGGAACAAGCCTTCGAGCCAGCCCACCAGCTGAGCCTGCGCGATGCGCAGTTCGGCGTCCGACGGCACCGCGTCGTCGCTGAACGGCAGCGCCAGCCGTTCCAGTTCGTCGCGCAGCTCCGGGGCCAGGCCGTCCTCCAGTTCGTGGATCGACGTCTTGTGGATGTCGCGCAGCCGGTTGCGGCTGGCGTCGTCCAACGGCGCGGCCTTCACCTCTTCGAGGAGTTGCTTGATCATCGTGCCGATGCGCATCACCTTGGCGGGTTGCTGCACCAGGTCGGTGATCGAGGTGTCGTCGTCATCGGCGGATGCCTGCGCCGCCCCATCGGGTGCACCGATGATCTCGATGCTGTCGTCGTCCGTGCTCACGGTGTGTGTGCTCCTCCGCGCCACTCGTAGATCCGGGTTTCGCCGTTGTCGTAGATCTTGGCCCACGACGTGGATTCCCCCAAGGACACTAGACCGTCGGGCATCCGGAAGCCGCGGACCACCGGTGAGCTGGTGACGACGTAGCGGATGCCGAGCTCCTCGACGGCCCGGGCGACCCGCGGGTCGTGATCGGCGTCGTCGGCGTACGCCCAGAAGATGAAACGCTGGTGCCCGGGTCCCTGCTGGACGGGGTAGTCGTAGTGCGTCCACAGCGGGTGCAGCCCGGCCACGGCGTACATCCAGGCCGTCCCGTCGGTGTTGGCGTTGCCGATCAGCGTATCCCGCGCGCCCGGCAGCGTCGCCAGGTAGGCGAACGCCTCGAGGTCCTTGCGGTCGACGATCACCTGGTCGTACTTCTCGCCGAACAGGTAGCGGTGCCGCGGGAAGTAGTGCCACGCCAGCCCGCCGCTGCCGGCGATCAACAGCACGCACAGCAGCGCGCGCCAGAACCGGTCACCGGGGTCGCGCGGGGCCAGCCGGCGGGCCCAGCGCACGCCCAACCCGGCCGCGGTGAACAGCGCCAGTCCCGCCATCGGGGTGAGCAGCAGCGTGATGACGCCCGACAGCCGGCGCGGGTCGCTGTAGAAGAGGTCGCTGTACAGCGAGATGACCCGGCCCGCGGGCCCCCCGAAGGGCGCGGAGGAATGCACGATCGCGAGGGCCAGGAGCAACCACACCGCGGCCACCCACAGCGGGGCCCGCCGCACCGCCGACCACCGCGGCTCGAGCACCCTCTGGTCCGGAGGCCGGTTCAGGAACCAACTCCCGGACGCCCACACCGGGCCCAGCATCAGCAGCACGCCGCCCGCGGCGGCCAGCGCGATCACGATGTTCTGGATCGGGAAGTCGTTGAGGTGCCGGGTGTGTTGCACGACGGCGTCGAACAGGGCTTTCTTGCGGCCCTCGTGGGTGACGAACGCGTGCCCCGCGATGATCTCGGCCTGCTGCAGGACGCCGAGGAACTGCGGCAGCAGCGCCAGCAGCGTCGGGACGGCGACGGCGACCAGGCTCAGGAAGTCCACCAGGCGTCCGCGAACCGGCCGCCACAGCACGCCGCACAGCCACCACATCGCGACGAACGTCACCACGACGACCCCGCCGGTGATGTGCGTCGAGAAGACACCGATCAGGGCCAGCACCGCCAGCGGAATCCGATCGCGGTGCCGCAGGCAGCTCATGATCAACACGGTGGTCGGCACGGCCAGCCCGTAGGCCACCAGGTTCGGGATGGCCGCGACGTCGAACTCGACGTAGGGCACCGCGGTGAACGACGCCGACAGCGCGGCCGCGGTGGCCGCCGCCCCGGCGCTCTGCCATTGGCCGCTCATGGGCCGCAGCAGGTTCCAGGTCAGGACGGCCGCGCTGGCGGGGAACAACCACACCGAGGCGGCCAGTGAGCCCAGCGTGTAGGCCGTGGTGGGGGCCGCGCCGGTGAGCTGGCTGAACACCGCCGCCAGCGCGTGGAAGGTCGACGGGTAGTACAGCTGCATGTGGGATTCGACGTTGCGCAGTTCGCCCATGTGCGTCGAGGACGCCTGTCCGGTATCGAGGATCCAGCGGATCTCGTTCGCATGCCACACGGCGTCCCAGGTGCTCGGGACCGACTGCCAGTCCGAGATGCCGCGATAGGCCGCGAACCAGATCAGGAAAGCACCCAGCGTGACGCCGGCGGCAACGACGAGCGCCGGTCCACGGGCCGGTCGCCGTGCTTCGCCAGCCGGGTCGCGCCAGCGGGCCAGCACCATCGGCGCGATCGCCGCCAACCCGGTGCACACGGCCAGTGCGGCCAGTGCGGTCCAAGCGTTCCAAGGGATTCCGGCGGCGCCGTAGGGAATGATGGCCGCACCGACCACGCCATAGGTCAGGGCGGGCCCCACCGCGATCGCGGTCGGCCACGTTAGCCGGGCCGCCCGTGCCACCACCGCTCCGGGGAGGATCAGCAACAGCACCGCTGTCAGCACTCCAAACCCGAAGCTCACCGCACTAGTATCACCAACGATGCGATCCGGTTCCGGACCGGCGGGTGCCCGGTCCGCCGCGGCGGCAGCCCCGATCGGTCGGCCCTCGACCCTTTAAGGTGGGTTGCATGGCTTTCGACGTCGCCCGGGTGCGCGGTCTGCATCCGACCCTGGGCGACGGCTGGGTGCATCTGGACCCGCAGGCCGGGATGCTCATCCCCGACGTCGTCGCGACCACCGTGTCGACGGCCTTCCGCACCTCGTCGGCCAGTGCCGCGGGACCCCATCCGCTGGCCCGGCGCAGTGCGACGCTGCTCGCCGCCGCCCGCCAGGCGATCGCCGACATGGTCAACGGCGATCCGGCCGGTGTCGTGCTCGGCCCGGATCGCGCCGTCCTGCTCACCCTGCTCGCGGACGCGTCGTCGTCGCGCTCCGGGCTGGGCAACGAGGTCGTCGTGACCCGCCTCGACGACGAGGCGAACATCGCGCCGTGGCTGCGGGCGGCGGACCGCTACGGCGCCAAGATCAAGTGGGCCGAGGTCGACATCGAGACCGCCGAACTGCCGGCCTGGCAGTGGGAGACGCTGGTCACCAAGGACACCCGGCTCGTCGCCGTCCCGTCGGCGTCCCCGACCCTGGGCACGGTGGTCGACGTGCGTCCGATCACCAAACTCGTGCACGACGCCGGCGGTCTGGTCATCGTCGACCACACCGCGGGCGCGCCCTACCGCCTGCTCGACATCGAGGAGTCCGGCGCCGACGTCGTCGCGCTCAACGCCGCCGCCTGGGGCGGGCCGCCGATCGGCGCGCTGGTGTTCCGTGACCCCACGCTGATCGACACGTTCACCGCGATGTCACTGGATCCGCGCGCCGTGGGCCCGGCCCGGCTCGAGATGGGCACCCACCAGTTCGGCCTGCTCGGCGGTGTCGTCGCCAGCGTCGAGTACCTCGCGAATCTGGACGAGTCGGCCGAGGGCAACCGTGGGCAACGACTGGCCGCCTCACTGCAGTCCGCCGGTGGCTACCTCGACGGGCTGTTCGAGTATCTGCTGCACTCGCTGCAGTCGATGCCCCTGGTGATCGTGCTCGGGGCGCCCGACGCCCGCATCCCGGTGCTCAGCTTCGCGGTGTCGAACGTGCCCGCCGAGCGGGTGGCTCAGCGGTTGGCCGACAACGGCATTCTGGCGATCCCGAATGCCGGCTCACGGGTGCTGGATCTCATCGGTGTCGACGACATCGGCGGGGCGGTCACCGTCGGGCTGGCGCACTATTCGACGGCCTACGAGATCGACCAGCTGATGCGGGCGCTGGCGTCCCTCGGTTAGCTCAGATCGTCAGCACGACCTTGCCGGTCACCGCACCGGCGGCCAGCAGGGCATGCGCTTCGCCGGCACTCTGGACGGGCAGCGTCGCACCGATGACCGGGCGAACCTGCCCGGCCTCGATCATCGGCCACACGGCGTCGCGCGTCGCGGCGACGATGGCCGCCTTGCCCATCGGACCGTCGAGCGGCCGGCCGCGCAGCGCGGTGCCGATCACCCTCGCGCGCTTGCCGATCAGCTTCCCGATGTTGAGTTCGCCCGTGACCCCGCCCTGCATGCCGATGATGACGAGCTGTCCATCGGGCGCGAGCGCGTCGATATTGCGGTCCAGATACGCCGCTCCCATGATGTCGAAGATCACGTCGGCCCCGCCGACCTCCGACAGGCGGGCGACGAAGTCGTCGTCGCGGTAGTTGACGGTCAGGTCGGCGCCGAGTTCCCGGCAGCGCTGCAGCTTCTCCGGCGACCCGGCGGTGACCGCGACGTCGGCGCCGAGTGCGCGTGCGACCTGGATGGCGTGCGTGCCGACGCCGCTGGCGCCGCCGTGCACGAGCAGGCGCTGACCGGCCCGCAGGTTCGCGGTCATCACCAGGTTGGACCAGACCGTGCAGGCCACCTCCGGAAGGCCGGCCGCCTCGACGAGTCCGACGCCCGCCGGGATCGGCATGACCTGGCCCACCGGAACGGCGACGTATTCGGCGTAGCCGCCGCCGGCGAGCAGCGCGCAGACGTCCTGGCCGACGAGGTCCGGGGCGCCCTCGCCGGTCGCGACGACGGTCCCGGAGACCTCCATCCCGATGGTCTGGCTCGCGCCCGGCGGCGGCGGGTAGCGCCCGGCGGCCTGCAGCAGATCGGCGCGGTTCACGCCGGCGGCGGCCACCTTGATCAGAACCTCACCCGGGCCGGGGCTGACGTCGGGTATCTCCTGCCAGGTCAGTCGTTCGGGTCCGTCGGCGACGATGGCGTACACACGGGTCACCGTACAACGCGAATTCTCCGTTGCCGCGGCGGCGCATTCCCCTACGATCTGCCGTCATGCAGGGGATGATTGCCGGCCGCACGGCGGGCGATATGCCGGGTCTGGACATCGCCGAGCAGCGGGCCTGGCAGAACTTCCTCGACACCGCGCTGCGCCTGCACGCCACCATGAACCGCGGACTCGCCGACGAGCACAAGCTCTCGCTGGCCGATGTCCGTTTGCTCGACGTGCTGGACCGTTCGGGGTCGGCGCGGATGGGCGATCTCGCCGACGTGCTGGTGTCGCTGCCGAGCCGGGTCACCCGCCAGATCCGACGGCTCGAGGCGAACGGCCTGGTGCAGCGAACCGCGAGTCCCGAGGATGGACGCGGTGTGCTCGCCACCATCACCGACAGCGGACGCGACGCGGTCCGTCAGGCGATGGTCACCTATGCGCACGCGGTGCGCGTACATTTCCTGGATCAGCTGACCCGCACCCAGCTCGCGGCGATGGGTGACAACTGCCGGCGGATCGGCTCCGCGCTGAAGCAGCCCGAAGACCCGGCCAGGCTGACGGGCGCTTGATCCCGATACCCTTGTCGGCGGTGGCGTGGCAGAGCGGCCTAATGCACTCGCCTTGAAAGCGAGAGACGGCTAACACCGTCCGGGGGTTCAAATCCCTCCGCCACCGCAGTTCAGACGGCGGATTCGGCGTCATTTCGGGCGTCGGTTACCCCCGTCGATCGGCCACTTCAGCTCACCGGATCGGCGCGCCGATTGATGCGCCGGATGGTCGCGGTGAGCCACCGCGGACGAGCCGATTCCCCGGCCGGCGCGTGTGAAAATTGAGTCTCAGCAACCTTCCGGCTATGGTCACTGAAACTTGAGAGTGAGGTCGGGGGCCGTGAAAGAAGCTGTTGACGTGGATGTCTGGCCGGCTATTGATCGCGAGGGGCCGTCTGGGGTGTCCCGCATAAGCAAAGTTATGGCAGCCAGCACGCTGGTCGCCGGCTCGATGATCGCCGGGGTCCAGGCCGAGGTGCCGGGCGACCACGCGGCCCGCGAAGCGGCCGTGTCGCTGACCACCCAGGTCCGCACCCTCAGAGGCGTAATCCCGTGGTCAATCGACACGGCGCTGGGCGGCGCGGTCTGCAACAAGGCCAGCAACAACGTCTGTACCGACCTGTGGTACCCGTATCTTCTGGCCGACCTGGGCGTCGCCTGGGGCACGGACATCCTCACCGACACGTTGAAGGACGTCTCGTCGCCGGAGATCGTGTTCGGTTATTCCTCGGGCGCGGTCGTGGCGTCCCAGTGGTTGGCCAAGCACGCCAAGGATGCCGACGCCCCGTCGGCCCGCAAGCTGTCGTTCATCCTGATCGGGAATCCGAAGCGCAAGTACGGCGGTGCGGACTTTGCCTACACCAGCGCCGCGACGACGCCGAACACTCAGTACACCGTCCTCGACGTGGCCCACGAGTACGACAACGTCGCCGACTCCCCCGACGACCCCTGGAACCTGCTCGCAGCGGCGAATTCAGTCGCCGGTTACCTCTTCGTGCACACCGCCTACTCCGTCGATCTGGTACACGACGAAAAGCTGGTCTGGAAGGAGGGCAACACCACCTACGTGCTGATCCGCACCAAGGATCTGCCGCTGCTGGCGCCGGTGCTCTGGCCGCTGCGCTTCCTCGGGCTCGACTTCATCGCCGATGCCATCAACACGCCGCTGAAGACGATCGTCGACTGGGCCTACAACCGCAACTACCCCGGCATCATCACCGATCCCGTCGAAGCGCAGAAAGCCGTCGACGACGCGCTGCGCGGCCCGTCGGCGCCAACCGGCACCAAGCGCACGATGGACTTCGCCGCGGCCGCCGCACTGGCCCCCGCCGACACCCTCGATAAGCCGTCCGGAAGCACCGACAGCGACGCCGCCGCGGCCGTGGCGAGGGCCCTCAGCCAGGATGCTGTGCAGACGAAACCCGTTGCAGCGGAAGACGTCGACTCCGGTCCGTCGAACGCCGCCCCGGAAGCACCGGAGACCCCGAACGATCCCGACACGACTGACTCCGGCACAAAGACCGACCCGGACACGACGACGGACTCCGACACGTCGACGGAGCCCGACACCACGCCGGAGAGCCCCGAGAACCAGAAGCCTCAGGCCGACCCGTCGGACACCGCTGGCAGCGATACCGACGACTCCGCGAGCGGCGGACGCCACCGGGCGCCCGAGGACACCGGCACCGCCACCGATACCGGCACCGATACCGACAACTCGGAGAGCGCCGGTCGCCATCGGGCACCCGAGGACACAGTCAGCGCGCCTGCGACGAACCCGTAGATCAACGGCCTCGCGCGGCCACGATCACCATCAGACCCGCCTGCCGGGTGGAATCTCGGCGGAGATCGTGTCGAGCAGATCGGTGTAGCGGTGTGCCTCGGCATGCCGTCCCGGCTTTCCGCTGCTGACCACCGCGGCGGCCAGGTGGCGCGACGGGTCGGCCCACACCGCGATGTCGACCAGGCCGGTGTGCCCGAACGCATCCGGCGCGTTGCGGCCGAACGGCCCGAACCGGGTCGAGCCGAGCATGTAGCCGGTGCCCCAGCGCATCGGCATCAGTCCGGTCGCGATGTCGGGCCGCAACCGGCGCACGGGCCTGGTCGCCGCCCGCAACGTCTCCGGCCGCATCACCCGCACGCCGTCGAGTTCGCCTTCGCGGCAAAGGATTTCGGCGAACCGGGACAGCTCATCGGCATTGGAGACGGTGCTTGACGAGGGCACCACGCTGGTCAGGAACGCCGGTGTGTTGGTGAACGGGATGATCCGGTGCAGGGTTCCGCCGACCGCCAGTTTGAACGCCCGCGCGATCGGGGCGGGCAGCGGCTTCCCGGTCGCATGACTCGGTGCCACCAGCGGCACATCCTGTTCCGCCACACCGTAATTCGTCCACCGGAAGCCGAGCGGATCGAGGATCTCGGCGGCCAGGATGTCGCGGATGTTGCGGCCGGTGGCGGCCGAGACGATCTCGCGGACCAACGGGCCCCAGGTGACGCCGTGGTACATGTGCACCAGTCCGGGCGGATACACCGGTCGCATCCGGCCGAGCATCTCGCGGGCGTAGTCGCTGTCGTTCATCCGTTTCAGGTCCACCCGCGGGCCGGTGGCGAACGGGATGCCGGCGCTGTGTGTGATCACGTGCCGGATCGTGGTCCGTTCCTTGCCGTGGCCGGTGTACGTCGGCAGGTACTCGCACACCCGGTCGTCGAGGGAGAAGGCGCCGCGCTCCACCAGCATGTGCACCACGGTGGTGGAGATCGCCTTGGCCGCCGAGTACACGCAGAACGG
>ERZ724512.510-NODE-510-length-17727-cov-7.769975_pt1 | contig 17727 bp, 17 predicted proteins | sample MGYA00376045_ERZ724512 | MGnify/ENA primary metagenome ERZ724512 (study PRJEB28724, sample SAMN07190883) | activated sludge metagenome | isolation source: activated sludge of sewage treatment plant in Hong Hong | place: Hong Kong | collected 2016-03-17 ... | reverse complement strand
CCGGCGATCCCGGCACCGCTCATCGTCATGTCGCCGCCGGGGCCGCCCAGGCTCAGCACGGCGACCGTCAACAGAAAGGTGATCAACGGCAGGGCGGCCAGCCGGGTCGACTCGGTCCACTGCCGGGCCGCCCAGACCAGTGCGATGTTGACGGCCCCGGCCGCGACGGCACTGACCGGAAACCACACCGAACCCAGATAGGACGGCAACAGCAGCGCTGCCGCCAGGGCACACAGGATGCCGTCGAGTCCGAGCAGGGCCAGAATCCCGATCCGCAGGGCGGAATCGGGTCGATGGCGGTCGATCAGGTCGGCACGCTGTCGAGCAGTGCCGCCAGCGACCCCACCACCCACTGGAAGTTGTCCAGGCGGTCCTGCCAGTGCTGCAAGTTGGGGTCCAGATCGGGGTCCATAGCTTCCCTTCGGTGTGCCGCTGAGCGCAGCTTACCCCGACGCGAGTAGTCACTACCCGAATCGGGCCGGGCCGCTACCCGAGTGCGCGATCAGCTGTTCTGCGCCACCCCCGGACGCCGTAACTTCGGCGTTGAGTCCAGCGCAGCCACGCATGAGGAGTCACGATGCAAAGCCCGATAACCGCCTCGTTGATCGCCCGGATCGCCACGGACGAGCAGCGCGGCCGCAACGCGGTTCGGAGGGCGCGGAAGCGCGTCCGCACAAACGGGGGGTTCCGGCGGTCGGACACGATCTGACCGGCTGGAGCGCCGGCGGGGCTGCAGAGGGGGCAGCCCCGCCGGCACTGTGCGATTCGCAGCCGTCGGTCACACGGCTTCAGATGTCCAAGCCGGCCAGCAGGTCGGTCTCGATGTCCTGCCGCCCGCGCTCCGCGGTCGGTGCCGCGCCCGGGCCGTCGACCAAGATGTAGTGCTCCTCGCCGAGGATCGGAAACGCCATGTCGTTCGACAACGCGCAGGCTTTTCCGGTCGGCCCGACCGTCACCTGGGTGGCGTGCGCGCGCAACGCCTCGACCTTGGCCGGCAGACCGTCGGTGGCGTCGATGCGGGTGGTGATCCGGTCGTCGTCGACACCGAAGCCGTCGCCGGTGAGCGACTGCCAGTGCGGCAACAGATCGTCGGCGCTCAGCGCGCGGGCCGCGGCGGCGGCCGCCCCGCGCCCCGTCACCGTCCAGTAGAACTTCGGCACTGGCCACGGCCCGTTATCCCGGCCGGCGGCCACGGCCGCGGTGGTGATCTCGTGCGCCCGGATGTGATCGGGGTGGCCGTACCCGCCGTTGGGGTCATAGGTGACGACGACGTGCGGACGCAGGGACGCGATGACGCCGGCAAGCTCGCGAACCGCCGGCTCGCCCGACTCGACGAACCGCTGTTGACGCGGATTCGGTTGCGTCCCAGCCATTCCCGAATCCCGCCAGCGTCCGGCGCCGCCGAGGTAGATCGGTTCCCCGGCGCCCAGCGCGGCCAGCGCGGCGGTCAGCTCACCGATCCGGTAGCCGCCGAGTTGGTCGGCGCGGTCGGCGGTCAGCCCGGCCCACCGGTCGCCGATCACCTCGCCCTCCTCGCCCAGGGTGCAGGTGACGACCCGCACCTGAGCGCCGCGCTTGACGTAGTGCGCGATCGTCGCGCCGTTGTTGATCGTCTCGTCGTCGGGATGGGCGTGCACGAACAGCAGCCGGGGCGCTTCGGAGGCCATCGCCCAACGATAACCAGGACGCCCTACCGTCCCGTCTTGACCCACGTTCCGGCGTTGCCGACGATGCCCACCGGTATCGGCCCGGTCAGTTCGACGTTCTGCACACTGGGCCCGGCCGCGACGATCGTGTTGTCCTGCAGGATCGGCAGCACCGCCGCCAGGCTCCACAACCGCGGCTCGACGGTGGCGATCACGTCGTCGATGTTCTTCGAACCGTCAAGGGCCGCATCGATGTTCGCCTGGATGTTGCGGTCGCAGACCCCGGTCAGGTTCGACGGCGCCTGCACCAGGGCGCCACCCTCGGACGGCGCCGGCGGCGGCGTCGTCGGCGCGGGTGGTGTCGTCGGTACCGGCCGGGGCGCCTGGGGAGTCGGAGCGGCCGGAGCGCCCACCGTGGGCACCGGGGTGGACTCCAGCGCCGGACAGCCGTAGCGCGAGGCCAACGCCGTCGCGAGGTCGCCGCCCGCCCGGTGCCATCCCACGACGGCGTCGACGCGGTTGTTGGTCAGGGCGTCGCCGTAGAGCACCACGGGGTCCAGCGCCGAGACACTCGCCGCGATACCGACGTTGCGCAACTGGTCGGCGGCGGTGTTGGCGACGGCGACGGCGGCGGGGTCGTTGGCGGCCACCCCGATGACCAGGCTCAGCTGTTTGCCGTCCTTGCTGATGCGGCCGCGGGTCGGCTCCGGGTCGTCGGTTCCGGCCGGTCCGGGCGCCGTTGTGGCCTGCGCCGGCCCGGGGGCTTCCACGGTGTATCCGGCGCCTTCAAGCAGGCCCAGGGCGGCGGATCTGGGCAGCGCCGGCGGAGCCGTCGGCTGGTAGCCCGGGTCCGAGGGCGCGCGGATCTGCGCCTGGGCCAGGGTGACGGTGCTGTCGCTGCCCGAGGCCACCGACGCCAGCAGGTCCACGTCGAGCAGCCCCAGCAATGCCTTGCGGACGGCCGTGTCGGCCAGCGCCGGCTGCTGCGCCCGCAGCGTCAGTTGCATGACCCTGGGGGTCGGGATCCGGCCGGTGCGCACCTGCGGGATCGCCGACAGTTGCGCGAACGCCGCGGCGCTGCCGTGGACCTGGGCGACCTGGGTGTCGCCGTTGCGGATCGAGTCGGCCAGCGCCGAAGACGTGCCCGCCCGGCGGAACAGGATCTGGTCGGGGGCCGCCGGCTGACCCCAGAACCGGTCGTTGCGGGCGAGCAGGATCTCATCGCGCTGCGGGTCGATGCTCTCCACCCGGAAGACGCCCCCCGTCACCGGCAGCGCGCGGGCCAGCCCGGCCCCGAACCCGCCCGGCACGTCCTTGACGATGTGGGCGGGCACGATGTCGGAGAACAACTCACGCCAGGCCGGGTACGGCTGGGCGAAGGTGACCACCGCCGTCTTGCCGCCCTCGATCGACTGGACCCCGGTGATCAGGTCGTAGCCGGCGGGGTCGACGACGCCGGGCTGACTGACCATCTGGCGCCACAGATACCAGAAGTCGTCGGCGGCGATCGGGGCGTTGTCGGTCCACGACGCCTCCGGCCGGATCCGGTAGGTGACCGTGAAGGGGTTCTGGTTGGTCACCTCGGCCGAGACCAGCAGCGAGTCGTCGATCACCCAACGCGAGCCGGTCGGGCTGCCCGGGTCGGGTGCCGGCCGGAAGGCGCTGGGCAGGACCAGGGCGCTGATGGCGGCGTTGACGGGCGACTGATCCGACAGCAGGTGGGGGTTGAAGCCGGGGCCGATGTTGTCGATGCCCATGATGATCTGCGTCGCCTTGGGCAGCGGCGCGGCCGTCGTCTGGCTGGTGTCCGTGCTCTGCGGGGCCGGCGGCGCGTCGACCGTGCATCCGCCGAGCGCCAGCACCGGCAGCAGGACCGCGGTCCGCAGCGGCACAGTCAGGCGTCGGCGGGCGGTCGGCACGCCCCTCAGGGTATCCGGTGATTTCGGTGCGCCGACCGTCGGTGAGCGACGGGTCGTGCACCGAAATCGCTCAGGAATTGGCCTGCTGTTTGGCGCGGGCCTTGGCCCGGGCGCGCAGGCTGGCGGTCAGTTCGACCTTGCGCACCCGCACGATCTCCGGGGTGACCTCGACGCACTCGTCGGCCGCGCAGAACTCCATGGCCTGTTCGAGGTCGAGTTCCAGCGGCCGGGCCAGGGTCTCGATGACGTCGGCGGTCGAGGACCGCATGTTGGTCAGCTTCTTCTCGCGGGTGACGTTGATGTCGAGGTCCTCGGCGCGCGGGTTGATCCCGACGACCTGGCCCTCGTAGGTTTCCTGGCCGGGTTCGACGAAGAACTGGCCGCGGTCGGCGAGCTGGATCATCGCGAACGGGGTGATCTGGCCGGTGCGGTCGGACACCAGCGAGCCGGTGTGCCGGGCCCGGATCTCCCCGGCCCACGGGCGGTAGCCGTCGAACACCGCGTTGGCGATACCGGTGCCGCGGGTCTCGGTGAGGAAGTCGGTGCGGAAGCCGATCAGCCCGCGGCTGGGCACGATGAAGTCCATCCGGACCCAGCCGGCGGCATGGTTGGTCATCTCCTCCATCCGGCCCTTGCGCGCGGCCATCAGCTGGGTGATGGCGCCGACGTACTCCTCGGGGCAGTCGATGGTCAGCGCTTCGAACGGCTCGTGCAGCTTGCCGTCGACGGTCTTGGTGACCACCTGCGGCTTGCCGACGGTCAGCTCGAAGCCCTCGCGGCGCATCTGCTCGACGAGGATCGCCAGCGCCAGCTCGCCGCGGCCCTGCACCTCCCAGGCGTCGGGCCGGTCGATGTCGACGACCCGGATGGAAACGTTGCCGACGAGCTCGGAATCCAAGCGGGACTTGACCATTCGCGCGGTCAGCTTGTGGCCGGAGACCTTGCCGGCCAGCGGCGAGGTGTTGGTGCCGATGGTGACCGAGATGGCCGGTTCGTCGACGGTGATGCGCGGCAGCGCGTGCGCGTGGTCCGGGTCGGCCAGGGTGTCGCCGATCATGATCTCGGGCAGCCCGGCCACCGCGACGATATCCCCGGCCACGGCCTCGTCCGTCGCGGTGCGTTCGACGCCCTCGGTGGCCAGCAGCTCGGTGATCTTCGCGTTGGTGATGACGGGAACGCCGTCGACCTCGCGCATCCACGCGACCTGCTGACCCTTGCGGATCCGGCCGTTGTAGATGCGGATCAGCGCCAGCCGGCCGAGGAAGGCCGACGCGTCGAGGTTGGTCACCAGCGCCTGCAGCGGCGCCTCCGGATTGCCCGCCGGCGCCGGGATGTGCTCCATCAGCACATCGAACAGCGGGTCGAGGTTGTCCCCGTCGGGCACCTCACCGTCGGACGGCTGGGTGGTGCTGGCCACGCCCGCGCGACCCGAGGCGTACAGCGTCGGCAGGTCGAGCGCCTTCTCGGCGGCGGCCTGGGCTTCCTCGTCGAGGTCGGACGCGACGTCGAGCAGCAGGTCGTGGCTCTCCTCGACCACCTCGGCGATGCGGGCGTCGGGCCGGTCGGTCTTGTTGACCACCAGGATCACCGGCAGGTGCGCGGCCAGAGCCTTGCGCAGCACGAACCGGGTCTGCGGCAGCGGGCCCTCGGAGGCGTCGACCAACAGCAGCACGCCGTCGACCATGGACAGTCCGCGCTCGACCTCCCCGCCGAAGTCGGCGTGGCCGGGGGTGTCGATGACGTTGATCACCGTCACCGTGCCGTCCGCGTTGTGCCGGTGCACGGCGGTGTTCTTGGCCAGGATCGTGATGCCCTTTTCGCGCTCCAGGTCGCCGGAGTCCATGATCCGCTCGGTGGCGTCGTCGCCGCGGTGGTGCAGCGCGCCGGACTGCCGCAGCATGGCGTCGACGAGGGTGGTCTTGCCGTGGTCGACGTGGGCGACGATCGCGACATTCCTAAAGTTGGGGCGAGAACTCACGCCGGAGATTGTCGCAGTGTGGGTGTCCGATCACGAAAACGACCGAACCCGAGAAAGCTCAGCGTGAAGCCCGAGAAGCTGGCCGGCCTGAAGCCGAAGAAGAAGTGCTGCCGGTCCAAGCCGCGGTGCAAGCGCTGCCCGCTGGTGCTGAACAAGCTGCACAAGGCCCAGGCGAGGGGCCTGCGGGGCAAGGATCTGAAGAAGGTGTACAACCGGGCCCGCAAGGCCTGAAGGCCCCTTGCCGCCAATGTGCAGCCATATGCGTTCGATCCAGCCCGAAATGCATATGGCTGCACGTTCGCGGGAGGGGGGACGTCACCGCAGACGCACGGTGGAGTTCCCGTCGTTGCACACGCCACTGCTGGAGGTCAGCATGCATGTCACCTCGACGGTCTTGCCGACGTCGGGGTTGTGGACCGAAACCACGAGGCGCCCGCTGGCGCTGCCGGCCGGCGCGTTGCCGATCTTCTCGTTCACCGCATGCTGGACCGCGTACGCGAACTCACAGGACCCGCCGAACTCGCCCTTATCCGCGTGCTGGAAGTAGCCTGCTGCCACGTTCGGGCAATTCATATGACTTCCGCTGATTTTCGACTTGAACACCCACGCCCCGACGGCGATCAGTACGGCGATCACCGCTGCGGCCACCAGTGCGACGATCAGAATCCGGACGCGCGAGCTCTTCGCCATGGTTTCACTCCAATGCTCTTCTCCGGTGGCATTCTCTCAGCACCGGCGGTCGCTGGCCGCCCAGCCGGGACCGATGGTGGGCGGTTGCCCAACCGCGGCGCCGGCAGCCCGCATGGCCCGACTCGGCGGGCGTAGTCGGCGTACCGTTGTGGTATCCGTCACATCTGGTTGGAGGTTCCGATCATGACGGTTTGGACAGCGCTCACAGTGTTCGTGATCGTGGTGGTGGGAACGTTCACCACGGTCGCCATCTGGCTGGGAATCCTGGGTTGGCTCGGCGCATTTCACATGGTCCGGTGCACGAATTGCCGACACCTGACGATGTCCACGGCGCGGGAGCCGCGGGAATCGTGCCCACAGTGCCGGCATCCGCTGCTGACGCACCCGGTGTACGCGGTGCGCCATCCGGGCGCTCGGGTTCGGGTGCGCAACGATCCGCTGAGGTATTGACGGGCCGGGTTGCCCTTCACCAGCCGCGGCGATGCGGTTGCGCACCGACCAGGTCGCCGGGGCGCACGCCGTCACGGCTGCGGTAGACGATGTACGGGCGGAACAGGTACGCGATCGGGACGCTGAAGACGTGCACCAGTCGGGTGAACGGCCACAGGCAGAACAGCAGCAGCCCGATCACCACGTGCACCTGGTAGTACATCGGCGCCTCGGCCATCAGGTCGCCGCGCGGCTGCAGCACCCAGATCGACCGGAACCAGACCGACACCGTCTCGCGGTAGTTGTAGGCCTCCCCCACCACGCCGGAACCCAGTGCGGTGGCACACAATCCGGCGACGATCGCCGCCAACAGCACCACGTACATGGTCTTGTCGTTGGCGGTGGTCGCCAGGAACACCGGTCCGGTGGTGCGCCGCCGGTAGATCAGCAACGCGATGCCGAGCAGGGTGGCAAGTCCCGCGATCGAGCCGAGGATCACCGCCTGCAGGTGATATGCGTGGTCGCTGAGACCCACGGCCTGCGTCCACGATTCCGGGATCACCAGACCGATGAAGTGTCCGGCGACCACCACCAGAATGCCGAAGTGGAACATCGGGCTGGCGATCCGCAGCAGTCGCGACTCGTACAGCTGCGACGACCGGGTGGTCCAGCCGAACTTGTCGTACCGGTAGCGCCACCAGCTGCCGACGGCGACGATCGCCAACGTCACGTACGGCGCCACGTTCCAGAACATCTCGCCCATCAACCTGCTCCTTCTGCACGTCTCGGCGGCACCGTCAACGTGAACGGCTGCAGGCCAACGGCTTCGGCCGGCGGCCCGGCCTCGGCCAGCCGGCGCGCCCGGCGCGTCTCCTGATCGGTCACCGCCGGCAACGTCGCGCACACCGCGGCCACCGCGTCGGCGTAGCAGGACTCTCGTTCGGTGAGTGCCTCGAGCAACACCTCGATGGCCATCCGGTGTTCGGCGAGGAGCCGGCGGCCCGCCCGGGGATCGACGATGGCCGCGAACTCGAGCACCACCGGCAGATGATCGGGCGATTCGCTTGTCGGCGGTTCGGCACCCGCACCGCGATAGACCGCGGTGAACTCGTGCATGTGCGCACCGCGATTGCGGGTGTCGCCGTCCGTCCAGTACGTCAGGTACATGGTGGTGCGCTTGGCCAGGTCGAAAGTCGCGACGTAGTCCTCGGCGGCGGACCGGAGATCGAGTTCGCCCAGTGCCCGATGGCAGCGGGCAAGCGGGTCGTGCGCCGGCCCGCTGATGTGAGACAGCAATTCGGCGACGGTTTCCAACCGCTGCGAGTGCAGGTCGTCGGGATACGCCAGCAGCAGCGAGGCGGCCTGCCACACCAACTGGTCGCCGAGGGTCTTGCGCTCCCTCGTCGGCAGCCTCACCGCCGGCCCCCGCCCGGGAACATGCCCGGGGGCACCCCGCGACCGTCCCAGTTGAGCAGGTTGACCCGGGACGGGTGGTCGGCGTTGGCGGCCATCCCCTCGCCGGTCTGCCGCTGCCGCAGCGCGTGGAAGGTCTCCACCGCGACGGGCACCGGAATTCCGCTGGCTTCGCCGAACGGACCCGACTCGTACATCCCGGGCCCGCCGTCGAACGCCAGCGTGCACTCGAGCTCCTCGACGCCCGCACCGGTGGGCGCGTAGGCGGTCGGAATGACGTAGCGCTCATCGTATTTGGCGATCGCCAGGAGCCGGTACATCTCATAGATCTGCTCCTCGGTCATGCCGACCGCTTCGGGTATGTGCGGGCGGGTCTCCCGGCCGAGGTTGATGTCACGCATGTAGGAACGCATCGCCGCCAGGCGCCGGAGCACGCCCTCGACCACCGCGGTGTCGCCGGCGGTGAACAGCCCGGCCAAGTACTCGATCGGTATCCGCAGGGCGTCCAGCGCGCCGAACAGGTTGCCAAGATCCTCACCGTCGTGCCCGTCGCGGCTGACCGCGTCGACCACCGGTGACAGCGGCGGGATGTACCAAACCATCGGCACGGTGCGGTATTCCGGATGCAGGGGCAACGCCACCTGATAGGTGTTGATCAGCGCGTAGACCGGTGAGCGTTGCGCGGCCTCGATCCACTCGTCGGAGATGCCCTCGGCCCGCGCCCCGGCGATCACCTCCGGGTCGTTCGGGTCGAGCAGGATCTGCCGTTGCGCGTCGTACAGGTCCTTGTCGTCGGCCACCGAGGCGGCCTCCAGCACGCGGTCCACGTCGTACAGCACCAGGCCCAGGTACCGCAACCGGCCCACACACGTCTCCGAGCACACGGTCGGCAGCCCCACCTCCAGACGCGGGTAGCACAGCGTGCACTTCTCGGCCTTACCGGTCTTGTGGTTGAAATAGACCTTCTTGTAAGGACATCCGGACACGCACATCCGCCAGCCACGACAGCGGTCCTGGTCGACGAGCACGATGCCGTCCTCGCTGCGCTTGTACATCGCGCCCGACGGACACGACGCCACACAGGCCGGGTTGAGGCAGTGCTCGCAGATGCGCGGCAGGTAGAACATGAACGTCTCTTCGAGTTCCAGCCGGACCTGCTCGCTGACCTGCTTGAGCACCGGGTCGTGCGGCACGATCTCCGGCGAGCCGCCGAGGTCGTCGTCCCAGTTGGCCGACCACGACACCTTCATCGGCTTGCCGCTGATCAGGCTGCGCGGCGCCGCGACGGGCATGTGCTCACCCAGCGGCGCCGAGGTCAGGTTCTCGTAGTCATAGGTCCACGGCTCGTAATAGTCGTCGATGGACGGCAACTTCGGGTTGGAGAAGATCCGCGCCAGCTTCGCCCAGCGTCCGCCGTCGCGTAACCGCAAGCGGCCCTTGCGATCCCGGATCCAGCCGCCGCGCCACCGGCTCTGGTCCTCGTACGTCCGCGGATAGCCCAGCCCGGGACGGGTCTCGACGTTGTTGAACCACACATACTCGGTCCCGGCGCGGTTCGTCCACGCCTGCTTGCATGTCACCGAACAGGTGTGGCAGCCGATGCACTTGTCGAGGTTCATCACCATCGCCATCTGCGCCATGACTTTCACGTGTACCGCACCTCCTGCGAGCGCCGGCGCACCACCGTCACCTCGTCACGCTGGTTTCCGGTCGGCCCGAGATAGTTGAACGCGTAGGCGTTCTGGGCGTACCCGCCGGCCAGGTGGCTGGGTTTGATCAGCAGCCGGGTCAGCGAATTGTGAATCCCGCCACGGGTTCCGGTCGTCTCGGTGAGCGGCACGTCGATGGTGCGCTCCTGGGCGTGATAGACGTACACCACACCCTCGGGCATCCGGTGGCTGACCACCGCCCGGCAGACCACCACACCGTTGCGGTTGACGGCTTCCACCCAATCGTTGTCGCGCACTTCGATCTTGGCCGCGTCGGCCGGGCTCATCCACATCGTCGGCCCGCCGCGCGACAGCGACAGCATGAACAGGTTGTCCTGATACTCGGAGTGGATGGACCACTTGGAGTGCGGCGTCAGGTAGCGCACGGTCAGGCCGACCCCCGCGCTGCCGAGGGTCGGTTCACCGAACAGCCGTGCCATGTCCAGCGGCGGCCGATAGGTGGGCAGCTGCTCGCCGAGTTCCTCGAGCCAGTCATGGTCCAGATAGAAGTGCATCCGGCCGGTGAGGGTGTGAAAAGGCTTGAGCTCCTCGATGTTCACGGTGAACGGCGCATACCGCCGGCCGCCGGTCTCGCTGCCCGACCACTCCGGGCTGGTGATCACCGGGACCGGCCGGGCCTGGGTGTCGGCGTAGCTGATGCGCCGCTCCTCACTGCCTTCGGCCAGGTGCACCAGCGGCCGGCCGGTGCGGCGCTCCAGTTCCCGGAACCCCTCGACGGCCAGCCGGCCGTTCGAGGTGCCGGACAGCGCAAGGATCACATCGGCCATCCGCTCGGCGGTGGTGATCGCCGGACGGCCCTGGGCCGCACCGGAATCGAGCACACCGAACTTCGCGGCGAGTTGCTCCACCTCGACGTCGGGATGGATGGTGATGCCCTTGGTGGTCAGGCCCAGCTTCTCCGCGAGCGGCCCCAGGGCCGACCACTTGTCGGCGATCGCGGCATAGTCCCGTTCGACGACGGCCAGCGGTCCCATCGTCTTGCCCGGCACCGGCGTCTCGCCCTCGGCCCGCCAATCGTGCTCGGAGCCACCGGGATAGGCCATCGCCGCGGGAGTGTCGTGCTGCAGGGTGCCGAGCACGACATCGGTGCGGGTGCCCAGGTGCCGCGCCGCCAGTGCGCTGAACGCCCGCGCGACCGTCCCGAACGCGTCGTAGTCCGACCGGGTCTCCCAGGGCGGGTCGATCGCCGGGCTGAACGCGTGGATATATGGGTGCATGTCGGTGCTCGACAGGTCACCCTTCTCGTACCAGGTGGCCGCGGGCAGCACCACGTCCGACAACAACGTCGTCGACGTCATCCGGAAGTCCACCGACATCAGCAGGTCGAGCTTGCCCTCGGGGATGTCGTCGGTCCAGGCAACATCGTTGGGGCGCAGGTCTTCCGGGGCGGGCTCGGCCTGCAGGTTCGACGTCGTGCCCAGCAGGTGGCGCAGGAAGTACTCGTTGCCCTTGCTGGACGAGCCGAGCAGGTTGGCCCGCCAGAGGTTGAGCACCCGCGGCCAGTTGCGCGGGTTGTCCGGGTCGGTGACGGCGAGCTTGAGCGCTCCGGAGCCGAGTTGCTCGGCGACGTACTCGGGAATCTCGCGGCCCTGCGCACGCGCCTCGTCGGCGAGGTCCAGGCTGGAGCGGTCGAACTGCGGGAAGAACGGACTCCAGCCCATCGCGGCCGCCGACGCCAGCACGTCCATCGTGTGCCGGCCGCGGAACCGGCCCCGGCCGACCGGGCTTGCCAGTGCGTCGGCGCGGTAGCCGTCATAACGCCACTGATCGGTGTGGGCGTACCAGTACGACGTGCCCGCCATCTGCCGGGGCGGTCGCGACCAGTCGGTGGCCATCGCCATGGTCGCCCAGCCCGTGACGGGCCGGCACTTCTCCTGCCCCACGTAGTGCGCCCAGCCGCCGCCGTTGCGGCCCATCGACCCGGTGAGCAGCAGCAGCGCCAGGACGGCGCGGTAGGTGGCGTCGCCGTGGAACCACTGGCAGATGCCGGCGCCCATGATGATCATCGAGCGGCCGCCGGATTCCTCTGCGCTGCGGGCGAATTCGCGGGCGATCCGGATGGCCTGCTCGGCCGACACGCCCGTGATGGACTCCTGCCACGCGGGGGTGTACGGCCGCTCGGCGTCGTCGTAACCGGTGGGCCAGTCACCGGGCAGGCCCGACCGGTACACGCCGTAGTGCGCCAGCATCAGGTCGGCCACCGTGCACACCAGGTGTTCGCCGACCCGCCGCACCGGCACGCCGCGCTGCAGGGTTTCGCCGTGGCCGTCGAGGGTGTCGAAGCGGGACAGGGTGATCAGCGCGGTCTCGCCGCCGTCCGTCGCCACCGTCAACGCCGGCGACAGGTCGCCCAGGTCGAGGTTCCACTTGCCCAGGCCCTCGTCGCCGTAGCGGAAGCCCAGCGAACCATGCGGTACCGCAACCGAATCCGTGGCGGAATCGAGGAACGCCGGTTTGAAGGCGGCGTTCTCGGTGCCGCTGAAGTCCGGCCCCAGGTCGGCGGCGGTGAGGTTCTTGCCGGGCACCAGTGTCCCGTCGCGCTCCTCGAGCTTCACCAGGAAGGGCAGGTCGGTGTAGCTGCGAACGTAGTCGACGAAGAACGGAACACGTTGTTTGACAAAGCATTCCGTGAGGATCACGTGACCCATCGCCATCGCGAGGGCACCGTCGGCGCCGGCCGCGCACGGCATCCACTCGTCGGCGAACTTGGTGTTGTCGGCGTAGTCCGGGCTGATCGTCACCACCTTGGTGCCGCGGTAGCGCACCTCGGCCATCCAATGCGCGTCGGGGGTCCGGGTGACCGGCACGTTGGAGCCCCACATCAGCAAGTAGGCGGCGTCCCACCAGTCACCGGACTCCGGGACGTCGGTCTGGTCGCCGAACACCTGCGGTGAGGCCACCGGCAGGTCGGCGTACCAGTCGTAGAACGACGTCATGACCCCGCCGATGAGTTCGATGAACCGGGAGCCGGCGGCGTGCGACACCATCGACATCGCGGGAATCGGCGAGAAGCCGGCCACCCGGTCGGGCCCGTACTCCTTGATCGTGTGCACGTGCGCGGCGGCGATCATCTCCGCGGCCTCGGCCCAGCTCACCCGCACCAGTCCGCCCTTGCCGCGGGCGCGCTGGTACCGGCGGCGCCGCTCGGGGTCGGCCTGGATGTCGGCCCACGCCAGCACCGGGTCGCCCAGCCGTGCCTTGGCCTCGCGGTACATCTCCACGAGCAGCCCGCGCGCATAGGGATAGCGCACCCGGGTGGGCGAATAGGTGTACCAGGAGAAGGCGGCCCCGCGCGGACAGCCCCGGGGCTCGTACTCGGGACGGTCGGGGCCGACCGTCGGATAGTCGGTCTGCTGGGTCTCCCAGGTGATGATGCCGTCCTTGACGTACACCTTCCACGAACACGACCCGGTGCAGTTGACCCCGTGGGTCGAGCGCACCACCTTGTCGTGGCTCCAGCGGTCGCGGTAGAAGATGTCGCCCTCGCGGCCGCCGTGCCGGGTCACGGTGCGCTGGTCGTCGCTGAACTCGCCCGGGGTGAAGAACCGCCCGCTGCGTTGCAGCAACTGCTCGACGGATCCTCCGATGTGCGTCGTCACGACTGCGCTGCCACCTGTTCGGGCTCATGGGCGTGCAGCCGAAACGCGGTGTAGGCCAACGCGGTCAATGCGGTGGCCACCAGCAGCAGCAGACCGACGGTGTAGTTGTTGGCCTCGGCGTTGTAGGTGGCGCCCATCACCAGCGGCGGGAAGTAGCCGCCCAAACCGCCTGCGGCCGCGACGATTCCGGTCACGGATCCGACGTTCTTGGCCGGCGTGCGGCGGGCCACCCAGGCGAAGACGCCACCGGTGCCCATCCCCAGGAAGATCGCCAACAGGATGAACGTCACGGCCGACCACACGTCGCGCGGCGGCTGCAGGGTCGCGATCGCGGCCATGACGGCGGTTCCGGTCAGCGACGCGAGCACCACGAACTTGGGCGGGATCCGGTCCGACAACGCGCCGCCGACGGGCCGCGCGAGCACGGCGGCCAGGGCGAACGCCGCGGTGCGGGCGCCGGCGTCCACCGCCGAGAAGTGGTAGATCGTCTTGATGTAGGTCGGCAGGTAGTTCGCGAACGCGACGAACCCGCCGAAGACGACGGCGTAGAGCGCCGACATCTCCCAGGTCACGCGAAGTTTGGCCGCTGCCAACAGCTTTGGCAGCACCGGCTCCGTGTTCGGGTGGAAGGCCGGCGAGTCACGCAGTACGACGAAGGCGATCAGGGCCGTGACCGCCAGGGCCACCGCGACGATGACGTGGGTGGTCATCAGGCCCCACCACTTGACGAACCGCGGGGTGAAGAACGCCGACAGCGCGGTGCCGACCATGCCCATGCCGAACACCCCGGTGGCGAACCCGCGCCGGGCCGGTTCGTACCAGATGTTCGAGAACGGGATTCCGACCGCGAAGATTGTGCCGGCCACCCCGAGGAAGAACCCGAACAACAGCAGCAGCGGGTAGGAGCCCATCTTGCCCGCGATGCCGACCGCCAGCACCGGCACGATCGAGGACAGCGTCACCGCGATCAGCATCTTCTTGCCGCCGAACCGGTCGGTCAGCGATCCGCTGACCAGTCGGCCCAGCGAGCCGACCAGGATCGGCGTGGCCACCAGGAGCGAGGCCTTGGTGCTGCTGAGGTGCAGATGGTCGGCGTAGGTGGGGGACATCGGCCCGATGAGGTTCCAGGCCCAGAAGTTGATCGTCGAAACCCAGGTGGCCAGTGTGAGGTTTACGCCCTGCCCGGCGTAGGTGGACGACGAGGCTGACGTGCTCACGTGATCAGGAAAGCATCCGGCGGCGATCGGGCGCAAACAATTCGGCGGAAAACTTCAGCGGGTTTCCAACGCCGCGTAAAGGTCTGGTAGCCACGCGGTGTCGGCCGGCACCCACGGTAGGCCGGCCAGCTCGTCGCGGGTGACCCAGCGCAGCTCGCGATGGTCGTGCGGGTGCACGGTGCCGTCGACGAGGGTGACCCGGTAGGCGCGCAGCGTCGTCGTCGGGCTCAGCGGGACGTCGTCGCCCAACCGGTCGCCGACCGTGACGCCCACGCCCAGTTCCTCGCGCAGCTCGCGCACCAGCGCGTCGCTGTCGCTTTCCCCCGCGGCCGACTTGCCGCCCGGCAGCTCCCAGCGTCCGGCCAGCTCAGGAGGCCGGTCGCGTTGCGCGACGAGCAGCATGCCGTCGCGGATCAGGGCGCCCGCCACGACGATCTGGACCGCCATGGGGGGTGACGGTATACCGTCGGGTGATGGCTGTCCTGACCGACGAACAAGTGGATGCCGCCGCGGCGGTGCTCGACGGCTGGGAGCGCGCCGACGGCGCCCTGCGGCGCTCGGTGAAGTTTCCGTCGTTCCTGGACGGCATCGACGCCGTCCGCCGCGTCGCCGAACACGCCGAGGCGCAGGACCATCACCCCGATATCGATATTCGTTGGCGGACTGTCACATTCGCCTTGGTGACGCACTCCGAGGGCGGGATCACCGACAAGGACGTGGCTATGGCAGGCGATATCGACAGGATCGTCGGCCACCGGGAAACCTGAGCCGGACGGCCGCGATCCAGCCCAGCGTCAGCATCGTCGCCACGATGTAGACCAGCCCGGCCCACGCCAGGTACCAGGGCCGGCCGACGTCCCAGATGGTCGGCTGGGCGAAGCTGAGCAGCCAGGGCACCCCGATGAGTGTCAGCGCGAGCCAGCCCCAGCCGAGCAGTCGCGCCTCGAGCAGGTAGCGGTAGGGGCCGTGCAGCAGCCAGATCATCAGCGGCACCAACCAGACCCAGTGGTGCGTCCACGAGATCGGCGAGGCCAGCAGCCCGAACAGCTGTACCACCAGCAGCAGACCGAGGCGGTCCTGCCGGCCGGAGTCGGCGGCCAGCGCACGCCAGGCCAGCCAGGCCAGCACCGCCGTCGCGAAAAGGGCGATGAGCACCGGTGCCGTGTACCCGGCATCGTGCCCGAGAATCCGCGAGATCCCCCCGCGCCAGGACTGGTTGAACGACGTCCCGATCGGGCCGACGCGCCCGGCGTCGCCGAGAAGTTCGGTGAAGTAGTAGCGCGCCTGATCCCCGACGACGAACCAGGACAACCCGATCGTCGCCGCGAACACCACGGCCGCGAACGCCGCGGCGGCCCAGCGTCGGACACCGAGGAAGTACAGTCCGGCGACCGCGGGGGTCAGCTTGATCCCAGCGGCCAGCCCGACCAGCAGCCCCGAAAGCCACCACCGGTTGCTCGCGACGGCGATGAGCACCAGCAGCACGAGCAGGACGTTGATCTGGCCGTAGTCAAAGGTGCTGCGCAGCGGCTCGAGCCAGATCGCCAGCGCCGTCCACACCATGGCGGTGCGGATGCCGCCGGTGGTGCCGAGCAGACGCTGGCTCATCCGCACCACGCCGTAGAGGGCCGCCATGATGCCCAATTGCCAGGCCAGGGCGACGAGCCGGAACGGCAGCAGGGTGAGCGGATAGAACACCACCGCGGCAAACGGCGGATAGGTGAACGGCAGCGGGAAGTCCGGCGTCTGGTCGGCGTAGACGTAGTCGTAGAGGGTGCCCGGTCGGTTAAGCGCCTCGGCTCCGCCGAGATAGACGTGCAGGTCGACGAAGTTCGCGCCGTGGGGCACCAGGTAGGTCCAGGCCAGCCGCGCGGCGACGCTGGCGACCAGCAGCGCCGGTGCCAGCCAGCGGAGCGTCGCCGTCATGCCGATGGTCCTGATGGGCCGACTCTATCGGCCGGACGGCACCAACTCCCCATCTACCGAGCGTCCGCTGGGATCTCGACTCGGTGTTCTGTGCAGGGTTCGCTCACGGGATCGAGGGCGGGTGGTCACCGTCGTCATTCGGCTGAATAACGCTTCGATAAATGCCACACGTGTCACTTGAGTCCCACCAGTAACACACTAGCTTCGGGTTCATACCGGCTATCTACTGATTGGAAGTGTCATGTCGCGAATCAAGACAGTGTTGACCAGTTCCGCCATCCTGCTGGGCTCGTCAGCGGCTCTGCTCACGGGCGGGATCGCCAAGGCGGAACCGGCGCCGTTCCCGGTGCCGACGCCGAACGTGCCCGGGCTCAGCATGATCCAGGGGCTGATGGATCCGGCGAAGTTGCCGCAGATGCTGCAGGCCGCGTCGTCGGTGCTGACCACCGCGCCGGCTGCCCTGAGCCCCGCCGCCGCGACGGTTCCCGCCGCTCCGGCCCCGCTGGCCACCGCCACGCTGAACGGCATACCGGGCATCACCCCGGCCGCCGCGCCCGCGGCCGCCCCGACCGTTCCCGCCACCGGCAACACCTTCCTGCCGGCCAACCAGGTCGCCGCTCCCGGGATCCCGGGCGTCCCGCAGCTGGGGCAGTTCCTCAACCTGCCCGGGGACATCGCCGCATTGATGCCCGGCGCACCCGCCACCTCACCGGTGACATATCCGGGCGTGGCGCCCGCCGCCGCGGCGACCTCGCCGATGCCGGGGCTCGGGGCCCTGTTCCCGACCTCCGCCCTGCCCTGATCCGCAACCTCCCCTGATTGGACGAACCGATGACACGCATCCGGTCCCTGCTGGTGACCACCACCGTCACGATCGGCTCGTCGACGGCGATTCTGTTCGGCGGTGTCGCGGGAGCTGATCCCGCGGCGCCGCTGCCGATGCCGATCGACGCGCTGCAGGCGCCGGGGCTGTCGGCGGTCCAGAGTCTGAGCCCGGCGATCCAGCAGGCGGCCTCGGACCCGTCCAACGCCGCGTCGATGCTGATGGCCGCGGCCCAGGCGTTCGCGGGAAACGCTGCGGCACCGGCAGATTCGCGCAATCTGGCCGCCGCGGTCAGTCAGTTCATCTCCGAGCCGCCGGGCGCCGCGTCCAGCAGGGCACCGGTCATGGCGTGGAAGA
>ERZ724512.502-NODE-502-length-17819-cov-6.435544_pt1 | contig 17819 bp, 19 predicted proteins | sample MGYA00376045_ERZ724512 | MGnify/ENA primary metagenome ERZ724512 (study PRJEB28724, sample SAMN07190883) | activated sludge metagenome | isolation source: activated sludge of sewage treatment plant in Hong Hong | place: Hong Kong | collected 2016-03-17 ... | reverse complement strand
TTCTGCGCCTTCAGCACGGCCAGCCAGAGCCGGCGCTCGGCCACGATCTTCTGCTCGGGGCTCCAGATCGCCCGCATCTGTTCGGACGCATAACGGGTGGCCAGCACGTTGGGAACGGTCATGGGTTCATGCTTTCACGAGCCTGCTGCTCTCAGGTGCAGCCGTGGACGGAGCGGGACGGGTGCGGCGACCGGGCAGTCACGCGGTGCTGCCGGCGGCGACCACCAGCCGGTCGTGACGGCGGCGCGAGGCGAGGTACGCCGCGATCACCGCGGCGATGCCGACGGCGGCAACCGCGACCACCACGGTCGACCGTCCGGCGGCGTTCACGATGATGGCAACCAACACCCACAACAGCGTGATCGGGTAGCCAGGCAGCGCCGAACCGACCAGGTAGGTCACCGCCACCCCGAGCGCCGCGGCCGCGATCAACAGCGCGAGTTGCCACCCAGCGCCCGCGGATCAGCGACTGATCGGCCCAGATCGGCGGCCCAGTTGAGAAAGACCGCGGCGCTGGCCCACGCTGCGTAGATGCCCATCGTGGTGCGCACCAGCAGGGTGATTCGCGCATCGACGTCGGCAGCGGCCGGACGGGCAGCGATCAGTGCGGCGTCGATCAGCACCACGACCATCACGGTGAGCAGCACCGAGGGCAGCCAGTCGATGGACGCCGCCGACACCAGCAGCCACGACGCGGCCGCGGCACAGGCAACGGCGAGGTCGACGGTCAACCGCTGGGTCGACGGGGTGCCCGAAACCCGGGTGCGCACGAACACCACACCGGTGGCGATGCACGCCAGGTAGATGACCGCCCAGATCGTGAAGGCGTAACCGGCGGGGCTGATCAGCAGGTCGACTCGTCGGAGTTGGGGTCGGTGCCGAACAGCCACAACGGCAGCACCACCGCGACGGCCTGAGCCACGGCGAGCACCAGCACGGCCCAGGCGGCGGCAGCGGAGATGCGAGAAGAACGCATCATTCCAGCCTAGCGAGCAGCCCGAAACCGCCTCACCACTCCCCCGCGTCACCCTCGGCCACGTCGGCCACGTACTGGGCGTAGCTGGAGTTGACCTGATAGGTCTTCGACACCTCGATGTCGCCCTGCTCGGCCCGCTCGGCGATGTCGCTGCGGCAGAACAGGCTCGGGGCGTCCAGGTCGGCCACCCCGGCGTAGGCATCGGCCCGCGCCTGGCTCAGCGTGGACGCCTGGGCCACCACGGCGAGCACCCGACCGCCGGACGCCACCAGTTCACCCGCGTCGTTCAGCGCCGTGCCGGCATGCACGATGTGCACGTTGTCGCTCGAGCCCTGCAACCGCGGTCCGTCGATCACCCCACCCAGCGACGGCTGGCCCGGGTACCCGTTCGCAGCGAGCACCACGGCCACCGCCGAGCCCGGCTTCCAGGCCAGTTCGCCCACGTCTTCGAGGTCGCCGGTGGCGGCCGCGTAGAGCACCTGGCCCAACGGCGAATCGAGCGCGGCCAGCACCGCCTGGGTCTCGGGATCGCCGAAGCGCACGTTGAACTCGACCACCCGCAGGCCCTTCGAGGTGAGCGCCAGCCCCGCGTACAACAACCCGACGAACGGCGTGGCCTGCCGGCCCAACTCGGCGATGGTGGGCTCGACGACGCTCTCCATGATCTCGTCGACCAGCCCCGGCGGCGCCCACGGCAGCGGCGTGTAGGCGCCCATGCCGCCGGTGTTCGGGCCGCTGTCGCCGTCACCGACGCGCTTGAAGTCCTGGGCCGGCTGCAGCGGCAGGGCCGTGAGGCCATCGGTGATCGCGAACAGGCTCACCTCGGGCCCGTCCAGAAACTCTTCGACCACCACCGGCAGGCAACCCTCGGCGTGCGCGAGCGCAGCAGCCCGGTCGTCGGTGACGATGACGCCCTTGCCGGCAGCCAGCCCGTCGTCCTTCACCACGTGGGGGGCGCCGAAGTGGTCGAGTGCATGAGCGACCTCGTCCAGAGTCTCGCAGTAGCGCGACCGAGCCGTGGGCACCCCGGCGGCCGCCATCACCTCTTTCGCGAACGCCTTCGACCCCTCGAGCCGGGCCGCAGCCTTGGACGGCCCGAAGCACGCGATACCCGCGCCCCGCACGGCGTCGGCGACGCCCGCGACCAGCGGCGCCTCGGGGCCGATGACCACCAGGTCGACCCGCAACCGGCGGGCCAGGGTGACGACGGCCCGCGCGTCGTTGATGTCGACCGGATAGTTGGTGGCCACCGATGCCGTGCCGGGGTTGCCGGGCGCGCAGAACAGTCTGGTGACGGACGGGTCGTGCGACAGTGCCAGAGCAAGCGCGTGTTCGCGCCCACCGCTGCCGACGACCAAGACGGAAAGCTGCTGATTTCGCACGCGCACAGCCTAATGGCGTGTGCCCCAAGCGGCTCGCCGGTTGGCGAGGGCCGAGTCAGGCATCGCAAGACAGCGGAAGCAGGGATCTCTCGTTCGCGCTCGACGCACTGTGCCACGCTGGTCGACCGGCCGAACCCTTGGTCGAGCTTGTCGAAAGCCACAGGAGGTCTCGACAACCTCGACCAAAGTGACCGAGCCGCTGGGTGAGCTATCGAACGCCTCGCCACGCGAAGGTCTCGACGGGCTTCACCGGCGGTGATCAGCGTCTGTGGTGCTCACGCATCGGTGCCTTCGGAGCGCTGCGCGTCTTTGCGGGCGGTGGCCAAGAAGACGCCGAAGGTTCGGCTGACGCCGTCCACCTCTTTGTCGACCTCAAGCACGCGTCGCACGGTCAGATGCCCGAAACCGGCCGCTGACAAGGCTCGGCGCAGCATGCCCCGTTTGAACCCGTGATGGCCGGTGAAGCCGGGGTCGTGGTATTCCCCCTGCTCGGGCTCCAGATCGAGAACGGCGATCCAACCACCGTCGACGGTTGCCCTGGCCAGTTGTTTCAGCAGCAAGGGAACATCGTCGACGTGATGCATCACCATCATCGAGATGACCAGGTCGAACTTCTGCCCCTCGGGCACCGCTGCCTGCGTGAGGTCGTGCACCTCGGCCCGCATGCCGGCGCGGCCCGAGTCGGCGATGCGCCGCCGGGCCACCTCGACCATGCCGTCGGAGAAGTCCAGCAGCAGCATGTCGCCCACCCGATCGGCCAGTGCGAAGGCCAACAGGCCGGTGCCGGCACCGTAGTCGAGCACCGACCATGACGGGTCGACGGGCACCTCGGCGGCTATCGCGTCGGCGGCGCGACGGGCCCGCTCGACTCTGCGCGGGTCGTCGTCCCAGGTTGCCGCCTGACTGGCGAACCAGCGAGCGTCATAGGTCGTCATGGCCCTCATGCTGCCCCACAAGGGGCCGCCGTGGAAGGGAAACGGCTTCTGAGCAGCCGCTTGACCTCGCGTGGAATGCGACGTCGGCACTTCTGCTGGACGACCGTCCGATCGCGTGGCTGCCTGCACAACCGCCCGGCCAACGGTGCGCGGCGAGGCGCAGTCAGTCGGCCCGCTTGCGCCGGGCCCGGTAGGCCGCGACGTTGCTGCGGTTGCCACAGCCCGAGTCGCAGAACTTGCGCGACCGGTTGCGGCTGAGATCGAGCACCACCTGATCGCAGTCGTCGGCCGCGCAGTACGACAGCCGGTCGAGATCGCCGGCGCGCACGACGTCCATCATCGACATGGCGTACTCCACCACCATGCGCACCACCAGTGGGTCGTCGGGTCTGGTGGCGTGAATGTGCCAGTCGAAACCGTCGTGTCGCACGAGTTGCGGTAACGCATTGCCCTCGAACAGCAGGGCATTGATCAGGTTCACCACCGTCTGCTCGTCGGCGCCCCAGAAGCCGGCCAGCCGGTCACGCACGTCGCGCACGGCCTGCAGTTCGGCCTCGTCGTGGTTGCGGCCGCCCGACCAGCGCCACCGGTCGCAGAGGTCGTCGAGGTCGGCAACAGTCGTGAGCGTGTCGGGGTGGCGGGTGTTCACCAACGCCGTGAGCGCCTGCAAAGACAGACGGGTGTCATGAGTGAAATCCATCTTGACTCCTGACGCATCGATGCGATGTCATGAGCATGTTAACTCATGACCCATTACACAAAGGGAAGGATCGTGATGGCCGAGGCGCTGGCAGAGGTGACCGAAGCGCCACGCGTCCTGCGTTCGGGAGCCGTGGCCGGCTGGACGGCCGCCCTGGTGTCGGCCGCGGCCTTCGGCACGTCCGGCGCCTTCGCCAAACCGCTGCTCGCCTCGGGGTGGAGCGCCGGGGCCGTGGTGTCGGTTCGGCTCGGCCTCGCCGCCGTGGTGCTGCTGATTCCCGGCCTGCTGGCGCTGCGCGGACGGTGGCGGCTGTTGCTGGCCCACTGGCGTCCGCTGCTCGCGTACGGGGTGTTCGGCGGCGCGACCGCACAGGTGTCGTTCTTCAACGCCGTGCAGTACGTGCCGGTGGCGCTCGGCCTGCTGCTGGAATACCTGGGGATTCTGCTGGTCGTGGGCTGGGTGGCTCTGCGCACGCGACGCCTGCCGTCGAGGCTGACCCTGGTGGGCGTCGTGGTGGCGATCGCCGGGCTGGTGATCGTGCTCGACCCGGGCGGCATGGGCGCACTGGACCCGCGCGGCCTGGCCTGGGGGCTGCTGGCCGCGTTCGGGCTGGCGGTGTACTTCGTGGTGTCGGCCCGCGAGATGACGCTGCCGTCGCTCACGTTCGTGGCCGTCGGGTTGTCGATCGGAACCGTCGCCATTGTCATCGCGGGGGTGGCTGGGCTGATGCCTCTGCGGGCGACCACCGCCGATGTGGTGTTCGTCGGGGTCACGCTGGCCTGGTGGGTACCGCTGCTCGAACTGGCCCTGGTGGCCGCTGCGGCGGCGTACGCACTGGGGTTCGTGGGCGTGCAGCACCTGGGCTCGACGGTGGCGAGCTTCGTGGGGCTGACCGAGGTGCTGTTCGCCGTGCTGTGGGCCTGGCTGCTGCTGGGTGAACTGCCCGGGTTACTGCAACTGGTCGGCGGCGTCGTTCTGCTCGCCGGAGTTGCCGCGGTGCAGCGGGGTCAGGCGCTGTCGTCCTGAACCGAAGGAACCGTCCCCTCAACCGAAGGAACCGTCCCCTGAACGTTCAGGTGACGGTTCCTTCGGTTCACAGCAGGTCGTGCAACATGACCACCTGTTCGCGGCCCGGGCCGACGCCGATGCCCGAGATACGGGCGCCGCTCAGCTCTTCGAGCCGGCGCACGTACGCCTGGCAGGTCTTCGGCAGGTCGCCGAAGGTGCGGGCACCTGAGATGTCTTCGCTCCAGCCGTCCTGCAACTCGTAGATCGGGACGGCCCGGGCGAAGTCGCGCTGGGTCATCGGCAGCCGGTCGTGCCGCTCGCCGTCCACGTCGTAGGCCACGCAGACCGGGATCTTCGGCCAGCCTGACAGAATGTCGAGCTTGGTCAAGAAGATGTCGGTGAACGCGTTGGTGCTGGCAGCGGCGTCCACCACCAGGGCGTCGTACCACCCGCAACGGCGCTTGCGCCCCGTGGTGGTGCCGAACTCGGCCCCGTCGGCGCGAATCTTGTCGCCGTCGGCGTCCAGCAACTCGGTGGGGAAGGGCCCCTCCCCCACCCGGGTGGTGTAGGCCTTGGCGATGCCGATCACCCGGTCGATGCGGGTGGGGCCCACGCCTGCGCCGGTGCACGCGCCCGCCGCGATCGGGTTGGACGACGTCACGTAGGGGTAGGTGCCGTGGTCGACGTCGAGGTGATGCGCCTGGGCGCCCTCGAACAGCACCACCTTGTCGGCGTCCAAGGCGTCGTTGAGCACCCGAGAGATGTCGGTGACCATCGGCCGCAGCCGATCGACGTGGCCGAGCAGCCGCTCGGTGATCTGGTCGGGGTCGATGGCGCGCTGGTTGTAGACCTTCACCAGCAGGTGGTTCTTCTGCCACAGGGCGGCCTCGACCTTTTCGCGCAGCAGTTCCTCGTCGAACAGGTCTTGCACCCGAATGCCGAGCCGATTCACCTTGTCTGAGTAGGCCGGGCCGACGCCGCGTCCGGTGGTGCCGATCTTGCGCTTGCCCAGAAACCGCTCCGACACCTTGTCGATGGTCTGGTGGTAGGGCGTGATCAGGTGGGCGTTGGCCGAAACCAGCAGGTTCTTCGCGGCATCGACGCCGCGGGCGGCCAGGCCGTCGATCTCGTCGAACAGCACGTCGAGGTCGATCACCACGCCGTTGCCGATCACCGGCACGCTGTTGGGGTTGAGAATGCCGGACGGCAGCAGGTGCAGCGCGTAGCGTTCCCCACCCACCACGAGGGTGTGGCCCGCGTTGTTGCCGCCTGAATAGCGAACCGTGTAGTCGACCCGGTCGCCCAGTTGGTCGGTCGCCTTGCCCTTGCCCTCGTCGCCCCATTGCGCTCCGACGACCACGATGCCCGGCATGTGTACTCCTCCGGCATGAGAACGGCCCGTCTCACGGGCCCTTACCTGGTGAGCCTATCGGAGTGGGTCGTCGGGCCCGGCACCGTTCCTCAGAGCGGCTAGAACGGTATACATGTGCGGGCATCCGTCCACAGCACTGGGCGCTGACCCGAGGACGGTTGTCGGTAATCGACCACGTGGACTGACCCGGGATTCCCGGAAATTGGCAACCACGGCTATCTGAAGGCCACAGGAATTCAGTTCGGGTGACCGGCGATCTCGAGATCGTCGTACGATCGCGGCGGCGCTGCAGACTTTCGGCCTGCAACACGACATCGTGCAGCGAGGGTGACATCGTGCAGGCATCTCGAGATCGCTCAACCTCACAGAAACCCGGGCGCCCGCAACGTGCCTCGAATCAGAGCGTGTTGCCCGACAGTTCTGCGTAACCGGTGGGCGACGAGTCCACCAAGAGCTGCACGCAGCGGTCGTATTCCGCCGTCTCACCGATCGCCCGGGCGGCCTGCGCCAAGGCCCACACCGCTCGTAGAAAGCCCTGGTTGGGCTCGTGTTCCCACGGCACCAGTCCGGCGCCGCGCCAGCCGTTGCGCCGCAGTGCGTCCAGGCCACGGTGGTAACCGGTGCGGGCGAACGCGTAGGCCTGCAGCACTCCTTCACGGGTGCCGTTCGCCAGTGCCAGCTCGGCCAGCACGGCCCAGGCCAAACTCGAGGCCGGAAACTCCGCAGCCACCTCGAACGGGTCGGAATCGGTCGGCGCGGTGGCGGCGACGTCGTCGGGCAACAGGGTGCGGTTGGCGTGCGGGTCGGCGAAGGGCAGGTGCGACATGGCCCTCACCCTACCAAGAGCGTCGGGCGCCACTTTGTGGTTGATATGCCGGCGGATTTTGTGGCCGCAGCTCCACGCCGCCACTTTGTGGTTGGAATAGGTACCCCCCGCGGGTATCTATTTCAACCATAAAGTGGCGGAGGCGTTGGGCCTCAGCGCAGCAGCGATTCTTTTCAACCAGAAAGTGGCGATACTGACCCCGTGACCTGGGTCGACGACGTACTGCGCACCGAGCCGCTGGCTCGCAGGGCGCCCAGCGTGCTGAACACCCAACCGGTGGTGCTGCGTCGCGGCGAGAACTTCGTCGAAGTCGACTGGGATCCTGCCCGCACACTGAGCGTGCTCGACCCCCGTCACGACCAACTCTGGCTCGCTCTGGGTGCCTTCGTGGAGGCCATGCTGATCGCCGGCGCCGCCGCCGGCCTGGGGGTGCGCGTCGAACCCGCCCTCGACGAAGCCCGGCACCGGTTCGCGCTGCTGCACTCCGGCCCGGTGGTACGCCCACCGTTCGACGCCGACGACCTGCGCAATCGGGTCACCGGGGTCGGACGGTTCGCCGAGCCCTCGCCCAGCATCGCCGAAGTCGAGCACCTCGCCGACCGGGCGGCACTTCCGGCGAACGCCCGGGTGATCGCCTGGGAACGCGCGACCGGCGATCCGCTGGTCGAGCGTGCCCACCGCTGGCTGTTCGCCACCCCCGAACCGCGCCGCGAACTGCGGGCCTGGGTGCGTCCGGGTGCAGACGACGGCATCGAACCCGTCGCCCTGGGCCTGCCGGCCTGGCGAGCCGCCCTTTTTCTGGCATCGCGCGGGGCCGTGGACGACGGCATCGCCGACCTGCTGGGCGGCCACCCGCGCGGGCTCGGCACGGTGGCGGCGCTGGTCGACACCGGCGGCTCCCCCGTGCCGTGGACGATGGGCGCCGCGCTGCTGAGACTGGGGCTGCAGGGCATTCGGCACGGCCTGCGACTGCAGCCGCTGCCGCACGTCACGGCCTGCCCCGACACCGCCGCCACCATGGCGCTGCTGCTTGAGGCCGCCGACGTCGCAGGCCGCGTGGTCACCGTCGTGCGCATCGGTACACCGCAGGTCGAACCGCCGCTCAGCCGTCGCCGGCCGACCCCGATGGTGGGCTGACGAGCCGCCCCGATGGTCTGCGACCTCGTCGATGTGAAATTGCCTGCAACCACGCTCTATGCTGCCGCCATGGTCGATGACGACACCACGTTCCAACTGCGCATGGACCGCTACGGCCCTGAACTGCTGAGCGGTCTCGAAGGTGCCTACGGCGACCGCGCCGGCGAGTTGTTCGAGCGACTGGCCGGGTCACTGCGGGCAGCCTTCGACGCCCGTCCGGCCGATCTACGGGTCCTCGACGAGGCCCGCCTGCTCAGTCCCGACTGGCTGCAGCGCCCCGATCAGATCGGCTACGTCTGCTATGCCGACCGGTTCGCCCGCTCGCTGCCCAAGGTCGCCGACCACATCGACCACCTGGAATCGCTCGGCGTCACCTACCTGCACCTGATGCCGCTGCTCGAGCCGCGGCCGGGTGACAGTGACGGCGGGTACGCGGTGGCCGACTACCGCGCGGTCGACCCGCGCCTGGGCACCATGGACGACCTGGTGGCGCTGGCCACCACCCTGCGCCGCCACCACATGTCGCTGGTGGTCGACCTGGTGCTCAACCATGTGGCCAAAGAGCACGAGTGGGCGGCCCGAGCCCGCGCCGGTGAGCAGAAGTACCGTGACTATTTTCTGATCTACCCCGACCGCACCGAACCCGACGCCTACGAGCGCACCCTGCCCGAGATCTTTCCCGACTTCGCCCCCGGCAGCTTCACCTTCGACGACGAGCTCAACGGCTGGGTCTGGACGACCTTCAACTCGTTTCAGTGGGACCTCAACTGGGCCAACCCCGACGTCTTCGCCGAGTTCGTCGACATCATCTGCTTTCTGGCCAACAACGGCGTCGAGGTCATGCGACTCGACGCCATCGCGTTCATCTGGAAGGTGCTCGGCACCGACTGCCAGAACGAACCGCCGGTGCACGAGATCACCCAGGCACTGCGGGCCGCACTGCGCATCGTCGCCCCAGCCTGTGCGCTCAAGGCAGAGGCGATCGTCGGGCCGCAAGACCTGATCGCCTACCTGGGCCAGGGCAAGCACTTCGGCAAGGTGAGTGATCTGGCCTACCACAACTCGGTGATGGTGCAGCTCTGGGGGGCCCTGGCTTCACGGCACACCCGGCTGTTCGAGGTGGCCCTGTCGAACTTTCCGGCCAAGCCCGCCTCGGCCACCTGGGGCACCTACGTGCGTTGCCACGACGACATCGGCTGGGCGATCGGCGACGACGACGCCCGCGGCGCCTACCTCGAGGGGCATTCGCACCGCGCGTTTCTCTCGGAGTTCTACGCCGGCCTCTACCCCGGCTCGTTCGCCAAGGGCCTGGTGTTTCAGTTCAACCCGATCAACAACGACCGCCGCATCAGCGGCACGCTGGCCAGCCTGGCCGGCGTCGAGGCCGCGCTGGCCGCCGGTGACGACGGTCAGCTCGCGGACGCCATCGCCCGGGTGAACCTGCTGCACACGTTCGTTCTGGGCTTCGGTGGCGTGCCCCTGCTGTACATGGGCGACGAGATCGGCATGCTGAACGATCACTCGTACCTCGACGACCCCGACCATGCCGGCGACAACCGGTGGGTGCACCGTCCGAAGATGGACTGGGGCCTGGTCGCCGACGCCGAGGCCGACGCGTCCAGCCCCGCCGGGCGCGTGCTGTCGGGCCTCAAACACTCCATCGGCGTGCGCAAGCGGCTGCCGCACCTGCACGCCTCGGTTGAATCACGGGTGCTGCCGAGCCCCGATTCGCGGGTGCTGCTGCTCACCCGTGAGCACCCCGAGGGCATGCTGATCGAGGTGTACAACTTCAGCGAGGACGTCGTCGACCTGCCGGTGTACGCGCTGCGCGACCGGCTCGGGTCGACCGCGGTCGAGCACATCAGCGGCTATGACTATTCCCTCGAACCCGAGACGCTGCGGGTGCGGCCCTACCAGCCGCTGTGGCTGACCGCCAAGGGCTGACCGAGCCGGTACCGGAGCGCGAGACCGGGCCAACGTTGACCTGACCAGCGGGAACGGTTCTGGATCACTGCAGACACCGAAGAGAGTGTTGATCTGACCACCTCAGACGGGGGTCAGATCAACATCATCATCTTCGGAGCTCTGACCGCGCTCGCCGAGCACCGACACATGGGGGTTGAATGGCCGTCACGGTCGTTCCCGGGGTCTCGACAAGGCCGTGGCGCGAAGGGGTCTCGACAGGATCCACCAACGCCGCGTGCTCGACCCGGCCGACCTTTTCAACCAACGCAGGCCGGTGGGCGAACTGAACCGGCTCGACCCGTCGTACGCGGTGCCCGCGGTGCTGACCGGCGATTTCAACGCGCGCAGCAACGAGAACCGGCCGGTGTATCGCGAGCACCTGACCCGCCTGCGGGCGGACGGGTGGCGCAACAGTGAGTCACTCGCTCGGCACGACACCACCCAGGTTCCGGGCGCGAGCACGCTGAACGGCTTCGGCGCCACGATCGACGGCCGCTGGTACTACCGGCAGATCTCGCGGACCGGAACCGACTACGACTACGTCTGGGTGCGCAAGGGCGCGGCGGTGGCTACCTGGCAAACCGTGCTCGGCCCGGCGGTGCGTCGGCTGAGGGTGAACGGTCGCAGCTATCCGTTCTTCGCCGACGGGCCGGTGCCCTCCGATCACTGCCCGGTGCTGGCGCACATCACGGTGTGAGCCGAAAGCATCGTCGGTCGAGCGTGCCGAGACCCCCCACCGCACCAGGTATCGACAAGCTCGACCAGCGAAATCAGGAGGCTCGACCAGCGCCGCCGAACGCGACGATGCCCGGGCCGAAGCCCGGGCATCGTCGTTGGTGACTGAATCAGCCGATGGTCTTGCCGGCCGAACGCAGGTTCTCGCAGGCATCGACGATGCGCTGGGCCATGCCGGCCTCGGCCGCCTTGCCCCACGCGCGCGGGTCGTACATCTTCTTGTTGCCAACCTCGCCGTCGACCTTGAGCACGCCGTCGTAGTTGGTCATCATCCAGCCGGCCACCGGGCGGGTGAACGCGTACTGGGTGTCGGTGTCGATGTTCATCTTCACCACGCCGTAGTCGACCGCGTCGCTGATCTCTTGCGGCGTCGAGCCCGAGCCGCCGTGGAACACCAGGTCGAACGGCTTCTCGCGGCCGTACTTGGCGCCGACGGCGTCCTGAATCTCTTTGAGCACCTCAGGACGCAGCTTGACCGAACCCGGCTTGTAGACGCCGTGCACGTTGCCGAAGGTCAGGGCGACGATGTACCGCCCCTTCTCGCCCAGGCCCAGCTTCTCGACCGTGGCCATGCCGTCTTCGACCGTGGTGTAGAGCTTGTCGTTGATCTCGGCGGCGACGCCGTCCTCTTCGCCACCGACCACGCCGACCTCGATCTCGAGAATCTGACGGGCCTTGCTGGTGAGCGCGAGCAGTTCGTCGGCGATGGTCAGGTTCTCGGCCATCGGCACGGCCGAGCCGTCCCACATGTGGGACTGGAACAGCGGCTCGAGGCCGCGGTCGACGCGCTCTTGCGAGATGGCGATGAGCGGCTTGACGTAGGTGTCGAGCTTCTCTTTCTGGCAGTGGTCGGTGTGCAGCACGATGTTGACCGGGTAGTTCGCGGCCACCACGTGCGCGTACTCGGCCAGCGCGACCGCACCGGTGACCATGTGCTTGATGGTCGGGCCGGAGGCGTACTCGGCTCCACCGGTGCTGACCTGCACGATGCCGTCGGAACCGGCGGCGGCGAAGCCCGCCAGCGCGGCGTTCAGGGACTGCGACGACGTGATGTTGATCGCGGGAAAGGCGAACGAACCAGCCTTCGCCGCCGCCAGCATCTCGGCGTACTTCTCGGGTGTTGCGATGGGCATGTACTGCGCTCCTCACGGGGGTCGTGACATCAACGATCGGCAACTACGGCTGCCGCACCTGGCCAGTCTTTCAAAAGTCGCCCGGACGCGCGACCCATTCGCCAAAGCCCGGCGATCACCCCGCACGCCGGGTTCAGTCGTCGAGCCGAGACAGGTCGATCCAGCAGCGCCCGCCCGACAACGCTCGCACCGCCGAGTCGATGTTGGCGGGCAGGGCGCTCAGGTACTCCATCGGTACTGCGGCCGAACGACCGTCACGACCCTGAACCGCAAGCCGCGCGGATCGTCCGAAGCGGCCGGGGTTGGCCAGCACGGCACCCACTTCGGGCCAGGTCAGCCACAGGTTGGCGATCCACACGCCGTCGCGGGTGACGGCGAACGCCGGCCCCGGGGCCACCGTTCGGGCCTCGCTGCGGGCGATCAGCAGGCCGACGGTGCTGATGATCACCCAGATCAGGCCGATCACCAGGGCCGACCCGACCAGCCAGGGGCCCCACGACCCCACCTGGGCGGCGAAGAAGTACCAGACGGCGGCGCCGACGGCCACCGAGAACGCCGTCGAGATCAGCCGCTGAATCAGCATCGAGCGCCAACGCTTGACCTTGGCCTGCACGGCCTCGGGCGCGTAGAACACCACGTACTCGCCGACACCGTTCACGCGCCCATGCTAGCCAAGCGGGTGGACGACCCTGTCACGGCCACCGGACGGTTGTTGCGCCACTTTCGGCGACCCCGGCGAAAGTGGCGCGACAACCGTCCAGAGGGCCTCGCAGGTGCGCACTCAGACCCCGGGACGCCCCCAGGTCAGCGCCCAGTGGTACATGGCGATCGCGGCCGCGGCGCCCGCGTTCAGCGAGCGGGTGGAGCCGTACTGGGTGATCGACACCAGGCCGGCGCAGCCGCGCACCACCTCGTCGGTCAGCCCCGGGCCTTCGGAGCCGAACACCAGACAGCAACGTTGCGGCAGTTCGGCGCTCTCGAGCGGCACCGAGCCGGGCAGGTTGTCGACCCCGATCGGGGTGACGCCCTGTTGCGCCAGCGCGGCGAGAAACGACGGCACGTCGGGGTGGTGGTGCACGTGCAGGTAGCGGTCGGTGACCATCGCCCCGCGCCGGTTCCAGCGCCGCCGGCCCAGAATGTGCACCGCCGTGGCGTTGAACGCGTTGGCGGTGCGCACGATCGAACCGATGTTGAAGTCGTGCTCCCAGTTCTGAATAGCCACGTGCAGCGGGTTGCGCCTGGTGTCGAGGTCGGCCACGATCGCGTCCAACCGCCAGTAGCGGTACGCGTCGATGACGTTGCGCCGGTCGCCGTGCTCGAGCAGGGCCGGGTCGAGCCGGGGGTCGTCGGGCCAGGGACGGGGGTGCGGCCCGACTCCGACGGACGGGGCGGTGGGATCGTCCGCCTCGTCGATCAGCTCGCGTTCGCCCGGGCGATCGGGCGACGCGCCCGCGGGCCGCGCTGGGTTGTCGCTTAGCGGGTGCACAGCGCACCACGGTAGCCTGAGTAACCGTGACCCTGCTGCCTTTGCTCGTGCCACTGCTGCTGCCCGACTGGATGGACCCCGAGTACCTGATTCACGCCCTGGGCAACTGGGCCCTGTGGGGAGTGGCTCTGGTGCTGATCATCGAGTGCTCGATCTTCCCGATCCTGCCCGGTGACTCACTGCTGTTCACCGTGGGCATGTTCATCGCCATCGTGCCCCCGGCGATCACGTTTCCGGGAATGAGCCAACCGATGGTGCTGCTCGTCTCGTGCCTGGTGCTGATGACGGCAGCGGTGCTCGGCAACGTTGCGGGCTACTTCGTCGGCAAGTGGATCGGCCCGGCGATCTTCAAACCACGCGAAGGGTTCTGGGGCCGGGTGTTCGACCCCAAGCGCGTCGACCAGACCCACGAACTCATGGAGCGCTACGGCCCGCGTGCGTTGGTGCTGGCGCGCTTCGTGCCGTTCGCGCGCACGTTCATCACGTTGATCGCCGGCATCGGCCGCATGAACTTTCGCAAGTTCATCACCTGGACGGGCGTCGGTGCGGTGGTGTGGGCGGCGGGCTTGACCGTGCTGGGCTACCTGGTCGGCAACGCCCCGATGATTCGCGACAACCTCGAACTGGTGCTGATCATCATCGTGCTGGTCTCGGTGCTGCCCATGGTGTTCGAGTACCTGCGCGAGCGGCGCAAGCTGAAGGCGCAGGCCCCGGCCGAGTGACTCGGTGCCGGTGAGCGAGTCGGCGGCCCGTACAGTCAGTTCGTCAAGCGCCACGTCGGCACCCACGCCTAGACTCACCCGATGAGTACCGGCCGGGCCCACGACGACGTGCTCGTGCATCTGCGGGCCGCCCGCGACCACGCCGACCGGCACTTCACCGAGCCGCTCGATCTGGAGCAGTTGGCCGCCGTCGCCCGGTTGAGCAAGTTCCACTTTCAGCGGCTCTTCAGCGCCACCTACGGGTTGAGCCCGGCCGCGTATCTGTCGCGCCGACGTATCGAGCGGGCCCAAGACCTGCTGCGCGCCACCAACCTCTCGGTCACCGAGGTGTGCCACGCGGTCGGGTTCAGCAGCCTGGGCTCGTTCAGTGCCCGTTTTCGTGAGGTGGTGGGTGAGCCGCCGAGTGCGTTTCAGGCCCGCTATGCAGCTTCGGGCGCGCCACACATACCCGGGTGCTACGTGTTCATGTGGGGCCTGGCCGAGACCGCAAGCCAGAAGAAGCGTCCCGGCGGTGACGATTCCTAGGCTGATCGCATGATCACCAATGTTTCTCTCGTCAGCGTGTGGGTGAAGGATCAGGACGCCTCGCTCGCCTTCTACACCGACGTCCTGGGCTTCGAGGTGGGCGACGACGTGCGCCTGGCCGAAGACTTTCGCTGGTTGACGGTCGTGCACCCCAGCCAGCCCGAACTGCACCTGCACCTGACCACACCCGGCCCGCCGCTGTCGGACGAGTTGCAGCAGGCCATTCATCGCTCGCTGGACGGCGGCGGTATGCCCGGTGTGGGCCTCACCGTGGACGACTGCCGCGCCACCTACGAGCAACTGAAGGCCAAAGGGGTCACGTTCCTGCAGGAGCCGGCGGAGCGTCCCTACGGCGTCGAGGCGCTGCTGCGCGACAACTCCGGCAACTGGATGGTGATGGTCGAGCGGCGGCCCTACGATCCCGACGCGATGACCGTGGAGGATCTGGAGGGCGCAGGGCTTCCCGACCAGAACTGAGCCGCGGCTGTCGTCCACGACGCAAAGGGCTCCCGGACCATCGTGCCGGGAGCCCTTCATAGCTGGTAGAGCGTGTCGAAACTCCTGACCAAACAGGGCCTCGACAGGCGATGCGTCAGGTCTGCGGCGGGTTGTAACCGCCCTGGTTCGACTGGCCACCCTGGCTCGACTGGCCGCCTTGACCCTGCTGCGGGTACTGCTGGCCCTGCTGGGGCTGGCCATACTGCTGGCCCGGCTGCGGGGCCTGGTACTGCTGCGGCGGCTGCTGCTGGTACTGCTGCGGCGGCTGCTGCTGGTACTGCGGCTGCTCGTTGAGCTCGCCCGGCGCCGGGGCCTGATAGCTCTGGCCCTGGTAGGCCTGCGGGTTGGGCAGATCGTTGGACGACTGCGGGGCAGCGTTGAGCTGGGCGTTGGTGGGCTCGGCGTTGCCCTGCTGCTCGTCGCCGCGGTAGCTGATCTCGCCGAAGTTCACATCAGGCGCGCGGCGCACCTCGGCGTCGTTGACCTCGAAGTAGGTGGCCTTCTCGAAGTGGTACATGCCGGCCAGGATGTTCGAAGGGAACGAGTCGATCTTGGTGTTGTAGTTGCGCACGTTCGCGTTGTAGAAGCGGCGTCCGGCGGCGATGCGATCTTCGGTGTCGGTGAGTTCGCGCTGCAGTTCGAGAAAGTTCTGGTTGCTCTGCAACTGCGGGTACGCCTCGACGCTCACGATCAGGTTGCGCACGGCGGCCGACAACTGCTCTTCGGCCTGGGCCCGCTGAGCGGCGGTGCCACCCTGCTGCGCCAGAGCCGCGGCCTGGTTACGCATGCGGGTGACGCCTTCGAGCGTGTTGCGCTCATGGGCGGCGTAGGCGCGCACGGTTTCGACCAGCCTGGGAATGAGGTCGTAGCGGCGGTTCAGTTCGACGTCGATCTGACGCCAGGACTCCTGGATCATGTTCCGGTCACGCGCGAACCCGTTGTACAGCGATACCGCGTACAGGCCGATGCCGACCGCGAGGACCACCAGAATCACCAGGAACCACAAAATGCCTGACATGGGGCTACTCCTTGTCGTGGATTGTGCTCGCCAGCCTAACGGGTGGTCGTCGCAATGCGGCGAGTGGTGGCGCCGTCCGGCTGTGGACCAGGGGCGGCAGTGACCGGGAACACGTTCTCACGTTCGGCGCCCTCGAGGTCCCGGCGTTCGACTCACAGCCGGGATGACGAAAGCCAGTCCGCCACCCACGTCATGAGACTTGGCGCGAGTTGGGGACGGTTCCTCACTCGCGCCACCCGTTCTCACGTTCGGTGCGCTCGAGATCCCGACGTTCGTCGGGATGACGAGCCGCCACGACGCGCACCTTTGAGCGCAGCGGTCTCGACAAGCTCGACAGACGGCGCGCTACAGCCCCAGGTCGGCCAGTCCCACGGCGTACCGGTACGGGACGCCTTCCGCCTCGATGCGCTCCGCCGCACCCGTGTTGCGGTCGACGATCACCGCGACGCCGACCACCTCGCCGCCCTCGGCGCGGACGGCCTCGATCGCCTCCAGCGGCGAACCACCGGTGGTGGAGGTGTCTTCGACGACCAGCACGCGCCGTCCATCGACCGTGGCTCCCTCGATGCGGCGCTGCATGCCGTGGGCCTTGGCGGCCTTGCGCACCACGATGGCGTCCAGACGGCCACCCGAGGCGGCCTTGGCGTGCAGCATGGCGGTGGCCACCGGATCGGCGCCCATGGTCATGCCGCCCACCACATCAAAGCTCCAGTCGGCCACCAGTTCGTTCATCACCCGTCCGACCAACGGTGCCGCGACGCCGTCGAGCGTCACCCGGCGCATGTCGACGTAGTAGTCGGCCTCGGCACCCGAGGTGAGCGTGACCTTGCCGTGCACCACGGCCAGGTTCTTGATGTGTTCGATGAGCTCGTCGCGATCGGCCATGCGGCTCAGGCTAGTGCCAGGCGAGGGGTCACTTCTTGTCGGTCTCGACCAGCTTGCCGAACGCGATCGAACGCTCCGGGGAGTGAAAGAAGTTGCGGCACGTGACCAGGGTGATCAGCGCCTCGGTCGGCTTGGCGCCGGCCTGTCCGGGCACCGGGTCGATCACCCAGGTCTCGCTGCTGTCGACGGTGAGGTTCTTGGGGTAGTTGGTCAGTTCGTAGGTGTAGATCGCCGTGCGCGTCTCGACGATCACCTTCGACCCCGGCTTGAGGTCGAGCAGCGGAACGAACGGCCCGGACGCACCGCGATGGCCGGCGACGGCGAAGTTGCCGACCTGCCCGGGGGCCGCGGTGCTATCGAACCAACCGACTCCGACGTTGAGCGAATAGGGCGTGGTACCGGTCACCACGGCGACCTCGTAGTCGGGGCCGAACTCGGGAATGCGCATCAGCGCGACCGCGTTGCCGGGAATCTTGGCCGAGGGCGATTTGCCCGCCGACCACTCCTTCTTCACCT
>ERZ724512.501-NODE-501-length-17844-cov-7.025521_pt1 | contig 17844 bp, 11 predicted proteins | sample MGYA00376045_ERZ724512 | MGnify/ENA primary metagenome ERZ724512 (study PRJEB28724, sample SAMN07190883) | activated sludge metagenome | isolation source: activated sludge of sewage treatment plant in Hong Hong | place: Hong Kong | collected 2016-03-17 ... | reverse complement strand
GTTCCACGCCTGCGCGCTGACGCCGACCGGCGCGGCCGACTGCTGGGGCGCCGGTAGCGGCAGCGGCGGCGCGGCCGAAGACCAGCCCGGCCCCTACGTCCAGATCAACGCCGGCTGGGGCCACACCTGCGCCCTGACCCCGACCGGCGCGGCCGACTGCTGGGGCAGCAACACCGACGGCGAGTCGGAAGACCAGCCCGGCCCCTACACCCAGATCAGCCTCGGTTCAAACCACACCTGCGCCCTGAAGCCGGACGGCGCGGTCGATTGCTGGGGTGAAAACGACTACGGCCAGGCCACAGACAAGCCCGGCCCCTATACCCAGATCAGCGCCGGCCTGTGGCAGACTTGCGGGCTGACGCTGCTCGGCAATGCCGAGTGCTGGGGTTCTTACGGGAGCAGCAGCAGCACCGCGACCGGCCAGACCGGCCCCTTCGTCCAGATCAGCGCCGGCCCTTCGCGAACCTGCGGGCTGACGCCGGCCGGCGCGGCCGACTGCTGGGGCCAGAGTATTACTGACGCGGGTGACCGGCCCGGCCCCTTCACCCAGTTAGCCGCTGGCAACTTCGAATCCTGCGGCCTGACTCCGTCCGGCGCGTTCACCTGCTGGGAAGAGTCCACGTCCGGGTTCGACGAAGCCGGTCCCTTCGGCCCCTACCAGGCGCCGGCCCTGCCGGGAATCGTCGCCGTCGGCGAGCTGCACGCCTGCGCCCTGAAGCCGGACGGCTCGGTTGATTGCTGGGGCAGCAACGCCGAGGGTCAGGCCGTTGACCAGACCGGCCCTTATATCGAGGTCAGCAGCGGTTACCGCCACACCTGCGCCCTGAGTCCGGCCGGCCCGGTTGATTGTTGGGGGCGCAACAACTACGGCCAGGCGACAGACCAGCCCGGCGATTATAACCAAGTCGACGCCGGCAGCGACCACACCTGCGCCCTGAAGCCGGACGGCTCGGTGGACTGCTGGGGCCGGAATGACTTCGGCCAAGCCGAGGACAAGGCCGGCCCCTATATCCAGGTCAGCGCCGGAGGCAGCCACACCTGTGCCCTGACGACCTCCGGCGCGGTTGATTGCTGGGGCAACACCGCCGGCGGCCGGGCGGATGACCGCGTCGGCCCCTACGTGCAGGTCAGCGCCGGGCGCTCCCACACCTGCGCCCTGACGCCGATCGGCGTGGCCGACTGCTGGGGCGACAACGCCGCCGGCCGGGCGGAGGATCAGCCCGGCCCCTTCACCCAGATCGCCGCCGGTTGGGGCCACACCTGCGCTCTGACGCCCGACGGGGCGGCCGACTGCTGGGGGCTGAACGACAAGGGCCAGGCCACCGACCAGCCCGGCCCCTACCTTCAGGTCAGCGTCGAGTATAGCCAGACCTGCGCCTTGCGGCCGTCCGGTGAGGTCGATTGCTGGGGCGACAATTCGTCCGGCCAGGCGACGGACCAGCCCGGCCCCTATGGCGCCTGGGTGTGGCCGTGGCTGAACTTCCCGGAGATCATTACCACCGGCGAGCACCATTCCTGCGGCCTAACCCCGCGCGGCGCGGCCGATTGCTGGGGCGGCGGCGACTTCGGCCAGGCGACTGACCAGCCCGGCCCCTACACCGAGGTCAGCGCCGGGCGCTTCCACACCTGCGCTCTGCGGACAAACGGCGCGGTCGATTGCTGGGGCAAAAATGAGAACGGCCAGGCGGCCGACAAACCCGGCCCCTATATCCAGGTCAGCGGCGGCGGCGAACACACCTGCGCCCTGAAGCCGAATGGTTCGGTGGATTGCTGGGGTCTTAACACCGACGGGCAGGCGACCAACATGCCCGGCCCCTACACCCGGATCGACGCCGGCTGGACCCACACCTGCGGCCTGACCCCGGCCGGAGACGTCGACTGCTGGGGCAGCAACAATGACAACCGGGCGGCCGACAGGACCGGCCCCTACATGCAGGTCAGCGCCGGCGACCGCCAGACCTGCGCCATCACCCCGACCCGCCGCCTCGATTGCTGGGGCGGCAACCCCGACGGCCAGACCACCGGCCAGACCGGCCTCTACTACCTGGTCAGCGCCGGCTGGAAGCATACCTGCGGCATCACCATCGCCGGAGCGATCGACTGCTGGGGCAGCAACCAGTTTGGCCAGTCGGCCGACCAGACCTCCGGCCCCTACTTCCAGGTCAGCGCCGCCAGTGGCCACAGTTGCGCCTGGACGCTCGGCGCGGGGGCTAACTGCTGGGGTGACAACGCGCTTGGCCGGGCCGAAGACCAGCCCGGCCCCTTTGGTTCCTATTCCCCCTGGGCGGAAGTCGTGGTCAAGAAGGTCGTCGTCGGCAGCCCGCCGGCCAATACGTGGGCCTTCAGCGGCGATCTGGGCGACTTCACCCTGCCGGCCGCCGGTGGCGAACAGACCTTCTCGCCGGCTCCCGGCAGCAGTGTCACCATCACCGAGACCGACCGGCCCGGCTGGGCGGCCACGGTGGCCTGCACCGGCGGCCAGACGGGCATCGCCTCGGTGACGTTGACGGCCGCCGAGGCCACGACGGCCACCTGCACCTTCACCAATACGCTCTGCCAGCCCGGCTCCTACGACAACGGCACGATCTGCAAGGCCGCCGATCCGGGCTACTACGTCCCCGGCGCGGGCGCGACGGAGCAACTGAAGTGCCCCGCCGGCACGACCTCCAACGGCGGGGCCAGCGCCTGCCATCCGATTGGTTCGCCCGGCTACAAGATATTGCTGCCCACCGTTCTGGCCCTCGATTAGCCAGGACGAGCGACTCATTCGCAGTGACGAGGGCGACGCCTGTCGCCCTCGTCATTTTTTATCAGGGGCGTTGCATTCCCTTGTGTTGGCCCGGCCGATATGGTATTGTCCCTGCCGGTAAGCCCGATCACAAGGATCGCCGGCCGGCGCTCAGCGATGAGTTTGAGCTTGGCGCTGCCAACACTCCCTTCCCGGTGGCTCTTGCCCGATCGCCTGCCGCCCGCCTGCCCCGCAGGGGCGCGAGGCCGGCCCTTTTCCAAGCACGATGAACAAGCGATCCCATCACCTCGCCAATCTTGAATGGCCTGCCATTCAAGATACCTCACAGCTTTCCAAAAGGAGATCTCTCATGTCGCACGTGAAGTCGTTAGCCGTTGTTCTGCTCATGGTGCTGTTGCTCACCCTGGCGTTGGGCAGCAGCGCCGCCGCCGCGCCGCCCACGCCGCCGGCCACGCCCGACTTTGGCCCCAATGTGATCATCTTCGATCCCAGCATGCCCACGGCCGACATCCAGGCCGCCGTCGACGCCATCTATGCCCAGCAGGTCGATGACGAGATGGGGCCGAACCGTTATGCCCTGTTGTTCAAGCCCGGCGTCTATGGCAGCGCCGCGACGCCGCTCATCGTCAAGGTGGGCTACTATACCGAGGTCGCCGGCCTGGGCCTGTTGCCGACCGACGTGGTGATCAACGGCCACGTTGACGTCTACAACCGCTGCCTGGCCGCCAATAACTGCATCGCCCTGGTCAACTTCTGGCGGTCGCTGAGCAACCTGACCATCAACGTCATGGGGCTTAGCGATTGCCGGTCTTCGGGTAATTTCTGGGCCGTCTCGCAGGCGTCGCCGATGCGCCGGGTCAACATCACCGGCGGCAACCTGACGCTGATGGACTATTGCACCGCCGGCCCGCAGTACGCCAGCGGCGGCTTCATCGCCGATTCCCAGACCGGCTTTATCATCAACGGCTCGCAACAGCAGTTCATGGTGCGCGATAGCGCCATCGGCGGCTGGTCGAATGCCGTCTGGAATGTGGTCTTCTCCGGCGTGCTCGGCGCGCCGGCGAACTCCTTCGGCCCCACGCCCTATGACCCGCCGCCGTATACGACGCTGGAAACAAGCCCCATCACGCGCGAAAAGCCGTTCCTGTACGTGGATGACCAGGGCAAATACAACGTCTTCGTGCCCGCGCCGCGCACGAATTCGTCCGGCACGACGTGGGGCAACGGCCCGGCGGCCGGCACGTCCATCCCCATCGACAAATTCTTCCTGGCCAAGCCGACTGATAGCATCAATCAGATCAACGCCGCCCTCAAGCGCGGCGCGAACGTGCTCTTCACCCCGGGTGTCTATCAGCTGGACAGGCCGGTTGCAGTCGGCCGGCGCGACGCCGTGGTGCTGGGCCTGGGCTTGCCGACCCTGGTGCCGCAGCGGGGCAACATGGCCATGCAGGTCGGCGACGTGCCGGGAGTGAAATTGGCCGGGCTGATGATCGACGCCGGCCCGCGGAATTCGGCTTTCCTGCTCCAGGTTGGATCGCGCCGTCAGAGGAACGGGGCGAGCAACCCCGGCAACCCGACCCTGCTGGCCGACATCTTCTTCCGCATTGGCGGGGCCACCCCCGGCAAGGCCACAACCACCCTCCTGGTGAATAGCGACTACGTTCTGTTGGACAACATCTGGGCCTGGCGCGCCGACCACGGCAACGGCGTGGGCTGGACGGAGAACACGGCCGACACCGGCGTGATCGTCAACGGCGACCACGTGACGGCCTACGGCCTGTTCGTGGAACATTACCAGAAGACCGAGACGATCTGGAACGGGGAATACGGCCGCACGATCTTCTTCCAGAACGAGATGCCCTATGACCCGCCGAGCCAGGCCGGCTGGCAGCACAACGGCGTGAACGGCTATGCCGTCTATAAGGTGGCCGATTCCGTCAAGAACCACGAGGTGTGGGGTATGGGCAGCTACAGCTACTTCAACGTCGGCCCGGACATCCGTGCCGAGCGCGCCTTCGAGGCCCCGGTCACGCCCAACGTGAAATTCCACAGCCTGGTGACCGTCTTCCTCAACGGCAACGGTGGCATCGACCACGTGATCAACGACACCGGCGCGGCCGTCAATTCGACGAACCAGGTGTCCAACGTCGTCAGCTACCCCTAAGTGAATTAGGAATTACGAAATAGGAATTAGGAATGAAGGAAGCACGAACTCAGGAGATTCCTGATTCGTCATTCCTAATTCCTAATTCCTAATTGAATTAAATCTGGTTTTGCGCCCGGTAGTCGGCGATGGCCTGGCGCAGCGTGGCGCGGTTGCTGAGGGCCGCGCGGGCCGGGGCGGCCAGTTGCTGCTCGTAGGCCGTGCCGACCTGGTTGGCCTGGTCGGCCGTCGTCCGCGCCCGCGTGATCACTTCGTCGCGCAGAGGACGCAGGAAGCGGCGTTGCAGGGCCGGTTCGCCGTCGATGCGTTGCAGCCACACATCCAGCGGCTGGGCGATATTGGTGTCCAGCCCGGCGATGGTGCTGGGCGTCTCGGCCAGCAGCGCCGTCAGCGCGCCCATGACGCCGGCGGCCTTCTCGCCCGCCCCGCCCGGCAGCCAGCGCCGGATGCCCTCGAACCACTCCTGGAGCATCTCCAGGAAGTTGCCCATGCGGTCGACGGCGCGTTGCAGCCAGCCCTCAATGTCGGCGTAAAAGCCGCGCAGCTTCTCCCCCTGGACGCCCAACCACTGCCGGCCGCTGTCGAGCAGGGGGATGTGGGCTTCGACTTCGCCCAACGCCAGTTGGCCGCCGTCCAGCCCGGCCGACAGCGCGGGCACGCCGCCGAGCAACTCGTTGATCTTCTCGCCGACCGCGCCCAGGCCGCTTTCGACGATGCCGCCCAGGTCGGCCCCGTCGAGCTGTTCATAGAGGGCCACCAGCCCGCCGAGGATGCCCAGCTGCGTCCGCGCCCCGTCCAGTTCCAGCGTCAGGGCGTCATGCGCGCCGCGGACGTTGGCTTCGCCCGCCCGCGCCGCCTCCAGGTCGCGGAGCGCCTGGTCAAGTTGCGCCTGTAGCTGCATGTTCTCCGCCTGCGACGCGGCCAGTTGGGCCAGCGCATCCTGCGAGCCGTTCACCACTTGCCCGGCCGCGGAGACGGCCGGCGCGAGCGTCGGATAGATATCGACGACGCTCCCGCTGAGCGTCGTCGCTGGGGCCGGGCCGGTGGAGATAACCACATCGGCCGGGGAGATCGTGCGTTTAAGGATCGCCGCGCCGCCGCCGGTGGCCACCGCCGCGGCGGCCGTCACCGTCGCTACCTTGATGAATCCGCGTCGGGAAACGCCATTCGCGTTCTGTCGGGTCATGTTGTGTACCTGTTACCTCGCCCAAAGTCCGTGGCCGCAGCCACGCGCCGTCCACACTGCAGACGACGTGAACCCGATGTCTGTTACGGACTTCTCATCCTCTACGCATGGCCGGCTCCCATCGTTGCGCCCCCTCCGGCGCCACGCGCCGACCTACTCCTTTGGCCCGTAGCCGAATTGCCGCAGCAGTTGCGGGTCGCGCCGCCAGTTCGGCTCAACCTTGACCCACAACTCTAGGAACACCTTGCTATCGACAAGTTGCTCGATCTGCTCGCGCGCCGCCGCGCCAAGCTGCTTGAGCTGCGCCCCGCCCGCGCCGATGATGATGCTCTTATGGCTGTCGCGCTCGACGAAAATGTCGGCGCTGACGTAGATCGTGCCGTTGTCGCGCTCCTTATAGTCGCGCACCTGGACGGCCGTGCCATAGGGGATCTCGTCGCGCAACTGGAGCATGAGCTGCTCGCGGATGAGTTCGGCGGCGATGTTGCGCACGAAGATGTCGGTGATCTGCTCTTCGGGGTAGTAGCGCGGCCCTTCCGGCAGGGTCGCCACCAGCCGGGCCAGCAACTCGGCCACCCCCTCGCCCGTGGCGGCGGCGAGGTGATGCCACTCCGCGCCGGGCAGCAGCGCCGTATAGGCCTCGGTGCGGGCCAGAACGTCGGCCGCGGCCACCGCGTCGGTCTTGTTCAGCCCCAGGAGCACCTTGCTGCTCTTCAGCCCGGCCAGCCGCTCGGCGATGAGCCGGTCGTTCTCGCCGGGCATCTCGGTCAGGTCGAGCAGCCAGAGGACGACATCGGCGTCGTCGAGCGTCTCCAGGGCGGCCTGAACCATGTAGGTGTCCAGTTCGTGGCGCGGCTGGGTGATGATGCCGGGCGTATCGACGAAGACGATCTGGTACTCCGGCTCGGTGATGATGCCCAGTTGCCGCGTGCGCGTGGTCTGCGGCCGGTGGCTGACGGCGGCGATCTTCTGCCGCATGAAGGCGTTCATCAGCGTGCTCTTGCCCACGTTGGGCCGGCCGACGAGGGCTACAAAGCCGGAGCGGTGGCCGGTCGGCGTTTCGTAGCCGGCGTTCTCTTCGCCCCTCGGGGCCGCGTCTTCATCGCTCATGCGTCATTCGCTCCAGTTCGCGCGCCGTCAGGTCGGGCCGCTCGTCGCGCAATAGCGGCAGGCGCAGCCGGGCGGCGCGCAGGGCATCGGTGTCGAGAGTGGCCACCACCAGCGCCGGCTCGCCACGCGGCCCCTCGACCAACAGGGCGGCGTCGGGGCCGTAGACCGTCGAGCCGCCCCAGAACTCGGCGTCCCCCTCGCGGCCGGCGCGGTTGACGTGGACGACGAAGTCGGTGAAGAGCAGGGCATAGGCGCGGTTGATGGCCAGCACCTTGTCGGCCGTGCTCGTCGCCTCGGCCTGACCATGCTCCAGCGACGCCGACAGCAGCAGCAGGATGTCGGCGCCGTCCTGCCACAGCAGGTAGGGCATACTGGCGTGCCAGAAGTCCTCGCACACCAGCAGCCCAACGCGGCCGAAGCGCGTGTCAAACGCGCGCACGCGGTCGCCGTGGGCGAAGGTGTGGGCCTCGTCGAATTCGCCGTAGGTCGGCAGGTAGACTTTGCGGTGGCGATGGACAAGCCGCCCGGCGGAGAGGTAGGCGGCGGTAATGTAGTAGCGGTGGCGCTCATCGACCTCGACGAAGCTGACGACGAGGTCTAGCCGCTCGCTGGCCGCCAGCAGGGCGGCGAAGGTCGGGTCGGCGGCGTCGGCGCGGATGGCCACGTCGAAGGCCCGTTCGCCCAGCCCATAGCCGGTCAGGGCCAGTTCGGGAAAGACGAGCAGATCGACGCCTTGGCCGGCCGCCTCAATGGCCCAATCGAGGTGGAGCTGCAAGTTGGCGGCCAGGTCGCCCAGCACGGGCGTGGCCTGAGCTAGGCCGACGGTGAATTTCATGGCGGCATTGTACCAAATTGGCCCGGCCAGAACCAATAATAGCACAAAAGTTCTATCGTGGCGCGATTCTCCCGAATCGCGATGCGCCCTGATGAAGAAACGCGATTCGGGAGAATCGCGCCACACTAGGCGCGCAGGTACCAGTCGAAGAACCGCTCCGTCCGCCGCTGCCAGTCCATCTCCGTCTCGTGGCGCAGGAAGCCATGCGGCTCGCCGGCGTAGGTGACGTATTCGAAGACCTTGTCGTGCCGCCGCAACGCCTCGGCCCACTCCTCCGACGCCTGCGGCGGCACGACGTCGTCGGCCAGCCCATGGAGCAGCAGGATGGGCGCGCGCACGTTGGCCATCTCGTGGATGGGCGAGGCGGCGCGGTAGACGGCCCAGTTGTCGCGCGGATGGCCCAGCATCATCTCCGTATACAGGCGCGTGCCCCGCTCACATTGCGCCCAGGAGCTATAGACGTTGGCATCGCCGTATTTGCTGACGCCGCAGGCGAACAGGGTGTCCGGGTCGCGGGCCAGGGAGCAGGCGACCATGTAGCCGCCGTAGCTGCTGCCTAGGATGCCGATGTGGGCCGGGTCAACGCCCAGCGTGTGCAGGAAGCGCGCCCCGTGGAGTACGTCCTGCGTGTCGCCCACGCCCCAATTGTTATAGTTGGCGTGCTCGAAGGCGCGGCCGTAGCCGGTGCTGCCGCGGAAGTTGGGGGCCAGGTAGGTATAGCCCTTGGCGACGAAGTACTGCGCCAGCGCGTCCCATTGGTTGCGGGTGCGGTCGGCTGGGCCGCCGTGGGGGCGGATGATGGCGGCCCCCTCTTCCCAACCCTCTCCCGGGGGGCGAGGGGGCTTTGGGCGCCACAGGAGGGCGGGTATCTCCAGCCCGTCGAAGCTGGGGTAGCGCCGGTGCTCCGGCGTCACCAGATCGAGGGCGGCCAGCGCCGGGGGCAGGGAGAAGGTCAGCGCGGTCATGTGGCCGCCGTCTACTGTGACGCGGTAGATGTCGGGCGGCAGGATGGCGCTCTCGTACTCAACCGTCAGAAAGCGGCCGTCCGGCGACCAGTGCGGCGCGGCATAGCAGCCGCCGGCCGGCCGCAGAGTCCGCGTCGCGCCGCCATCCACCTCGACGAGCAGAAGGTCGGTGTTTTCCTCGCGCTCGACGCAGACGGCCAGCCGCGTCCCGTCGGGGGCGATGGCGAAGTCGGTCACATCGGCGTTGAGGCGAGTCAGTTGCCGCAGTCCGTCACCATCCGGGCCGATGGCCCACACTTCCGTCCAGCCGCTGCGCTGCGACAGGAAGGCGAGCCAACGGCCGTCGGGCGACCAGCGCGGCGACCACGCCTTCTCCTTCGGCAGGCCAAAAAGCATTCTCGTCTCGCCGCTCGTTATATCAATCAGGCGCAAGTCCCAACGGTTGAGGTCGTCGAACGGGCGGTGGATATAGGCGACGTATCTTCCGTCTGACGAGGGCGCGGCCTCCAGGTTGTCGCCGCTGTCGTTGCCGGCCAGCAGGCGCGGCCAACGGCCGTCGCGGTCGGTCAGCAGCAGGATATGGGCATCGTTACGCTCGGCCGCGATGATGATCCCGGCGCTGTCGGGCAGCCAGACCGGCGACCAGGCCGCGGCGGCGAAGTCGCTGACGGCGCGGGAGAGGCCACGGCCGTCGGCCGGAGCGACGTGGACGTGGCCGCCCTGGGTGAAGGCCAGCCGGCGGCCATCGGGCGACCAACGCGGCGGGCTGTCCCACCAGTAGATCGTTTTGGCCCGGTCGGCCGAGACGCGCCGCGGCCAGCCGCCGGCCAGGGCTTGCGTGTAGATATCCGAGCGGCCGTCGCGCTCCCAGACGAAGGCCACCTGCTGCCCGTCGGGCGACAGTTCGTGGTGGTGGATCAGGTTCAGCGAGTTGACGAGGGCCAGACTCCAGCCGTTGGGGGGCTTCAGGTCGGGGCGGTCAACGGAGGGCCAGCCGTGGCGTTCGTACTTCTCGGCGACAGTGACCCGATGGCTCATGGCACGGTGTTGATGGTGAGGCCTTCCGGCAGCGGCTCAATCTCGACTGTGCCCAGGCTATGCTCCCGGTGCCGCGGGTAGCTGGCCTTGTAGCCCAAGGCCCGCCCGAGAGGCGCCAGGACGGCAAAGATGACCTTCTGCACCGCTGGCGGCGGGCTCATGAACTGGACTGTGTCGGTGAATTCCTGGGAAATGACGGCTAGTTGCAACGGGTTGGGCACACCCTTCTTGTTGGTCTTGCCCTCCGCGGCCAGGCCGAACAGCGTGATCACCATTTCCTCGAAGCGCGCCGCCGGCCGAATTTCGACGATGACGCGGGCCTCTTCGTCGCCGGCGTTCCACCAGTCGTGGGGGACGCCCTTCGGCAGGTCGGCCGATTGCCCGGCCGTCAGGACGCCAGTCTGGCCATCGAGCATGTAGCCGATCTTGCCGCTGACGACGGTGAACCTTTCGTCAATGGTAGGGTGCAGGTGCGCCCCCAGTACCGCGCCACCGGGCCGCACGCGCAGGTCGGAGACCAACAGCTTGCCTCCTGTCTCCTCCGTGCCGATGCGCGTATAACCGTACTCGCCCGTCACAGGGTTCTCATAGCGATCGCCGGCTTTGGACATTGATCCTTCCCGAGATAACTAGCAGTGTAACAAACACAGTAAGGCCCCAGCGTAAGCTGAGCGCCAGCATTCTCTGAGAAATAGCGCTGCCGTCAAGGTGCATTACGGCCTGAATTTTGGCTCCACCTCATGACACGCCACCCAGTGCCCGGGGTCAATCTCGCGCCAGACGGGTACGTGGGTTGTGCAGTGTGGCTGGGCGATGGGGCAGCGGGTGTGGAAGCGGCAGCCGGTCGGCGGGTTGATGGGGCTGGGCACGTCGCCCTCCAGGACGATGCGCTTGCGGCGGCGGGCCAGCTTGGGGTCGGGCACGGGCACGGCCGACAGCAGCGCCTGCGTGTAGGGGTGCAGCGGCTCCTCGTAGAGGTCGTCCTTGGCCGCCGACTCGACCATGACGCCCAGGTACATGACCACCACCCGGTCGCAGATGTGGCGCACCATGCTCAGGTCGTGGGCGATGAACAGGTAGGTCAGCCCCAGCCGGTCTTGCAGCTCCTCCAGCAGGTTGACCACCTGCGCCTGGATGGACACGTCCAGGGCGGAGATCGGCTCGTCGCAGACCAGAAACAGTGGGTCAGAGGCCAGCGAACGGGCGATGCCGATGCGCTGGCGCTGGCCGCCGGAGAACTCATGGGGGAAGCGGTTGATGTAGCGGCTGTCCAGCCCCACCAGAGCCATCAGTTCCTTGACGCGCTCCGTCCGCGCCGCTTCGCCATCCACGAGGTTGTGGACGCGCAGCGGTTCGGAGATGATGCCGTTGACCGTCCAGCGCGGGTTGAGCGAGGCGAAGGGGTCCTGGAAGATCATCTGCGCCCCGCGGCGGATGGCCAGCCACTCGTCGCCCGTGGCCGTCTGGACGTGATGGCCGGCGATGGTGCTGTAGCCGCTGGTGGCCGGGTAGAGGCCCAGCAGCGTCCGCCCGGCCGTGGACTTGCCGCAGCCGCTCTCGCCCACCAGCCCCAGCGTCTCGCCGCGGGCGATCTCGAAGGAGATGCCGTCCACCGCCCGCACCTGCCCGGTGACGCGCTGGAAGATCAGCCCCTGGCGGATGGGGAAGTGTTTGGTCAACTCCACGACGCGCACCAGCGGCTCGCCGTTACTCGTGGGTCGTTCGTCGTTGATCATTGCTCGTTCATGCTAGAAGAGCTCACGCAAAGGACGCGAAGGGGGCAAAGAGCGCAAAGAAGATAACGAGGCTTTCTTCTTGGCGTCCTTTGCGTGAGCTCTTCTTCTTCATTCCTAATTCCTAATTATTCCCCTCTCCCCCCGCCAGCACCCAACACGCCGACCGCTGCGTCGGCGAGACGGGCATGAGCGGCGGCCGCTCGACGCGGCAGCGCTCGATGACGTACTCGCAGCGCGGCGCGAAGGGACAGCCGCGCGGCTCCACCAGCAGGTTGGGCGGCGCGCCGGGGATGGAATTGAGCCGGCTGTCGCGCCGCCGGTCGACGCGCGGCAGCGCCCCCAGCAGGGCCAGCGTGTAGGGATGCCTGGGCCGGTCGAACAGGCTATCCACGTCCGCCTCCTCGACGATCATGCCGGCGTACATGACGATGACGCGCTCGGCCAGCCCGGCCACCACGCCCAGGTCGTGGGTGATCCAGATGAGGGCCATGCCCAGCTTCTCGCGCATCCGCGTCACCAATTCGACGATCTGCGCCTGGATGGTTACGTCGAGGGCCGTCGTCGGCTCGTCGGCGATCAGCAGGCTGGGGTTGCAGGCCAGCATCATGGCGATCATCACCCGTTGGCGCATGCCGCCGGAGAACTGGTGCGGGTAATCGCCCAGCCGCCGGGCCGCGTCGGGGATGCCGACCAGTTCCAGCAGCTCGACGGCCCGGTCGCGGGCCTGCTCCGGCGACATATTGGCGTGGCGGCGCAGCGACTCGGTCATTTGCCGCCGGACGCTGAGCACCGGGTTGAGCGAAGTCATCGGGTCCTGGAAGACCATGGCGATGTCGCCGCCGCGGACGGACTGCATGTCGTCTTCGGGTAGCCGCAGCAGGTCGCGGCCCATGAAGAGCGCCTCGCCGCCGGCGATCTCCCCCGGCGGCCGGGGAATCAACCCCAGCACGGCCATCATGCTAACCGACTTGCCGCAGCCACTCTCGCCCACCACGGCCACGACCTCGCCCTCATGCACCTTGTAGGAGATGTCGTTGACGGCGTAGACCGTGCCTTCCGGCGTATAGAAGCGGACTTGCAGGTTGCGAATGTCCAGCAGCAGGGGGCGTGGCGCGGCTGTGGAGTGGCTGGCGTATACGGTCATCAGACGTTCCGGCTCCGGGGGTCAAGGGCGTCGCGCAGGCCGTCGCCGACGAAGTTGATGCTCAGCACGGTCAGCAGGATCAGCAGGCCGGGGAAAATCCACAGCCACGGCGCGGACTCGATGTAGTTGTACGACCCGTCCAGCATGTTGCCCCACGTCGCCGTCGGCGGCTGGACGCCCATGCCCAGGAAGCTGATATACGCCTCCGAGAGGATGGCCGTGGCCACGGCCAGCGTGGCCGAGACGACGATGGGGGCCATGCTGTTGGGCAGGATGTGGCGGAAAATGATCTGGCTCGTCGGCGTGCCGATGGAGCGCGCCGCCAGGATGAACTCGTTCTCCTTCAGCGACAGGAACTCGGCCCGGACGATGCGGGCGACGTACATCCAGCTCGTCAGGGCAAAGATGATAATGATCCACGTCACGCTGCCGCCCACCAGCCGCGCGGCGACGATGAGCAGGAACAGCGATGGGATGATCAGCATCGCCTCGGTCAGACGCATGAGCAGGCTGTCGACAACGCCGCCGTAGTAGCCGGCCACCGCGCCGACGACCACGCCGATGACGATCTCCAGCACGGCGGCCATGAGGCCGATCATCAGCGAGATGCGCCCGCCCTGGATGGTGCGGGCCAGCACGTCGCGGCCGACAGTGTCCGTGCCGAAGGGGTGGGCGGCCGAGGGGCCTTGCAGCCGGGCGCTGGTGTCGGTGAAGTTGGCCCGCTCGGCGGTGAAGATCAGGCCGCCGCCGAAGGCATAGACGAACAGCAGGATGAGGATCACCGCGCCGGCCATGGCCATGCGGTGCCGCCGGAAGCGCCGCCAGGCCATCTGCCGGAAAGTCAGCGGCGGGGCCAGCGCGTCCGCGCCGGCGGCGAGAGTGATGGGCGTGTCTACTGTGGCCATCCGTCGTCCATGTAAGAAGGCAGGGGGGCGGGAGGGCGGGGGGGCAGGGGCGATTCTTCTCTCCCCTGCTCCCCTGCTCCCCTGCTCCCCTGCACGCAGGCGAGACACTTAGTCATAGCGAATCCTCGGGTCCAACAGCGCGTATGTCAGGTCGGTGATGATCTGGAAGACGATCACCGTCACCGATAGGAGGATGAGGATGCCCATGACCACCGGCGTGTCGAAGCGCTGCATGTGGTCGAGGAACAGCCGGCCCATGCCCGGCCAGGCGAAGATGCGCTCGGTCACCAGCGCCCCGCCCAGCAGCAGGGCCAGGTCAAGGCCGATGAGTGTGACGATGGGCAGGGCGGCGTTCTTGAGGGCGTGGACGAAGAGGATGTAGCGGTTGCGCAGTCCCTTGGCCCGCGCTGTGCGGATGTAGTCCTCGTTGAGCACCTCCAGCATTGTGCTGCGGATGTAGCGGCTGTAGGCGGCGATGCTGACGAAGGTGATTGTGGCCACCGGCAGGATCATGTGCAGCGCCACCTGGCCGGGCGTGCGGCCGACCTGCGGGTCGAACATGCCCACCGCCGGCAGCGACGGCAGCCCCCAACGCTTGAAGTTGACCGAGAAGATATAGATCGACAGCAGGGCGAAGAAGAAGATCGGCGTCGAATAGCCAATGAAGGACACGGCCGTGATGACGTGGTCGGCCAGCGAGTATTGGCGCAGCGCCGAGAAGACGCCGATCAGCAAGGCGAAGATGATGATGACGACCTCCGACGTCACCATGAGCAGCAGCGTGTTGGGCACGCGATCCCAAATGACCTCCCAGGCCGACTGGCCGCGCTTCATCAGCGACATGCCGAAGTCGCCGCGCAGGATGCCGCGGCGCGTGCCGGTCGTGTCGGGGACGCCGTCGCCGTCGAGATCGATCTGTCGCCAATCGTTGCCGACGAGCCAGTAGAGGTACTGCATATAGCCCGGCTGGTCGAGGCCCAGCTGGCGCGTCAGGCGCTCGCGGTCGGCCGGCCGCGTCACGCGCCGGCCGCCCATCGTGGCGATGGGATCGCCCATCTGCCCCATCAGCACAAAGAGGATGATGCTGACGAAGAACAGCAGTGGAATGGCCTGTAGCAGGCGGCGGATGATGTAACGGCTCATCGGTCTTGCTCTCGGTGGCCTGTCGGGTCTTCTGGCAACCCGACAGGCCTACCTGATTCGCGTTTACTCCGCCATCGTCCAATCGGTGATGTTATAGAACGGCGTCGGGCCGGACATCTTGACGTTCTGCAACCGGCCGCTGAGCGCCCAGACATCGGGGTCGTCCCACAGCCCCAACCAGTAGACCTGGTCGTGCATCAGCTTGCTGATCTCGTGGAACGTGGCGATGCGCTCCTCGGTGTTGGTCTGCGTTGCCTGAAGCTGGAAGAGGCCATCCAGTTCCTCATCGCAGATGCGTTGCGCGTTGGCCCCGTCCGGCGCCTCGTCCGTGGGGATTTCGCTGCACAGCCAGTAGTAGTGGTCGGGGTCGGGGAAGAAGGGGCCGTCGGACCACTGCATGATGTCGAGTTCGCCGGTGTAGGCCGGGCCGTCCTCGGCGTAGCTGGCAAAGAAGACGTTAGAGTCGTAGCTCTGTAGCTCCAGACCGATGCCGATCTCGGCCAACTGCTGCTGGGCCACGGCCTGGGCGTCCTGGCGAATCTCGCGCGTCGTCGTGCCGTGGACGAGGACGAGTTCTTCGCCGTCCTTGTCGCGCGTGCCGTCGCCGTTGCTATCGACCCAACCGGCCTCGTCCAGCAGGGCGTTGGCCGCCGCCGGGTCATAGGGCCAGGGGACGATGTCCGGGCTTTCGTAGGGCGTGCCGCCCCAGATGGTCTCCACGGGCTTGGTCAGGCCGAGCAGCAGGTCCTGGTTGAGCGTTTCACGGTCGAGGGCCATGGCGATGGCCTGGCGCACGCGCACGTCTTGCAGCGCCGGGTGGCCGGGGATGAGGTCGTCGCCCAGGAACATGAACCAGCCTTCGTAGTAGCCGGAGGGTACGGTCATGATGTTGACGCCGGCGTCTTGCAGCGTCGGCACGTCGGAGTAGGCGATGAACGTGCCCACGTCACCCTCGCCGTTCTGCAGCGCGGCCACCTGGGAGGCGTCATCGGGCACAAAGCGGAAGAAGATCTCGTCGATGGCCGGCTCCGGCCCCCACCAGTTCTCGTTCTTGACGAAGCGGGCGTAGCTGCCCGACTCCCACTCCTCAAAGCGGTACGGCCCCGCGCCGACGGTCGGCGCCAGGTTCCACTCGGCCTCGTCCAGCGTGCCGTCGGCCTCGAAGACGGGACGCAGCACGTGGGCGGGGAGGAGGCTATGCCATAGCGTCGCCAGCCAGGGCGCGAACGGCTCGGTGAAGGTGACCACGACCGTCTGAGCGTCGGGCGCTTCGATAGTCTCGACCTGGTCATAAGGGTAAGTCGAGCTGACGGTGTTGGCCGGGTCAACGTTCATCTCGTAGGTGAAGACGAAGTCGTCGGACGTGATCGGCTCGCCGTCGGACCAGACGATGTCATCGCGCAGGTGGAAGGTGAGCGTGCGGCCGTCGGCGGAGATGCCGCCGTTGTCGGCCGTGGGGATTTCGGTGACGAGCACGGGCACCGGCTCCAGGTTCTCGTCGAAGTTCCAGGCCCAGGTGTTCCACAGCGAGTAGGTGATCGTCGAGAACCACATGCTGGTGTACAGCGGGCTGAGGGTGTCGAACTCCTGCGTCCAGATGAAGGTGGCGATCTGGCGGTCGCCTTCCTCTTCGGCGGCCGGTTCTTCAGCGGTTGGTTCCTCAACGGCTGGTTCTTCAGCCGCCGGTTCCTCGGCCGTCGTTTCCTCGGCGGCGGGGGCCTCGGTGGCCTGGGTTTCCGTCGTGCCGCTGGGCGCGCTACAGGCGGCCAGGAACAGCGCGACGATGAGCAGCAGGGCCGGCAGCGCCGACCATTTCAACTTACGCATTTTCTCCTCCAGAACGATATCAGATGACGGACTTGTAGTTGGTTCAGAACGTGAACGCATCCTCCAGCAGTGACGGCATCACCTCCCCTGGGCATGGCTGAATTGGCGTAAGGTATTTGGTTGGGCGCTGACCTGGGAATATGCGCGCGGATGGGACGCAGCCGGTCGGCAGACGGCTGCGCTGCGGCTACGGGTGGTTCCGTCGGCGGCGCGCTTCAAATGCATGATGTCAACAATCGCCGGCCTTATTGCCGGATGGGGCACATTGTAACGGGGTGGCCGGTGGCTGTCAAAGCCTATTGGCGTCTGTTGGGCTTATTTGAGTAGTGGCGCGGCAACGTCATACACGGCCGCGGCGAAGGCCAGCACACGCTCCTCGGCCGTGTCGTCACCACGCAGAGCGGTGTAGGGCAGGATCGCCCCCTGCCAGCCCTCGGTGTGCCAGCGCGCGCCCTCCGGCAGGGGCTTGTCCAGCAGCGCATCGCTGTCAAATGGCCAGGGATTGGAGTAGAAGTAGGACGAGGCGTCGTCTTCGCCGGGGTAGAAGCCGAGGTTGAGTTGCGCCGGCATCTCCTTGGTCTGGCCGTTCTCCTCCGTGCGCTCGACGCGCGTGCCATACCACTCCATCGACAGGTCGAAGCCGTGGGGCCAGAACTGCGCCGGGCCGGTGTTGCCGGTCAGGCGGGCGCGGTGCTTCTTCAGGCTGCGATCGGCTTTCACCAGGGCGGCGAAGAAGCGCCCGACGGCGTCGGCGTCGTAGACGCCCGGCGCGTCGGAGGCGAACTTCTGGCGGTCATAATCGCCATGCAGCCCCGCCTCGGCCACGGCGGCGATGACCTTCTCGCCCATCGCCGTGCCGCTCAGCCCGGCGTCCAGCGGCAGCGCCCACTCGCCCCCGCCGCTGGTCCAGACGACGAGCCGGTGACTGAGCAGGTCGAGCCGCCCAGCCAGGATGCCGCCGCCCGGCAGAGGGATATTGTCGCCCTGCAGGCCGCTGGGCGTCACGCGCAGGCTGATGTGCCACCAGTTGGGGTGGGCCACA
>ERZ724512.482-NODE-482-length-18231-cov-12.545114_pt1 | contig 18231 bp, 10 predicted proteins | sample MGYA00376045_ERZ724512 | MGnify/ENA primary metagenome ERZ724512 (study PRJEB28724, sample SAMN07190883) | activated sludge metagenome | isolation source: activated sludge of sewage treatment plant in Hong Hong | place: Hong Kong | collected 2016-03-17 ... | reverse complement strand
CGCACCGGCGGAGTAGCCCGCTCCGCGGCTTTCGATGCCCCGTCGCTCCGCGACTAGGATGCCGGGGTGCTCTGGGAACGACTTCCGCTGATCGGTGGCCCGCTGCGGGCCACCCGGGTGGAGGCGACCAGGGTCACCGTCGCCGCCGTCACCAGGATCACCGAGCTGGTCCTCGACCGGATCGACCTGACGGCGCTGGTGCGGGAACGGGTGGACATCGACGCGATCGTCGCCGACGTCGACATCGACGCGATCATCGCGCGCATCGACCTGATCGGCCTGGCCGACCAGATCATCGACGGGGTGGACCTCCCGGCGATCATCCGGGAGTCGACCGGCACCGTCACCGCCGAGGTGATCACCGACGTGCGCACCCAGACCGCCCGCGCCGACGACGTCGTCTCCGGCTTCGTCGACCGCGTGCTGGGCCGCAGCCCGCAGGGTCCCGAGTGACCAACGCCGGCATCGTCTCGCGAGGCCTGGCCGCGCTGGTCGACATGCTGGTGGTGGTCGTGACGATGGGCCTGCTCTACCTGGGGCTGGTGCTGACGACACTGATCGTCAACCCGACGTCGTTCCGGTTCCCCGCGCCGAACCTGATCTTCTCCACCGCGGTGACGTTCGCGGTGTCCGTGCTCTACCTGACCCTGTGCTGGACGCTGTCCGGCCGCACGGTGGGGGCGGTCCTGCTCGGGGTGCGCGTCGTCGGCAGGCGCGCCGAGCAACTCCGGCTGCCGGTGGCGACCCTGCGGGCGGCGGCCTGCGTGCTGTTCCCGATCGGGTTGCTGTGGGTGGCGGTCGACCGTCAGCGCCGGTCGGTCCAGGACATCGCGCTGGGCAGCAGGGTGCTCTACGACCGGCCGACTCAGTAGGATGCCCCAATGCCGTTAGCGGACGGCCAGGTCGTTGCTGGTTACACCATCCTGCGGACCCTCGGGGCCGGCGGGATGGGCGAGGTCTATCTGGTCCAGCACCCCCGGCTGCCCCGCTACGACGCACTGAAGGTCCTCGGCGCGGCGGTCAGCAAGGACGAGGAGTACCGGCAGCGGTTCAACCTGGAGGCTGACATGGTCTCCACGCTGACCCATCCGCACATCGTCACGATCTACGACCGCGGCGAGTTCGACGACAAGCTCTGGATCGCAATGGAGTACGTCGAGGGCACCGACGCCTCCCGGCTGCTTGCCGAGCGCTACCCGTACGGCATGCCACCCGACGACGTGGTGCGCATCATCACCGCGATCGCCGAGGCGCTGGATTACGCGCACGGAAAGGGCCTGCTGCATCGGGACATCAAACCCGCCAACATCCTGCTCGGCCGGCCCGAGTCCGGTGACCCGCGGGTCATGCTCGCCGACTTCGGCATCGCGCGCTGGATCGGGCAGGCCAGCGCGCTGACCGGAACCAACATGACGGTCGGCACGGTCGCCTACGCTGCGCCCGAACAACTCAAGGGCGAGAGCATCGACGGGCATGCCGACCAGTACGCCCTGGCCGCCACGGCCTACCACCTGCTCACCGGGATGCCGCCGTTCCAGCACACCAACCCGGCGATCGTGATCAGCCAGCACCTGTCCTCCGAGCCACCCGCGATCGGCGCCAAGCGCCCCGAACTGGTCGGCCTCGGCCCGGTGTTCGCCAAGGCGCTGGCCAAGGATGCCGGTGACCGCTACGAGCGGTGCGCGGATTTCGCCGGTGACCTGCGCCGCGGTCTGGTGACCGGCGAGCCGCCGGCGGGTCGGGCGGGTCGCGCGGCCAAACCCGTTGGGCGCCATGCCAAACCGGAGGCAGGGACCTCCCGCCGCCGGTTGCTGGTGCCGGCGATCCTGGGCGCGCTGGTGATCCTGGCCGGCGCCGCCGCGGGACTGAGCCTGCTGTTCGGCCACCGCGACGTGCACAACACCGCCACCACCGGATCACCGCCATCGGCCACGCCACCGCCACCGGCCGTCGCCGGCCGGATGGACCTGCCGATCGTGGTGATCGGGGCCAACTGCGCGGTGCTGGGCGCGGCCGCGGTCAGCGAGGCGGGCGCACCCGCCTACTGCGCGCACGCCGACGCGACGTCGGACGCCACGGTGTGGTCGCTGCAGCCGGAGCAACTGCGCGCCGATCCGCAGTCCGGCGCGGGTTAGGTCCGCTCCCTGGGCAGGGTCTCGCCGCGGAAGAAGGCTGGGGCCTTGAGGTTCCACACGATCATCAGGATGACGCCGAGGGCGAGGCCGAACACCCCGACGACGAATGCCGTGCCGACACCGAGAAGCGATGCGCCGGAACCGGTTTCGGGATCGGCCATCTGGTAGGCCTCCAGGATGCCCACCGGGATCAGGATCAGCGCGCCGATCGCGGGCAGGATCACCTGACCCATCGCCGTGCGCCACGACCGAAACGCGGTGCGCCGAAAGTAGACCACCGAGGAGATCGCCACCACCGAGTAGTAGGTCATGATCGCGATCCCCACGCTGTAGACCGAGTCCTCCACCACGCTGTCGCTGATCACGTCCAGCACGCAGTAGATCGCCAGGCTGGTCAGGCCGATCACCCAGGTGGCGAACTTCGGTGTCGAACTCGCCTCGTTGACGTGGCCGAACCGGTCCGGCAGCGCCTTGTAGGTGGCCATCGACAGCAGCCCGCGGGCGGTCGGCATCACCGTCGACATCGTCGCGGAGAACGCCGAAATCCCCACCACCAGCGCGGCGATCAGCGCCCCGCGGGTGCCGATGGTCTCGCCGGCCAGCGTGGTGAAGACGTCGTCGATGTTGTCGGGGTTGGTCAGGCTGGTCGGGCTGGTCGCGTCGACGCCGGCGAACGCCAGGGCGGCCACGCTGAACACCACGTAGGTGACCACGGTGATCAGGATCGCCGTCACGCCACTGCGGCCGGCCTGCGCCGGGGTTCCCGTGGTCTCCTCCGACATGGCCAGGGAGGCGTCGAACCCCCAGAAGATGAAGATGGCCACCAGGAAGCCGCCCAGCAGGCTGCTGAAATCTTGGATGGCGAACGGGTTGAACCACTCCCAGGAGAACGACTCCGCGGTCGGGCTCTGCTGCCCGCGGAACACCGCGATGAGCATGATGACGGCGAACAGCGCCAGCCCGCCGTACTGGACGATGGTCAGGGTCAGCGTCGTGCGGGAGGACTCCTCGGCGCCCTTGGCGACCAGCCAGGTGGTCAGCAGGATGAACGCCGAGGCCACGATCACGTCGAACCACACCGGTGAGTTGTCCATGCCGGCCCACACCGCGGCCGCGTTGGTCAGGATGCCCGCCGCCCCGACCCCGGCCAGGATGCTGGACAGGATCAGGGCGTAGCCGCCGATCCAACCGACGTGTGGGCCGATCGCCTTGGACCCCCACGTGAACACCGTGCCGGCGTCCGGGGCGGCGTCGGTGAGGTGCTTGTAGGCCAGCGCCACGAAGTACATCGGGATCACGGCGATGATGAACACGATCGGCAACTGGTAGCCGGACTCGTCGGCGCCATGGCCCAGCGCGCCGGTCAGCGAGTAGGCCGGTGCGGTGGCGGCCAGGCCGATCGCCACCGCGCCGACCAGCGACACCGACCCCTTCTTCAGGCCCTTGGCGCGCAGGCCGTGCATGAGTGGGTCGACGATGGCGGGGTCTTCGGTCGTCATGACCCGGGATTGTTCCGTCCCGCGGTCAAGATCGACGGTAAACGGACGATTCAGGCCTTGATCCGGATTCGGCCCGGCTTCCACAGGCCGCTGCGGGTGGCGGTGCCCAGGTCGATCTGCGCGACGTCGGCGTCGACGATGGTGTCGAACCGGCGCAGCGAGCCCCAGTCCCGGCCCCAGTCGTGCGACAGGTAGGTCGCCATCACGCGCTGGCGCAGCAGCAGGTCGGTGATCCCGAGCAGACCGCCGTTGCGGCCATCCTCCCAGGTGTCGGTGTCCTGCTTCTTGGCCGTGTAGTCCGGGGTGATCCGGAACTTCGGCACCTCGGTGACCCCGTTGGCGTGCAGCATCGGCTGCTGGCACGGGAAGGCCAGGCCCACCGCCCAGTCCATCAGTACCGGCTGGGTGGAGCCGACGTACTCCTGCACCGACCGTAGCTCCGGCACCCGCGGCGGCGTGACGGCGATCCAGTCGCCCAGGCCCAGCGACCGGTCGGCGGCCACGATGCGCACCGCGCTGGCGTCGGCCGGGATCCGGGAGCGGTCGTAGCGCAGGTTGCGCCAGGACGGCGCCGGGCCGATGTCATAGGGCTGCACCCGTCCGGCGGGCACCGGGGCTCCGTCCGGGCCGGGCCGGGCGTACTCCAACTCGACGAGCTGGCCGTCGGTGTGCGCGTTGAGCACGCTGTCGCCGGCGATGGTGCCCGCGGCGGTGACGACCACCAGCGGGTGGCCGCCGTCGGGCCGCGGCAATTCGTACCAGGCCGAGGTGAGCAGGCTCTCCTGCTGTGGGCCGGTGATGTAGCTGCCAGCCACCGGAACCCGGGCCGGGTCCAGGCCGTACGGCAGCGGCACCGTGGAGCCGTTGACGCCGGGAGTGCTCAGCTTGATCGGCTGGTCCCAGTCGTAGTCGGTGCCCGGCTGCGGGTTGGTCATCCGGATCGCCTCGGCCACAATGTGTTCCGGCAATCCGTTGGGCGTGAAACCGACCGGCTTCGTCCCGCCCAAGGGGCCGAGCGGTCCGTAGTCGCCGGGCAGCGGGCTCAGGAACCCGGCGTTGGTGTCCGGTTCGACCAGCACGTCGTCGGCCAGCCCGCAGCCACCGGAGAACGCCCGCAGGTTGGCCCACGCGTTGGAGTAGGTCGGGTACTGGCGCACCACGCCGGCCGCCATCGACGCCATGAACACCAGCACCATGAAGCCGGCCGCCAGTGGGATGGGCGCCGCGGTGATCGCCCGCGCGATGCGGCCCTCCCCGTGGCTGCGGGAGCGCAAGTGCAGCCACACCGTGTACAGCGCCGACACCGCGAACAGCGCGAAGAAGACCGTGCTGACGGTGATTCCACCGATGCGCGGCATCGCGTTGTTGAACGGCACGCCGTAGCTCGAGACGTACCACCAGCCGTTCGTCGTCGCGAAGCACAGCGCGAGCAGGAACAAAACCGCGGTCACCACGGTCATCCGGTTGCGCGACCAGCGCAGCACCGCGGGGGAGGCCAGCACGGTGGCCAGCGCGGCCATCGCCGCCCCCACCGCGGCGAACAACCCGAAGTGGTGCACCCACTTGGTGGGGGTGAACATCAGGAAGAACATGGTGGCGAAGATGACGCCCATCAACCGCCAGGCGGGCCCGCGGGCCACGCCGGGAACCCGCTTGCGGCGCAGCATGATGAACATCGAGATGAACAGCGACAGCGCGGTGATCAGGAAGCCGAACCGGCGCGATAGCGAGCCGTCGACGGTCGGCAGGATCAGGTAGTAGTACCGCAGGTTCTCGGTGTACCAGGCCTGGCTGGGGCCGATGTCGGTGCGAATCCTGGTCGCCTCCAACACCGTTGCCAGGGTCTGATCGGCGAACACCACGGTCAGGATGACGGTGCCCGCGGCCAGCAGCGGTGCGACCAACGGCCAGGTGCCTACGATCGCCCGGCGGCGCACCAGGATTCGCAGGATGGGCCGGCCACCGGCGATCAGGGCGGCCACCGCGATCAGGCCGGTGGGCTGGATACCGAGGGTGAAGGCCGCGCTGATGATCGCGAACGCGAACGGGGTCAACCGCCCGGACATGATCGCCCGCTCGATGAGCACGTAGGTGATCAGGGCGCCGGTGGCGATCTGGCCCTCCGGCCGCAGCCCGTTGTTGAACGGCATCCAGGCGGCCAGCAGCACCAGGCCGGCCGCCCACAGTGCGGGCCTGCTGCCCACCACCGCGGGTCCCAGCCGGGGCAGTACCTCCCGGCTCAGCAGCAGCCAGCACACCAACGCGCACACCAGATCCGGCAGCCGCATCCAGATGCTGGCATCGCTGACGTGGGTCATCAGGGCGAGCACGTTGTAGAACCAGCCGAACGGGTCCTCGGGGCTGCCGAACCAGCGGAAGTAGTTCGACATGTAGCCGGCGTGGTCGGCCACCCGCGCCATCTGCAGGATGTAGCCGTCGTCGGAGGAGTTGGCGCCGATGACGTGCCAGACCAGGAAGGCGCTCACCACGGTGACGTCCACCGCGGTGAACGTGCGCCAACGCTGGGGGATCAGGCTGTGCATCCGCCTGCCGTCGAGCCGGTCCAGCCGCCACAGCGCCGCCAGTGCCACCGCGGTCGCGGCGATCGCCAGCAGCATCGCGGCCAGCTTCAAAGCCGTTGGCTTGGTGGAGAACCGGGTGTCGATGGTCGCCGAGAACGTCAAGCCGGGCGGGGCCGGGCCGGTCAGGTCGGTGAACACCCCGACGATGGCCGGTCGCAGATTGGGGTCGGGGAAGCCGCCCCGCTGCTCCTTGCCGGTGGCCGGAGCTGCGCCATTCCCCGAGTCGCTCTGCTCCTGCCCGCCGGCCAGCCCCACGAACGTCGCGAACGTTCCCGCCGTCGTCGAGCTGATCTCGATGCGTTGACAAGCCGCGCTGGTGACCCGCGCCCGCGGCACGCTGGCGATCACCACGTTGCGGTCGGTGATGTCCACCCGCTGGGCGGTGACGTTGACGAACAGCGAATTGAGGCTCGCCTGTTTGCCTTTCGCCGGTGCCAGCCCCAGCACCAGGCCGCCCTTCGGCGGCATGGACCGGATCACCTCGCACGGCACCGTCGCGGTAAGCGACACCGGCGCCTCGGAGATCAGCGGTGCGGTGACGTTGCCGAGCCTGCCGTTCTGCGGCCAGTTCAGCGTGGCGGTGGTCTGCACCACCGGCAGCAGTGGGGTCAGCACCGACAGCACGAAGCCGATCAGCCCGGCGACGGTGGCCAGCCTGCGGGTGATCGCGACGTCGCGGGCGGCGTCGCGGGCGTTGGCCTCGAGAGTCTGTGTCATGGCCCCCCTATCACGGCAAGGCCCTGATCGGTCCGGTACGGCCCCAACCGAATACGGTCTTGGAACCCTGGTCGACGACGGCGTTCGGCGCCTCGCTCGCGGGCACCAGCCGGATGTAGCGCTCCAGCGCGCCCCAGTCCCGGTACCAGTCGTTGCGCAGATAGGTCGGGATGGTCGCGGTGGTCAGCAGCGCCTGGATGAACAGGAACGGGCCGCCGGAGCGGGCGGACTGCCACATGTTCGACGACACCACCACCTGCTTGAGGTTGGGCAGGATCCGGTACTCCGGGACCTCGGCGACGCCGAGATGTTCGGCGAACGGCCGCTGGCACGGGAAGTTCGCGGCGGTGGCGATGTCCATCAGGATCGGGGTCTGCGAGCCGAGGAACTGCTGGGCGGTCTGCAGCACGGGCACCCGCGGCGGGGTGAAGCCGAACCACTGGTCGGTGCTCAGGTTCGGGTCGTCCGCGACGATGCGGGCCACGTTGGCCTCCGGCGGCGCCCACGCCATCGGGAATCGCAGGTTGCGCCAGGCCTTCTGGGCGATGACGTCGATGGGTTGCACCGAACCCAGCGCCTGGAAGCTGCCGTCCGGCCGATGCACACCCCACTGCAGTTTGAGGGACTGGCCGTAGTTGAACTGGCCCTCCTCGTCGTAGAACCAGATCGCCCCGGCGGCGGCGACGGTGACCAGCGGTCGGTCCGGGCTGCGCGGCGGCAGCTCGTACCAGGCCGAGGTCGCCTTGGCCGCGACGGTGTTCTCGTTGTAGCTGCCCATCACCGGGGTGGTCTTCGGGTCCAGGCCGAACGGCAGGAATACCTTCGACCCGTTCACGCCCTCGGGCCCATAGCCGCCGCCGGTGCCGGCCGCGTAGGCGATGCCGACGTTGGGCTTGTTGGGGGAGCCGTCGGAGTTGACCGTGCCCGGGTTGGCGACGAACGGTTCGGCCGGCTCCAGGGTGTCGCTGATTCCGTTGGGGGTGAAGCCGATCGGGTTCTCCCCGCCGAGAGGGCCGTACTGCCCCCACTTCTGGCCCGGAACCGGTTGTAGCATACCGGCATTGGTGTCCGCCTCGACCAGGACGTCGTCGGCCATCGCGCAGCTGTTGCGGGACAGCCCGGAGCTCAGCGCCGACACGTTGGCCTTGGCGGTGGTGTACACCGGGTAGCGCTGCGCGAAGGCCTTGGTCATCGAGCCGACCTCGAGCAGCACCATGAGGAGCGCGACCACCAGCAGCGGGGTCGAGGCCAGCACCCGGTTGCGCCGGGTGTTCTTCACCTCGGTGTGCCCGGCGTAGTCCATCCGGAAGTGCAGCCAGCCGGCCAACAGACCGGTCACCACGGCCAGCGCCAGGAACATCGATGTCACCGGCTGGTGCGCCAGCACGGGTTGCCGGTCGAACCACGGCACCCCGTAGTTGCCGACGTAGAACCAGCCGTTGATGCCGGAGGTCGCCCACGCAAGCACGAACAGCAGCGCGGTCACCCACAGCGCGAGGTTGCGTCGACTGTGCAGGCCCACCCGCGCGAACGCGAAAGCCGCCACTCCGCCCAGCGCGCCGGCCAGGCCGGCGAACGCGCCGAACTGCACCGCCCACTTCGTCGGGGTGAACGTCAGCAGCAGCAGCCCGACGGCGGTGCTGCCGATCAGCCGCCAGACCGGGCCGTTGACCAGCCCGGGCACCCCGCCGCGGCGCAGCAACACCGCGAGCATGCCGAACAGGCAGAGCAGCATGATCAGCACCGCGAAGCGGCGGGTCAGCGAGCTCTCCACGTTGTCCTCGACGGTGAGGAAGTAGTACCGCAGGAAGTCCTGGTACCAGGCGATGGTCGGGCCGACCACGTACTTGATCCGGGCGGACTCGGCCACGGTCGCCAGCGTCTGGTCGCGGAAGACGACCACGAAGATCACCGACAGCGCGGCGGCCAGGGCGGCCAGCGGGGCGAGCAGCCCCTCGGTTGCCCGCCGGGCCTTGATGATCCGTGCGATGGCGCGCCCGCCCACCAGGAGCGGCGCCAGCGCGATCAGACCCTGCGGCGCCAGCGTCACGCTGAACACCGCGACGATGATCGCCAGCGCCGCGGGCAGCAGCCGCCGGGTGGCGATTGCGTTCTCCACCAGCATCCACGCCGCCAGCGCCCCGAACGCGATCAGCGGCTCGGGCCGGAGGCCGTTGTTGAACGGCAGCCAGGCGGCCAGGAACACCGCCCCCGCGGTCCACACGGCCACCCGGTTGAGCGCGAGCTTGCGGCCCAGGCGTGGCAGCGCGCAGCGGCTCAGGATCAGCCAGGTGCCGATGCCGGCGGCCGTGGCGGGCAGCCGCATCCACACCCCGGCGGTGCTGATCGCGGCCAGGTGCGCCAGCACCGACTGGTACCAGTCGAACGGCGCCTCGGTGGCGCCGAAGAAGCGGAAGTAGTTCGCGGTGTAGCCGGCCTCGCCGGACACCCGCGCGATCGTGAGGTTGTAGCCGTCGTCGGAGGAGATGGCGCCGACGACGTGCCACAGCAGCAGGGTGCTGATCACCGCGGCGTCGACCAGCCAGGTGGCCGGGCCGGCGCGCAGCCAGCGCCGCCACAGCCCGGGCAGCCGGCGGCCGTGGGCGCGGTCCAGGACCGCCAGCGCGATCAGCGACGCCAGCACGCAGATCAGCCCCAGCGTGATCGCGGCCAGCTTCAGGGTGGTCGGGGCGGTGATGAAGCGGGTGTCGATGTCGACCCGGGCCGAAAGGCCCGGCTGCGGCGGCACCTTGAGGTCGGTGAAGATTCCGGCCACCTGTGGCTTCTTCTCCGGCGCCAGCGTGCCCGTCGCCCCGGGGATGCCGATGAAGTCGGCCCCGGACCCGCCGGGTCCGCCCCACAGGTGCAGCGCGCTGCAGCCGCCGGCGTTGATGGCCGGGCGCGGCGCGACGGCCGCCACCGTGTCCCGGAACGCGACGACGACGGTGTCGGCGTTGGCCCGGACGAACAGACCGTTGCGGCTGGCGTCGATCCCGGCGGGCGGGATGGTGGAGAACACCAGGCCGCCGGTGGCGGGCAGCGTCGCGATCGCGGTGCACGGGATGGACACGTCCAGCGCGAGCGGGGCGCCGGAGACCAGCGGTGCGGTGATGTCGCTGACCAGACCGTCGGCTAGTGGGGCCTGCGGCCAGAGGATGGTCGCGGTGGTCTGTTTGACCGGCAGCAACGGCACCAGCACGCACAGCGCGACCCCGACGATGCCCGCGACGACGGCGACGAGCCGGGCGATCCTGGTTGGCTCGGCGCTGTCGCTGGACACGAGCCTCGATGTTAGGCGACGGCGCTGAGGCGATGCGGATGCCATGCGGCGCCGCAGCGACGAGTGTGGCGTTGTGCCACGTGGATGGTGGCGGCCAAGGCTGCCGAGCGTCGACTTGTTGTCGCCGGACGGCGGGATTTCCCGCAACAGATCGACGTTCGGCGTGCGAGTGTGGCTCTTGGTGCCTAGGTCGGCCGCAGCGGCGCGGGACTCCACAGCCCGCTGCGGGTGGCCGTCCCGAGGTCCAGCCGGGCCGGCTGGGCGTTCGGATAGAACGGGTCGAGCCGCTGCAGGGCGCCCCAGTCGCGGAACCAGTCGCCCTCGAGATAGGTCGGCACGGTGCTGGCGCGGTAGAGCAACTCGCTGATGCCCAGCGGCCCGCCCCCGATGTTGTCCATCACCGGCGAGTTGGCCTCCGCGCCGAACCGGTCGGGCAGGATGCGCCACTTGGGCGGTTCGATGACACCGTTCTGGTGCCCGAACGGCCGCTGGCACGGGAACGCCAGGCCGACCAGCCAGTCCAGCAGCACCGGGTCCTGCGAGCCGACCACCTGCTGCAGCGAGCGCAGCTGGGGGATGCGCGGCGGGGTGACGGCGATCCAGTGCTGGGGCGCGAGGTCGTCGTCCTTGGCGATCAGCCGGATCTGGGTGGCGTCGGCCGGGATGGCGGCCAGGGGCGCCCGCAGGTTGCGCCACGCCGGTGCCGCGCCGACGTCACCGAAGCCCAGCGCGCCGCCCGGCTTGCCCTCGGCGGCCTGCTGGTCGGTCGCCCACTGGACCTGCACCTCGCCCTGGTCGAAGCGGCCCGCGGCGGAGACCACCAGCAGCGGTGCGGCCTTCCGGTCGGTGGCCCAGCCGTCCGGCAGCCGGTACCAGGCCGACCGCAGCATCGCGGGCTGCTGCACGCCGGAGCGCCAGCTGCCCAGCACCGGGTTGCGGGCCGGATCCAGCCCGTAAGGCAGCCGGGCGCGGGAGCCGTTGATCCCGGCGGCGGCGGTGGTGCCGCCCTCGGTGCCGGCCTCGCTGGTGTTGACCACGCCGTCGGTGTCGGCGAAGTTGCCGCCGGAGCGGTCCAGCACCGGGTCGGCCGAGACATCGGACGGGATACCGTTCGGGGTGAAGCCGTCGTCGGTCGCCGAGCCCAGCGCGTCGCCGACCGACACCCCGATCGGGGCGAGCAGCCCGGCGTTGGGGTCCAGCTCGACCATCACGTCGTCGGCCAGCCCGCAGGTCTTGCCGGTGAGCGCCTGCAGGTTGGACCGGCCCACCGACCACGCCGGGTACTGGTCGATCATCGCCAGCGTCAGCGACAGCACCTCGAAGAACACCAGCAGCCAGGCCACAACGGCCAGCGGCGAGCCGACCGCCTTCGACCACCAGCCGGACCGGACCGGCCGGTGCTCGGCGCGGCCGGAGAAGTGGAACCAGGCCGCCACGACCAGCGTGACGACCGTCAGCCCCAGCAGCATCGTGGTGAACCCGAAGTGCCACTCCGGGAACTGGTTCGACCACGGGACACCGAAGTTGGATACGTACCACCAGCCGTTGACGCTGGCGAACGACAGCGCGGTCACGAACAGCACCAGGGCGGCGAACACCGCGCGGTTGCGTCTGGACCGCAGCACGTGCGCGGTGACGGCGACCGCCGCCAGCGCACCCAGCGAGCCGGCCAGGCCGGCGAACACCCCGAAGTGGTGCGTCCACTTGGTCGGGGTGAACATCATCGCCAGGAACGAGATGATCGTGATGCCGATGATGCGGCGGCTGGGACCGCCCGCGGTGCCGGGGATGTGGCCGCGGCGCAGCATCATCGCCACCGAGACGGCCAGCGCCACCAGCAGCGCCAGCACCGCGAACCGCCGCGCGATCGAGCCGTCCGGGCTCGCCATGAACAGCCGCTCGTAGCGGATGTGCTCGTCGAACCAGCTCAGGCTGGGCCCGACGGCGGACTTGAGCATGTTGGCCTGGACCTCGCCGACCAGCGTCTGGTCCCGGAAGATCAGGATGATCGTGACGGTGGCCGCGGCCATGATCGGCGCCAGCAACGGCAGCAGCCCGAATTGCCGCGAGCGGCGGTGCAGGATGGTGCGCAGCGGCCCGATGGCCACCAGCAGCGCGCCGATCGAGGCGATGCCGGTGGGACCGGAGAACAGGGTGAGGGCGCCGATGATGCAGGCGAACGCCACCGGCAGCAGCCGGCTGGTCGCCACCCCGCGCTCCACCGAGCACCAGGTGAGCAGGATGCCGATCGCGATGATCGGCTCGGGGCGCAGCCCGTTGTTCAGCGGCAGCCAGAACGCCAGGAACATGCCCGCGGCGGTCCAGGCGGCGGCTCGGCTGGTCTTGACGGCGTTGCCCAGCCGCGGGATGACCTCGCGGCTGATGATCCACCAGCAGGCCAGCGCCATGATCAGGGTCGGCAGCCGCATCCAGATGCTGGCGGTGGTGACGTGCGCCCACAGCGCCAGCAGGTCGTAGTACCAGCCGAACGGCGCTTCGGGGGTGCCGAACCAGCGGTAGTAGTTGGCCATGTAGCCGGCGTGCTCGGACACCCGCGCCATGGTCAGGATGTAGCCGTCGTCGGAGGTGTTGGCGCCGACGAAGTGCCACCACACCAGCACGGCGAGCACCAGGGCGTCCAGACCGGTCAGCGACCACCATCGGCTGGGCAGGAACCGTCGGTGCCGCATGCCGTCGGCGGTGTCCAGGACGTGCAGCGCGATCAGCGCGACGACGGTCAGCACCACCCCGAGCACCATCGCGACCATCTTCAGCACCGTCGGGGCGCTGCTGTAGCGGGTGTCGATCGTCGCCAAGAAGCTCAGGCCGTCGGGCGCGGGGCCGGACAGGTCGGTGAAGACCCCGACGATCTGCGGCCGGAAGTCGTAGCCCCCGCGCCTGCCCTTCAGGGCCGCGCCGGGGTCGTCGCTGTCGGCGCCCTTGGTGAGTCCGACGAACTCGGCGGTCACCTCGTCGGCGTGCGCGACGAACGTCAGCCTCTGGCAGGCCGGGCTGAGCACCTGGGACAGCGGCGCGACCACGACCGGGGTGTTGCGCACGACGACCACCAGGTCGTCGTTGGCGCGCTGGATCAGCAGGCCGCGGTCGACCGCCTTGGGTGCCTGCTTGGGGACGGTGGACAGCAGCACCGTCTTGCCCGGCCCGTCGAGGCCGGCGGCGGCGCGGCACGGCACGCTGATGTCGAGGTCGGTCGCCACATAGCTGATCAGTGGGGCGGTGACGCTGTTCAGGACGCCGTTCTGCGGCCAGTTCAGCTGCGCGGTGGTTTGGGTGACCGGCAACAACGGCGTCAGCACCGCCAGCGCGGTGCCCAGCAGGCCGGCGACGACGGCGACCAGGCGAGCGGTTCGGTAATTCGCCCGCGTCTCGGTCACGGAGCTAGATGGTAATTGGCCGCCAGGCCGCACGATCAGCGACTGTTCCGGATGGCCAGCACGAACGGTCCGATGTTCTTGACCGTGAAATGCGGCCCGGCGAACAGGCCGGCGTCCAGGTCGACGGTGTAGCGGCGCACGTTGGGCTGGTTGGGGTAGACGTCCGTGGCCAGTCGCAGCGAGTAGGTGTCCGACGAGCCGGCCGGGCCGCCGCGCCGCATCAGGAACACCGTCGGCGCGGGCCACGGCAGCACGTCGAGGGCCTTGGTGAACTCGTCGGCGGTCTTGAGCCGGCCCCACGACTCGATCGCGGCGGCCCGCTTGTCGAACTCGGCGAGCGGGTTGGCGTAGTGCGAAGTCAGCCCCTGGAAGCCGTAGTACGGGTAGTAGGACAGGAAGCTGTAGTCCGCGGTGAGCACGACGGTCTCGTTGCGCGGCCGGCCGGTGGCCTGCCGGATGGCGGCGTCGATCTCCGGGTAGTACTTCTCGGCGCCGGGCGGTCTGCGGTCCCCGCGTTGGCCGTTGCCGTCGGTGTCGGTGTAGGCGACGTTGAGGTCCGGCCGCAGCACGTCGGGGATGTCCTGGCTGAACCCGATCGCGCCGATCAGCCCGATCGCCGCCGCGACCGGGACGATCCGCCGGCTCCAGCGGGCCGCCAGCGCCAGCGTCACCTCGATGAACCCGAAAACCCCTGCGGCGCAGAGCAATACGGTCAGGGTGGGCTGCAACCGGAAGGACAGCAGGGTGGTGCCGGCCAGCGTGGTCAGCATCGACAGCAGCGACCACGCGTACAGCGACAGCACCCCGATGCCCAGCGCGGCCGCCCGGGTGGAACTGCGCGCCCGCCACACCAGCCAGAGCGTGCCGAGCATGCAGAGGGCGCCCAGCAGGGAGAACTGCAGCATCGGGAACGTCAGCACGGCACCGTCGGCGGGCAGGTAGTGCTGGGCGCTGCCGGTGTCGCTGAGCGGGGATCCGGCCGCCCGCAACAGGAACGGCAGCCAGGTGATCGCCCCGAGCAGGCCGGCGATCACCGCGATCACCGCCAGCCGCAGTAGCGGCTCGACGCTGCGCCGGGCGATGGCCGCCAGCAGCGCCATCACCACGACGGTGAACGCGGTGTAGGCCAGCAGCAGGGTGTAGAAGGTGGCGGCGACGCCCAGGAACAGGCCGACGCCCACGACGGCGGCCCAGCCGCCGTTGCGGGTCCCCCCGCGTAGCCCGGACCAGGCCAGCACCAGCACCGGCGGGATCAGCACGGTGATGATCGCGCTGTAGGGCTCCGGGGAGCTGTAGGCGATGGCGACCGCGGCGGTCGCGGTGGTGACGATCAGCGCGTACTCGAAACGGATCAGCGCCGCCCACAGCACCATCGCCAGCACCACCGCGACGGCGATCGAGGTGATGGCCCACGGCTTGAACATCTCCCAGGCCGGGGTGCCGGTGAGGGCGGCCGCGCGCCCGCCGAGCCAGAACCAGCCGGGCGGGTAGAACGGCGGCAGGCCCAGGTAGGTCATGTCGTGTAGGGCCGGACCGTCGGTGAGCCGGGTCAGGTACTCGGTGCGGAACTGTTGGTCCACCGAGATGCCGAACAGGTACAGCCGGGTCGCGCCCAGCGGCATGCCGAGGGTGACCACCGTGAAGGCCGCCAGCAGGGCGGCCGCGCCGATCCGCGCCACCCAGGCGTAGCCGCGGCGCCACAGCACGCCGACGCCGAGCAGCGCGATCAGGCAGCCGACCTGACCGACCGTGGTCAGCGCGTGCAACTGGTTCGACGACGGGTAGGCCGGCCATTCGACCTGTGCGATGGCGATCAGCGCGACGACGGAGACGCCCACGGCCACCGCGGCCGCCACGGCCAGTTGGCCGACGGTGGCCAGGGCGGTACGCATGCTCAGATCGGCAGCTTGCGGAAGATGGGCCGCGGGATGTGCCGCAGCACCGACATCAGCACCCGAACCTGCCCGGGCGCCCAGACCAGGTCCTTACCCTTCGCCGCCGAGGTCACCGCGAGCTCGGCGACGTCCTCGGCGTTGACCGTGAACGGCGCCTCCTTGGCGCCGGTGGCCTTCCAGTGTTCCAGGGTGGTGGTGGTGCGCACCTGGCCGGGCCGGATCACCAGGACGTGAACCCCGTACTCCCGCAACGCTTCCCCGAGGCCGAGGTAGAAGCCGTCCAGTCCGGCCTTGGTGGAGCCGTAGACGAAGTTGGAGCGGCGCACCCGCTCACCGGCCGCTGATGACATCGCGATGATCTGCCCGAAACCCTGGGCGCGCATCTTCTCGCCGATCAGCACGCCCACCGAAACCGCTGCGGTGTAGTTGATCTGGGCACTCGTCACGGCCTTGGCCTGGTTCTGCCACAGTTCCTCGGCGTCGCCGAGAATGCCGAACGCCACGATCGCGACATCGACATCGCCACCGGCCCAAGCCTTTTCGATGAGTGCGGGGTGGCTTGTGGTGTCCAGGGCGTCGAAGTCGAGGTACTCCACCGACTTCGCGCCCGCTGCCTCGAGTTGCGCTATCGCGGCCTGGCGCTTTGGCGCGTTGGGCAGGTCGGCCAGGATGATCCGGGCGTGGGTGTCGCGCAGATAGCGCTCGCAGATCGCCAGCCCGATCTCCGAGGTGCCGCCGAGCAGCAGAATCGTCTGAGGGTTACCCACGGCGTCAAGCACCATCTACAGCAGCTCCAAGCGTCGGGCCATGTCCGAGGCGAATACCGCGTCGGGATCGACCTTGCGGCGCAGCGCAATCCACTCGTCGATGCGCGGATACATGGCGTGGAAGGTGTCGGCGGTGGTGCGGGAGTCCTTGGCGGTGTAGAGCCGCCCGCCGAACTGCAGCACCCGCCGGTCGAGTTCGGTGACGAACTCACTCAGGCCGGCCTTGATCGGGAAGTCCACGCAGACGTTCCAGCCGGGGATGGGGAAGCTCAGCGGCGCCCGGTTGCCGGGGCCGAAGAGCTTGAACACGTTGAGGAACGAGTAGTGCCCGGAGCGCTGGATGTCGACGATGATCGCCTTGAACTCGTCGACCGCCTCGGTGGGCACCACGAACTGGTACTGCAGGAAGCCGGCCGGTCCGTAGGCGCGGTTCCACTCCCCGAACATGTCGAGCGGGTGATAGAACTGCGTCAGGTTCTGCACCTTGCCGCGGTAGGTGCCCGACTTGCGGTACCACAGTTCGCCGATCGGGCCGAATGTGTACTTGTTCGCGAGCCCGTTCGGGAAGATGTCGGGGAACGTGAGTAGTTGCGGCGCATCGAATTTCAGCGGATTGCGCTGCAGCTTCTCCGGCAGCTGGTCGAGCCGGGCCAGCGAGCCGCGGGAGATGGCGGCGCGGCCCAGTTTCGGTGGCGGGCTGATCGCGTCGAACCAGGCGCTCGAGTAGGTGTAGTTGGCCTCGCTGCCGTCGCTGTGGAAGGCGATGGTCTCGTCGAGGCCGGCGGTGACATCGCCGTCGGCGATGAAGTACGCGGTCTCGGTCGGGGTCATCGCGATGGTGGCGCGCAGGATGATCCCGGTCAGCCCGTTGCCGCCGACGGTGGCCCAGAACAGGTCCGAAGACTCGCCATCCGGGGTGATGGTGCGGACCTGGCCGTCGGCCGTGAGCAGGTCCATGGCGCGCACGTGGTTGCCGAAGCTGCCGGCGCTGTGGTGGTTCTTGCCGTGGATGTCGCAGGCGATGGCGCCCCCGACGGTGACCTGTCGGGTGCCGGGCAGCACCGGGACCCACAATCCCAGCGGGAGTCCCGCCTTCATCAACTGGTCGAGGTTCACCCCGGCGTCCACGTCGACGGTGCCGTCGTCGGCGTTGACCGAGTGGATGCGGTGCAGGGCGGCCATGTCGACGACGAGGCCGCCGCCGTTCTGGGCGTTGTCGCCGTAGGAGCGGCCGAGGCCGCGCGCGATCACGCCGCGGTGCTTACCGTCGGCGGCCTGGGCCACCGCCTTGACGATCACCTCGGGATCGGGGGTCGACAACACCTCGGCCACGCTGGGCGCGGTGCGGCCCCAGCCGGTCAGCCGTTGCTTTGTCGTCGTGAATGACATCGTGACGAGGGTACCGTGCCGACCTGCCCGTTCACCTCAGCCGGAAGATCCAGGCCCTCTGCACGATGAAGTTGATGACCGTGGCGGTGCCCTGCGCGATCACGAAGGCGACCGGCACACCCCAGGGCTGGCCCTGGAACTTCAGATAGAAGAGGTAGTTGATGCCGACCTGGACCCCGTAGGTCAGCGCGTAGAGCACGATCACGGCGATGAAGCGCGCCTTGCTGGCGGCGGCCTGGAACGTCCAGCGGCGATTGATCAGGTAGGCGGTCGTGGTGCCGGCGATGAAGCTGATGGTCTTCGCGACGTTGACCCCGGGGATGCCGAGGATGACCGCGTCGCGCAGCCCGAGGCGCAGCAACAGCACGTAGAGGCCGAAGTCGACGACGGCCGACAGTCCGCCGGTGACGACGAACCGCACAACCTGCGTTTTGAGGCTCAGCGGTGCGACCGGACCGGTGTCGGACATCGCCGGAAGCTTACTGATCCCCGGGTCGCTTCGCTCCCGCTCGCCGTGCTGATCCCCGGGTCGCTTCGCTCCTGCCCGCCGGGGGTGCACCATGGTGGGGTGC
>ERZ724512.481-NODE-481-length-18323-cov-5.480841_pt1 | contig 18323 bp, 12 predicted proteins | sample MGYA00376045_ERZ724512 | MGnify/ENA primary metagenome ERZ724512 (study PRJEB28724, sample SAMN07190883) | activated sludge metagenome | isolation source: activated sludge of sewage treatment plant in Hong Hong | place: Hong Kong | collected 2016-03-17 ... | reverse complement strand
TTTTTCACCGCTTTGAGCAGGTCTTGCTCATCGTTGTACAATCCGAAAATTACTTCTTTATGTGCCATTTTAAATTTTCCTGTTGTTGATTAATGATGATCGTGGTGGATTTCTTCGTGGTGGTCTTCATGATGATGGCTGACTCCTTTGTACTGGTTGCCGGAAGATTTAAGGATACTCTTAACTTCAGCAACTGCTACTACAGGTGCTACCCTTGCAAAGATCAAATAGCAGGTAAAGAACAAACCAAGAGAACCAAGGAAGATACCAATCTCAACCCATGTAGGAGAATAGTAGGACCATGATGATGGTAAGTAATCTCTCGCCAATGTGGTTGCAATGATTACGAAACGCTCAAACCACATACCTATGTTGATGACAATAGACAGGAAGAAGGTCAACCAAAGGTTTCTCCTCCATGATTTTTTCCAGAATAGCTGAGGAGATACAACGTTGCAAAACATCATTCCAAAGTATGACCACCAATAAGGTCCCAATGCTCTGTTGAAGAAAGCAAATTGTTCGTAAACGTATCCTGAATACCATGCTATAAACAACTCCGTCAAATAGGCTACACCCACGATGGTACCAGTAAGCAGGATTACTTTATTCATGGACTCAATGTGCTCGATGGTAATGTAATCTTCGAGTTTGAAAAGTTTCCTGGTCACAAGCATAAGGGTAAGTACCATAGCAAAACCAGAAAAAATAGCTCCAGCTACAAAGTAAGGAGGGAAGATGGTAGTGTGCCATCCCGGAATAACCGAAGTAGCAAAGTCAAAACTTACGATGGTATGCACTGAAAGTACGAGCGGGGTTGACAATCCTGCCAATACCAGAGACAAAGCTTCAAATCGTTGCCAGTGTTTGGCAGAGCCTGTCCATCCAAAAGATAAAAAGTTGTATACTTTTTTTCTGAACCCTTTGGCCCTATCCCTTACGGTAGCGAAATCCGGCACCAAACCTGTGTACCAAAACAAGAGGGATACCGTAAAATAAGTACTGATCGCAAATACGTCCCACAACAACGGTGAGTTGAAGTTGGGCCACAAAGGACCTCTGGTGTTGGGATAAGGGAAGATAAAAACTGCGAGCCAAACCCTACCCATGTGAATGATAGGAAACTGACCGGCACAAATAACCGCAAAAATGGTCATCGCTTCAGCTGCACGGTTTACCCCTGTCCTCCACTTTTGACGGAAGATCAAAAGAATGGCTGAAATCAATGTACCTGCGTGACCAATACCGACCCACCAAACAAAGTTGGTGATGTCCCATCCCCATCCGATGGTCCTGTTTAAATTCCAGGTACCAATACCATGATAAATGGTCCATCCTACGGTAAATACAAATACTGCAAGGAAGGTTACGGCTACGATAAATCCAATCATCCAGGAAAGAGGTGGTGTCTTTTCTGTGGGTGAAATAAGATCCTCCGTAATCTGGTGGTACGTCTTATTCCCTGTGATTAGTGGTTCCCTGATTTTGCTAACTGGTGAACTCATTCAATGCTGTTTTTAAAAAATTAAGCTTCTAAAGTTTCGTCTCTGTTATTGACCTTCATCGTATAATTGACAGAAGACCTTACGTTTACTTCTTCCAATACAATGTAGTTCAATGGATTTTCCAACTTGGCTGACAATTCATCTTTGGCATTCATATCTCCAAAGGTGATAGCTCCTGTTGGACAGGCGGTCTGACAAGCAGTTTTAACATCTGCATCTTTCAAGGACCTGCCTTCGTTTTTGGCGGTAAGTTTACCCTCCTGCAACCTCTGTACACAGAAGCTACACTTTTCGATCACTCCCCTGCTCCTCACGGTAACATCCGGATTCAAGACCATACGTGTCAGGTTGTCGGCACCGTAAGGTACTTCTTCACCAAATTTCTTAATTTGGTTGGCCGGGAACAAATCTGCGGTGGTATAATCCAACCAGTTGAATCTCCTTACTTTGTATGGACAGTTGTTGGCACAGTACCTCGTACCAATACATCTATTGTAGGTCATTTGATTCAAGCCCTCGCTGCTGTGGTTGGTAGCATTTACCGGACACACGTTTTCACAAGGTGCATTGTCGCAATGTTGACACATCATAGGTTGATATACCGTATTAGGATTTTCAACACTTCCGTAGTAGTAACGATCAATCCTCAACCAGGACATTTCGTGGTGTCTTGATACTTCACGTTTTCCTACCACCGGCACGTTGTTTTCCGACATACACGCAACGGTACAGGATCCACAACCTATACATGCGTTGAGGTCGATGTGCATACCCCAGTGGTGTCCTCTTGAATACAGCGCATCGTGTCCTCTGTAAATTTGTTTGCTATTGAGGAATTGCGCGTGTTCTCTTTTTTCTTTTACCTCAGCCAGGCTTTCTTTAAGGTCGCCGATGTTGGTGGTGTAAATGATCGACCTATCCGTGATGGCTCCCTGGAAACCTTTGGCTCCAGTGAAATAATCAAAAAATACAGTAGCCGCTTCATCGGCATTTATGGTCTGACCAGTAGATGTTTCTTTGGCTGTAACACCATAGGTATGGTGGTATTGTACACATGCAAATTCTTTCTCTTTTCCTTGCTTGTTGGAAACCTCAACCTTATCGCTGTAGTATTTAGGATAACCTCCATCTCTGCTTACGCATGCATTGGTGTTCACACCGATGTTGGTGCCACAGTTGCCAGCTTCGGTACGACCGTAGCCCAATGCCAACGCAACGGTGCCGGGCATTTGACCAAATTGCTGAACTACTGGTACATTATATTTAACATCGCCAACTGTAAGCTCTACCAGATCACCGTCTTTAAGATTGTTAAAGCCATTGAAAGCTTTTACACCGTCAAAAGATACGGGTACAGCAAGGTAGTTGCCCCATACGGTACGATCAACCGGATTGGGCATTTCCTGCAACCATGGATTGGTAGAATGAATACCGTTGCCCACACTTACAGGTTCAAAAAATGATATTTCCAATGCTGCTTTTGATGGGGCAGTTATTTTAGCGAAATCAATGGCAGCACCACTGAAGGCCGGATTTCCGCTGCCACTGGTGTTTACAACACCGTTGTGAAGTGAATTATCCCAAAATGCCTGGAATGAAGCAAACTGGCTCTGACTTGCAAATATGGTATTTTGCCAGTTGGCTTTGAGGTAATCATAATAACTGGCTGTAGCCACATCTGCCCAGGTAAGGAATGACATTTCACCCTGGCGAGAATCAAACAAAGGTGAGATGGTAGGCTGAATCAAACTTACGAATTCATCAGATACCCTTGCGTCACCCCAGGATTCCAGAAAATGTGGCACCGTAGCTACCCAATCACACAATTTGGTAGTTTCGTCATTTGCCATTGAAAGCGCAATCTTAGTTTTGGCTTTACCAATTGCTGCAGCAAGGGCTTCGCCTTTGCCGTGGGTATATACCGGGTTGGCACCCCATACAATCAATACATCAACAGAGCCTGCATTCAACTCTCCCAATAATTGATCAAACGCTTTATCATCTCCTTGCTTACCATAATAATTGGTACCCGCCAGAATGGTAGTACCGTAGTTGCCAAGAGTTTGGTTAATGGCATTGACCATCAATTGTTCTGCTACATTGGTAGAAGCACTCAATACTATTGATTTGCCAGCATTGGCTTTCAACTGTTCTGCTACTTTTCCTAGCGCTTTTTTGGCATTTGCATTTAAGCCCATATCCGGCGCTCCTCCCCCTGTAACTGCGTTGTAAAGGAAGGCGATAGCGGCTCCCTGCTCAGATGGTTTGACGAGGATTCTGTTGTCGGCATTGGACCCGGTAAGAGACATGTGACTTTCAACCTGGTAATGGCGCGACATTGCGGGTGCATTAACATCTTTTACTACCCTTTTCTGAACATAATCTGCTGCGAATTTTTCTGGTGAGATCCATGATCCCAGAAAATCTGCATTGAAGCTGACAACTACATCTGCTTCGTTAAATTTATAGGTAGGTATTGCTCTTTTTCCAAAATTTGCCATGTTGGCATCCAGCACAGCGCTGTATGAAACTGCATCGATGGCCACTGCTTTTGCAGAAGGATATTTAGCCATAAAATCTGCCATTGCACGCTGCGCAGTGGGGCTGGCAATGGAATTGGTAAGAACCCTGATACTGGAAGCAGCAGCAAGTTTGGCCTTAACTTCTTTATCGAGGTCGGCCCAGCTGGTAGCCTGGAAGCCATTACCGGATTTTTTCAATGGTGTAGCAAATCGGTTGGTATCATATAGACTCAACACTGATGCCTGTGCCCTGGCCGATGTTTTGCCATAGTTGGAAGGAGCTAGATCATTGGCTTCAATTTTGATTGGCCTTCCCTCTCTGGTTTTAACAAGGATGGAAGCTACGTCACCACCATGTACAAAGGTGCTGGCATAATAGTTGGCTATGCCGGGAACAATAGCATCTGGCTTTGTAACATAAGGCATTGCCTTTTTGACAGGGATATCACATCCCGCCGCAATGGTTGCTGCCCCCAGACCAAAGCCCAAAAATTTGAGGAAGTCTCTCCTGTTGGATCCCAAAGCAGATGAAGTCTCTTCATTTGCCAAAGTATCCAGCAAGGACAACTCCTGGTTGCTCTGCTCAATGAACTTTTCACTGTGAACCAGGTCTTGTTCTCCGATCCAAATGTTTTTTACCTCTTTTCTCATTATATCAATTGATGTGGTAATTCAATTTAAAGGATTGATTAATAATGGCACTTTTGACATTCAAGTCCTCCAATGTCGGCAACCGTAACTTTTTCGCGCTTACCGGCCTTCAATTCTTCATGCAGGCTGGTATAATTGGCGTAATAAGGGTTGTCTTTGAACTTGACTTCGGCCTCTCTGTGGCAATTAACACACCAGCCCATTGACAATGGAGCGTGCTGCGCTACAACCTCCATTTTTTCTACCGGGCCGTGACAGGTCTGACAGGCAACTTTACCTACACTCACGTGCTGAGCGTGGTTGAAATAGGCATGGTCAGGAAGATTGTGGATCCTAACCCACTCAATTGGACCCTGGATTTTTGAATCCAAATCACTTGTGAGGGATGACACAATTTCTTTCCACTGTTTTCTAACTTCCGACTGTCCGTTGGCATCAAGGCTGGTGATGTTTTTGGCAGTTTTATATTCCTGTTCGATCCAGGCTGTAAAGACAGCTTTTATGGAATCATCAGGATAGTTTTCATAATTTTCAATGTATTTATTGGTCAGCGGGTTGAAGCCCACAGATGCAAAAATTTTGGAAATTTCTGCAGTACCATACTTAGATCCCACTTTAATGGCTTTGTGACAATTCATACAGGTATTGGCTGCAGGAATTACGCTGTGTTTTGATCTGCGAGCGCCATCATGGCAATACTGGCAATCAATTTTGTTGAGACCGGCGTGAGTGGCGTGTGAAAATTTGATGGGCTGATCAGGTGAATAGTTTTGTTGTCTTCCCAAATCTACGGCCCTGGTAACGGTGGTATAACCTCCCAGGATGATGGCGGCAAAAATCAGGAATGAAATCATGCTTTTGGAGGTAAGCTTCTCCCAAAGGCTTTTGTCCTGGTAAGTCTCTCCGGACTGGGCGGCTGCTAACTTGTTGAGGTTGCCAATGATCAATGACAACAAATACGAAAGTAAGGCGAGGAAAACTGCGATTCCTGTGTAAAACCAGGTGTTGTCTTTTTTGTCATCACCTACAACTTCCTGAGCAACAGGCCCCCCTTTTTTGGGAGGATAGGATCCGTCATAAACCCCCTGGATGTAAACCAGAATTGAAGCAATCTCATCGTCGGTCAAATTGGGAAATGCCGTCATTACTGTCGGCTTGTATTGATTCCACAATTCAACGGCACGAGGATGCCCTTTTTTGATCATTGCCTGGGAATTTCTAATCCAGGAATATAAATTTTCTTTACTGTCCCACTTTGCTTCTGCACCACCCAAGGCAGGACCTGTAAGGGCCGACTTCATGTTTTTGGCGTGGCACGCAGCGCAGTTGGCTGTAAACAATGTCTTTCCGGCATCTGGAGATACCTCTGCTTTGAGCAGTGTTCCGCAAATAACCATCAAGACTACACTAAGATGCTTGAGGACTGATCTGTTTAAAACCATCGTTTTTCGACTTAAAATCTTGATTATCAAAGATAAATATAAAGAAATTGAGGCTATCTTTAATATTTGTTGCAAAAATAGAACTTGACGACAATTATTACAACTAATAACCATTCTCATTTTTTATTTAGACATTTTCTAAATAATTTCTTAAAATTGGAGACTTTTTTGTTATCAATGCCTTAAAAAAGTAAATTTAGATTACATCCAAATTGTTTAACTTTGGCCCTTGTAATTTTTCAAATTTTGACCACCCAAAAAAGATCATTTTCCGAATTTCTGAGAGACAATCCACGCATCAAACACCTGTTGATTCTGGCAGGAACGGTCGTGGCTATTCTGCTGATTGTCTTCCTTTGGTTACGTTTTTATACCCATCATGGTCAAAAGTTGCCCATGGTCAATCTGGTTGGCAAATACATCACAGAAGGCATCGAAGAGGCTGAAGATCATTCTTTTACCCTGGTAGTAACGGATTCTGTTTTTGTGGTGGGCAAAAAAGGGGGCATCATCCTCGACCAAAATCCTAAACCCAATGCCGAAGTAAAGGAAGGAAGAAAAGTCTATGTTTCCATTACCAAATATGACCCGGATAAGATACTTGTTTCTGAACTGCCCTTGCTATATGGCAACGATTTTAGCCAAAAATCAGTCGAATTGAAACACAGAGGCATTTTAAGCAAGATTAAAGGAAAAAAATATGACGCAGGTGACCCCAACCACATTTTGGAAGTCTATTATAAAGGTCAACTCATCATTGACCAAAATGTAATAAAAGGAGCCATTTCTATTGATAAAGGGGATGAACTCGAATTTGTTGTAAGCGATAAAGAAGGTGGTGAAATTACTATACCTGAATTGGTTTGTTATACGCTGGCAGAAGCAGAGTTTCTGCTCGACCAACACAACCTGGAATTGGGTGAAATCACTTTAAAAGGAGCCATCAGAGACACATCGGCTGCTTATATTATGGACCAGCTGCCTCCTTTTGATGGCATCACCAAGGTACCCATGCACAGCAAAATCAACATCACGGTCGTATCAGCAAGGCCGGCAAAATGCAATTAATTTCAGTATGAACGACATAACAGTAACCGAACTAAAATCCAGAATGGACAGCAATGAAGATCTTATCATCCTGGATGTAAGAGAACCCTTTGAATACGAAATGTACAACATTGGTGCTAAACTCATTCCTCTGGGTCAATTGCCGGATGCGCTCAGAGACCTCGAAGATGTCAAAGATCGTGAAATCATAGTGCATTGCAGATCTGGTGCCCGCAGTGGTACCGCCAAACAAATGATGATGCAAAATGGCTTTGCCAACGTGCGCAATCTATTGGGCGGCATGCTTGCATGGCAGGAAGCCTTCGAAAAAATATAAAAGCTAGTTCGTTTTATTTAAAATTGTAGTTTTTCTTTATACATAACATTCTGTATAACAAAGCGTATCCCTGTTTTCCCTACTTTTAAAATCGGGGATTACCCCTATTTTTCTAGTCCTGACCTCCATTAATTTTGTTAAAAATATCTGGAGATGTACTTAAGTCAGGAAAAATTCAACGTCACGTACAGTGAGAATTTCAATAAGCTGTACAATTACATCAGGGCAAAATGTCAGGACAGCTACGAGGCAGAAGACATAGCTCAGGAAAGTTTCATCAAGCTCTGGCAACACAGAGAAAAAATTGAAGTGGGCAAAGAGTGTTCTTTTCTTTACACAATTGCTTACAATTTATTCATCGATCAGCGTCGTAAAGAAAGCGTTCGCTACCGATATTGTCAGCGCAACAAAAATGAAGTCAATACAGAGACGCCAGAATTCAGCATGCTAAGCCATGAATTTGATGCCTTTGTCCAGAAAAAAATCCAGGACATTCCAAAGCCGGCACGTGAGGTCTTTATCATGAATAAGATCGAAAAAAGAACGTATTCTGAGATTGCAGACATCATTGGACTTTCCATCAAGTCGGTGGAAAAGAGAATGTCTGTAGCACTCAAGACCTACAGAGAATTGAAAAAAGTATGCTGATCGGCTAGAAACTAATGGAATAATTGAGTCCGCGGAAAGTTGGGTTCACCTGACTATTGTAGATAGAGCCGAATGTGTAGCTAAATCCAATACCCACAAAATAATTATACGAAGTTGCGATCAGCCTCCTTTGAATCAGGAGGTCATCGCGACTCGCATTAAACTTGGGCAGGGAAATCTGGTCGTGTATCAATTCATAAGATCCTCCCACCGAAAAACGAAAACCCTTAAATACGTTCCAGCTCACAGCACCGCCCAAAGAGAAATTGTTCTTAGAAAAATCCTGCAGGTAGTTGGACCAAAAAGCACCAAGATTGATGGTACCCCATGATTTGGTAAACGATGATATCATATTGATGCTTTGTTGCACCAGCAATTCCTGTGTCTTTAAATAAATAGTAGTGTCACCATAATTGAAATATTTGGGGCCAATGGAATAACCTACCACCCATCGCCTACTGGTAAAATCGGAATAAGGCAAAATGCTGTATTCAATCTGGGGAAGTAAAGTAAACTGGTAATCGATGTTTTCAAAAACACTGCGTTTAAATCCTCCCTGTACTCCCAGTCCCCAATGTTCACTGCGCTTATTGATATATCGGGTAAACAAGTCCTGTCGATCGTTGGTTGCCTTTACTACCTCGGTGGTGTCTTTATCTGAATTGTAAAAATTGAAACGTCTCCGGTTGATGGAATTGTAAACTTCAAAACTAAATTTACTTTTACTGGTTTCCCTTGATGCAGAGAGGCTGTTGCTGATGTTGGCATCGCTGTAATTTTGGTCACCATTGAAAAAACCAGAAGCAGAAATTGAAAACTGCCATAGATTCCACGGGTCTTTCTTTGCTGTAGTATCTTTTGAGGCTTCATCGTGTTTGATGTTCAATTCTATGTAATCTTCATGACCTTTTTCCAAAAGATAAGGCAATAAACCTATCTGCAGGTGTTTCAACATTCGCTTCCGTTTGATGTCATCTGTAGCTGTTACATCATTGAAATATTTCAGCGTGTCATTGCGCTGCGATACCAAACTTTGCGAAATGAAACACAAGGTATTGGACTCCCCCCCGTTGCCATTAAATTGCACATTGGATATGATCTGCACGTCGCAAAGGAAACGGTCCCGAACAAAATCAACACTTCCCATTTCTTTGCGCAGGAAATCCATGTCACACAACCATTGCTGGTTGCAATCCACATATATCTTTAGTCGCGATTGAGCAAATTGGATTGTTGGCAAAAATAATAGCAATAGAATTACCTGCAGTTGATAGCGCTGCCACATATTTTTAAATTTATAGTTTATAATGTAATCGGATTTACAATGATTAGTCCCTTGTCACATTCCTGGTTCTGATAAATGTAAGGTCCATTTTCATACCGGTTATGTCCTTGTATTTCTTTTGATATCGCTCTACATCCTCTTTTTCTACCACTTCATCATCTACAACAAAACCGGATTCAGTCCAAACATAGTGGTAGGATTTCACATCGGTAATGTAGCCGTCTTCGAACAACTGCTCCTCCAACCAATCATTGAACACATCATCAACGGATCTCCAGCCATAGTTCTTTATGGGTTCTACGCTTTTAATTACAGTGGACGAAGGCTCCTGTTTTTCTGTACCTGCACCTGACTTATTTTCACCGATCAGATTGGATTGCAACACGGTGCCTTTTTCATCCGGATATATGTCGATATTAAAGTCAGGAACATCGGGCATGCCCTTTGTTTTCATCCGTTGATACAATTCGTTGTATTTCTTTTCGCTGCTTTCACTTTGTTTCTTTCCATTGATGTGCAAGCCCTGAACGTTGAAACTTATCTCATTGAGGTCAGCTCTGGTGAGAAGATTATCTTTTATCAACTCACTGGCAAAGGTATCATAAAACAAACCTGAATTTCCAGAACCTGCGACTTTTGTCTGCTGATCGGCCAGCAGTATTTCCTTGATCAGGTTGCCAAATCTCTTAATATCGTTACCGGATATTTTAAGGCCATTTAGTATCAAACTTACAACCCTTCGGTTTACTACTTCCATTTCTGCATGGTAGTAGTGATCATTGTAGTGATAAACACCATCATTGATGGCAAATTCCAAAGCCAGCGAATCGGTGCCTTCGTCACCATCAAATTTCAAATAGGTTTCATTGCCGGCATTGGGGCTTGGCAAACAATGGGCTGCTGAATCTATGGGCTTTGATGACATGGCAACCACTATCACAAGCAGTGCCGTAATAAATGCAGCCAAAGATTTTTCACGAACATTACTGCCATTGGCTGTAGGCTTAATGAGCCGATTGATCCTCAGAAAAAATTTTGACTTTTTTTCTTTTCCGGCAAACTGCATTGCCAGCCTGGGCGCAGTCAATGCCATCTCCTGTACAGCCACCAATGATTGGGCATATTGTAAGGGTCTACCCGTAGCTTTAATAGCAAGATCATCGCAACAGTGCTCTCTTTCGGTTTTGATTTGCGAGGTCAACCACCACATGGCCGGATGAAAATAGTAAAAGGATTCTACACAACTGACCACAAGGTTGATCAGGTAGTCGTGCCGCATGATGTGCGCCAGTTCGTGCGCCAAAATGGCCTCTACCTCCTCGGGTGAAAGCCGGTTAATGGCACCCATTGGAAAAAAAATCACCGGTTTAAGGTGACCTACTACCAGGGGTGACATTACCAGCGCGCTTTCCAATAATGCTACTTTTCTGCGGATGCCCATTTTTTGGATCGTTGCGTTAAGCATTTCTTCCCAATATCCATCCACAGGAAAATTGAATTTATTTTTTAAATATTCTACATAGCCGATATTACCCAACAACCGGATGAAAGCCAATACCATGCCCACGAGCCAGATCATTACGATCACCAGTATGTTTGCATTGATATAGGTCGTGATGGCTTGAAAGGTAAATGGGTTGTCAGCTGATGCAACATTCAATTGATGCACCAAGGCCTCCCCCGGCTCACTTGCAAGACTGATCTCGTCAATTGATGTCTGCAACAAAATACCAGGATCCAGAGTAAAATAATAAATGAACGTCATGATTGACGATGTTAAAATCAACATCAATGCACTCACCCAAATAAAATAGCGCGTTTGGGAGGAGGTATTACGCAAAAGTGCCTGTACTCCTGCAGTCAGAAGCACTATAAGTGATATTTGCCATATGGCATGAATTACCGTCCATGCAATGGCATAGTAAGCCGGATTGATATAGTTGAAGAGTACCATAGTGCCTTGTTTTAGTTGTTTTGATTTTTTTCAATCGCTTCGATAATGGATTTAATGCGTTGCAATTCGTCCAAACTACTTTCTCCATCTCCCAGCATGCGCATGACCAAGGTGGAAGGTGAGCCTCTGAATGTGGAATGAACAAATTCGTCCAACAATCCCTTTTGTGTCTGACTTTCTGATACCGTAGCACTGTAATAGTGCACGCGCTCTTCAATTGCCCTGTCGAGCATGCCTTTGTCCATCATGAGTTGCATGGTCTTCAGTGTGGAGGTATAGCCTACTTCTCTGTGGCGATTGATGGTATCGTTGACAAATCTAACAGTGCTTGGCCCATGCTCCCATAATACCTGGAGTATTTCTAGTTCAGAATCTGTGGGTAAAAGTGTATTCATGTTTACTACGATTGAATTCGTAGCAAAGGTACGATTAAAATCGTAGCGTGCAAGTTTTTGCTACGATTTTTTTCGTAGCACTGAAAATTAAATAAGTATTGCTCTTAAATAGTTACTTTTTAATTATTTATACATTTGCATAATTTATATGTTAAAACACACAGGGTAAACACGAGCAAAAAAATGTTACACCAATCTTAACTGCAAATTATCTGAACTCTATTTTAACAGGTGTTATTTTATCATTTTGTTACCCTTTTCTACAATGGCTTACTTTTCGGTTCCTACATACTAATTTGGTGGTTTTCAATCACATCACTATGGATATAAGCACTCAATATCAAGAGATACCACATACCGTTAAAGAATTGATCTCACAGCAGGAATTAGCCAATGTACTGGATGCCCGGGGTTTCAAAAATGCTGGAAGTTGGATGTCGAAAATGGCCATGGACCTATTTAAACTCAATGACATCAATAAAATTTACAGTCGGCATGCCAATCTTGAAGGTTTACAATTTGTGGAATCATTGTTGAGTGAACTTCAGGTAAACATTGAATTGGATGAAAACACGTTGAACAAAATTCCATTGACCGGAGGCTATGTCATTGTATCCAATCACCCCTTGGGTCTGCTGGACGGGCTTATCCTTTTACGAATTTTTGCCAAAATAAATCCAAAAACAAAAATTCTGGCCAATCATCTTTTGTATAGGATTGAAAACCTTAGACCATTCATCATACCGGTCAACCCTTATGAATCATCTCAGCATGCCGTTAATAATGGTCTGGCTTTAAAAAGCGCTATGCAGCACGTAAAAGAGGGCAACCCTCTGATCATTTTTCCTGCAGGAGAAGTTTCGAGTTTGCAAAAAGCATGGCCAGCACAAATCACAGACAGTGTATGGAAGACTTCTATTGTGAAAATGGTACAAAAACTGGGTGTCCCTGTTTTACCCGTATACCTGCATGCCAAAAATAGTCTGATCTTTTATATGCTTGCCGGAATGAATCCCATGTTGAAATCTGCAGCAATTCCAGGTGAATTTTTAAAATCAAGAGGAAAGTCGATCAAAGTGATCATTGGGCATGCCATCCAGAAAGAATTAATGGATAAATGCAAGAATGCTGCAGAAGTAGCCATCTTGCTAAAACTAAAAACCTATTTTCTCGAAAATACCATCCAGCCATCCTATTTACCTACGGAGAAGGTGGAAAATCACGAACAGGTATTAAATGACAAATTGTTGAAAAAAGCTGTGGCCGATGAAATGAAACAATTTATACAATTTAATAAGATCCTTATAGAAAACGATCGGTACCTGGTTGTGGCCGGAAAAACAAATGGATTTACTTACATAATGAAGTATCTGGCCTTGGCAAGAGAAATCACTTTCAGGGCAGTGGGTGAAGGTACGATGCAGGAATATGATACGGATGCTTTCGATGTTTATTATGAACACCTCATTTTGTGGGACCGCCACAATGCCACGATTGCAGGAAGTTATCGAATGGGATTTGGATCAGAAATAATGCAAAACATGGGCATGGCCGGTTTTTATACCCGGCAATTGTTCCATTTTGACCCGAAACTGACATCCACCTTGAGACAAAGCATGGAAATCGGAAGATCCTTTATGCTCAAAGAGTATCAGCAAAAACCTACAACACTGCTGATGCTTTGGAAGGGAATTGTAGCAATGGCGTATGAAAGACAAAATATAAACTACATTTTTGGTGCGGTGAGCATCAGCAATCAATATTCCAACCAAAGCAAAAGTCTCATCATCAATATGCTTTCACGTCATTTTAAAGATCCGCAAATAGCCAGACATGTAAAACCCAAAAACAGTTTTGAAATGAAATGTCCAAAATGGAGTGACTCTCTTTTGGCGTATTACGATGAAAAGGATTTCAGACAATACGATTTTCTTGTAAGAGATCTTGAAAACAATGCCAGGGGAATCCCAGTATTAATCAAAAAATATCTTTCGTTAAACGCCTTATACGCAGGCTGCTCTGTTGATCCATCTTTTAACAATTGCCTCGATGCCCTGATGTTTATCAACATTGATGCATTGATAAAAAACCCATTATTTAAAATGACTACTCAAGTACAATAAATTCCAGAACGCGAACGGTGCCTGTTATCGAAATATTTTTATGCTAACGAAGATTAGATTACTGAGTGATCTTGCGCAATTTCTTCGCATATTGAATTTTTACCATTTAACTTTATCAAAAAGCCAATGAACAATAAGACCCTCAAAGCCATGTTGCAAGAGCTTTCATCCATAGAAAAACAAATGAAACTCAATGCAGATTTGTTGTTTCACTCCGGGCTGAGTGTTACAAAAAATCATCTTTTATCTGCTCAAAATCTAATTCATTATCTGACTTTGAGAAATATTGACATCAGGCTGCTTCAAAATGAATTGCACAATTTGGGCCTGTCTTCACTGTCTTCTTCAGAAAGTCACATTCTACGTCAGGTTCAGGAAATAAAAAAAAGATTGGGTTTTGAAAGCAAGCAGGGAGAGTTGTCAAACCTAACCGCCACCAAAGCAACAGCTATTTTACATGAAAACAAAAGCAGGCTTTTTGGCAACGAAGACGCTGGGCAATTGCCAATTATCATGGTCACCTTCGACAAAACCTTTTCAAATGATTACTCATTTATCAAGAGCCTGTTGTTGAATGGAATGAGCATAGCCAGAATCAATTGTGCTCATGACGATGAAGTGGTATGGTCGGCCATGATCCATCATTTGAAAAAAGCTTGCAAGAAGACTGGTAAAAGTTGTAAAATTTATATGGACCTTGCAGGACCCAAGATCAGAACTCAAATATTATCAAAGAAAAAACACGATAAAAAAGTCATTGAGCCCGGGCAATTAATTTGGCTGACCGAAAATAAAAAAGAGGTAGACGATGAGCACTTAAGCATCAGTCCCGGAGTTGAAGGTTTGCTGGTACAACTTAGAAAAGGAGAAAGAGTACTTATCGATGATGGTTTGATTCAATGCGAAATTGAATCCACTCATGAAAACAAGGTAGGTATGAGGGTTGTGAGGGTCTCAAAACACAAGATGAAGTTGAAGGAAAACAAAGGGATCAATTTTCCGGATTCTGAACTCAACATTGCTGCACTTACAGATTTTGATGTAAGGTGTCTGCCATTTATCATCCAAAATGCAGATATGATTGGCTATTCCTTTGTGAAGCAATCAGCAGATCTTCAGTTGTTAAATTCAGAAATGAATCAAGTGGGTAATAAAAAACCTTATTTGATAATTAAAATTGAAACCCCTCAAGCTGTTAAAAATTTACCCCAATTATTGCTTGACGGCATGCAAGAGGAATGTTTTGGTGTAATGATTGCCCGTGGAGATCTTGCAGTTGAAATTGGGTTTGAGCGAACAGGTGAAATTCAGGAAGAAATATTATGGCTATGCGAGGCTGCGCATGTACCAGTAATTTGGGCCACCCAGGTCTTAGAATCACTCAACAAGTCAGGGCTTGCCACCAGGAGTGAAATCACAGACGCCGTGCATGCTTCTGCAGCAGACTGCATTATGCTCAACAAAGGTCCACACACCATTGAAACTTTGGAAACATTAAAAGAAATATTGAAAAAATCAACAGAACACAAAAACAAAAAGCGGTACTTGCTCCGTCCATTAAATATCGCAGGTGATTACATCAAAAATCTGAATGCCCTATAAAATGAAAAAGCCGGACTCAAATCCGGCTCTCCGTTCGTGGGAAAGTTGTGGTAGCTTATTTTTGGAGTTTACAGGGCATAAATTGCTTTAAGTTTGAATGCAAATAACTTTATCCTACACGGAGTTTACAAATCATAGTTTATCTAAATATTTAATTTCTAATATCAATTTTTTATCATAGCAATTTGAATATCAAAAGAATAGACTCTCAGTTTCTTGGATCTTGTTATAATAAAAAAGAGGAGTACCCGCCCTGCCGGCCAATACTCCCCAACCACTAAAGATATTTGTCGTTTTATCCTGGCAAGGCATTTCTTTCCAAAAGCATCCTTCTATTGAAACTCCCAATATTGCCCTCAAATAAGGCAAATAAGAATATTTAGTAAATTTTTTGGGCGAATTGTTGAAATTAGAAAATGGCAATAGCGAAAGGGTTATGCAGAAAGAGCTTAAAATACAACACGGACATTATTTTGGAACGACTTAAAGGGGGGCTGGAGATGAACTTTCCAAATAGAAAAATAATTCGCATCCATGAAATTGAGAAGGAAGTTGAAAGAATTGTAAATGGGAAAAAGGTTCGCTTATGACAAAGCCAAAACAATTGACGAACATGAATTTAGGCATGCTAAGCATAATAGGGCAGACCAGGGTATGCTAAAAGTCAAATGATATACTACCCACAAAAAAAATAGCAAGAATTAAATAATAAAATTTTAGCATCTGTAGTAATATATCTCAATTTACAAGCAAAACATGTTCTTGATGCTGCTTGAGTACCCAAAATATTAAAATGTAAAAAGGATATTAATATTTTATGGATTTGAGATATTACAGTACTATTTTAAAAGTCAAATACAATGGTACAATGGTAGCTAGATTTTAATAACTTGAACGCCATAGAAAATTCTATCATTATTATTTTCAGGATATAAATCAATGTTATAACTAGCCGTAGGAAGATGTGTAAGATCCAATTCCATAGTTACTGGATTAAATTCAATCTGCTCATTGTAAACAATTTTTCCAAAAACATCAGATACCACCAGATTGCCGGTTTGGAATTCAGTGGGAATTTTCAATTGATAGATTCCATAAGATGGGTTGGGATAAACGCTTAACTTTTTCCTGTAAAAGACAGCATCACCAAAAATGGAGGTAATGGTTGGATCGCATTTCTCTTCTTCATCAACTCTAAATCGAGGAAAGTTAGGGAGTGTACCGCCATTGGGGTATAAAAACTTGATACCGTTCTGAACAAAGTCACATGCTGCACCCTTTTCATCGGGTTTGTTGATGACATGGATGGAATTACACCCACATTTTGGAGTAATGTAGATTCTACAATCCGGTCCTTGTGCCATAAGGAAAATTATGGTAGGAAACGGATCCAATGTTCCGTTAAATGTATCAATTAAGGTTATACCGTCTTGAAGATTATTTTCCCAGGTATCCACCTGATGCAATTTTTCTTGCGATGCACAATATACAAATCGACTATTAGGTGACCATTCAACACTTCCAAAATTATAACGAACACGATCAATTTCATCAGGCGGATAAATCTCAACCTTCTGATGTTTTGTCAATACACCATTTTCGCGATTAAAATCATAAACATGGAGTTGATCAAAATAATTGTAGATGGCATATTTGGTACCATCCGGACTAAACTTAGCTGTTCCCGAAGCACTTGATCTCCATCTGTCAAAAAATTGATGTGTATTTTGATTTGCCGACCTATTAATACCGGTTTCATCTAGTAAAAATGTTAAAAACAAAGAGTCTTCTTCAAGAGGTTGAATTATCCACCAACTTATTTTATTTTGATGCTTTATAGCTGTGAAATAAGATGATAATAAATTTTGGTTTTGCACATATCTTTTATTTTTCACCGTTACATCACCTAAGCCATTGTTTAATCTCATGTCAACATATGAATAATGCAGTTGCAAGGAATCATCAATTTGAGGATAATAAATATTGGGTTTATGAAAAATATAGTAGCCATATTCAAAAGCCGGGTCGTTTAGTATCAAAACATCCTGAAATCCAGGATAACCAATAGAACAATATTGTCTAAACAGATCAAACCATTTGCCCGAATTGATACTATCTCCATTGGGCATTAGGTTTAAATTTCTATCCATAACAGCACAGCCATTAGTATAAAATAACAGGTTCCCATTTTTATCGTTTATCGATGCATTATTGCCCTCAATACCATATTTTACATCAACATTATTATCAATCCTGAATGGTTTATTGTTAAAGTCAATTCTGTAGCCCTCAATAATTAAAGAACCAGGGGTTGGATTATAATCGTAACCACCCAACCAATTATAATCTTCCTTTTGCGCAAGGCAAACAGAAGAGAAATAAAGAGCAAATAGTATTAAAAAGTATCTTTTATTTATAGAGAGTGAAATGAACATATTAATAGTTAACTAAGTTCAACAGATAAACGCAACTTTTGGGGAAAGAATTGTATTCTTAATTCAAAAGCAAAAGCCCAAGGATTCACCCTTTAGCTTGAACGGAAACCTTTTAAAATGATCATTTTTTATTTAACTGAATACCTCACTCCCAGATAAAATTCTCTTCCTTTGGTAGGGCCCCAGTTGAATGCCGGGTCAAAGAAGTTGCCAAAGGGTTGGTCGTAACCGAGGATGGGAAATTTCTGGCGAAAGTCGAAGATGTTTTCAATGCCCCCATAAAGCTGGAAGTTGGTCCATCGGTGGGTGAGTTGAAAGTCCCATTGCTGGTATGGATTAGAGTTTGCTGGCTGTTTGTATGCATCGGGGTAATTGAG
>ERZ724512.478-NODE-478-length-18392-cov-4.892022_pt1 | contig 18392 bp, 16 predicted proteins | sample MGYA00376045_ERZ724512 | MGnify/ENA primary metagenome ERZ724512 (study PRJEB28724, sample SAMN07190883) | activated sludge metagenome | isolation source: activated sludge of sewage treatment plant in Hong Hong | place: Hong Kong | collected 2016-03-17 ... | reverse complement strand
GGTACGGCATGAAGCCGACCACGCCGATCATCTCCGGCGGCATGAACGCGCTGCGCCTGCCCGGCTTCTTCGAGAACCTCGGCCACGGCAACGTGATCAACACCGCCGGCGGCGGCTCCTATGGTCACATCGACAGCCCGGCCGCCGGCGCCAGGTCGCTGCGCCAGGCCTACGAATGCTGGAAGGCCAACGCCGACCCGATCGAATGGGCCAAGGAACATCCGGAGTTCGCCCGCGCCTTCGTCTCCTTCCCCAACGATGCCGACAAGATCTACCCCGGCTGGCGCGAGAAGCTGGGCGTCCACAAGTAGGAAGCGGCCACTGCCAACCCCGCTGCGGCGGGGTTTTTCATCCGGACCCCGAGCGCGAGAAACCACCATGCACAACACCGATGCCTACCAGGTTGGCCACGAGCCTTTCTACCAGGAGCAGGGCAACGAAGCCGAACTTTATGCAGCGGCGTACGCCGCCCGCCTGCCGGTCATGCTCAAGGGGCCGACCGGCTGCGGCAAGTCCCGCTTCGTCGAATACATGGCCTGGAAACTCGGCAAGCCGCTGGTCAGTGTCGCCTGCAACGAGGACATGACGGCTGCCGACCTCGTCGGCCGCTTCCTGCTCGACGCCGGCGGAACGCGCTGGCAGGACGGCCCGCTGACGCTGGCGGCGCGGATCGGCGCCATCTGCTATCTCGACGAAATCGTCGAGGCGCGGCAGGACACGCTGGTCGTCATCCATCCGCTGACCGACCACCGGCGCACCCTGCCGCTCGACAAGAAAGGCGAGTTGGTCGAGGCGCACCCCGACTTCCAGCTGGTGATTTCCTACAACCCCGGCTACCAGAGCCTGATGAAGGATCTGAAGCAGTCGACCAAGCAGCGCTTCGCGGCCTTTCAGTTCGACTACCCGCCGGCGCAACTGGAAGCCGGGATCGTCATGCAGGAAGCCGCAGTCGACCGCGAAATCGCGGCCAAACTGGTCGAGGTCGCCCACGCCGGGCGCCGCCTCAAGGGCCACGGCCTCGACGAAGGGATCTCGACGCGCCTGATCGTCTATGCCGCGACGCTGATCGGCCGCGGCGTCGCGCCGGGCGACGCGTGCCGGATGGCGATGGTGCGCCCGATCACCGACGATGCCGACATGATCGACACGCTGGATCACGCCATCGGCGCCGTCTTCGGCTAGGACGGCGATGGCCGTCCCCGGCATCCGCAGCGTCGCCGACGCCCGGCAGCGCCTGATGGCCAACCCGGAGTCGCAGGCGGCCTGGGCCGTGCTCGACAGCGGCTTCGCGGCCGCCGCCGACGTCTTCGACGAATGCTACGCGGCAGCGAAGCGCCACATGGCCGCCGCCGAACTGCCCGATTTCCTCGAAGCCGCCCGCGTCATCGGCAAGCTCGGGCGCGGCGCCGAACCGCTGCTCGCCTTCCTCGAACGCTGGCCGGACGTCGTCGCCGGCACGGGCCTCGCCCAGTCGGCGACGCTGCCGCCGGTAATGGCCGCCATCCGCAGCCTGCAGAAATCGCCGAACGGCCCCGCCATCACGCCGCTGCTGCAGACGCTCGGCGCGGTGGCCTGCCGCCTGCGCACAGCCGAGGCATTGCAGCACTACCTGACGCTGGCGCTCGATCTGGCGACGCGCACGTCCGGCTCGATCCACGGCCACCACGTCACCGAGCCGAGCCCGGCGCTGCCCGACTTCCTCGGCCAGGCCCCGCGCCTGCTCGGCGTCGTTTCGCTGGCCGGACTCAAACGCTGGATCGACGACGGCATCCGCCTCACCGCCGACCACCCCGACCATCAGCGCGCCTACTTCGCGCTGGCCTCGCCCGACAGCCGCGCCATCCTGCAGCGCGAACGCGAGGGCACGCTGTTCGCCGACGTCGAGCGCCGCCTGAACCTGACGTTGGCCGCCCTGTGGCAGGACGACAGCCTGCTGGTACCCTACTCCACCGCCTTCGCCGAGGTGCGCCTGCATCCCTACCTGGCGCCGGACGGCATGCGCCTGCCCGATGCGCTGGAAGACAGGGCGGGAGTTTCCGGCCTCGACCGCTACCGCGCCATGCTCGCCCACCTCGCCGGGCACCGCCGCTGGAGCCAGCCGCTGGTCGCCGACAACTGGAGCCCGCTGCAGCGCCTGGCCGTCGAGACGCTGGAAGACGCCCGCGTCGATACCCTGCTGCTGCGCCGCTTTCCCGGCCTGCGGCCGCTACTGCTGGCGCTGCACCCGCAGCCGCGCGCGGACGCCTGCGACCCGGCCGCCGAGAACTGCCTGCGCCACCGCCTGACCTGCCTGTCGCGCGCCTGCCTCGATCCGGCGCACGGCTATGGCGATCCGCTGATCGGCGAATTCGCCGGACGCTTCCACGAACTGCTGGCAGCCGGCGAGGCCTCGACCCGCGCCGCCGCCGACCTGGCGCTCGCCTATGTCACCCGCAGCCGGCGCCCCAGCGACCAGTTCGCCAATGTCCATTTCGCCGGCACCGAAGTCGACTACCGCGACGACAACCGCCACCTGTGGACCTTCATCGAGGCCGGCGACGAGGAGGAAGCTTTCGCACCGCCGCCGGTCGCGGCCAGCGACGAGCCGGTCGGCCTGCCGCCCCGCCACTACCCGGAATGGGACGCCGTCATGCAGAATTACCGGCCGGACTGGACCGCCGTCTACGAGGCCCTGCACCCGGCCGGGCAAGCTGCCGACATCGACCGCCTGCTCGCCAAGCACGCCATCCTCGCCCGCCGCCTCAAGCGCCTGCTCGACCTGCTCAAGCCGCAGGAGCGGGTACGCATCCGCTATCAGGAAGACGGCAGCGAACTCGACCTCGACGTCGCCGTGCGCGCGCTGGTCGACTGGAAATGCGGCCGCCTGCCCGAGCCGCGGATCAATGTCAGCCACCGCACCGACGGCCGCGACATCAGCGTGCTGCTGCTGATCGACCTCTCGCAGTCGCTCAACGAAACCCTGCCCGGCAGCGGCCAGACCATCCTCGACACGGCGCGCGAAGCCGTCGCCCTGCTCGGCTGGGCGATCGACCAGCTGGGCGACGCCTGCGCCATCGCCGGCTTCCATTCCAATACCCGGCACGAGGTGCGCTACCACCACATCAAGGGTTTTTCCGAGCGCTGGGACGACGCAGTCAAGGCCCGCCTGGCCGCCGTCGAGGCCGGCTGGTCGACGCGCATGGGCGCCGCCCTGCGCCATGCCGGCCGCCTGCTTGCGGCGCGCAAGAGCGAAAAGCGCATCCTGCTCGTGCTGACCGACGGCGAGCCGGCCGACATCGACGCCGGCGATCCGCAATACCTGATCGCCGACACGAAAAAGGCCGTCGCCGAGCTGTCGACCGCAGGCGTCACCACTTTCTGCCTGAGCCTCGACCCCAAGGCCGATGCCTACGTCGGCGATATCTTCGGCCGCAACTGGCGCGTGCTCGACCGCATCGAGCGCCTGCCCGAGCAGTTGCCGATGGTCTATCTCAACCTGACGCGCTGATTGACGAGGCGCCGATGCCCGCCTACATTCAGTAATACCTGAACCAGACCGCCACGCCATTCAGCCCGCCATGAACTTCGTCCGCACCCTGACCTTGCGCCAGTTGCAGATCTTCGTCGTCGCCGCGCGCCACCTGAGCTACGCCCGCGCCGCCGAGGAACTGCACCTGACGCCTCCTGCCGTCTCGATGCAGTTGAAGCAACTGGAGGACAACGTCGGTTTGCCGCTGTTCGAGCGCCTGGGGCGCGGCGTGGCGCTGACGGGGGCGGGCGAAATGCTGCTGCATCACGCCTTGCGCATTCTCGGCGAGATCAAGGATGCCGAAGCCAGCCTGCAGGGGCTGCTCGGCGCCGAGGTCGGCGAGTTGTCGGTGGGACTGGTGAGCACCGCGAAGTATTTCATGCCCCGCCTCCTCGCCCAATTTGCCCAGCGACATCCCGGTGTCGAGGTGCAGTTCCTGGTCGGGAACAGGGAATCGCTGCTCCAGAAGCTTCAGGACAATGCCATCGACCTCGCCGTGATGGGCCGCACCCCCGGTGAAATCGACGCCCACGCCGAGCCGATGGCGGGCCATCCCTATGTCCTGATCGGCCCCGCCGACCACCCGCTGCGCGACGCCAGGCGCTTCGACCTGCACGAATTGCGCCACGAGACCTTCCTGCTGCGCGAGGAGGGTTCCGGCTCGCGCCGGGTCGCCGAGGAAATGTTCAGGAACCACCTGTTCACCCCGGCCCGCACCATCAGCATGGGCAGCAACGAAACGATCAAGCAGGCCGTAATGGCCGGCATGGGCGTCAGCCTGATCTCGCTGCATACCCTCCCCCTCGAACTCAAGACAAGCCAGGTCAGCGTGCTGGACGCAATCGGCACCCCCATCGAGCGCACCTGGTACGTCGTGCATATGAACAGCAAGCGCTTGCTGCCGGCAGGCCAGAAATTCCGCAATTTCCTGCTCGACGAGGCAGCCCCCGGCCTGGAGGCGGAATTCGGCCCGTACCTGGCGGCGCGCGCGGCGCTCTGAGCCGCGATAAGCTACAATCCGCTGCGCTGGCGACAACGTCATCGCCACTGCGCGCCACTCCAGAACAAGCCCCCGTCCGATGATCGCCGACCTCGTAGAGCACCCGCTCCGCCAGCGCCTCAACAACGAATTCCATGCCCGCCCGCCGATTGCCCTGCTCGGGGCGACGCTCGTCTCGCATCTGGCATTCAAACACAGCGCCGCGGTCGCCGAGGCGGCGCGCGACAACCTGACGTTGCTCACCCGTGCGCAGAATTGCAATTCGATCGAGAGCTCGGATTCGCACCTGATGCTGGATGCCGCCGGCTTTCGCATGCGCTGGGAACTGCACACCGAGTTTTCCAGCTACACCTTCTTTCGCCCGCTGAAAGCCGGCGAGCCGCTCGCTCCCGATGCCACCGCGTTCGCCGCGGTGCACCCCGACTGGCTGGCCGGAATTCCCGGCAAACTGATGGTGGCGACCCATGTCGAGTTGCGGTCGACCAGCGAAATCAGCCCGGAATCGGTGCTGGCCGGCCTGACCCCGAGCGGGCGGACGATGGTCGCCGCCAGGGTGGCCGACGCGGCGGCCTGGATCTTCACCGACTTCAAGATCGACAACGGTTTCTCGCGTTTTCTCGTGCTCGATGAAAGGATGACCCAGCGCCAGGCCGGGCGCACCGTCCAGCGCCTGGTCGAGATCGAGACCTACCGCATGATGGCGCTGCTCGGCCTGCCGGTGGCCAAGGAGGTCAGCCGCTGGCTGTACCGGGGCGAGAAGCAGCTCGCCGACCTGATGGACCAGATCGGCCGGGCGCAAACCACCGAGGACGAACGCGGGACGCTGTCCGAACTGTCGGGGCTGGCCGCCGAAGTCGAACACTCGATCGCGCGCACGACCTTCCGCTTCGGCGCGTCGCGGGCCTATCACGGGCTGGTCATGCAGCGCATCGAGGAACTGCGCGAGTCGCGCATCTCCGGCCTGCCGACCTTCCACGAATTCATGCAGCGCCGTCTCCTGCCGGCGATGAATACCTGCGCGGCGATCAGCCGCCGCCAGGAAGAACTCTCCGCCCGCGTCGCCCGCAACAGCCAGTTGCTGCGCACCCGCGTCGACATCGAACTCGAGCGCCAGAATCAGGAGCTGCTCGGCCAGATGAACAAGCGCGCACACCTGCAACTGCGCCTGCAGGAAACCGTCGAAGGCCTGTCGGTCGTCGTCCTGACCTACTACGGGTCGCAACTGGTGCAGTATCTCGCCAAGGGAACCAAGGATCTGCACCACCTGAACACCGACATCGTCACCGCGATCTCGATCCCGGTCATCGCCGGCCTGGTCTTCTGGGGCAGCCGCCGCCTGCGCCGGAAGCTCGCCGGCGAAGACGGCATTGCGCGTTAACCTATAATTGCCGCTTCACTTTCCGGAACATCGCCGTGTCGGCACCTCTTTTCCAGTCATCCATCACCAGCCTGCCACTGCTTTCGCGCGGCAAGGTCCGCGACATTTACGCGGTCGACGCCGACAAGCTGCTGATTATCACCAGCGACCGCCTGTCGGCCTTCGACGTCATCCTGCCCGACCCGATTCCACGCAAGGGCGAGGTGCTCACGGCCGTCGCCGATTTCTGGTTCGCCCGGCTCGGACATATCGTGCCCAATCAACTGACCGGGATCGATCCGGAGTCGGTCGTCGCCGCGGACGAGCGCGAGCAGGTCCGCGGCCGCTCCGTGGTTGCCAGACGTCTGCTGCCGCTGCCGATCGAGGCGGTCGTGCGCGGCTACGTGATCGGCAGCGGCTGGAAGGACTACCAGGCGACCGGCGGCATCTGCGGCATCCCGCTGCCTTCCGGCCTCAAGATGGCGGCACGGCTGCCCGCGCCGATCTTCACGCCGGCGACCAAGGCCGCGGTCGGCGACCACGACGAAAATGTTTCCTTCGAGCAGGCGCAGGCCAACTGCCGGGCCGCCCTCGCCAGCGCCCTCGCCGGCACCGGCAAGAACGGTGCCGACCTGTGCGCGGAAGCCCGCGCCGCCGCCATTCGCCTGTACGAGGAAGCGGCGGCCTATGCCGCGACGCGCGGGATCATCATCGCCGACACCAAGTTCGAGTTCGGCATCGACGGCGCCGGCACGCTGCACCTGATCGACGAGGCGCTGACCCCGGACTCCTCGCGCTTCTGGCCGGCCGACCAGTACGCCGAAGGCAGCAATCCGCCGTCCTACGACAAGCAGTATGTCCGCGATTACCTGGAAACCCTGGACTGGGGCAAGAAGGCGCCCGGCCCGAAGCTGCCGGCCGAGGTCATCGCCAGGACCAGCGCCAAGTACCTCGAGGCCTGCGAGCGACTGACCGGCCGCGGCCTGTAGGCCATCGTCGCGAACCTGACCGGCCGGGCGCAGTCGAACGAAGGCAAAAAATTTTTGGAGGGCGTCTCTTTGAATACCTCGCTTGACCCGGCCAGCCACTCCGCCACGACGCCGAACGTCCGCCGCGTCCCGGCAGGCCGCATTGCCGCCTGGCTGCATGCCGGCTGGCGTGATGTCGTGGCCAATCCGATCCCCAGCCTGGCTTACGGACTGCTGTTCGGCATCGGCGGCGACCTCATCCTGCTTGCCAGCATCGGCCGCCCGCACCTGTTCACGGCGGCGCTCTCCGGATTCTTTCTGCTGGCGCCGCTGCTCGCCGTCGGCCTTTATGAACTGAGCCGCCAGCATGCGGCGGGAACGCGCCCCACCTTCATCGATTCACTCCGGGGCTTTCGCGGCAACGGCCGGTCGATCGCGCTGTTCGGCCTGGCGCTGGGAGCGATCACGCTGGTCTGGGAACGCGCCTCGGCAATCGGCTTCGGCTTGCTCGGCGGCACGCACGGGGTCAACGTCAGGCAGTTCATTTCCGAGGCCGTCGCCAACAGCGACAATACGGTGTTCCTGATTCTCTGGTTCGTCCTCGGCGGCCTGCTGGCCCTCGTGACCTATGCATTCAGCATCGTCACGGTGCCGCTGATGGTCGACCGCGACGCCGGCTTCGTCACGGCGGTTCTCGCCAGCCTCAGGGCCTTCGTCGCCAACACCCTGACGTTGCTGATCTGGGGGGCGACCATCGTCGTGCTGACGCTGCTCGGATTTGCGACGCTGCTCTTCGGGCTGGTCGTCATCATGCCCGTTCTTGGCCATGCTTCCTGGCATGCCTATCGCGACCTTGTGGAATGAGCCCGGCAGACAACCCCGCGAATGGTAATGCCACCCGTTTTCTCGTCTGACGAAATGAACGCCATCAATCCCCTTCTCGACTTCGCGGATCTGCCGCGCTTCGACATCATTCAGCCCGGGCACGTCAAACCGGCTCTCGAATCGCTGTTGACCGCGGGACGCGAGCTGATCAGCCGCCTCACCGGCGAAGCGACGCCCGCCACCTGGAACGATTTCGCCGGGGCGCTGGCCGATGGACTCGAACCGGTCGGCCGCGCCTGGGGAACCGTCGTTCACCTGCATGCGGTCAACGACGTGCCGGCCTGGCGCGAGGCTTACAACGAGATGCTGCCGGAAGTGTCGCGCTTCTACGCCGAACTCGGCCAGAACCTGAAGCTGTTCGAAAAATACAAGGCGCTGCGCTCCGGTCCCGAGTACGCGACGCTGAGCGTCGAACAAAGAAGGGTTGTCGACAACGAGATTCGCGACTTCCGCCTGGGCGGCGCCGAACTGCCCGACGACCTGAAGCCGCGCTTCCAGGCGATCATGGAGGAATTATCGCAACTCTCGGCAAAGTTCGCCGAGAACCTGCTCGACGCGACCAACGCCTTTGCCGAAGTCATCACTGACCAGGCCCTGCTCTCCGGCCTGCCCGAAGACATCAGGCAGGCGGCCAGGGACGCCGCCGAAAAGGCCGGCGTCGCCGGCTGGAAATTCACGCTGCACGCGCCCTCCTACGGCCCGGTGATGCAGTATGCCGACAACCGCGACTTGCGCGCCCGCATGTACCGCGCCTACGCCACCCGCGCCGCGGAGTTCCACGACGGATCGAGCAAGCCGGAATGGGACAACACGCCGGTCATGCGGCGCATTCTCGAATTGCGTCAGGAAGACGCACGGATGCTCGGTTTCGCCAACTTCGCCGAAGTCTCGCTGGCGCCGAAAATGGCGGACACGCCGGAACAGGTGCTGGCTTTCCTGCGCGAACTGGCGGCCAGGGCCAGGCCATTCGCCGAAAGGGACATCGCCGAGTTGCGCGCATTCGCCTGCGACGAACTCGCGATCGCCGACTTCCAGCCCTGGGATGCCGCCTACGCTTCGGAAAAATTGCTGCAGAAGCGCTACGCCTTCTCCGAGCAGGAGGTGAAGCAGTACTTCACCGAACCCAGGGTGCTGGCGGGGCTGTTCACGGTCATCGAGAGCCTCTTCAACGTCCGGGTCAGGCCGGACGCGGCGCCGGTCTGGGACGAGGATATCCGCTTCTACCGTCTGGAAACCCCGGCCGGCGATCTGGTCGGCCAGTTCTATCTCGACCTCTACGCCCGCGAGACCAAGCGCGGCGGCGCCTGGATGGACGAAGCCCGCGCCCGGCGCCGCACCCCCGGCGGCATCCAGAAGCCGATCGCCTTCCTGAACTGCAATTTCGCCCGCCCGGTCGGCGACAAGCCGGCCACCTTCACGCACCACGAAGTCATCACCCTGTTCCACGAAACCGGCCACGGCCTCCACCATCTGCTGACGCGCGGCGAGGAACTTGGCGTTTCCGGAATCCACGGCGTCGAGTGGGACGCCGTCGAACTGCCTTCGCAGTTCATGGAAAACTATTGCTGGGAATGGCGGGTGCTGCAAGGCATGACGGCCCATGTCGACAGCGGCGCGCCGCTGCCGCGCGATCTGTTCGACAAGATGCTGGCGGCGAAGAATTTCCAGAGCGGCATGATGGCGCTGCGCCAGATCGAGTTTTCGCTGTTCGACATGCTGCTGCATTCGGAATTCGACCCGAACGGGCCGTCGACCGCGATGGACCTGCTCAATGCCGTCCGCAGGGAAGTCGCGGTGCTCTTCCCGCCCGCGTGGCACCGTTTCCCGAACAGCTTCTCGCACATTTTCGCCGGCGGCTACGGCGCCGGCTATTTCAGCTACAAGTGGGCGGAGGTGCTGTCGGCCGATGCCTATGCCGCCTTCGAGGAAGCCGGCGATCCGTTCGACCGCACCGTGGGCAAGCGCTTTCTCGACGAGATTCTGGCGGTCGGCGGCTCGCGCCCGGCAATCGAGTCGTTCACGGCATTTCGCGGACGCGCGCCGAAGGTTGATGCATTGCTGCGTCATAGCGGTATGATTGCAGCGTGAGCACTCGCCAAGGGAGAAAGAAAATGCGCCACCTGCTCGTTCTTTGTCTGGCCCTGTCCAGCCTGGCCGTCTCCGCCGAGACCTACCGCTGGGTCGATCCGCAGGGCCGTACCGTCATCTCCGACTCACCGCCCCCGGGACGCGCCCGCGACGTCAGCAAATCGGGCGGCGCCGCGAACACCGACAGCCTGCCCTATGCGGTTCGGATGGCGGCCGAAAATTATCCGGTCACCCTTTACACCTCGGCCGACTGCACCAAGGACTGCAAGGATGCGCGCGATCTGCTCAACAGCCGCGGGGCGCCCTTCGCCGAGCGGATGGTGCAGAAACAGGAAGACGTGGACGAGTTGAAACAACTGGTCGGGGACTTTTTCGTCCCGGCGCTCAAAGTCGGCAAGCAAAGCTTCCGCGGCTTCGAGGCCGGCGCCTGGAACAACCTGCTCGATCTCGCCGGCTACCCGAAGACCGCGCCCTACGGCAGCAAGCCGTCCGGCGTCCTGGCGAAGTGAAGATCGCCTCCTGGAACGTCAATTCGCTCAAGGTCCGCCTGCCGCACCTGCTTGACTGGCTGGCCGAGCAGCAGCCGGATGCGCTGTGCCTGCAGGAAACCAAGCTCGAGGACGACAATTTTCCGCGCGCCGAAATCGCGGCGGCGGGATATCAGGCGGCATTTTCCGGCCAGAAGACCTACAACGGCGTCGCCCTGCTTGCCCGCCAGCAGCCCAGGGATGTGATCTGCGGCAACCCCCGCTTTCCCGACGAGCAGAAACGGCTGATTGCCGGAACCGTCGGCGATGTCCGCATCGTCTGCGCCTACATTCCGAATGGCCAGGCGGTCGGCAGCGACAAGTACGGCTACAAGCTGACCTGGATCGATGCCCTGACCGCGTGGCTGGCGGACGAGCTTGCCGCGTACCCGAACCTGGCCCTGTGCGGCGATTACAACATCGCGCCCGAAGACCGCGACGTCCATGACCCGAATGCCTGGGCCGGCCAGATCCTCTGTTCGGAACCCGAACGCAGCGCCTTCCAGCGCCTGCTCGGTCTCGGCCTCGAGGACAGTTTCCGCCTGTTCACGCAACCCGAGAAGGCCTTTTCGTGGTGGGACTACCGCATGCTGGGATTCCAGAGGAACCTCGGTCTGCGCATCGACCATGTGCTGCTTTCATCAGCTCTGGCGAGGCGGTGCACGGCGGCCGGCATCGACCGCGCGCCGCGCAAGCGCGAGCGCCCCTCCGACCATGCCCCGGTCTGGGCCAGCATTGCCTGAATTCATGTCGGACACGGTCGACCGGGAAAATCTGCTGAATTTGTACCCCGCTCTCGCCGGCCTGCCGGCCGGACGACTGGCTGCGCTGCTCCGCCCGGCGGTGCTGGAACTGCCGGCCGGGAGCCGGGTCTTTGCCGAGCATCAGCCCTGTCAGGGATTCCCGCTGTTGCTCGCCGGCAGCATCAAGGTGGTCAAGCAGTCGGCGAGCGGCCGCGAACTGATGCTGTACCGCGTCGCGCCGGGCGGCTCCTGCATCATCACGTCGAGCTGCCTGCTCGGGCGCAGCGACTACAACGCGCGCGGCATCGCCGAGACGCCCCTGCGGCTGCGGCTCGTGCCGGCGCCGGCATTCGCGCAACTGATGCTCGACCACGCGCCGTTTCGCGACTTCGTGTTTCACCTCTTCGCCGAGCGCATCGCCGAACTGATGCAACTGGTCGAGGAGGTCGCCTTCACCCGCCTCGATCGGCGACTGGCCAGGCTGATCGTGGCCCAGGACCGTGCCGTTCTCAATGTCACCCATCAGCAGTTGGCCGACGAGCTGGGCAGCGTCCGCGAAATCGTCAGCCGCCTGCTCAAGGGCTTCGCCGAACAGGGGCTGGTTGCGCTCGGCCGCGAGCAGCTGACGGTAACCGACCGCGCCGGCCTGCTGAAGGTTGCCGCTCTGTGACCCAGGTTACATACAAGGCCCGTAGCCGTGACTACACTAAGCCTTGTAATCACAACCTGACGGAGAACCGATCATGAAAATCAATGTTGGCGGAATCGACAAGATCCTGCGTATCGCCGTGGGTCTGGCGCTGGTTGCCTGGGCCTTGATGGGCGGCCCGGCGTGGGCCTGGGTCGGCGTCGTTCCCCTGGCGACCGGCGCCATAGGCTGGTGCCCGGCCTACAACCTGTTCGGCATGAACACCTGCCCGACCAGGAAATAGTCGCGTTGGCCGCTCCCCGGAAACCCGCCGGCGGCGGGTTTTTTCATGCCAGATGGTTGGCGATGCGCACGTAATCGGCGACCGGAATATCCTCGGCGCGCCGCGTCGGGACGATGCCGAGTTTGGCAAACCCGACTTCGTCGAGAATGCCCTTGAGGGTATTGCGCAGCATCTTCCGGCGCTGGGAAAAGGCGGCCTGGACAACCATCGCCAGCTTTGCCGGGTCGTTCGCATCGAGTTCGGAAATCGCCCTGGGAATCAGGCGGACCACAGCCGAGTGCACCCTGGGCGGCGGGTCGAAACCCTCGGGCGGCACGTCGATCAGCCACTCGATGTGGAAGCGGTACTGCAACATGACCGAAATCCGGCTGAAATCGGAATCGCCAGGCACGGCAATCAAGCGCTCGACGACTTCCCTCTGCAGCATGAAGTGCATGTCGCTGACGCTGCCGGCGTACTCCGCCAGATGGAAGAGCAGCGGCGTCGAGATGTTATAGGGCAGATTGCCGACCAGGCGCAGGTCCGCGCCAATGCCGGCGAAGTCGAAGGCAAGCGCATCGCCTTCGTGGATCGTCATGCGCTCCCGGGAGTGCCACGTCTTCAGGCGGGCAATCAGGTCGCGGTCGATCTCGACGACGTGCAGGTGATCGAGCCGCGCCAGCAGCGGCTCGCTGATCGCTCCCAGTCCGGGTCCGATCTCGACCATGGTGTCGCCACGCTGCGGGTTGATCGCCGAAACGATCGCTGAAATGATGCCGGGGTCGACCAGAAAATTCTGGCCAAAGCGCTTGCGGGCGACGTGCCCTTTCACCGGACCGCAGGCTCCCCGCGAGACATGCGCTCCGCCTCGGCCAGCGCCGCGAACAGGCTGTCCGGATCGGCGCGGCCCGTTCCCGCCAGCGCCAGCGCGGTGCCGTGGTCGACCGAGGTGCGGATGACCGGCAGTCCCAGCGTCACGTTGATGCCGTGGCCGAAGGTGGCATACTTGAGCGCGGTCAGTCCCTGGTCGTGGTACATCGCCAGCACCGCATCGCCCTGCGCCAGCACCGGCGGCGTAAACATCGTGTCGGCCGGATGCGGGCCGGAAAGCTGCATGCCTTCGCCGCGCAGCTTGTCGAGCACGGGGATGATGACGTCGATTTCCTCGTGGCCGAGATAACCGCCCTCGCCGGCATGCGGGTTGAGCCCGGCGACCAGGATGCGCGGCGTCGCCAGCCCGTACTTGTCCCTGAGGTCGGCGTTCAGGATGCGCAGCGTGCGCTCCAGCAGATCCTGCGTGATCGCCGCCGACACTTCCTTCAGGGGCAGGTGGGTCGTCGCCAGCGCGACGCGCAGCGGGCCGTTCCCGGTGCTGCCGGCGAGCATCATGACGACGAGCGGCGTTCCCGTCCTTTCGGCAAGATATTCGGTATGGCCGGTGAAGTGAACGCCCGCCTCGTTGATCACGCCCTTGTGCACCGGCGCCGTGACCATCGCCGCGAACTCGCCCGAACGGCAGCCGGCCAGCGCGCGGTCGAGCAGCGCCAGCACGTAGGCCGCGTTCGCCGGGTCGAGTCTGCCGGCCGCCGCCGGCCTGGCAACGGGAATGTGGAGAACGTCGAGACAGCCGCGGTCGACCGGGTTTTCCGGCCGGAAATCACGCAGGGCGACCTTCAGGCCGATGGCTGCCGCGCGGTCGCGCAGCAGGGCGCGGTCGCCGAGAATCACCGGTCGGGATTCGCCGGCATATTCCGTCAAGCGCAGGCACAGGTCCGGCCCGATTCCCGCCGGTTCGCCGCTGGTGACCGCGATGGGCGGCAGCATCATTTCTCGTCGAGGCGAACCTCGACGTAGGCGCGGTCGCGAATCTGGCGCAGCCAGTCCTGATAGGCGTCGTCGAGCTTGCGCTCGCGCAGGGCCTGGCGGGCGGCCGCGCGCTGGCGTTCCTCGGAAACGTCGCGCTGGCGACGCTCAAGGACCTGGATCAGGTGCATGCCGAAAGGACTCTGGACCACCGGGCTCAGTTCCTTGACCTTCAGCGCATCCATCGCGGTCTCGAATTCCGGCACGGTGTCGCCCGGACTGACCCAGCCGAGATCGCCACCCTTGGCTGCCGAACCGTCTTGCGAATAGAGGCGCGCCAGTTCGGCGAAATCACCGCCGTTGACCAGTCGCTCGCGCAGGTTCTCCATCTTGCGGCGCGCTTCGGTCTCCGACACGACTTCATTGACCTTGATCAGGATGTGGCGGGCGTGCGTTTGCTGAATCGACGCCTGGGCGCTGCCGCCCCGCTTGCCGAGGAGCTTGATGATATGGAATCCGGCCGACGAGCGCAGCAGGTCGCTGACGTCCCCCGGCTTCATGCGCGCCGCGGTTTCCGCATAGATCTGGGGCAGGCGCTCCAGCGGACGCCAGCCCAGATTCCCCCCCTGCAGCGCATCGGGCGCATCGGAGAAAGCGGCTGTCAACTGGGCGAAGTTCTCGCCGGCTTTCGCTCTCTTGACCGCCTGCTCGCCGCGCAGGCGCAGCTTCTGCAACTGCTCCGGACTCGCCGACTCCGGCGCCCGCAGCAGGATGTGGGCAAGCTGAACCTCTTCGCCACCACCGGCGCTGGCCTGATTGGCCAGGTACAGGTCGACCTCGCCGTCCGAAATGACGAGCCTGCTGTCCACCTCGCGCTCGCGCAGGCGGACTGTCATCAGTTCCTCGCGGATCTCCTCGCGGAAGCGCGCATAGTTGACGCCATCCTTTTCCAGCGCCAGCCTGAATTGCTGCGGCGTCATCTTGTTGCCTGCGGCAACGCGTCCGATCGCCTGGTCGAGTTGGGCGTCATCCACCTTCAATCCGGTTTCGCGGGCAAACTGCAGCTGGATCCGATCGATGATCATGCGTTCGAGCAACTGACGCTCGAGGACATCCGTTGGCGGCAACGGGGTGCCCTGCTTCTTGAGCTGCTTCACCGCCTCGTCGAGGCGCGTGCGCAAGTCGTAGAAGGTGATCACTTCATTGCCGACGACGGCGACGATCCGGTCGGCCTCGACCGGCTCGGCGGGCGCCGCGCTTGCCGGCGGTGCGGAGACTCCTGTCAGAAACAGGCAAAGGGCGAGAAAGGTACGAAGCGAGTGGCGCATGGTGGTCATTGTGTCGTGAGCAGGCTGCTGGAGGTCAGTTCGTTGGACTTGCCGTAGCCGGGAATGGAGCGGCGCAGGAGGCTGATCGGATTCGACCCGACGCTGGCGAAGTCGTTGAATTCGAGCTGCAGGAAGAGAACGTTGTTGGGCGAACCCGATATCGCCGCCAGGCGCTGGGCGACCACCCGGGTCGTCCAGCAGCCGGCATTGTATTCGAGGCCGGCGATGGCCTCCAGCAACTGACCGCCCGGTGACGTGTTGCTGAGCGTCTGCTTGCCGAGGAACGACCAGTTGAAGCGCCCCACGGCATACAGGCGATTGGTCAGCGGCCACTGGCCGGCGATGTCGACCTGGTCGACCTGCGCCAGATTGGTATTGGGATCGCGCGTGTAGCGATAGCTGGCGCTGAGAACCTTGGCCAACTCGGGCTGAAAGCGGACTCCCACGGACACCCGGTCGCTCAAGCTGTCACGGAAATTGTAGTCCAGGGCAAAATCGGCATAAGTCTTGGGCAGAACCAGGCCGCTGAAGGCCGCGAGGATGTTGGAATAACCCTGCGGCTGGCTGCCCACCGGAATGACGCTTGACCCGAGCGGCGTGTAGTTCAGGGTCACCCGGCTCGGACTGAAATAGTAACGCTGCCCGATCATCGCCTTGAAGCGCTCGGCTCCGGTCGTCCCGTCGAGAAAGCGGGTGACCACGGCGGCGGTGAGCTGATTGGCATCGTTGATGCGATCGAAGCCGCTGTAGCGATTCTCGGAAAAAATCTGGGCAAAGTTGAAGTCCGCCTGCGCCGTATCGAAAAGCGGAATCCTGGTCTGATCCTTGTACGGAATATTCACGTAATAAAGCCGCGGTTCCAGCGTCTGGATGAAACCCTTCCCCAGCAGACTGGTTTCGCGCTCGAAGATCACGCTGGAGTCGACCGTGAACACCGGAAGGACCCGGGAGACGCTCGAATCCGCACCCGCGACCTGATTGCTGAGCGAATACCGGGTCGCGCTGACGCCGATCTTGGGAATGAAAGTGAACGCCGGATGCACGATCGGCAGCGAAAGTTGCGGATAAAGCACCATGCGGTCACCCTGCGGCCGCACGTCACTCAGCAGCCGGCCGGCATCGGGATGGGTGAAGCGTGTGTACTGGCCGATCAGGGCCAGATCGGTGCCCAGAACGTCGGGCTTGAAACCGACGAGATTGACTTGCGGCTCCAGGAAGTACGGAGGCAAGACCGGGCTCTTCGGATCGGTCTGCAGCGTCTGATAGCGCAGGACCTGCGTGGTGGTCTGCAGCCACGGGGCCGGCGCATAGGCAAGCATGAACTGTTGCGGCAACTGCACCTGCGAGGTCTGGAACAGGCGCGAGGACGTGTCCTGCCAGTAGAAACTGTCCGACACGCGGTTGTAATTGACCAACGCGGAAGCCCCTTGGCCGAGGTTCTGCCAGTGCTTGATCTGGTAGGCGTAGCGGTTGCGGTCGGCGACCTGGTCATGCGGCATGTACTCCGCCCTGTAGGCGTTGGGATCTCCCGGGATACCGCTATTGAAATCCCAGTAGCGCACTTCGGCGCCCAGTTGCAGGCCACGCCTGGACATGTAGCGCGGATAGAGCGTCGCGTCGTAATTCGGAGCGATGTTCCAGTAGTATGGAGCCGTCAGGTCCAGACCGGTGCGCGACGAGGTTGCCAGCAAGGGATGCATGAAACCCGAATGCCGCTGGTGATTCAGCGGAAACGTGGCCACCGGCGAATAGAAGATCGGGACATCCTGGAACCACATCGTCGCATCCTTCGCCGTGCCGACATCGCGGTCATAATCGAGGTGCATTTCGGACGCGCGCAGGTACCAGTCCCGGTCTCCCGGCTTGCAGGTCGAGAAGGTGCTGTCGAAAAGGGTGATCTGGTTCTCGCCCTCGAACTCCGCCCGCTCGGCCGTTCCGCTGGCCAGTGACGGGCGGGTGAGCGGCGCCGTGGTCGGCAGCCCGTAATTGCCGGGGATGTGCAGCATCATCGGCGCGCTGGTGCTGACGGCATTCGAACTGGCATTGGTGACGACCGGCACCAGCTTTTGCCTGGACAGGAGCCGGCTGGGAACCTGCTTGACGATCAGATAGTCGGCATCCTCGACGAAGCCGACCTGTTCGGACATTTTCATGCGGACGTGCGGCGCCGTGAACTCGGTGCCCTCCTGCAGCATGCGCACGTTGCCGGTCGCGTCGACTTCGTCGTCGAGCGGCCAGTAAATCATCTTGTCCCCGTAGAACACCGAGCCCGCCTTGCGCAGCTCGACATCGCCCGTCGCCACGGCTACGTCGTCGGTGCGCCCTTCGAGGTGCTCGGCGATGACGAACAGCGGATAGTCGTCACTCTTCTTCGGATCGAACGCATACGGGATCCCGATCTCCGGCATGACCGGCGTCTTCTTGCCCCCCAGCACATTGAACCGGCGCTCGCCGCGCAGGCGGAGCGGAGGATCATCGCCAATCGCATCGCCGCCGCCAGGCGCCGCGTCACGGCTCGCCGGCGCGGCTTTCCGCAGGCTGACCGCGGCCAGTTGCACGCTGTCGGCGTCCTCGGCGGCATGGCCGGCCGGCACCGCGGCGAACATACAGCACGCAAGGCAGACAAACGGATGACGTACCGGATCGGGCATCGGACAGGGGAATCGAGGAAGCGAAACGATGTGCGCCGGGAGAGACGGCGACCAAGTGTTAAAATTGGCCATTTTACAACGAACCGTCAGCCAACCTGATGTCGCGCGATCAACTTGTTACCGACTGGATTGCCGGTCGCTTCCCGAACCAGCCGGTCGAGATCACCCCGGCCTCGGCCGACGCCAGTTTCCGTCGCTACTTCCGCCTGACCTGGCCTGATGGCGGGACGCGGATCCTGATGGATGCCCCGCCGGAAAAAGAGGACTGCACACCCTTCGTCCACGTCGCCGGCCTGCTCGCCGAGGCGGGTCTCGCCGCACCGCGCATCCTCGACCAGGATCTCGCCAACGGCTTCCTGGTGCTCACCGATCTCGGCCGCGTCGGCTACCTCGACGCACTGAATGCCGACCGCGGCCTCGCCGACACGCTGTTGCGCCCGGTTCTCGACGTCCTGGTCAAGTGGCAACTGTCTTCCCGGGCGAGTACCTTGCCCCCCTACGACGCGACCCTGCTGCGCCGCGAACTCGATCTCTTTCCGGAATGGTTCGTCGGCCGCCACCTCGGCTACCCGTTGCGCGACGACGAGAAAGTCATGCTCGACCGGACCTTCAGGTTCCTCATC
>ERZ724512.475-NODE-475-length-18427-cov-7.217940_pt1 | contig 18427 bp, 17 predicted proteins | sample MGYA00376045_ERZ724512 | MGnify/ENA primary metagenome ERZ724512 (study PRJEB28724, sample SAMN07190883) | activated sludge metagenome | isolation source: activated sludge of sewage treatment plant in Hong Hong | place: Hong Kong | collected 2016-03-17 ... | reverse complement strand
CTCGACGGCTACCAACTCTAGTTTTCAGACATTCGTCCAATAACGTTCGAGAGGCATCGTCATGACATACGTCATCACGCAGAACTGCTGCAAGGACGGCAGCTGCGTGCCCGTCTGCCCGGTGGACTGCATCCGGCCGGCGCTCGCCGGTGACACCGAGATGCTCTACATCGACCCGCAGAACTGCATCGACTGCGGCGCCTGCCTGGACGAGTGCCCGGTGGGGGCGATCTACTACGAGGACGACCTGCCCGAGGCGCTCGAGCCGTTCCGCGACCTGAACGCCGAGTACTTCCGCCGCCACCCGCTCGAGCCCGACACCAGCCCGGCGCCCGTCAAGCACGGCCCGGTCGACGCCGGGGCGCTGCGGGTCGCGGTGGTCGGCGGCGGCCCGGCCGCCTGCTACGCGGCCCTGGAACTGCTGGCGGTCGACGGCGTCGAGGTCGACATGTTCGAGCGCCTGCCCACACCGTTCGGCCTGATCCGCGCCGGCGTGGCACCCGACCACCAGCACACCAAGTCGGTGGTCACGCTGTTCGAGCGGGCGTTCACCAACAAGCGGTTCGGCGCCCACCTCAACGTCGAGGTCGGCGAGCAGCTGACCCACGCCGACCTGCTGGACCATCACCACGCCGTCGTCTACGCCGTCGGCGCGTCGTCGAGCCGGCCGCTGGACATTCCCGGCGAGCAGCTGCCCGGCAACCACGCCGCCGCGCAGTTCGTCGGCTGGTACAACGGCCATCCCGACCACAGCGGCGCCGAGTTCGACCTGTCCGGCGGGCGGGCGGTGATCGTCGGCAACGGCAACGTCGCCCTCGACGTCGCCCGGGTGCTGCTGATGTCGCCCGACCAGCTCGCCCAGACCGACGTCGCCCAGCACGCCCTGGATGCCTTGGCGCACAGCAACATTCGGGAAGTGGTGATCGTCGCCCGGCGGGGTCCGCGGGCCGCCGCGTTCTCCGTCGGCGAGTTCCTGGCGCTGGGTCACCTCGACGGCGTCGACGTCCTGATCGAGGGCTGCGATCCGGCGACCGACCTGGCGGCCGGCCCGGACGACGACGTCGAGACCGCCGCCAAACTGGATTTGGCCCGCCGGTACGCCGAGCAGACCCCGACCCCGGGCAACAAGCGGGTGGTGTTCCGTTTCCTGTCGACGCCCACCGAGGTGCTCGGCGACGGCCGCGTCGAGGGGCTGCGGGTGACCGGCACCGACGACGGAGCGGTCACGGACCTCGCGACCACCCTGCTGTTGCGCTCCATTGGCTATCGCGGCACCCGTCAACCGGGTCTGGAGTTCGACGAGGCCACCGGGGTGGTGCCCAACGATCGCGGCCGGGTGCTCGGCGCGGACGGTGACCCGGTGCCCGGTGTGTACGTCACCGGCTGGATCAAACGGGGTCCGCGCGGCGTGATCGGCACCAACCGGACCTGCGCCGAGGAGACGGTGGCCCGGCTGTTCGAGGACTTCGACGCCGGCGTCCTGACCCGCGCGGTCGGGTCACGCGACGCGCTGCGCGCACTGCTCGGCGAGCGGGAGCTGACACCGGTCGACTGGACCGGCTGGCGCGGCATCGACACCGCGGAGCGCGACCGCGGCTCCGGTTCGGCGCGGCCCCGGGTGAAGTTCGTCGCTATCGACGAAATGCTTTCCGCGGCAAAGAAATAACGCGCCAACCGCCGTACAGCACCAGTGCCACCGCGAAGTTGACGAAGTAGGCGGTGTCGGCGCCGTGCCAGGCGTGCGCCACCGGCCCCTGGATCAGCGAGGTGTTCATGAACGGAACGGCGGCGGCGTAGGCGGCCACGAACGCCACGACGGCGGCGGCCGCGTCCGGGCCCGCCGTGGGTTCGGTCGCCGGGTTGAAGCTGCGGCGGCCGTCGACCCGCAGCCACCAGTCGACCACCACGATCGCGACGAACGCTGGAATCCAATAACCCACCAGCAGCAGCACATCGGTGAACCGGGTTATCCGGGTGCCCGCGTCGCCGGCGTGCAGCCAGACGATCAACGCGAACGCCAGCACCGTGACCACCACCGCCGACACGGGCCGGCGCACCCGCACCCCGAGGGTCTGCAGCGCCAGCGAACCGCTGTAGTCGTTCATCGCGCTGGAACCGACCGACGCCAGCGCGATCGCCAGCAGCGCCACCGCGCCCAGCACGCCGCCGCCCATCACCGACCGGATGCCCTCGGCGGTCTGGTCGGACAGCAGATCGGCCCCCGCGATCCCGATGCCCTGCACGAACAGGTAGGCCGCCACCAGTCCCGCGAAGCTGAACCCGAACACCCGCGGCGGCGACGAGTCGGCCGGCAGGTAGCGGCTGAAATCCGCGGCATAGCTCGCCCACGAGATCGCCAGGCTCAGCGCGATCGTCACCTCCAGGACGAACGCGCCGGCCAGGTCCGCGCCGTGCACGGCCGGCGCGGTGATCACGTCGTGGCCGGCGACGAGCTTGACCGCGAAGACGACGAACGTCACGAACAGCACCACCGTGAGGACGGCCTGCACCCGGTGGATCAGTTCGTAGCCGAAGAACCCGACCGCGCCCTGCAGGGCGAGCACGATCAGCACGGCGGCCGGGAACGGGATGCCCAGCAGCGCCGCCAGCGCCTCCCCGCCGAACAGCCCCACCAGACCGTCCCACGCGACCGACGACACCCACTGCAGGGCGGCCGGCAGCACCACCGCGGGACCGAAAGCCATTCGGGCGTTTGGCAATTGGGCGGTTCCGGTGCGCGGGCCCCAGGTGCACAGGTAGGCCACTGCCACCGAGCCGAGCACGGTGCCGATCGTCATCGCCAGCAGGCCGAGCCAGAAGCCGAGCCCGAGCGTGATCGCCAGGGTGCCGGTGAACACGCCGGTGATGGTGATCTGTGGGGCGAACCACACCGTGAACATGCGGCCCGGCCGGCCGTAGCGTTCCGCCTCGGGGATCGGGGCGATGCCCTGGGTCTCCACCGACAGGTCACCCGCGGTGGTCGGCCGGTGGCCGGTGAACACCGCGGCGGTCAGCACGGGTTCCGTGTGGCGATTCATGCCCACCATTCGATCACGACGACACGGCCGCGGCTGCGCTCCCCTCGTTCGGACCAGAGGTCAGACGGTGACCGAACTGCCGGACGTCAACCCGAGACCGGTGTAGATGCCGGGCCAATCGGCTTGCGCATCGGACAGGAAGAACCACACGGTCCAGTCGTGGAGCAGACCCTTGCGCAGCACGAAGGTGAAATTGGTGTTGTGTTCGGCCGCCGCCTTCTCGCGCAGCCGCAGGGTCTGGAAGGTGATCGAGTCCATCGAGCTCGAGTACACCGTGGTGGGCGGCAGAACTTCGAGCGAGCCGTAGATGGGGCTGCCCAGCGGATCGGTCGGGTCCAGGCCCTGCATCCAGGCGACATTGGCCTCCCGGATCGCCGGCACGTCCAGATACGCCTCGGGGAAGGGAATGTCGTCGATCGGGTCATTGCTGTCCAGTCCGGGTGACAGCAGCACCAGCCGGCCCGGCATCGCGGCCGCGGGCGCCTGACCGTTCCTGATCCGGGCCGCGAGCAGTTCCAGTGCGGCCAGCCCGAGGTTGCCGCCGGCGGAGTCGGCCAGCACGCTCACGTTGTCGGCGCTGTGGGTGAGCACCTCCGAACTGATCAGGTTGGCCGTCACGGGAACCACCGTCGCCGCGGTGCCGCCCTTGCTGATGACGGGATACACCGGGACGACGACGGTGGCGCCGGTGCTGGTGGCCAGCGCGTTGTAGGTGAAGAAGTTGAACGCGGTGGTCTCGGTGATGAACGCGCCGCCGTGCAGGGCGATCACCCGCTTCCCGCTGGGCGCCTTCGGCGTGATGATCCACTCGTCCCAGGTGGCCCCGCTGTCCACGTCGACGTACTGCTCCTTGGTGACGTCGGTGCCGAACATGAGGAACGTCGGCGGCGTGCCGTCGTTGAAGTACGGGATCGGCGCGCCGGAGCCGATGCTGAACGGAATGCCGAAGAACTTGGCGACGGCCTGCACGACGAGCAGGCCGGTGACCACAACCTGGTGGAGGAACGACGGCTGGCCCGTGTAGGCGGACTCCCAGTCGACGGGCTTCTCGTAGCCCGGTGTCGGTGTTACGGGAATCTGCGCGGTGCCGTCCTGCGCCGGTGCGGCTTCCGGCCGGGGGGATGAATTCCGTTGCAGAGTAAGCGAATTCACTTTGCTCGCGGCCGGCGGTGGCATCTTCTTCTGGGCGCCGTCATTCTCGTCGGCATCGATCAACTCGCGGCGGGACACGGCCAGAATCGCCGCTTCGGCAACCTCCCTCACCGGCGTAACCGGGTCGGGAGTGTTTTTCAGCGAGTCGGCCGGGCCGCCGTCGGTCAGAACGACGTCGGTGGTCTCGGGAATCTGTTCTCCGCCGCTGTCCTGCGCATCGGCGCCGGGCCGAACCGGATCCGGATCGGTCTTCGGGTCGGCCGCGAGGTCGGCCGCCTCGTCCCTGGGTCGTGTCCCCGGCCGGATCGCCGCGTCGTCGTCGCCCGAACCCGCCGGCGTCGCCGACTCACCGCCCGGGCCGGACGTGTCTCCGCCGTCGTCGGTGCCGTGCGGGTCCGACGCGGATGGCCCCGGCGGCGAGGAGGTCTGGCGACCGGCCGGGTCTCCGGCGGAACTGTCGCACGGTGTCGAGTCCGCCCGGGCGGCAGCCGTCAGCGCCGGGCTGCCGAACACCGCCGAACCGATGCCCAGAGCCACCGCGAGCGCTCCGACCCGGCCCACGAACATCGACGGGCGAACCTTGCTCGGTGACAGCCGCCGGTGTCGACCTCCGGAACGCGCGGCTTCATGGCCCATGAGCACTACCCCCCTGGCAGTCGGAGCCGGGCCTGGGCGGCCGGTCCGCTGCCACAGACCGTAAGCCCAAACCATGGCCGTGTCCACGGCATCTCCCCAATCGCGGGTCGGCCCGGAGCGCCGTCCGGACCGCAGACATACTCGTCGCATGCCACCGGTCGCCGCCCGTTCCTCGATCGGCGGCTCCGGCGTCCTGATCGCCGCCCTGAGCCTGGCCGCGCTGACCGTCGCGCTGCTGCAGACCGCCGTGGTGCCGGTGCTCGGCGTCATCGCGCACCAACTCGGGGTGTCCTCGGTGGCGGTCAGTTGGGCGGTGACGGCCAACCTGCTGGCCGCCGCGGCGGCCACCCCGCTGATCGGGCGGCTGGCTGATCTGTACAGCAAGAAGCGCGTCCTCGTCGCGGTGCTCCTCGTCGTGGCGGTGGGTTCGCTGCTGGCGGCGACGACGTCGTCGCTGGGCTGGTTGATCGTGGCCCGGGTGCTGCAGGGCGTGTCGTTCGCGCTCTATCCGATCTGCGTGGCGATCCTGCGCGACGAACTGCCGGAGGAGCGCGTCGTCGGCGCGCTGGCGGTGCTCTCGGGCACGCTCGGTTTCGGCGGCGGCACCGGGCTGGTGGTGACCGGACTGCTGATGGCCGGTTCGGCGAGCTATCACCGGGTGTTCTGGCTGAGCCTCGGCTTCACCCTGCTGGTGCTCGTCGTCGTCGCGCGCTGCGTGCCGGCCCGGACCGGATCCTGCAGCGGCACCGTCGACTGGCTGGGTGCGCTCGGCCTGGCCGTCGGACTGACGGCCGTGCTGCTGGCCATCACCCAGGGCAACGCGTGGGGCTGGGCGGCGCCGGCCACCGTCGGCTGCGCCGCGCTGGGTGTCGCGGTCCTGGCGGCCTGGTGGAGCTGGGAGCGCGGCCGCACTCATCCGCTGGTGTCCACCCGGATGCTGCGGAGCCGGGCGATGCTGCTGACCAATCTGGCGACCATCTTCGTCGGCATGGGTCTGTACTTCGGGTTCCTCGGCCTGACCCAGTTCGTCCAGACGCCGCGCGCCACAGCCGGATACGGCTTCTCGTCCACCGTGCTGCACGCCAGCGTGGTGTTCCTGCTGCCCGGCGCGCTGACCGGCTTCGTCACCGCGACGGCGAGCGGACGGTTCATCGACCGGTTCGGCGCCCGTCCCGTCCTGGTGACCGGCGCGGTGTCGGGCATCGTCGGATTCACCGCGCTGGCGCTGTGGCATTCGGCGCCCTGGCAGGTGATCGTCGCCGGGCTCGCGACCAACGCCTACATCAGCCTGGCCTACGGGGCGCTGCCGGCACTGGTGGTCGGCGAGGCCGGCCCGGGCGAAACGGGCGTGGCGACCGGGGTGAACGCGATCGCCCGCACCGTCGGCAGTTCGATGGCCGCGGCCGTCGTGGCGGTGCTGCTCGGGCATTCGCGTTCCGGCGGGCCACCCGCGGAGACGGCGTTCGTGGTGATCTTCGCCGCCGGGGCCGTCACGGCCGCGCTGGCGACGGTGCTCATCGCGCTGACCGGCCGGGTCCCGAGGGCCGATTCGCCGGATGCGACGGTCGACTCGCGCGCGATGAACCACGAATGGGGCTGAGCGCCCGGTTCACTGCAACCGCAGACCCTCGAATGACGTTGTGCCGAAGTCGATCTGGGCCGCCGGATTGGCGACCGCGGTGACCATCCCGGATCCGAACGGACCCTGCCGGTCGAACAGGGTGGCGGTGCCGACGGCGATTCCGTCTGCGGCCCAATGGGAATCGGCCTGGGTGCCGACCCAGTCGTCGACCGGCAGCCGCGCGAGTCCCACGGTCAGGTCGCCGTTGATGTAGCCGACGCCGCGGGTGCCGACGTTGGTGACCAGGCTGGTGGACTCGGCGATCATCGCCGCCCGGACGAACGGCGTGTTCCGCTCCCCCGCGACCACGTCGATCGGCCGGTCCAGGAACCGGGTGCGCTCGGCGTTCTGGTGCTCGACGATCGTGCGGGTCCAGCCCAGCCCGTCACTGCCCACGTAGGGCCCGGTGAACTCGTCGGGGCCGGGCAGCGGACCGTCCGGATAGGCGAATTCCGTTGTGGATTGCCATTGTTCGCCCGGCGGCGGTGCGGATCGGCGGTAGCAGACCATGATGGCGCGGGCCACCGTCACGCCGTGCTGGACGACGTCGCACTCGGCGTTGCGGACGCGGCGGCCGTCGCGCACCAACCGCGTCGTCACCGTGGTGGGCACCCCGCGGGCCGCCTTGAACAGGTCGACGGTCAGGCGGGCCGGCATGAAGTCCGGCGATCCATGGGCGAGGTCGAGGGCGCGGGCCGCCAGGCCGACGACGGCCGGGCCGTTGAGGTGGTCGGGTCCCCAGTGGCTCTGCGCGTACCGGGTGGGCTCGAAGGCTCCGTCGACGGCGGTGAAGTGCGCGGGGCGTGCGGCCTGACCGGGAGTCATCCCGGCATGGTGTCACGCGCCCGCGGCGGCGGGCACGGTGGCCTCGTCGGTCCGCGCTCCGGAGCGGGCGGCTCCGACACCCGCGACCACCACGAGCGCGATGCCGAGGATCGCCAGCGGCCCGGGCACCTGGCCGAGCACGATCAGCCCGACGAGCATCGCGAACGCCGGCTCCAGGCTCATCAGTGTCCCGAACGCGGCGGCGGTGAGCCGGCGCAACGCCTGCAGTTCCAGGATGAACGGAATCACCGGCAGCAGGATGGCCAGGCCGATGCCGATCAGGATCAGATCCGGGGTGAGCCGGGTGAACATCGACGGGCCGACCACGATCGTGGCGACCAGCCCGGCCACCGGCATCGAGACCGCGAGTCCGTCGATGCCGGCCACGGCGTCACCGACCCGCTGGGTCAGCACGATGTAGGAGCCCCAGCACACCGCGGCGGCCAGGGCGAATCCGACGCCGACCAGGTTGACCGAACCCGTCCACGGCTCGGTCAGCAGCACGACGCCGGCCGCGGCCAGCGCCGGCCACACCAGTCGACGGCGGCCGCTGCCGGCCGCCACGGCCACCGTCAGGGGCCCCAGGAATTCCAGCGCGCTGGCCGTGCCGAGCGCAATGTGCGAGACGGCGACCATGAACAACACCGTGATCCCGGCGGTCACCACGCCCAGCAGCACACAGGCGCCGAACGTGCGGGCGGTGAACGACGACGGTTTCGGGCGCGCGATCACCAGGAAGATGACCGCGGCGAACACCAGCCGTAACCAGGCCGTGCCCTCCGCGCCGACACGGTCGATCAGCAGCACCGCGCAGGCCAGGCCCAGTTGCACACATGCCATCGACGCGACGGCCATCAGCGAGCCGATCCGCGCGTCGTGCTGGTGCATGAATTCCATTCAACGGTGCGGTGATCGTCGGTGTCCACGTGTTTTCCGGGTATGACCCGGATCACAGCGGCCCGCCGGTTTACCCCGGTCGCCGCGGCGGGAAGGCCGTTCGGTATCCCACCCGATCCCGACGCTAGGAAGCGTGATGACCGCTGTTGCCGCCCCGTCCTGGGGCGACCGCTGGAACCACTTCTCGAACCACCCGGTCGGGCACTGGTTGATGACGAAGGGTCTGAGCATCCTCGCCGCCCTGGTGTTCGCCGTGATCGCGACCCGCGTGATCGGCTGGTCGGCCCGCAAGATCAGCCAGCGGCTGGCGGCCGGTGAGGAGGGCGCCGGAGCGGTGCGCTCGGAGACGGTCAAGCACCGTCAGGCGGTGGCATCGGTGATCTCGTCGGTGGCCATCGCCGCGCTCTACGTCGCGGTCGGGATCCAGATCGCCGGCCAGGTCGGCATCTCGGTGGGCACCCTGGTGGCACCGGCCGCGGTGCTGGGGGCCGCACTCGGCTTCGGCGCACAACGTGTGGTGCAGGATCTGCTTGCCGGCTTCTTCGTCATCACCGAACGCCAGTACGGTTTCGGCGATCTCGTGCAGCTGACCGTGACCGGCTCCTCGAGCGACGCCCGCGGCACCGTGGAGGATGTGACGCTGCGCGTCACGAAGCTGCGCAGCGGCGACGGCGAGGTCGTCACCGTGCCGAACGGCCAGATCGTCAAAGCGGTGAATCTGTCCAAGGATTGGGCCCGCGCCGTCATCGACATTCCGGTGCCGGTGGGTACCGACATGAACCATGTCAACGACGTGCTCCGCGATGTCTCACGGGCTGCGATGCGCGACGACGGGCTGCCCGAGCTCCTCCTCGACGAGCCGGCGGTGATGGGCGTGGAGAGCATCGGCCTCGACACGGTGAGTGTCCGGATGGTCGCCCGCACCCTGCCCGGCAAGCAGTTCGACGTCGGCCGCCGGATGCGGACCATCGTCCTGACGGCGTTGCGCGACAACGGAATCGGCGAACCCAACGGCGTATCGGCGACCGTCGGAGCGCTCGGCACCGCGTCCGAGGCGGCGGTGCGACCCGAGGACAGGCGCAGCCCGCAGCCGGCCCGCTGATGCCGTTTCGAACGCCGAGCGCCCGGGTATCCGGCCGCCGAACGACAGGAGGTGGGCAGGTGACGGGAACGGCGGACGCCTCGGCGCCCGACAGTGAGCCGTTCGAGACGATGGTGTCCGAGTTGGACTATCCGATGTTCGTGGTCACCACTCGAGCGGGAACGCCGGCCGGGTGCCTGGTGGGGTTCGCGAGCCAGGCCAGCATCGACCCGCCGCGTTTCCTGGTGGGACTGTCCCGGCGCAATGCGACGTTCCGCGCGGCCCAAGGCGCCAGCCATCTGGCGGTGCATCTGCTGTCCCGCGAAAACGTCGACCTGGCAAGGCTTTTCGGTAGCGAGACGGGTGATCGGACCGACAAGTTCGCCCGATGCGCCTGGCATGACGGACCGGCGGGCATACCCATCCTCGACGACGCCGCGGCCTGGTTCGTCGGCGAGATCCGCGACCGGTTCGATCTCGGCGACCACGTGGGACATCTTCTGGAACCCGTCGCCGGCCAGGCTTCCGTCGGCATCCAACAGTGGGTGAGCTTCGCCGACGTTCGCGACGTCGAACCGGGCCACCCCGCCTGAGGTGCCGCCGGCTAGCTCGTCGGAGGTTCTTCGTGCGCCGCGGGATGCTGTTCGTGCCAATGATGTTCGGCGTGACGCACCCTCCGGTGTTCCAGCGCCAGCCATGCCAGGCCGCCGCCGCCGAGCACCAGAGCAACGATCAACGCGCTCGCGCCGATCGGCGCGCGGCTGGTGGCGAACGCGAACAGCGACACGACCAGGGCGACGACCCCGAGTCCGACCGCGATCAGTCCGGGGGCGTTGACGCCGTCCTTCATCGTCTCGCCGGCGTGCTGACGGGTCGTACGCGCGTGGTCGACCGGATCCTCGGATGTGTTGGGCATCTTCTTTCCTTCCGGGAGAACGGCATTACTCGTAGGGTTGGTACTTGGCGCGCTTGAGCACCCGTGCCAGGTGCGTCGCGTTGCGCGCCGCGGCGGCCGTCGTGGATGCCACCGCATCGGGAACCGCGTCGAGGTCGTTGTAGTCGGTCGACTCCATCGCCGCGCCGTTCCAGTACGTGCTGCCCTGCGCGGGGATGCTGTACCCGACGTCGTTGAGGGCCTGGAAGACATCCGCCACACACTTGTGCGCGCCGTCCTCGTTACCGACCACGCTGACGATGGCGACCTTGCCAGCCAGGGCGGGACGACCGTCGTCGTCCTTGTTGGACAACTCGGCGTCGAGCCGCTCGAGGACCCGCTGCGTGACCGACGAGGGGTGACCGAGCCAGACCGGTGTGCTCAACAGGAGGATGTCCGCGTCGAGCACCTTGTCCCGAAGTTTCGGCCAGTCGTCGCCGGCGCCCATATCGCTCTGGACACCCGGCGCGATGTTGAAGTCCACGCAGCGAACGGTCTCGCAGTCGGCGCCGTCGGCGCTGAGGCTGTCGAACACGTGCTGGGCGATCAGTTCGCTGCTGGACGGCGCCGGGCTGGGTTTGAGGCTGCACACCAGCGCAAGCGCCCGCAGCGGTGCCGGGGGTTCCGTCATGACGACGGGGTACCCGGCCGCTAATCGACCAAACGTTGCGCGCGAGCGGCCCGCCACCGGCTGTCGGTGACGGGCCGCTTCCACGCCGGGTGTCAGCCCGCCATGAACTCGTTGTATGCCGAGGCCAACTCCGGCGGCAGCACGGTCACATTGCACTGACGCTGGACGTCGCCGATCGGGGCCAGGATGCCGCGCAACTCGAAGTACTCCTGCGGGTTGGCGGTGAAGTAGCCGCGGATGTCGCTCGCGGCCTGATCCCGGGGCTGCCCGTAGGCGGCCGTGACGACGTGATTGGCACCGGGATGGGCGCCCAGGTACTGCTGCGCCTGTCCCGTGACCGAACTGACGGTGCCGGACAACGCCGCCGCACTGCACTGCTCGGTGGCCGCCGCCGTCGGGCCGGCGATCAGCGCCGCGGCAACTCCCCCGAGCAGGCAGGCAACTCCGACGCCGGCCCGGCGCGTGTTGACACCATTCGATCTCTTGATCACTGATCCTCCCATCGCGATTTCTTTGTTCCCCGCACCCGAAACCCAAGGTAGCGCGGTACATATCGGGGGTGGCCGAGGCGGAACGACCCCGGGAGCCCGGTTCGGCGGGCGTTACTCATGAAGGGGGTGAGATTCGTCTCGGCGTCTGCGAATCAGCCGAGCTGACAACCGGTTTCGCGGTGGACGAACTTAAGGGTTCTCAATTTTCAGCCGGATGTCTTAGATGATCGTGATCTGATCCGTTATCAAATCGTCACCGCGCGTGGCCGGGCGCGTGGCCACAGTGAGCTACTGGGCCGCCGTCGCCGCGGCGGACCGCAGTGCAGCCAGCAGCGGCTGCGCCGCCTCCTTGAGGAACACGTCCTGATGCTCGCCGCCGATCTGCACCAGCGCGATGTCGGTGAAGCCCGCCTCCCAGTAGGCGCTGACGGCCTTGACGATGGCGTCCAGGTCGGGTCCGCACGGAATGCTCTGCGCCACGTCCTCGGGCCGGACGAACCGGGTGGCGCCGGCGAAGCCCGCCGTCGTCGGCAGGTCGGCGTTGACCGCCCAGCCGCCGCCGAACCAGCGGAACTGCTCGTGTGCCCGTGCGACGGCGGCATCGCGGTCGGGGTCCCAGCAGATCGGAATCTGCCCGACGACCCGGCCGCCGCCGGCCAGCCCCTTCGCCTGCCGCAGCGAGTGCCAGGTGTGAACCAGTTCGGCGTCCGGTTCCACCGCGATCAGATGGTCGCTGAGCAACGCGAACTCGTGGACGGAGCGCTGCCCCGTCATCGACACCCCGATCGGGACCGGCACCTCGGGCAGGTCCCACAACCGCGCCGAGTCCACCTGGTAATAGTCCCCGGCCCAATCGACCAGTTCCCCCTCGAACAGCGCCCGGATGATGTTGACGGCCTCCCGCAGCATCTCCAGCCGGCGCGGCAGAGCCGGCCAACCTTGGCCGACCACGTGCTCGTTGAGGTTCTCCCCGGAGCCCAGGCCCAGGTTGAACCGGCCGTCCGCCAGGATCTGCACGGTGGCCGCCTGCTGCGCCACGATCGCGGGGTGGTATCGCATCGTCGGGCAGGTGACGTACGAGTGAAGGTCGATGTGCTCGGTGGCGTGGGCGACCGCGCCGAGCACCGCCCAGGCGTTCGGGGCGTGTCCCTGCGCGGCGAGCCAGGGCGAGAAGTGGTCGCTGCACACCTCGAAGTCGAAGCCGACATGCTCGGCCGAAACCGCGTTGTCGACAAGATCTTTGGGGCCGCTCTGCTCTGTCATCAGGGTGTAGCCGAACCTGGTCATGTCCGCCGCATACCCTCCGGCGGCACGGCCAAACAGCCGCACCGGGACCCACCCGTCTCGACAGACGGAAGGCCCGGCTCCCCTCGGGGAACCGGGCCTTCTGCGGCTGTCTACTGCCGTCTACTGCTGGGCCTTCTGGCGGGACTCGTTGGCCTCGGCCGCCGAGCGGGCACCCTCGGCCTCGGCCTCTTTCTTGGCCGCCTCGCGCTGGGCGTCGGCCTTGTCCTGCTGGGCCTGCCCTTCGCGACGCAGGTCGTCGTGGCCGCTCACGGCACCGGCGACTTCCTTGACCTTGCCCTTGACGCCTTCGACGACACCGGAAACGCCCTCTGCGGCCCCATTCTTGTCAGCCATCTTCAGTCCTCTCGCGGTTGTGCGTGACGTAGGTGCGCTGGATTTTCAACCACACCCGCGGGCTGCACATCGGCAGCCCATTGACTTGCGCCCACCGCATTCCCGCGCCGCCGCGATGACAAACCTGTGGCTTGCGCCACTGGGACCGCGGCGCTCTACAGGCCCATGTCCTTGGCGATGATCATCTTCATCACCTCACTGGTGCCGCCGTAGATGCGCGTGACCCGGTTGTCCGCGTACAGCCGCGCGATCGGGTACTCGTTGATGTAGCCGTAGCCGCCGTGCAGCTGCAGACACCGGTCGATGACCCGGGCGGCCACCTCGGTGCAGAACAGCTTGGCCTTCGCGGCGTCCGCCGGGGTCAACTCGCCCAGGTCGTCGGCCTCCATCGCGCGGTCCACCACGGCCTCCGCCGCGTCGACGTCCGCCTGACAGGCCGCGAGTTCGAACTTGGTGTTCTGGAAGCCGGCCACGGGTTGCCCGAAAACGGTGCGCTGCTTGGTGTATTCGATGGCGAACTGCACGGCCGCCTTGGCCTGGGCGTACGCGCCGACCGCGATGCTCAGCCGCTCACGCGGCAGGTTCTGGCCCAGATAGGAGAAACCACGGTTCTCCTCGCCGAGCAGGTCCTCGACCGGCACCTTGACGTCGGCGAAGTTGAGTTCGGCGGTGTCGGAGGTCCGCAGGCCCAGCTTGTCCAGCTTGCGTCCGACCTCGTAACCCGCCGAGCTGGTGTCCACCACCAGCAGGGAGATGCCGAAGCGCCGGTCGTCGTCGCGCGGCGGCGCCGTCCGGGCGCACACGATCACCCGGTCGGCGTGCACACCGCCGGTGATGAAGGTCTTGGCCCCGTTGAGCACGTAGTGCGTGCCGTCCTCGGAAAGCTTTGCCGTGGTTCGCATTCCGGCCAGATCGGAGCCGGTGCCCGGTTCGGTCATCGCGATGGCGAACATGATGTCACCGGACATGAAGCCCGGGAACCAGCGGCGCTTCTGCTCCTCGGTCGCCAGCGCCTTGAGGTAGGGCAGGCACAGTGCGACATGCACCCCGGAGCCGCCGAACGACACCGCCGCGCGGGAGAGTTCCTCGGTGAGGATCGCCTGGAACTTGTAGGAGTCGACGCCCGATCCGCCGTACTCGGTGGGCACCTCGATCTCGAAGATGCCGAGCTCACCCAGTTTCTTGTAGAAGTCGCGGGGCACGATCCCAGCCTCGAACCATTCGTCGTAGACGGGGACGACCTCGGCTTCGACGAAGTCGCGGATCATCGCGCGGAAGTCTTCGTGGTCCTGGTTGTAAACGGTTCTGCGCATCGCCAATCCTTAGCAAACGGTGTTAGCTTTTCTCGTACAGATTAAGCTAACGTCGTTAGCCGTTGCAACCCCGCTGGAAGGAGCGCACGTGGGCCGGCCCCGGGTTCCGCTGCTCAGCCGCGAGCGCATCCGCGACACCGCACTGACCCTGATCGACCGCGACGGACTGGCCGGACTGTCGATGCGAAAACTGGCGGCCGAGTTGGGCGTGCAGGCCGCCTCGCTCTACAAGCACTACGGCACCAAGGACGAGGTGCTCGACGCGATCGTCCATCGGGTGATCTCCGGTGTGGACACCTCGGCGTTCGAACGGGGCGACGAGTGGCCGTCAGCCCTGGCCGACTGGGCCCGCTCCTACCGCACCGCCCTGGCCGCCCACCCCAATCTGGTGCCGTATCTGGCGGAGGGCCCCGGCCACCGCGACGAAGGGATGCGGATGGCCAACGCCGTGCACGGCGGACTGGTGGGAGCGGGCTGGCCACCCCGCGAGGCGACGCTGATCGGTGCTGCCACCCGGCACCTGGTGATGGGATCGTCGGTGGGCTCGTTCGCGCGCGGATTCGTCGACGACGTGCAGGTGTACCGCGACCGCTACCCGCACCTGGAACAGGCGCACCTGTTGCGCGGCCGGGCCGACCAGATCGACACCGCCAGTTTCGAATTGGCGCTGTCGTCGTTCATCGACGGGCTCCGCGCCCGCTACGACGCGCTGCGGTGATTTCGGTGCGGTCACCGTCGGTGAGCGACGGAAAACGCACCGAAATCACGACAGGTCCGGCAGCCGTCCGGCGCTGACGACGGTCTGCAGTTCGGTGTACTCGGCCAGGCCTTCCTGCCCGAACTCGCGGCCGATGCCCGACTGCTTGAATCCGCCGAACGGACTGGAGATGTCGAGCATGTACATGTTGATGCCGTAGGTGCCGGTCCGGATCCGGCCCGAGATCTCCAGCCCGTGCGCGACATCCTTGGTCCACACCGACCCGGCCAGGCCGTAGTCGCTGTCGTTGGCGATGCGGATGGCCTCGTCCTCGTCGGTGTACCTGATGACGGTCAGCACCGGGCCGAAGATCTCCTCGCGGGCGATCGTCATCTCGTTGGTGGCGTCGGCGAACAGCGTCGGCCGCACGTACCACCCTTTCTCGAAGGGCGAATCCTCGCCGCCCACAACGACCTTCGCACCCTCGGCCACGCCGGCGCGGATGTATTCCTGCACCCGCTGCTGCTGGCGCCGCGACACCAGCGGGCCGATGTCGGTCGCCGGGTCGGTCGGGTCGCCGACGGTGAGGCCCGACATCATCTCCGCCATGGCGTCGACGAACTCGTCGTGCTGGCGTTCGCTGACCAGGATGCGGGTCTGGGCCACGCAGGCCTGGCCGTTGTTCATCAGGCCGGCCATCTTGAGCCCGGCGACGGTCTTGTCGATGCGGGCGTCGTCGAGGACGATGGCGGCCGACTTGCCCCCGAGTTCGAGGCTGTAGCGCTTGAGCTGTTCGCCGCACAGCGCGGCGATCCGCCTGCCGGTCGCCGAGTTGCCGGTGAAGGCGATCTTGTCGACGTCCGGGTGGCGCACGAGCGCCTCACCGGTATCCCGGCCGCCGGGCACCACCGACACCACGCCGTCGGGCAGTCCGATCTCCTCGATCATCTCTGCCACCCACAGCGAGTCCAGCGGGGTTTCCGGTGCGGGTTTGACGACGACGGTGCACCCGGCGATCAACGCGGGAATCAGCTTGGGCATCAACAGGTTCTGCGGCACGTTCCACGGGATGATGATGCCGACGACGCCGACCGGCAGCCGGCGCAGATGTGCTTCGCCGAGCAACCCGTGCCGGCGCTGCGTCCAGGGAAACTCGCGGGCGTTCTGCACCGCCAGATGCATCATGGTGGCGGCGCCGGCGGCCTGGCCGAGCCGGCTGAAGCTCGCGGGCGAACCCATCTGGGCGGTGATCAGGTCGGCCATCTCGTCGACGTGGGAGCCGTACACGGCGGCCAGTTTCTCGACGGCGGCGATGCGTTCACCCACACTCAGGTGCGGCCACGGGCCGGAGTCGAAGGCGGCCCGCGCCGCCCGCACGGCGGCGTCGACGTCGGCCGCGGATCCGCCGGCCGCGTGCGCGATGACCTCCTCGGTGTGTGGAGAGACGACATCGATGCGCTCCCCGGTGCCGTCCCGCCACTGGCCGCCGACGAATAGCCGTTCGTAGGAACGGATCTGCGGGTGCGGCGTCGTTGCCGGCATCTCACCACCTCTCCCCGGTCGCCGTTCGCGCCCGAGCATACTCCCGGCCGATGTTTACGGTAAGAGATACCGTAGTAGTTGTGTTCCGGTGTAGCATCGGACGCCCGGCACGTCCCGACCGTGCGACATTCTGGAGGAACGATGGCCCGATCGAGCGCGGCGACCGAGCGCAACGCCGCCGGCGAGCGCGTCGCCAAGCCCAAGCGGCGCCCCCGCGGCTCGCTCGACGTCGAGGACATCATCACCGGCGCATTCGAATTGGCCGAGGAGGTGTCGATTCCCGGCCTGAGCATGCCGGTGCTCGCCAAGCACCTCGACGTCCCAGTGACGAGCATCTACTGGCACTTCCGGAAAAAGGAACAACTGCTCGACGCGATGACGGAGCGGGCCACCCGGCAGCACCACTTCAACACCCCGTTCGTCGACGGCGCCACCTGGCAGGACGGCCTGCGCAACCACTTCCGCAAGATGCGCCAGGTGTTCCGGGACAACCCGGTGCTGTGCGACCTGATCCTGATGCGCACCGGCGAACTGGGGCCGGAGGCCACCCACATCTCGGTAGACAATCTGGAGACGGTGATCGCCACGATGGTCGGCGCCGGGTTCAGCCCCGACCACGCGCTGACCGTCTACCTGGCGCTCTCGGCGCACAGCCGGGGAACCGCGATGATCGAGCACCTCAACGCCAGCCAGCGGCAGGCCCGTGGCCGCCAGCCCACCGGGGTGACCGCCGCGGATCATCCGCTGCTGCACGAACTGGAATACCGCGGCCATCTGATCGACGGTCTGGAGTTTGATTTCACCCTGGAGTCCATCATCAGCAGCGCCGAGCGGATTCTGGCGGCCTCTGGCGTGACGAAGCCGACCAGAACCAAGGCGCGACCGGCCCGGCGGAAGTGACGCCGGTCTACCAGCGGGCTTCGTTGCGCTTCCCGTCGGTGCTGACCCGGACGGCCTGCCCCACCAGTTCGCGCGACTCGGCGTCGGCGAGCAGATCGGTGTCGTACACCCGCGCCAGGGCGCGCCCCTCGGCGGTGTCGAGGACCACCAGTCCGCGTTCGGCGGACCCGTCCCGGCCGTGCGCGACGGTGTAGGCGGCGACGGTGGCCGGCCCGGACCACGCGGTGAGCACGGGGCGCCGCGGCTGCCGCGCCTCCACCTCGGCCTGCAGCGCGGCGGCGTCCGGAACATCTTGTGCGGCAACCGGTTCCGACGACCAGACCGCGGCGACGTGTTTGGCCATGTGCATACCCACCCCGGTGATCAGGGCGTGGCCCGGCCCGGCCGACACCAGGTCGTAGGCCGCGGCGATCGAGTGCGTCACGTAGCCGCTGGCGGGGCCGCCGGCGTAGGGCAGCCCACCGGTCAGGGTCAGTCCCCGGCTGTCGTCGAGTGCCAGTCCCAGTGCGTCACAACTCAATCGGACCGAGGACGGGAAGCACGAGTAGAGGTCGAACCCGGTGATGTCGGACAGCGACACCCCGGCGCCGGCCAGGGCCTTCCGGCCCGCCACGGCCATGCCGACCGACCGCGACAGATCCGCCCGTTCGGCGACGGTGGCCGGATCCTCGGCATATGCCCAGCCGGACAGGTAGATCCGCCGGTCCTCGCCGACACCCAGGGCATCGGCCTTCTCCCGGGTGGCCAGCAGCAGTGCGGCGGACATGTCGACATCCATCACGGCCACTTCGTGTTTCGTGTACGGCCAGCCGACGTAGCGGTTGGCCGTGGTCGGGGTCCCGACCGTCGCGGCGTCGAGCACCTCGCGTCGCCAGGCGTGGGGGTTGGCGGCGGCCACCGGTGTCATCGCGGCCATCAGCGCGGCGGCCTCCGCCGCGTCGTCGGCGAGGGTGGCTCCGCGCCGGGCCCGCCGCGCGGTGTCCCACAGCGGGAAGGTCTCCCAGGCCTGCCCCACCTCGTGGTTGAGC
>ERZ724512.472-NODE-472-length-18434-cov-7.807933_pt1 | contig 18434 bp, 14 predicted proteins | sample MGYA00376045_ERZ724512 | MGnify/ENA primary metagenome ERZ724512 (study PRJEB28724, sample SAMN07190883) | activated sludge metagenome | isolation source: activated sludge of sewage treatment plant in Hong Hong | place: Hong Kong | collected 2016-03-17 ... | reverse complement strand
CAGCAGGGTCGGGAACCCGACCTTGCCGGTGGTGGGGCAGTGGGGCAGGCGCTGGAAGAGGTTCATCAGTACCGCCCCCGGGCGACATCGCGGCGGAACTCCTGGGTGGAGGAACGGCGCTCGGCGCGCTTCTGCAGGGTGCTGGCGGCCTTGGTGTGGGCTCCACAGCACTTGCCGCAGAACGGCTGCCGGACGACCCCGAGCATGCGGGTGGTGGTTCCGGTGATCATGCGAAGAACCTCCGTATCCACTCGGGCCCGAACTCGCCGAAGCGGCCCGGATCGGTGACGAACACGCCCTCGGGGAACCCGGCGGTCACCATGACTTCACTCATCGCCATCGTTGTGAGTGAACAGGGTCCTGCGAAGCTCAATGGCAGCAGCCTCGGCCTTATCCAGTTCGTTGATCCTGAAGTTGCCACCTCGATACTTCCTTCCGTTGTGCTTGACAGTCACTTGCCATCCGTCTCGATGTCGATGTACGCCACGCACACCGCTGGTGGCGTTATTCGATACGCGGGATTGGTTCTCCATGTTCTGCTTGTGCGTGCAAACCCTCAGATGTTGCGGATTGACGCACCTCTTAGGGCAAGTGAGCCGATGATCCAACTCACCCTCTTCGGGTCTTGGAGTTGGCCCTACCAGCAGTTCGTAAGAGAACTGATGTGCCGGAATCATCCGGCCTGCAAGCCAAAACCGCCCGTGTCCACCAGTAGCAGTTCCCGCCGTCCACAACCAGCACCGCGTGCTGTCCTGATTGAGTGGACCGTTCTGGTCAACCTTTGCCCAGAATCGTTCTTCGGCGGTCCACGTCCATCTAGGCATCGAAAAAACGCCTGACCCATTCAGGACCGAATGTGCCGAACCGACTAGGGTCAGTCACAAACGTCTGATGCCCATCACTACTGATGTACACCACCGGCCCTCCGTAGACGCTGCCGACGAACGACACCGTGGAGGTGTCCTCGCCGGGATACTGCACGGCGGCGGTCAGGCGGACCTGACCAGCGATCCCGCCGGTCTTCGTGATGGACTGGACTGTGGCGCTCATGAGATCATCATACAGCATTGGTATAGAGGCTGTCTAGCGGTCGCTCCCAGACATAGACGGCACTGCCGGGGTGATAGATCGGGATGATGCTGCCGTCTTGGTACCCGGCCTTGATCAGGGCATGGTTCTGGGGGTCGCGATTGCGCACCTCCTTGGTGCGGACATGCAGGTTCCAGAAGCTCGGCCGGTTCCGGATGAACCGTGTCCCGGGCAGCACACTGACACTGGAGCCGTCGTAGTGGTTGAGGTCGACGTAGTAGACGATCGAGTTCACCTCGGGGTTGTCTTCGATGATCGCCTTCCAGAGCTTGGTGGCCCCGCCGCTGACACTCCACCCCAGTCGGCAGGCCCCCCGGGCGATCTCCAGGTCGTAGAGTCCCTTGCCGAAATAGGCGTGCCCGGTCGTGTAGCACATCAGGTCCAGTCCGGTCTTCTTGTCCACCAGGACATAGGCCCACTGGGCGACACGATGCCCCTGGATGTTGTTCTCCTCGAAGAACGCCCGCATGACCTTCGCCGGGCGCTTCTCCACCCGGGTCTGCCGAGCACCGACCCTGTGCTCGGTGACCCCCAGGGCGTGCCGGATCATGTTCTCGTAGATCGGGCGCTTCTTCGGGTCGGTCCACAGGTGCTCCCAGACATGGATGAGCCGGATGCCTTGAGTCTGACATCCCGTGGTCTTATCGGAGTGATAGTTGCGGTCCTTGAACTGTGCACTGTGCCAGAAGGTCCCGTTGTACTCGATGGCCACCTTCTGTTCGGGACAGTAGATGTCCAGGTGCTTGCCCCCGAGGACCGAGGTGTTTTCTTCCTCAAAGGCCACACCCAGAGTGGCGACGAAGTCGACTACCTCCTGCTGCTGAGCACTGTAGCCATTCTTGACCTCCACCCCGCGCTTCTTGAGGTACTTACTGACCGTCTGGGCGGTGGCTCCCACCCGGGTAGCGATGGCTTCGCAGCTCATCCCCCCCTCATAGAGGGCCTGCCAGGTCTCCTCTTGGGGCAGGCGGTCCTGAAGGAGCCCGACGGCCTTCAGCCAGTTGGTCGCCACCTGGGGGGAGACCCCGTAGTGGGCTGCTACCCGGTGAGCCGACCCCAGGGTGATGACCCCTCCGCCAGGAAGGGTCTTCTCCTGGAGGGATGCCAGCCAGACGTCCTCCAGATCATCCGGGGGGTTGGTCGACAGCGCATAGCGCCCCCGGCGGCGGTCGATGGCGATGTCGAGTTTCTTGATCCGGTCATAAACGAAGGCCTCCGCTCGGCCCAGGCGCTCGGCGATCTGTCCACAGGACAGCCGCTCCTCCTGGTAGAGGCGGGTGATCTCGCCGTCCAGGGAGGTGTCGGTCTTGGGGCCGCGCTTGGCCTTATTGGGGGGGAGCCCATACCGGTTGCGCAGCCGGGTGACCTGCTGGCCGCTGTTCTTCTCCCGGTTGCCCAGCAGGGCCTCGGCGATGTCCATGTCGGGCAGCCCGTCAGCATGCAGCTTCAGGAAGAGGTCTTCGTCCACATGGCAATTCTACCATGGAGTTCTCCTCATACCCAGCAAACAAAAGAACCCCGGCCATCAGGCCGGGGTCCTCTTGATGGTGTTGCGTCGGTGCAGGTCAGGGCGTTTTCCTCAGAATCATTATGCCCCTTGGATTGATCACGGCCATTCCCAGCAACTCGTCCAGAACCCATCCCTTATGAAATTGCTCCACCTGGTTGTTCTCCTCGACGTCGAGCGAGTACATCACGGGCATCACGCCCAGGAAGTCGGGCTCAGGAGTCAGGTACACCGTGCCACGGGGGACGATGACGCTCTTGCCGATCTGGAACTCGCCGAAGTTGACGATGGTCTCGCCAGCGACGACGCTGTCCTTGAACGCCCACCCGACAGAGTTCAGGTCCCACTGGTAGAAGTCCCGGTACTCGATGGGACCACACAGCAGGCGCTTGGACTCCAGCAGGCGGCTGTCGGTGTAGGACACGCCCGTGTAGAGGTCCGAGGGCTGGATCGAGGATCCGGCCACCGTGATCTCGTTGGGCAGAGAACCCGAGCCCGGGACCGCCGAGGTGTCGGTAGTCCGGTAGTTACGGGCCGCCACCTCCAGCAGCGTGATCAGACGCGAGTCCTCCTGGCGCATGATGGCCTGCTTGGACTGGTCCTGGGTGTACTCCACGATGTTCGAGCGGAGCCAGTACAGGTCCTCCTTCTTGATCGAGGGGAAGGTGGCCAGGCGGAACAGCTCGACCCGCAGGCGCTTGCCCTCGAAGGGGGTGATCTTGACTTCGCCCTCGTTGCCGTGGAGGAAGTACGCCTTGCCCAGATCGTCCATGACGTCGTACTCGATCGGGACACCCGGGGTGCAGGCGTCTTCGAGCAGGACGTTGCGGACGATGCCCTGATATCGCAGCTGCAGCTGGATCGGGCCGATCATCGATTGGCCCAGTCGCAGGATGCCGTTCTGGCGGTCCCGCAGGATGTGCGCGAGGCGCTCCTGCTTCTGTGCCGTGGTGAGCTTGCCGGTGCGCTGCATGGTCGCGGCCATCTCGACGACGTAGTCGTCGCTCTTCTTGGCGAAGCGGCCGAATCCGGCGGTGGCGGGAAGTGACATGGTCATGTTCTCCTTTCGTTCCGCCGGTTAGCTGTCCCCGCCGAGGGCGGCGGCAGACGACAGGTCGAAGCGGTTGAGGCGGATGAGGATCTTGTCCGTGGAGATCACGTCGAGAAGCTCGGCCACCGCGTTCTGGTGGTTGGCCCCGGTCGGGGTCAGCAGGCCGTGGGCCGTGCCGGTGAGCAGCTGGAAGCTGCCGTCCGTGCGGTTGGCGGCGGTCCAGTCGGCCTGGGTGTCGAAGGCGGTGGACAGGACCTCGAAGACGGCCTGCTCACCACCGACCCACACGGTGAAGTTGTTCGCGCCGGTGCCGGTGACCTCGTCCACACCCAGGGAGGGGGCGACGAAGAGGGCCGACAGGCCGAACGGCTTCTGCTCGGCAGCCCCGGTGAAGGGAGTGAAGACCTCGCCGTACTTGCGGCACATCACGGTGCCGGGCACGATGTCGAAGCTGCGGTCGAAATCGGGGTCCAGGTACCCCCCGTACGGGGTGGCCTGGTGGAAGGCGTACACTGGCTGGAGCGGCCTCTTGAGTGCCGGGTTAGCCTGCGTGACTCTGAACAATTTCTTGTTCCTTTCTATTTACAGGAAGAGAGCGGCGTCGTCGGACTGGCTGTTGGCGGTCACCTGACGGGAGGCCGTCCGTGCCGTGGCGATGCCACGGGGGATGGCCGGACCCTGGGGGGCCGCCGGACGACGGGTGGCGTTGGCGGCCACGACGGCCTCCAGCAACCGGGTGCGGTCGATGACCTGTGCCTCCCGCATGGTCTCCGCCTGCTTGGCGAGCTTCCAGCGATCGGCAGCCGGGGCCAGACCGGCACTGATGAAGGACTCGGCATAACGAACCGCCGCGATTCCGCTGGCCTTCTTGAATTGGGACGTCTTCTCGCCCGGGGCCCAGATCTGTGAATCCGAACTGAGTTCCGGGTCGGCGATGTCGTCACCGGCGTTGTGGGCGAAGTCGCCCAGGTCGTACTGCGAGGCCTGGGCCTCGGCATCGGTGTCATTGGCTACCGGGGCCTCCACGTCGATCCGGCCCTGGGGCGCTGCGACTTCCAGCGACTCGTCGTTGGCGCGTCGGTTCATGGTGGCCTTTCCGGTAGAGCGGGCCTGGCGCAGGACCCGGCCGAGGGTCGGGTAGAGGGCCTGCACCGGGAGTCCCTTGCTGGCGGCCCAGCGGGCGGCCTGACGGCGCAGCCACTCGGGGTTGTGGGTGGCGGCCGTGCGGCCGGTGGCCGAGCGCAGCCAGGCGTCGAAGGCGGCGAAGACCTTCAGGCTGGCGTCCTTCGGTTGGGTCTCGACGTCGTCGAGTGCCACCGAGTCGAAGTCATTCCCCTTGACGGCCTGGTCGTCGGTGCCCGACAGGGGCGGATCGACGACCGTGGGCTCCTCGACGGCGTCGGCGGTGCGCAGGCCGACGGCAGCGAAGAACTTGCGGGGGGAGAAGCGGGGGTTCTCGGCCTTGAAGGCGCTGGCGAAGTGCTGGGCCATCGCCGGGCGCTGGTCCTGGGGCAGGGAGAGCACGAAGTCGGCGGTGGCCCGGTAGGGGCGCGCCGAGGCGCGCTTGGTGGCCTGCAGGCGGTTGTAGGTCGCGAGGTTGGCCTGCATCTCGGCGGCCTGGCGCTGAATGGCGGCCACGAGGGTGTTCTCGGTGTTGCTGATCTGGGGGTCGCCCGGGCCCGGAGCCACCACGGCCTCGGCGGCCGGGGTCTGGGTGACGAAGGCTTCGGCGTCGTCCCCCTGGTCGTTCTGGCCGTAGGGGCCGCCATCGGTGTAGCCGTTGTCTCCGGCGGTGCGGCGTCGGCCGCGAGTGGCGACATTCATGGCCGCTCCCTTCCTTCCCTTGTTTCGGTTCCGGCGACGGTGATTTGCAACTCGGGCCTGCCGGTCGACCCACGGCGGGGCACTGTCGTCTCCGTCCCGGTCGACGATGACGTCGGCATCACCGTCGTCGTCTTCGTCGACGGCGACGTCATCCTCGTCCTCGTCGTCTTCGTCATGGTCGCCGTCATCGTCGTCATCGCCGTCGTCTTCCTCGACGATCTCGACGTGGTCGGGGTCCTCCCCCTCCTCGTCGTCGCCGTCGAGGTCAGCGCCGAGGGCCTCCTCCAGGGCCTCGACCGCCGCGTCGTCCTCGGAAGCCAGCCGCCTGCGGGCTGCTCGAGTGCGGGCCATGGTGTTCCTCCTCGGTGGGACGTCCTCGAACTCGGGGTCGCCTTCTATCTCGCCGTAGTTCTCGACGAGACGGTCCTGGTCCAGACCCTGGGCCTCCTGCTCGCGATCGAAGCTCTCGACGCGATCGAGGTTGGGTCCTAGTAATTCTGGTGGGGAATCGAGGTAATGCTTGAAGGGGATCTCTTCTTCGTCGGTGCCATTGAGATCCACGGGTTCGACGAACTTGTAGTCGTCGACGGTCCGGTTCTGGTCGTCGGAAAGAGTGTCGATGTCCTCGGGGACCTCGGTCTCGCCATAGGAGAGACGACGGGATGCTGACTTGGGCATGTTCTGCACCACCCGGTTGACGTAGTCCGACCGGGCAGGCTGGGCGTTGCCCTGCCAGTCAGAATTGTGAACCACGAGCCCATCGGCTATGAAGTTGTGCTGGCCATCGACCTCGATGTCATACGTGTCCTGGATGCCCTGGGGCATGATGTCAACCACTCGGGCCAGCGTGAAGTCAGGGTTGTTGTCGAGCCACGCAGCGATGCCCCGACGACGCTCGCGCAGTGTCGATTCGCCACGGCTACTGCTCCACACAACAAATCTGTGGAGGGGCTGCGCGTTCTTGACTGTCTTGCCCTTGATGATGATGGGCTTGTCGCGCTTGATGAGATAGATGTTGGAGACGGGGTCCCCAAGCAACATATGCAGGGCACGCACGTCATTGATGAGTCGCCGTGAGCAGGATTGGTACACCCGCTCCCCGTGCCTGCTGGGGTCCTTAGGGTGGTTCCCGTCGGCATCACAATAGCCTTCAAGGAAGGCGCGCTGCAGCTCCTTCCCCCACTTCCATACTGAGGCGGGGAGGCGCTTATCTGCACCACGATGGTGATATCCCATTCCCAACAGAGCACGGCATAGTGCCGTGCTATGGAATGCAAGACCATGACTATCTGAGTGCCTACATGCCAGGCCGAAGGATGATTCGATAATCCTCTCGGCGCGTTCGCGCTTATCTCCGAATAAACAGAGGTAAATGGCGGTATCCAGTACCGTTCCGTCCCCGATCAGCGCACCCAATAGCCATGCCACATCCTCGGTGACATCGACATAGGTCGGAGAGAACAGTTCGTCTCGCTTTGCGCAGATGAATGCCTCTGCTTCACCCTTAGAGGGGAAGTAACGAGCAGTTCGATGTCCGTCGCATATGACGTGAGCAACCCATGCCTTGTTGGCCTTGTCCCATGTCACACCACGAACTCCAGATGTGTTGGTCCGGAACAGAGGCCAGGTCTTGCGAGTGTCCTCCAGACACAGGCGTGGCCGAATGGCGGTCTCCTCCGCCACCAATGCCCTCGCCTGAACCAGAAGATCACCTGCCGCCAACTCATCGAGTCGCAACCATGTTGGTGCATATGTGATGAGTGTGTAGCCGTTAGAGGGGGAAGTCGGACGAAGTGCGAGGAAGGGATGATTAGCCGAAGCCACAACAGCCCGGTTCCTAGTCCGAACCTTGAATACTGGTTGTGTCTTCGACAGCCAGGCTGCTGTAACCACCTGGATTGTCGCCTTGCCGTCCTCGAATGAGTAGATGCGGTCTCCAGCGACAATCTCACTGATGGGTTTCACGCCATCCGGGCCACTCACCGGAGTTTCGGGCACCAGACAACTCACACCGTTCTGGCCGACGACGGTGGCCATCCACGATGCCTGGTCCTGGGGGGACCCCCCGGCGGGGAAGGGCCCGGAGACCGACGAGCGGTCCTTGAACTGCTGGGACAGTGCCTGGGCGTGGCTGTCCAGTGAGGTGCCCGCCTGGGAGTCGGTGAAGCCCAAGGTTGGCACCCCGGAGGGGTTGTTGCCCTCGGTGACCGAGAAACCCTGGATCATCGGGTACATCGCCGGGTCGATCCCGGCGCGCTCCAGGGCCTGGTTCAGGCTCTGGCTCGGGGGACCCCCGCTGGGGGTACTGGTCGGTCCCCCTCCTGAGGAGGAACCGCCGCCCCAGCTTCCACCACCACCACCCGAGCCACCGCCGGAGAAGGACACCGCCGGGACGGTCGGGGCCTTGAGGTAGCTGTCGTAATCGATATCGGAATCCGAGCCGGTGTGGTCGATGACCAGGGGGTCCTCGAACATGGCGTTGGGGGTCTTGTCGTCGTCCTCCTCGAAGGCCAGGACTTCGCGCAGGGCACCCATGTGGATGTGGACGTGGTCCATGTGGTTCTGGGTGGGACTGCCCCGGTCCTCCATCGGAGAGCTGGTGCCGTCGGAGTTCCACTGGCGCTGGTTCCACAGGACATAGTCCGAGCCTGAGTCGAAGGCCTGTTGGCGGACAGCAGCGGCCTGAGCCGGGTCGGTGGTCATGAAGTCCAGGGCCGAGCCGGAGGAGTGTTCGTTGTAGCCGTCCGGGGGACGGTAGCCGCCAATGTCGGCTCCGGGGTACTTCTGCTCCAGGGAGGTCTCCAGGGCCTGGGTCTCCGGGCGCAGGGACCCGCCGGTATCCCCACCGCCACCGCCAGAAGACCCTCCGCTGCTGGACGAACCCCCGCCCCAACCACCACCACCGGAGCTGCCCCCGCTGTAGGAGACGGCCGGGATTGCCGGGGCCTTCAAATACTGGTCGTAGTTGATACCGGCGTCCGATCCGGTGGTGTCGACACCGAGGTCGCCGGGGTTGGCGATGACCGTCTTGTCCTCGTCGTCATCGTCACCATTGACCGAGACGGCATGGCGGTTCCACTTCGAGTTGCTCAGAGACTCCCCACTCAGGGTGTCGTCCCACCACTTGCGGAACCTATTCTTCTTGCGGGGCTCGTCGTCCTCGAAGGCTCGGTTGTCGCCCTCGTGGCTGTAGTCGGGGAGGAGGGTGTCCTGGAGGGGGGCGTTGGCCACCATCACCCGGGAAGCGACGGCGGATTCATCGGCGGCGGGGCGACTGCCCGTCATCACCCGAGAAACCACGGCGGTCTCATCAGCGGGCTCGAACACAAAGGAGAGTTCAAACCAGGACAGCTTGTAGCAATCCTCGTGGACGGTATGATCTTCCATCCGTCCTGTCTTCGCATTCTTGATGCGAATGGTCTTGCCCTTGTGGTTGCGGACATGATCACAGAACTCGGATTCATCATGTGCAAGTTTACGACAGGAAGGAACAGAGCACTTTGTGTAGGCACACTCAACGCCCATACTTACGGAATCAATACCGCCAGTCCGTAACTCATGCGCCAATTTTGGAAAGCGCTGGGCATCAATCTCAAGAATTGTTTCGATATATTTATCGTCCCCATTCTCGATGTATCGAGCGGCGATCACCTTCCCCCGTGCCTTCTTGGGGTCGTGATTCTGGTGATTAACGAAGCAGGGCTTCCCGATCCAGAGCCGTACTGTCTTCTTGAGTTCTTCGCTCGGCCACGCATCGAAGTTCTGGTTGATCCGGGCCGAGATGGCTCTCTGCTGCGTCCAGATAAAGCCAGGGCGGACTCCTCCGGACTTCTGGCGGCGCGCTGTATGCCATCCGGCCACCCGAAGCATCGCGAGATCCTGGGGGGCGACGACCTCCCCAGCTCTTTCATGGCTGACGTGCAAGGTCGCCAAGGACATCCACCTCCTTGGTCAGATAGAAGGCTGCGGCGATTAACACATCGGGATCATCCTCAAACAGACCAATCCCCTTATTGCAACTCGGGCACAGAAGGCCGCGCCATTCACCTGTGGTATGGCAGTGATCCCGATGAGCCGCTTGGGTGATGTCCTTGCCGCAGATCGCACACAGGCCACCCTGGGAGGCCAGGCGCTTCTGATATTCCTCGGGGGGCATGTCGTACTTCCGAGCATCTCCGGTAGCCCGTCGAATGCGCTTCTTGTCTTCCTGATGGGCCGACCAGCAACCCCGGTCGCAGAACTTACGCTCACCCTTCTCTCCAGGACCAAAGCACGGGTATACCAGAGAGACCTTCCCGCAGTGTCTACATGGCGAAGATTCCACCCGAGTACCCCAAGAAGCAGAAGTGCCTCGGTTGTGCCGTCCGCAGGTACAGCCTGGAGGACACTTGGGCGACGTCAACGGATCACCTGACCTAAGCCATTTGGCATAATGCGACTTGCACCAGTCACGGGCCCAGGATTTCCTTTCGCATCCATCAATGGAACAAATCTCTTCTTGTCTTTTCTGGGTGCCTCGGATTCGCTTGGTGGCGAATCGACTGCCCTCACTAGACCACTTGTACTTATTCGCACAAGCTCGTCCACAAAACCTGGGGTTGTAGGTTACCTTCCCGCACCCCAGGCAAATGATCGAGTGCCTGCCGAGCCGCCCATTCGAGAGATGTTTCTCGCATGTGCAGCCGGGAGGGCAAGGAATAATGTTGGTCATGGCGTCAGTCTACGTAATGAGTTCCTTGTAAATCCGCCTCCGTGGGCAGATTCCTGGCACCCAGCGGGTGACTCTCGTCCTCTAGCTCCCGCTGTTCCCGGGGGCTGAACTTGCGGCCCGCCGTCCGGATCATGGCGTCGGCCCGGGCAGAAATGGCGTCGTCGGAGTACTGACCGCCCGAGGACTCACCGTCGATGGCCGATCCCTCGCGCTGGAGGTCGGCATGGAAGCGACGGACGACGTCGGTGGCCGCCCCCTTCTCGGTGTAGCGGATCATGTCGTTGTCGTCGAGGTCGGTGACGTCGACGCGGTGCGGCTTCTCGTTCTTGTCGACGTACTCCTGCGAGGTGCCCCAGACGTACTTGGGGTTGGAGCCCGAGCCGGTGAAGCCCTGATGGGGGTCGCCCTCGACCTCCAGGGCCGCGACCATCTGGGAGGCGTCCATGCGGTAGTCGTCGTGCAGTTCGTCGACGAGCTTGCGGACGTGGTCGTTGTGGGCCTCGGCGTTGCCGAGGTCGCGCTCCCCGCTGATGTCCCGGAGTTCGTCGAGAGGGTCGACCTCGAAGTCCTCGGCGTAGAGGTAGCGGGAGACCTTGGGGGTCAGTCCCGGATTGGTGAGATCACCTGTGGGGTTCAATCCCGTGAGGGAGGTATCGGGTGCTCCCAGTGCAGGCATCCCTGAAGGGTTGTCTGCCGTAAGTGGCGAGACCGAGACCGACGGGGTGCCGCCCGGAACCTCCGGAGTGGGAGGGGGAGTCGCACCCACGCCGGTGTCGGTGCCCCCGGTGGGGGCTCCACCGGCGGCAGCGCCGACATCACCGGAAGTCGCATTGGCATTCCCTGCACCGGCGGCCGGGATGTCCAGCCCGGGGATGTGCAGCTTGTCACCGGCGTTGATCTTGTTGGGGTCGGTCAGGCTGTCCTTGTTCTGGTCGAACAGGGCCTGGTAGTTGTCGCCGTACCCGGCACCCTGGGCGATCTCCGAGAGGGTGTCGCCGGGCTTGATGGTGTAGTCCTGACCGGTCGGGATGGAGCCTGCCGCGATGTCGTTGGCGGTCCAGTTGGATCCACCCGCTGCGCCCCCACCGGTGACCCCTCCACCGTTAGTGCCTCCACCGTTGGTACCGGAATTACTCGGAGTAGAAGGAGTTGCTGCGCCCGAAGACGCCCCTCCCCACCAAGACTGATCCCCCGCTGCACGATCAGGGGCGACCGGGCTTGGAGTAGTACCTGCCCCCACGGGGAGGAGTCCTCCTGTGGGATCGGGAGGTGTCGGATTGTTGGGTGATCCGGAAACTCCGGGCATCTTGGAGGCATCAAAGCCACCGCCAGAGAAGGGATTGGCAGCCAGGGGTTTAGCTGCCGGGGCATCGAGCCCCATGATGTTGTACATCTTCTCGTCATCGATGGCAGTGCGTTGCATCCGGGCAACAATCTGGCCGGGGCCGGTGGTCTTGCGGTCGTCCTTGGTGACGTCGACCACCTCATGCCGGTGACCGTTGTCGTCGTCGGCCGGGAAGACTAGTGACGGGGTCAGTCGCTTGGGCTGGGTGGAGAGGGTCTCCGGCCAGTCGTCTCCCAGCGGCTCGGTGTAGTCCCGGACCTCCCGGCGCGTGGGGTTGTCGGTGACGTACTCGTAGAGGTCCTCGATCTCGTCGTCACTGAGTTCGGGGTGCTCCACGAGGAAGTCCGACACCGACTCGATGTCGATCTTGATGTCGTTGTCCTTGGCCCAGCTGGTGAACTCATCGGTGATCTTGGAGGCCAGGCGGAGGCGCTGGAACTTGCCGGGGTTGCCCTGGTGATCACGGGACTGCATCTCGTCCAGGGCTGCCAAACCATGTGAACACAGGCGGCCCACGAATTTGAATTGCCGCCGGAACGCCCACGACCCCCACCGGCACCCGCACAGCCAGTCACTGACCTTGTTGTCACCGGTGTATTCATTGCCCCGCTTGACCATCACGTCATAGGTACCGTGGTCACCGTCGACGGAGGCGTAGATCTGTCCCGGGGAGTAGTCCAGGACGTGGACGGCACCGGCCTCGCGCAAACGAGAGGCCTTGGCACGGACGTCGGTCCAGGCCGCCTCGCGCAGCTCCCGGTCGGCCTCGATGAGCATGCCGTAGTGCTTGGTGTCCTCGTCGAGGGTGTCGCTCATGATGTGGCCGAGGCGCTGGATCTCGCCCTCGGGGTCGTCGCGGAAGCGCTGGATCGGGTCGTTGTAGTGGTCGACACGGGCCTCCAACATCCAGGTGGCGTACTTGGGGCCGAGGGCCTCAGTGAGGTCTCCACGGGACCCCAGGACCTTCTGGAGGGGCTCGACGATGGGGCCCAGCGGGCTCTCGTCGATGCCGTGCTGGACGAGGTCGGAGTGGTTGCCCCCGAAGCTGGTGTCCTCGCGCGGATCCTCCTCCTCGTCCCCCTGTCCCAGGATGGGGGGCAGAACCTCGGGAAGGGCCTCGTCGGCTACCGGGAGGACGAGTTCAGGACCGGCGTGGCGCAGAGAGCCCTCAACCAATTTGTCGAACCCCGCCTCAGGGTCATCAACGAAATAGTCCTGGTCTGCCTGGTGCGTCCACTTCTCCCAGTCCTTGTGGGTGAAGCCCGGGGCGACGTAGTGCTTGCCGCAGGGGCAAATCGGAGGCTCATCCTGCTCTCGGACCTCACGCCCCGCACCCTTGGCGAACAGGTCGGGGCTGGGGGCGGGCTGGGTGTCCTCCGACCGGCTGTCGAAGGTCAGGGAGTCCGACGGGTGCAGGCGCTCGTCGGGATCGATCTCGTGGTCGCCCGGAACGATGGTCGACTGGGTGTCGAGGATGCCCTCGACCTGGGGGTCGGGGTTGTAGGGCAGGGTCGTGGAGTTGGACTCGTTGACGGTCTCCGAGGCCAGGTCGTTCTCGTAGGTACCGGCGGCGGTGCGGACATCCTTGGCGTCGAGCCAGACGCTGAAGCCCCGCCCGGCCACCCGGACCTGACTGCGGCCCCGCACGCTGGAACGCTCGACGATCTCACCGATGCCGAGATGGGTCTGAACGGGCATGCGCCGCCTCCTTGAGGGTCTCTCCCCTCTTAAGGGACGGCGGTCAGTACTCGGCCAGCGGGAAGTCGTGCGTGACCGACTTCCGGACCGGTGTGGCCCGGTAGGGGTAGTTGCGGTTGCGGGGGTCCTTACCCCCTTGGAGCCAGCACCCCAGTGAAGTCACTGGTCGCACTCACCAGGGCGGACGAAGATGGGAAGGCCGAACAGCTCGGAGTCGGAGTTCGCCCAGAACAGCGACCAGGCCTGGCGCAGCTGGTAGGCGGTGGCGGCTTCCCCGGGCTCGGTGAGGGCACAGGTGACCTCGTTGAGTTCCGGGTTGGCCTCCACCCCGTGATTGGTCAGGTAGGAGGCCAGGCTGGTGGCCATGTCGGCGCTTTCCAGGGGGAAGGTTAAGTAACTGATGTCGGTCTGGGTGCTCATGACAGGAGCCCTTCGAGGGAGTCGGAGATGGGAGAGGGGAGCGACTCCTCCTCGGGCGGGCCGGTGTCACCACACAGGGCCTGCAGGTCTGTCAGGGGGACCGGGTCGGCCACCGTCCGGGACGTCCACTCGTAGTGGCGCAGGAAGACCTCGTCCGGGAAGGAGAGATCGGCGGCGGTCTGGCTGAGGACCAGGAACATCCGGGCCCGGTCGGCTGGGGTGGCCAGGGGGTGCCCTTTGTAGCTTCCCCAGGCGACGGTGCCGTCAGGCAGAACGAGACCCCACTCCGTCAGTCCCATTGCGGCTCCCGGCCCGTGAGGTAGGAGTACTGGTCCACCAGTTCGTGCAGCAGCCGGGCCGACTCGGAGTCCTTGCCCTTCCCGGCGGCAATGTCGGCATAGTCGGCGCGGATCTGGTCCTCGTGGGGGCTGTTCAGCATCGAGAAGAAATCGGGGTCGTTCACCAGGTCGGAGACCAGCGGGTGAGGATGCCGTGCGGTCAGCTCCCGGCGCTGCACCGCCTGCTCGACGTCATCGGGCGACACCCGGTAGCGATCCCCGTAGGAGGACATCGGGTCCTCGAAGAACGCGCGCTTGCGGATGATGGTGTCCCCGTCGGCCTTCACGCCGCGCTTGGCGGCCGCCCGGGGGGCACCGGCGCGCATCTCATCGGACTCCGGCGGCCGGGTGCGGTTGGCCAGCGGTTCCGGGGGTCCCTGGGGGCCCTGCTGCTGCTGCTCTCCCGGCGGCGGGGGGAGGACGGCAGGGGGCGGGAGGATGCCCAGCTGCCCGGCCGGGGTCATCATCTTGGCCTGCTGATCCATCATCTCGTTCTGGCCCTCGGCCATCTTGGCCGCCGCCAGCTGCTGGCGCAGCACTGTGGTCTGGGTGAGGTAGTTGATGAGATCCGGCGGGTACTTGATCTGCTCTTCGAGCGGCAGGTGGCGGTTCTTCTCGTCGATGATCTGCTGGGCCTTGGACATCGCTTCAGCCTGGGCGACGATCTTGTCGACCTGCTCCTCGGCGGTCCGGGTGATCTCGGTGTCGAAGTCGGTGTCGAGGTTGATGGCCAGGGTCTTGTCGGAGACCGGCACCCCCATCTGCTTCAGCTCCATGTAGAACTGGCGCTCGGTGGCCTCGTCACGCAGGTTCAGGGAGTTGAACCGGATGGTGGGGATGAGCAACTTGGGAGTCTTGACGACCTCCTGCTGGCCGGTCTCCTCGTTGAAGCGCAGGACCTTGCGGTAGACCGGGGTCCGGCCCAGGCCCGGGGAGAACTTCCGCTCGTAGTCGTAGAACCGCTGGGCCTCGGCCACCACCTCGGCGCGCTTCTTGATGTGCTTGATGACCTTGCGCTGGAAGTCGCGCATGTTCAGCTCACAGACCTCACGGTTGAGCGCGCTGGAGGCGTAGGTGCCCGCCGCCGAGGTACCGCCCATGATCAGGGCCGCCCCGATCCCCCAGGCCTGCATCAGCTTCATGTCGACCCGCTCGTAGTCCTGGTCGAAGCGGGGGACCGACTCCCGGCCGAAGACACTTTCGATCTTCAGTCCCATGTGGTGGGTGATCAGTTTAAAGTCGGCCATCAGGGCCGTCTGGAGGTCGTCGCGCAGAGCACTGAGATCATCCTGGGTGGGTATCCAGGGCTGACCATCCCCCATGTCCTGGATACCCAAAGTAGCCACCAACATGGGGGAGTAAAGCCTGTCAGCTACGCTCGTTTGGGCGGCATAAAGTGACTCCTCCAGCATAAGAGTACCAAAGGAGCGCATCAGGGGAGGAACACCACGCAGGTCCCAGGGGGAGACCCGGTTGACCAGGCGGCTCCAGCGGGGCTCGGCGATGTCCAGGCCGTCGTCCTGGGCGGCGGCGGCGAGGATCTCGGGGTAGTACTTCTTGAGCTGCTGCAGCTGGTGGTGGCGGTCCAGCTCCTCGCTGCGGGACTCGGAGGCCCCGCCCTTCGGGGGGTTCTGCAGGCTCTCCACCAGATCCTTGACGGCCAGCTGGACGCGCTCCTGGTCGACGAACAGGGACTTGGACACCCGGACCATGTCGGGGTCGAGGATCTCCTCGGAGGTCCAGACTCCCAGCTCCTCGTCGAAGTGGCCGAGGGCGGTGACCTCACCGGAGAGCATGTACTCGCGGCCCAGGGCGTTGGGCAACCAGTCCTCGTAGTCCAGGTCGTCCAGGAACATCTCGGAGAAGGCCTGCTCGATCCTGGAGTCTGTGCTCGTGAACTCCAGGCCCGTCAGGGGGAACCGGGAGTAGATGTCGATCAGGAGGGGCACCAGGTCGTGGGTGGCGTAGAAGAGGTGGCAATTCTTGGAGGCGTACCCCCAAGCGGTGTAGTTCCCAGTTGTTGTCTGCATGGACACCACTTCGCCCGGGCCAAGTGGCTCGATGGACACAACTCGATCCTTTGATCCGAACCGCGAAGTCAGCACCAGCTGCGCCATCTTCTCAGCAGTCATCTTCGCGGGATGGCACCAGTTATACAGGTGAACCATATTCCACTTGGATAGGTTACGAGCATTGCCGTGGCAGTTCGTCAGATCCCAGGTGACCATGTGCCCCTGGCCGAGATGGTCCATCTTCCATCGGACATAACGGCGATACTTAAGACCGGCCACAGCCAGTGTCTCCAGCGCACGGTCTATCCGCTCTACTACATGGGAGTTTACCTTTAGCGACTGTGATATACGGATGGCACCCTTGCTCATACACCCTTCGCCATCAATAATACCGGCAAGGTAATCGGCGGCCGACTGCTGCTCCGGTGTAAGCTCCGGAGTTTCCGGAATAACGAATCTGGCTAGATCACCAACCTTCAGTGGTGCATAGTCACTGTCGTATGTCCTACTGCAGGATTTTCCTGGACCATTACGGATATATCCTTGCGGGTTTGGAGTGTAATATCTCAACCACTCATGGTCCGGCGTGCATTTTACGGTGCGCCCCGACTCAAAGGTAATCAGAACAACCTCGGGTGCGGTACGGCGATTAACGGCCAGGACAGTCGTTGGAACGAGGGTCCGCTTCCCCTTCTGGTAACCGGATCCCCATTTATTGGAGCAATCCTGCCACTCCCTTTCCCAGCCAATCACCTGGTCACCAGGCTGAATGTCGCCGATGGCCTTGAAGCTATAGTCGGCCATCCACACCGGGGCGTCCGGGGTGTTGCACCATGCCCTGGCTTCCGCCAATGCCTTCGGGTCGTTGTAGTCGCAGGGGATGTTCTGGTTGCGCAGGGTGCCCAGGGGCTCGCGGACGCGGGGCATGGCCATCTGGACGTTGGAGGCGGTGCGCTGCATGGTCGCCATCCTCGACCGGCGCATCTGCGCCTCCACCCGGGCCGACTCGGCCAGGGATCCCGGAGAGTTGACCATCTCGGTGATCTGGGCGGTCTTCGCACGGCCCCGGGGGCCGGAGGCGGGCAGGGTCACCCCGGCCTGGCGCAACCTGTTCATCTCCTGGGTTAGGCCGCCGATTTGCAGTCCGGAGGCAGTGCGCCCCCGGCGGTCGACGATGGAGTAGTTCTCCGGTGAGGTCATGCAGGCTCCAGTTCAGCGCGGCGTAGGCAGTTCTCGGTGTAGAACCCCTCGGCCGGTGTGTTCTCGTCTGCAGGGTGGTCGATGTGGACCCCGAAGGCAGGATAGACCGGCGTCCCCCCGTGTTCGAGGTCGAAATACACCCCGGTGACTGTACCGATTCCGTCGTAAAGCTGTCCAGCAGTTCGGGCCTCCACCACGTCACCCACCCGATAGGGGACCGTCAGGTACAGGAAGATAAAGGCCCGGGCCATCGGCCCGACGTCGGGGAGCTCCAGAGCGCACGGCGCACAGTATTGCCGATCGACCGAATCGGTGTAGGCGATTTCGGTGTATCCACGACAGGAAGCGCACAGGCGCTTCACTGCACGCTCTTCTTGACGGGCCCGGTGTTCCACTTCCCGTCGGGATTTCTGCGAGCCCAGTCGGGGGGCATCGGCTTCATCGTCGGAGTGCCGGTCTCCTCGACCTCGGTGATCTCGCCAGGCTCGGTCAGCTTGGTGATGGCCGACTCCCGGGCGACATAGGCCTCCCCGACGTACCGGGCGAAGTTGGACTCCAGCTCCCGGAACTCCCGCTCGTGGTTCTCCTCGTCCTTGCGGACCTCGCGGTAGCGGTCAGCGACGTCGTCACGACCAGCCTGCTCGGCGTCCTCGGCCCGGTGGGTGTAGTCGTCCTGGGCCTTGACCTCGTCACCGATGGACTCGTCGAGTTCGGTGTCGACGTCGGCCGTCTTGCTGGCGACGATCACATCCTTGCGGGTAGGAATCTCACGCACCAGGTACTTCTCGGCCGAGGCCTCCTTGCGGTCCCCGCCGGTGCCGATCACGTAACTGTTCCACTGCTTGCCGCAGGCACAGCGGTGGAAGTTGCTCGGGGTGTCGAAGGCGTCCCCGCAGGAGCACAGGAAGACGCGGGGAGAGGAGGAGGTGTAGGCGCTGAGGTGGTCGTCCCAGTCCCATCCGGCGACCTTGTGCTGTTCTGGCTTGCCGCCGTTCCAACCCATCCACGCCTGCTTGGTGGATCCCTTCTTGGTGCGCTGCTCCAGGGCACCGCAATAGGCCGACGGATCACTTTTGTCCTGGTTGTCGGCCACGCAAGCGGCGAAGCTCTCGTAGGGTCCGCAGGCCTGCTTGCGGCGGGCATCGCGCACCTTGGGTTTGTCCTCGTCGTCCTTCTTGGTGCGCTCCCAGTGACCCTTCTGGAAGCGGTCGCGGATCCCCTGGTCGGGGTGGTTCTCCC
>ERZ724512.470-NODE-470-length-18454-cov-6.659601_pt1 | contig 18454 bp, 19 predicted proteins | sample MGYA00376045_ERZ724512 | MGnify/ENA primary metagenome ERZ724512 (study PRJEB28724, sample SAMN07190883) | activated sludge metagenome | isolation source: activated sludge of sewage treatment plant in Hong Hong | place: Hong Kong | collected 2016-03-17 ... | reverse complement strand
ATTGGCGCAACACAATCGCCACCGTGGGTGCCGCCCGTCACGAACGGGACGGCGGCGGCCTGCGGACCCAGCACGAGGGCGGCTGCGCACGGTCCGACGCCGGCCACAACTTTGATGGCGACTCGATCACCCTTAGTCGTCACGGTCGGCTCCTAAAGTTCTGGGGTTGGAATTACAGCAACGAGATTCTGGATTGGACCGTACGGCAGCCGCCGAAACGGTGTCCATACGAATTTGGGGTGGTTGCAAGACCGAAGCGAAAAAGCGGCCAGCCGTGTGAAAACCGTTGCCGAACAGTGACCTTGCGCGTAAACGGGCTAGTTCGCCGGCGCGACGCACGGGGCGGCACGGCCGACGAAGTCGACACCGGCATCAATTGCCGGGCGGTGCCGCAGAATTCGGTAGTGCGCCAGGCGGCCCAGCCCGCGCGTCGTCAGCAGTGTCGAACCCGGCCAGACCCCGACGAGCTCCTCACTCATGCCATAGGGACTGTCCGGGTCGTCCGGATCGTGGATCACCAGCAGAGGCGGCGCCGCGTCGAGGGTCGCGGCGACCCGGACGATGTCGGTGTCGAACAACGGCATCTTCAGACGCCGATCGAGGCGGCGCCGCACGCCCCCGAGGGTACGCGGCCCGAAACCATGACGATCGGCGAAAATGTCCAGGTACCAAGAGAAGTCACCCATCGGCGCCAGGAAGACGAGCCGTTCGATGTCGGCCCCGCGCGCGACGGCCAGCGCGGCGGCCTTGGCGCCGAGCGAGTGCGCGACGATCGCTCGTGCCGGCCCGTGTTCGCCCACGAATGCGCGCACCGCTTCGGCGCACTCGACGATCGTGGTGCGGCCCGGCGCGAGCTCACCGGGGTCCGAGTCGTTGTGGCTCGGCAGATCGAATGCGATGACCCGGTGTCCGGCCGCGACGAGCGGCTTCACGAAGACTCCGAGGTGCGCGCGGCACCCGCCCCAGCCGTGCACGAGGTACACCGCTGGCCCATCGCCCCACGCCTCACCCGCGATCCGATGTCCGGACCAGTGCGCTTCGACCGGCTCACTCGGCGGGACACCGGGCGGCATGCGCAGGCTGGCGTCGACCGCGGGCGGTGTGCACCACAGTTCGGTGGCCCATCTCGCGCCGATCGCGGGGGCGAACCGGTCGAGCAGCCCCAGCGCTCGACGCACCCGCGGCTCGACCGGCGGTTCGATGCCGGATCCGGCCTGTTCGGCCATCAGCGCTCCTTTTCGACGGGCCTGATCGTACTTCGGCTTACGACTGCTCACAGCTGACCGAGTACTACTCGGCCTTGTGGGCAAAATGTGGGCAAAAAGGGTGCAGGCCAGACCAAAAATATGGTCTGACCTGCATCTTTAGTTGTGGAGCTGCCGGGAATCGAACCCGGGTCCAACGGCATTCCCTCAAGACTTCTCCGTGCGCAGTTCGCTGTGTCTCTACTCGGATCTCTCGGTCACGCGAACCAGCCAAGATGACGATCCCAGTCGCTGTGATTGTCCCGATGCGCCCCGCGACCGAACGCATCGGTGGATCCCTCTAGCTGATGCCAGGGTCCGGTCCGAGGGCGTTACCGGCCTGACAGACTTGCCGTCGCTTAGGCAGCGAGGGCGAAGTCGCGCTGATGAGAATCGGCGCTTAATTGGTTGCAACGACGCTTACGGTGGTCTCTTGCCTGCACCGGCACGCTTCCCTTGATTCGATGCGCGATGTCGAAACCGTTCAGCCCCTTGATCGTGCATCCCCGCTGACTTTCAGCAGGACAATTCATCATACCGGGGGTTACAACACGGTCCAGCGAATAAATAGTCCCGCCGAGTGTGCGGGTCGCTGCGATTCTTGGGCCCGCAGAGCCCGAAAACCCCCACAGTGGGCGCCGGAATGGGTCAGATAACGCGTCGGGCTGCGTTCTAGATCACATAGTTGAGCTTCTCGACGATGCGGCGCCCCACCTCGTCGTCGCCCTCGTACTCCACCGGCGCCGACGGGATCCGCCCACCGCACAGCCGGACGAAATCCAGGGCGTCCAGCCGGATCACCGTGGTCGCGTCGGCACCGCCGAAGTCGTCGACCACCGCCGCCTTGCCGTTCACCGCCACCCGGATCGTGCGCGCCAGCGGGCCGGTCAGCTCCAGCGCCACCCGGGAACCGGCCGGTGCGCCACCGAGCTTGCCGACCACGAACCCCATCGAACCGGCCATCTCGTCGAGCGCCATCCGCGCGGCCGGCCCGGCCAGCTCGCTGTCCGAGGCGGGCAGGTCCAGCGCCTGGCGGATGTCCTGCTCGTGCAGCCAGCAGTCGAAGACCCGGATGCGCATGAAGCGGCCGTAACTGTCCGGCCCGGCCGGAGTGAATCCGACCGCGACCCATTCGTCGTCGGCCATGGCGGTCAGGGCGGCGCGCCGCTTGCCGGTGACGGTCCGGAACAGTTGCAGCAGACCGGCCCCGGATTCGCCGGAGAGGTGTTGCACCCACGCCTCGTTCATCGCGCCGATGTCGTTGCGGACGTGCTGGCGTTCGGACAGGTCGACACCCACCTCGGGAGTCGGCTTGCCCAGCAGCATGGACTCCGTCCCGACGATGTGGGCGACCAGACTGTGCACCGTCCAGCCCTGCAGGGCCGACGGGACACGCCACTGCTCCTCGGTCAGGGCGGCCGTCAACCGGTCGATGTCGTCCCACGAGGAGAACAGCGCGCTGAGCACTTCGCGTTTGGGCAGGACGGTGACGGGCCGGGCTGGGCTACTCATCGGGCGAACGTACCCCAGCTAACCGAGCGCGATCATGGCAACGGCCACCAAAGCCAGCACCATGCCGAGCACCTGCCAGCGCGTCACCCGTTCCTTGAGCACGACGATCGCCAGCAGCACCGTGCCGGCCGGGTACAGCGAGATCAGCACACCGGCCAGCGACAGCAGCGACGTGTGCAACGCATACAGCGTCGCCACCCCGGCGAGGCTGTCGAGCACGGCGGCCAGCAAGGCCAACCGCCGCGGCTCCCCGGTCGGCATGCGCAGGCTGCCGGTGGCCGCCGCGATGAGGAGGATCAAAACGCTCGCCGAGATCCGGCCGAACACCAGCGGCCACAGCTGGGCCGCCACCGGAACCTGGTCGAGCAGGACGAAGTTGAGTCCGAACGCCACACCGGATCCGACCGTCAGCCATGCGACGGTGCGGGTGAACCGGTGCGGGGTGGTGTCCTCGTCGCTGGCGTCGCGGCTGACCAGGAAAACCGCCGCGAGCGCGACCCCGATGCCGGCCAGCGCGATCGGGCTGGGCCGCTCCCCGTACGCCATGCCGAACGCGACCGGCACGCCGGCCACCAGGATCGCCGTCAGCGGGGACACCACCGAGATGGGTCCGTGCGCCAGCGCCGCGTAGAACCACCACACGCCGAACGCCTGGGCCACGCCGCACAACAGACCCCAGTACACCGCCGGCGCGGTGATCTCGCCGCCGATGAGCACGGCCGGCACCGTCAGCAGCAGCAGCGCCACCGGATAGGACAGCGCGACGACACGCAGCGCGGCCACCCGTCGCGACGCGATGCCGCCGACGAAGTCGCTGACGCCGTAGCCGATCGCGGCGAGCAGCGCGAGCGTGACAGGTATCAGGACATGCCTTTGGCGCGCCGGCCGAGTTCGCGGGTGACTTCCCGCTGCGCGTCACGCTTGGCCATGTCCTGGCGCTTGTCGTGCGCCTGCTTGCCGCGCGCCAGCGCCAGTTCGACCTTGACCTTGCCGTCGGCGAAGTACAGCGACAGCGGCACCAGTGTCAGGTTCCCGTCACGAATCTTGCCGACGAGCGCGTCGATCTGCTTGCGGTGCAACAACAGTTTGCGGTTGCGCCGCGGGGCATGGTTGGTCCAGGTGCCGTGGTGGTACTCCGGGATGTGCAGGTTGCGCAACCAGATCTCGCCGTCGTCGACGGTTGCGAAGGCATCGGCCAGGGAGGCCTGGCCGTCGCGCAAGCTCTTCACCTCGGTGCCCTGCAGGACGACCCCGGCTTCGTAGGTGTCCAGTATCGAATAGTTGTGCCGCGCTTTGCGATTGGTCGCCACGACCCGACGGCCGCCCGCTCCGTTGGCAGCCTTCTTCGCCTCGGCGGCTGACTTCTTGGACACGGCTACCGACGCACGTACCAGCGCAGCGTGACGTATGCGGTGGCGGCGGCCATCACGATCCCGACCCCGAACAGGATCGGTGAGATGTAGAGAATGTCGGCGTAGTCGATCTTGGCGATCAGGTTGGCCTCGTAGAACTGGTTGAGCGCCTTGTCCAGGAACATCGCCCGCACCACGATCAGGCCGATGATCGCCAGGATGACGCCGATGGTGGCGGCCAGCACCGCTTCGAGCAGGAACGGCAGCTGCGTGTACCAGCGACTGGCCCCGACCAGTCGCATGATGCCGATCTCGGTTCGCCTGGTGTACGCCGCGACCTGAACCATGTTGGCGATCAACAGGATTGCGCCGATCGCCTGCACCAGCGAGACGGCGAACGCGGCGTTCGACAACCCGTCCAGGATCGCGAACAGCCGGTCGATCAGCTCCTTCTCGTTGAGCACTTTGACCACACCCGGCTGATTCCCCATCGCCTGGTCGAAGTCGGTGTGCTGCTCGGGATTCTTGAGCTTGACGATGAACGACGCCGGGAACGAGTCCTTGCTGGCCACGTCCTTGAACTCGGGGAACTTCGCGGTCGCGTCGTTGTAGGCGTCGTCGCGGTTGACGAACCGGACCGACAACACGTCGCCCCGGCCCTCGATCTGCGCGCGCAACGCCTTGCACGGGTCGGAGTCGCAGCTGAGGTCGTTGGCCGAGATGTCGTTGGTCAGGAAGACCTGGGACTCGACCCGGTCGAGGTAGATCTTCTTGGAATGGTCGGCCAGTCGCAGCACGAGCAGACCGCCGCCCAGCAGGCCGAGCGAGATCGCGGTGGTCAGGATCATCGCGACCGTCATGGTGACGTTGCGGCGAAGTCCGGTCAGGACCTCGTTTACCAGGAAGCCAAATCGCACTTATCGATCCATTCCGTAGACGCCGCGCTGCTCGTCGCGCACCAGTCGGCCCAATGACAGTTCCACCACGCGCTGGCGCATCGAATCGACGATGTGGTGGTCGTGGGTGGCCATCAGGACGGTTGTCCCGGTGCGGTTGATCCGCTCCAGCAGATCCATGATGTCCTTGCTGGTCTCGGGGTCCAGGTTGCCGGTGGGCTCGTCGGCCAGCAGCACCAGCGGCCGGTTGACGAAGGCACGGGCGATCGCCACTCGCTGCTGCTCGCCGCCGGACAGTTCGGCCGGCAGGCGGTTGGCCTTGCCCGAAAGCCCGACCATCTCCAGCACATCGGGAACGACGCGGTTGATGGTGTCGGGCCGCTTGCCGATCACCTCGAGGGCGAAGGCGACGTTCTCGAACACCGTCTTCTGCTGCAGCAGCCGGAAGTCCTGGAAGACGCAGCCGATGACCTGCCGCAGGCTCGGGATGTGCCGGTTGGGCAGCTTGTCGACCCGGAACTTCGACACCTGGATTTCACCGGAGGTGGGGTGCTCCTCGGCGAGCAGCAGTCGCATGAAGGTGGACTTGCCGGAGCCGGAGGGGCCGATCAGGAAGACGAACTCACCCTTGTCGATCTTGACGCTGACGTTGTCGAGCGCGGGCCGCGCCGACTGTTTGTACTGCTTGGTGACATGGTCGAGGGTGATCATCACGGCACGCCAGTGTAGCCGGGTCGGTTCCGGGAACCGTTATCCCGGACCGCGAGCCGTCGTCGGCACTGTCGCGGGTCCCGGCGCGGGAGTGGCACCGGGAACGGTCGCGGCGGGTGTTCCCGACCGGTTCTCGGCCGTCGTCTGCGGCGACTGGCCCGGCGCCAGCGTGGTCGGTGGGGTCGCCGGCGCCGGGGTCGGCTCGGTCGTGGGGGTCGCGGCCGGCCCGGTCGTCTCCCCCGGCAGCGTCGGCGTCGTCGTCTCGGTGGGCGTGGTCGGTTCGGGAGTCGTGGTCGTCGTGGCCGGAGGCCTCGTGGTGGTCGGTGTGGTGGTCCACACCTTGGTCCGCGGCACCCAGGTGTAGGCCGGGTCCGGCACGAACCCCGGCGGCACCACCTGGGTGGACGGGGCGGGCTGCTCGGGTGGTTTGTAGGTCTCGTAGAGCCAAGCGGTGCCGAAGAACGCCAGCAGCAGCACGAACGTCGAGGTCCGGACGCGGCCCCAGAACAGATGGCCGGAACGGTCGCGGTGTTCCCCGTCGCTCCGCAGGGTCGGGTTCATCGGTGCCCCACCGGTCCCTGGGTTTCCTCCTCGGCGCCGGCGCTGGTCGCCGGGTGCACGATCGCGCCGACGTGACTGGTGCTCTCGGCCGGGGACACGATGCCCGCGCGCGCGAGTGCCGCGACCACCAGCAGGCGCAGCCGGCGCCCGGCCTCGAACTGCTTGCCCGGCAGGGTGCGGGCCACCATCCGGAGATTGACGGCGTCCACCTCGATGCTCTCCACGCCCATCAGCTGCGGGGCGTCCAGCAGCAGATCCTTGAGCTGGGGGTCCTTCAAAGCGGTGTCGGTGACTTCGTGCAGGACGTCGTTGACCTGGGCGAGGTCTGCGTTGGTCGGCACCGGGATGTCGACCACCGCGCGCGCCCAGTCCTTGGACAGGTTCAGCGACTTCATGATCTGGCCGTTGGGGATCGTGTACATCTCGCCGTCCGAGGTGCGCAGCTTCGTCACGCGCAACGTGACGTCCTCCACGGTGCCCATCGCCTCGTTGGAGGAACCCAGCGTCAGTTCGACGAGGTCACCGAACCCGTACTGCTTCTCGGTAATGATGAAGAAGCCGGACAGCAGGTCCTGCACGATGCGTTGCGCGCCGAAGCCCAGGGCCGCGCCGATCACCGCGGCCGGCGCCACCAGCGAGCTGATCGGGATCGCGAGGATGTCGGTGATCTCGACGAGCACCATGACGCAGATCATCGCGATGGTGACCCAGGAGATCACGGACGCGACGGCCTGCCGGTGCTTGGCGGTCTCCGAGCGGACCAGCGCGTCGCTCTCGCGGAAGTCGGCGTCGATGCGGCGGGTGATGCGCTGGGCGGCCCAGTTGACGAACCGGGCCATCAGGATCGCGCCGAGAATCAGCAGCAGGATCCGCAGACCGCGGGTGATGATCCACTCGCCGATCTGCCCGGCCCAGAAGTTGTGCCACTTCTGCGCCCAGTCGAATGCCAATGCGTTAGTCGTCATCTCTTCTGTTCCGCCAACGGATTCCGGCCTCCAGGAATCCGTCGATGTCTCCGTCGAGAACGGCGGCGGGGTTGCCGACCTCGTAGTCGGTGCGCAGGTCCTTGACCATCTGGTAGGGCTGCAGGACATAGGAGCGCATCTGCGTGCCCCACGAACTGCCGCCGTCGCCCTTGAGGGCGTCCATCTCGGCGCGCTCCTCTTGGCGCTTGCGCTCCAACAGCTTTGCCTGCAGCACCCGCATCGCCGACACCTTGTTCTGCAGCTGGGACTTCTCGTTCTGGCAGGTGACGACGATGCCGGTGGGAATGTGCGTCAGACGCACCGCCGAGTCGGTGGTGTTGACCGACTGGCCGCCGGGACCGCTGGACCGGTAGACGTCGACGCGCACGTCACCCTCGGGGATCTCGATGTGGTCGGTGGTGTCGACTACCGGCAGCACCTCGACGTCGGCGAACGACGTCTGCCGGCGGCTCTGGTTGTCGAACGGGCTGATCCGCACCAGCCGGTGGGTGCCCTGTTCCACCGACAGCGTGCCGTACGCGAACGGCGCGTGGACGGCGAAGGTGGCGCTCTTGATGCCGGCCTCTTCGGCGTAGGACGTGTCGAACACCTCGACGGGATAGTTGTGCTGCTCGGCCCACCGGATGTACATCCGCATCAGCATCTCGGCCCAGTCGGCGGCATCCACCCCGCCGGCGCCGGACCGGATGGTGACGACGGCCTCGCGTTCGTCGTACTCACCCGAAAGGAGGGTGCGGACTTCGAGGGCCTCGATGTCCTCGCGCAGTTTGGCCAGTTCGGCGTCCGCCTCCGCCAACTCGTCCGGACCACCCTCTTCGGCGGCCAGTTCATAGAGCACTGGCAGGTCGTCCACGCGCTGCCGCAGTTCCTCGACCCGACGGAGTTCGCCCTGCGCGTGGGACAGGTCGCTGGTCACCTTCTGCGCGCGGGTCTGGTCGTCCCAGAGCTTCGGATCCGACGCCTCGGCTTCGAGCTTCTCGATCCGGCCGCGCAGACCGTCGACGTCGAGCACCCGCTCCACCGTCGTGAGCGTGGTGTCGAGTGCACTGATGTCGGCTTGCCGGTCGAGATCCACGGGAGTTCAGGTTACCGGCGCGCGGGTTGGGCCCGACTTCCGGCGGGTGGGGTGCGTGACGTTTAACATCGGATTCGTAATCACTTCGAACAGCGCGCGCAGGCCTCAGCCCGGCCGGTACAGCCCGTATACCGGCCATTCGGCCTGCGCAATTCCGCCCCAGCCCAGAAAGCGTCTCCCCTATGCCTGTTGAGGCTGAGCCACGTCCCTACTATGTGGCGATCGTCGGGGCCGGCCCGTCCGGCTACTTCGCCGCCGCCGCGTTGCTGAAAGCCGCCGACCAGAGCCCCGCGGGCCCGGTGGTGTACGTGGACATGCTGGAGATGCTGCCCACTCCGTGGGGTCTGGTGCGATCCGGGGTCGCCCCGGACCACCCGAAGATCAAGACCATCAGCGCGCAGTTCGAGAAGACCGCGAACCACGAACGCTTCCGGTTCTTCGGAAACGTCAACGTCGGCGAACTCGTCCAGCCGGCCGAGCTCGCCGAGCACTACGACGCGGTCATCTATGCCACCGGCGCGCAGTCCGACCGGCCGTTGGGCATCCCCGGCGAGGACCTTCCCGGCAGCGTGCCCGCGGTGGACTTCGTCGGCTGGTACAACGCCCATCCGCACTTCGCGGACATGTCGCCGGACCTGACCGGGGCGCGGGCGGTGGTGGTGGGCAACGGCAACGTCGCCCTGGACGTGGCACGAGTGCTGGTGTCCGACCCAAAGATGCTGAGCGAGACCGACATCGCCGACCACGCGCTGGACTCGCTGCACGGTCAGGGTGTCGAAGAGGTCGTCGTCATCGGCCGGCGCGGCCCGCTGCAGGCGACCTTCACCACGCTGGAGCTGCGCGAGCTGCAGGACCTCGAGGCGATGACCGACGTCGACGTCGTCGTCGACCCCGCGGACTTCGCGGACATCTCCGACGAGGATCTGGACGCTGCCGGCAAGGGCGTCAAGCTGAACATGAAGGTGATGCGCGGCTACGCCGACGCTCATCCGGCTAACGCCAAGCGCCGCATCATATTTCGATTTCGTACCTCGCCGATCGAGATCGTCGGATCCGACCGGGTCGAGGGAATCGTGTTGGGCCGCAACGAGTTGGTCACCGACGCCGACGGCAAGGTGGTGGCCCGGGACACCGGCGAGCGCGAGGAACTGCCGGCCCAGCTGGTGATCCGCGCGGTCGGCTACCGCGGTGTCGCGCTGCCCGGCCTGCCGTTCGACGAACGCGCCGGCACCATCCCGCACACCGACGGCCGGATCCAGGGCAGCCGCAACGAATACGTCGTCGGCTGGATCAAGCGCGGGCCGTCCGGGGTGATCGGGAGCAACAAGAAGGACTCGGCCGACACCGTCGACACGCTGCTGGCCGATCTGGCCCGCACCGGGGTGCGCGACGTGCCCGCGGACTACGGCGCCGAACTGCAGCAGTGGCTGCAGTCGCGGCAACCGGAACTGGTGACCGACGAGCACTGGCAGTTGATCGACTCCCACGAACGCGCGGCCGGCGAACCGCACGGGCGGCCGCGGGTCAAGCTCACCGATGTCGAGGAGATGCTGCGGGTGGGGCACGCCTGATGGGCCAGTGGTCGCGCACCGAACTCGCGGACGCATTCGAACAACAGCAGGCGGTGGTGGCCGAGATCGGCCGATCGTGGGAGTGGTCGCGGTACGCCGACCTGTTCACCGCCGACGCCAGCTACGTCGAACACGCGATGGGGAACCTCAGCGGGCGCGAGGCGATCCGGGACTGGATCGTCCCGACCATGAACTCCTTCCCGGGCAGCGAGATGCCGCTGTACCCGGTGTCGTGGTCGTCGATCGACACCGAAAAGGGTTGGGTCATCGCCGAAATCATGAATCGGATGCGCGACCCCGGCGACGGCAGCGTTCACCAACGGCCGTGCATCACGATCCTGAAGTACGCCGGTGACGGGTTGTGGAGCTATGAGGAGGACGCCTACAACCCGATGAACTTTCTGGTGATGGTGCGGGACTACACGCAGACCTGCGCACGGCTGGGCACGTTGTCCGACGATGCGCGCGCCTTCGCGCAGAACATGAACTGGGAACTGGCGTGATCGGGTCGGCCTAAGCCGGCGCGGCGAAACTCCACTTGTCCGGGTTCTTCGCCGAATAGACCACCGGATACAGCTGGCCCATGGTCGGCCAGGTGGTCACGTCGACGGCCATCTGCTGGTACACGACATGCTCGTCGACGGTCGGTCCGTTGATGACGCCGGTGATCGTCACCCACTGCTGACCGGTCGCGTCCGGCCGCGGGCTGACGCCGGTGACCAACAGGGTTCCCCGCTCCGAATCGGCGGGCGGAGTGCGCCGCATGAACCGAGGCCCGATCAGCACCGCCAGGGCGCCGATCAACATCAGCAGTATGCCGATCTCCCACAACATGAAGCCATGGTAGGACTCCGTGTATGGACGACCTCGCCTTTGCGCTCGAGCTGGCCGATCGTGCCGACACCGTGACCATGCGACGGTTCGGCGCACTGGATCTGCGGATCGACACCAAACCCGATTTGACGCCGGTGACCGACGCCGATGAATCCGCCGAACGGATGCTGCGCGACATGCTCGCCGAGCACCGGCCCGGCGACAGCGTGTTCGGGGAGGAGTTCGGCGGCGGCGAGGGCGCCCGGCAGTGGGTGATCGATCCCATCGACGGCACGAAGAACTTCGTCCGCGGCGTGCCGGTCTGGTGCACCCTGATCGCCCTGCTCGAAGACGGCGTGCCCACGGTGGGTGTGGTCAGCGCGCCCGCCTTGAGCCGCCGGTGGTGGGCCGGGCTCGGCCGGGGCGCACATACGTCGTTCGCCGGGACGCAGCGCCAGATCGCCGTGTCGGGCGTACGCGACCTGGGTGCCGCCAGCCTGTCATACTCGGACTTGACCACCGGGTGGGACGCTCGCCGCGACCGTTTCGTCGCACTGACCGACGAGGTCTGGCGCGTCCGCGCGTACGGGGACTTCTGGTCGTACTGCCTGGTCGCCGAGGGCGCGGTCGACATCGCGGCGGAACCCGAGGTCAAGTTGTGGGACATCGCGCCGCTGGACATCCTGATCCGGGAGGCCGGCGGAACATTCACCAGCATCGATGGCCGGCCCGGGCCGCATCATGGCAGCGCGCTGGCCACCAATGGCCTGTTGCACGACGAGGTCGCGCGCCGCCTCATGTGAATTTGCTTACAAAACGGTCGTATCTTACTCCAGAGTAAGATACGGTGGTCTTCATGACGAGCACTCATGAGAGCGCGGTCGGCCTGCAACGGCACAAACGATCCGCGATCGACGTCGCGATGGCCTTCCTCACGCCCCTCCTCGGCCAGGAATTCCTGGACCGGCACAACCTGCGCGACCCGCTCAACCGGGGCCTGAAATACGGCGTCAAGCAGGTGTTTTCGGCCGCCGGCGCGGCCACGCGCCAGTTCAACCGGGTACAGGGGCTGGGTAAGGCCCCGGTGCGGCTGGAGTCGGCGAAGGGATCGGACTACTTCGACCTGACGCCCGACGACGACCAGAAGATGATCGTCGAGACGGTCCGCGAGTTCGCCGAGGAAATCCTGCGCCCCGCCGCGCTCGACGCCGACGCGGCCGCCACCTATCCGGCGGACCTGATCGCCAAGGCCGCCGAGTTGGGTATCACCGCGGTCAACATTCCCGAAGACTTCGACGGCATCGCCGAGCATCGTTCATCGGTCACCAACGCTCTGGTCGCCGAGGCGCTCGGCTACGGCGACATGGGCCTGGCACTGCCGATCCTGGCGCCCGGCGGGGTGGCCTCGGCGATCACCAAGTGGGGCAGCGCCGACCAGCAGGCCACCTACCTTTCGGAGTTCGCCGGCGAGAACGTGCCGCAGGCCTGCGTGGCGATCGCCGAACCGCACGCGCTGTTCGACCCGACCGCGTTGAAGACCACCGCGGTGCGCACCCCCAGCGGATACCGGCTCGACGGGGTGAAGTCGCTGGTGCCCGCCGCCGCCGATGCCGAACTGTTCATCGTGGCCGCGCAACTCAACGGCAAGCCGGCGATGTTCATCGTCGAGTCCGCCACGGCGGGCCTGACCGTCACACCCGACCCCAGCATGGGAATCCGCGCCGCCGCACTGGGCCGGATCGAACTCGACAAGGTGACGGTCCCCCTGTCGGCCCGCCTGGGTGAAGACGTCCCCGACCCGGAGCACGCCCAGAACTATTCCGAAGCCATCGCGCTGTCCCGGCTCGGCTGGGCCGCGCTGGCGGTCGGCACCTCGCACGCGGTGCTCGACTACGTGATGCCCTACATCAAGGAACGCGAGGCGTTCGGCGAGCCCATCGCCCGCCGGCAGTCGGTCGCGTTCATGTGCGCCGACATCGCGATCGAACTGGACGGCTTGCGACTGGTCACCTGGCGCGGCGCCGCCCGCGCGGATCGCGGCCTGCCCTTCGCCCGCGAAGGCGCGCTGGCGCGAAAGCTGGCCGCGGACAAGGGAATGCGGATCGGCCTCGACGGCGTGCAGCTGCTCGGCGGCCACGGCTACACCAAGGAACACCCGGTCGAACGCTGGTACCGCGATCTGCGGGCAATCGGTGTCGCCGAAGGCGTGGTCGTCCTCTAACGGCGCCCTCTGAGGAGAGAACAATGGCAATCAACCTGGAAATGCCCAAGAAGCTGCGGGCCGTCATGGAGAAGGGCCACCAGGCCGGGATCGAGATGTTCCGGCCCGTGTCCCGCAAGTACGACCTCGCCGAGCACGCCTATCCCGTCGAGCTCGATACCGTGGCCGCCCTGTTCGAGGGCATCTCGGAGGCCAAGACCCTCTCTTTCGCCGGCACCGAGGCGTTCCGGGACGGGGCCGACACCGACAAGACAAACGTCAACGGCGCCAACATGTCTGCTCTGGTGAACGCGCTCGAAGCGTCATGGGGCGATGTGGCGCTGCTGTTGTCGATGCCGTACCAGGGTTTGGGCAACGCCGCGATCTCCAGTGTGGCCACGCCCGAGCAACTCGAGCGGCTCGGCAAGGTGTGGGCGGCCATGGCGATCACCGAACCGGGATTCGGCTCCGATTCGGCCGCGGTGTCCACGACGGCGACTCTCGACGGTGACGAGTACGTCATCAACGGTGAGAAGATTTTCGTCACCGCCGGGTCCCGCGCCACCCACATCGTGGTCTGGGCGACGCTGGACAAGTCCAAGGGCCGCGCGGCCATCAAGTCGTTCATCGTGCCGCGCGAGCATCCCGGCGTGACGGTCGAGCGCCTGGAGCACAAGCTGGGCATCAAGGCCTCCGACACCGCGGTGATCCGCTTCGACAACGCCCGCATTCCGAAGGACAACCTGCTGGGCAGTCCGGAGATCGAGGTCGAGAAGGGTTTCGCGGGGGTCATGGAGACTTTCGACGCCACCCGTCCGATCGTGGCGGCCATGGCCGTCGGCGTGGCCCGCGCCGCTCTCGAGGAACTCCGCGCGATCTTGACCGACGCCGGCGTGGAGATCTCCTATGACAAGCCGGCCCACGCGCAGAGCGCCGCGGCCGCCGAGTTCCTGCGGATGGAGGCCGACTGGGAGTCCGGGTACCTGCTGACCGTGCGTTCCGCGTGGCAGGCCGACAACAGGATCCCCAACTCCAAGGAAGCCTCGATGGGCAAGGCCAAGGCCGCCCGGGTGGCCAGCGACATCACCCTCAAGGCCGTCGAAATGGCCGGCACCACAGGCTATTCCGAGCAGACGCTGCTGGAGAAGTGGGCCCGCGACTCGAAGATCCTCGACATCTTCGAAGGCACCCAGCAGATCCAGCTGCTGGTGGTGGCCCGCCGGTTGCTCGGCCTGTCGTCGGCCGAACTGAAGTAGTCGACTCCGCCATGGGCATGCAATAGCAACACGTTACGCACATCATCCGTACTAAAAAGTATGGTACGGTCATCGACCATGACCGCAGTCGCCGAACCGACGCCGACCATCACCGACGACTTCGTCGCGCGCCTCACGCAGCGCGCCGGCGAAGCCGAAAGGCTGCGCCGGCTGCCCGCTGAGACCATCACCGACCTGGCGGAGTCGGGGTTCACCGAGTTGCTGGTGCCGGCCCGTTACGGCGGGCGGCAGGCGCCCTTCCCGGACATCCTCGACCCGGTCCGCCGGATGGCACACGGGTGCACGTCGAGCGCATGGACCATCGGGTTCTACGCGCTGCACAACTGGATGCTGGCGCTGTTCTCCGAAGAGGCCCAGACCGAGGCGTTCGCGACGCGGCCGTTTCTGGCACCTGCCCCGTTGGCTCCCACCGGGCGCGGCCTGCCGGAGGCGGGCGGGGTGCGCCTGTCCGGCCGGTGGTCCTGGGCCACCGGAGTGATGGAGTGCAACTGGATCATGGTCGGCGCTCTGTGCGGCCCGGACGACGGCATCTATCCCGCGCTGGCGCTGCTGCCCGCCTCGGACATCCGGGTCGAGGACGTCTGGCACACCGACGGCATGTGCGCGACCGGATCCAACGACGTCGTGATCGCCAGCGAGAACCCAGCGTTCGTCCCCGAACACCGCCTGGCGCGGGTCACCGACATCTACGGCGGCACCGCGCCCGGCGCGGCACTGCACGACTCCCCCACCTATCGCTGGCCGATGGTGCCCGCGCTGGCTTTCCTGGCGGCCATGCCAGCGCTGGGCACCGCCGAGCAGGTGACCGAGATCTACGCCGAGCGGCTCTGCGAGCGCGTGCTGGCCTACGAGTTCGTCAAGCAGAAGGACAAGCCGATCGCCCAGGCGCATCTGGCCGAGGCGCAGGTGCGGTTGCGCGCCCTGCGGGGGCTGGTCGCCGACACCGTCGGGAACATCGACGCCACGGTGACCGCCGGCGACCCGGTGACGCGCGATGTGCGCGCGGCGGCCCGGCTCGCGGCGGCGCACATCGTGCGCGAGTCCAAGGACGTGATCACGTTGCTGCTCAACGCATCCGGGGCGAGCGCGCATTTCCTGGACAATCCGCTGCAACGCGCCAAGCGCGACGTCGACGTGCTCGCCGGGCACGTCATCTTCGACTACGACACCAGCCGCGAGCTGGCGGGTGCGCTGCGCGTTGGGGTGAAGATTCCGCCGACCGCGATGATCTGATGCGCACGGTCCGCCCCGCCGGCACCCGGCTGTCGGTCGACGACTGGATCCAGGCGGGCTACGCGCTCATCGCGGACGACGGCTTGGAAGCCCTGAAGATCGATCGACTGTGCAAACGCATCGGGGCCACCAAGGGCAGCTTCTATTGGCACTTCACCGATATGGCGGCCTACCGCAGCGCGCTCATCGAGGCGTGGGCACAGCAACGGGGTGAGGAACACCAGGTCTACCGACAGATCGGCGACCTGCCGCCGCGGGAGCGACTGTCCAAGATGATCGCCGCCCTCGTCGCCCCCCGGCACTGGAAGCTCGAACGCGCGATGCGGGAATGGGCTCGCACCGACAAGAACGTCGCCGCCGGTGTCGAAGCCGCCGACCGGCGTGTGGTGCAGACCGTTCGGCAGGCGTTCCGCGACCTCGGCTTCACCGCCGAAGAGGCCGAATTACGCGCTCGCACAACGTTTGCCGCCGGCATTGGATTCCTGCAGATGCCCGACTCCAAACCGAATCCGCTGAGCGGTGCGCAGCGGGAACGCTTCCTGGACTTCATGGTGCGCCCTTGACGGCGCCAGGCAGCAAAACTAAAGTCAGTTTTACTTTCTGAGCTCGAGGAGAATCCCCATGGAATCGTTCGTCCACCTGCGCAAAGGGAAGACTCCGAAGCGCATCCACGCCGACCTCGGTGACATCGGAGACCTCAAGGACGACGAACTGGGCCGCGGCGGCTTCGTCGGGCGCACCGCGAACATGTACCGGCGCAACGACCCGACCGCCTACCGCTCCGTCGGCCCACTGCGCCCCACCGACGTGCTCAGTTCCGAACTCAAACCGTCCGACGCCACCGACGCCCACGGCGGGCCGTTGCTGATGTTCTCCAACGCCGACTGCCAGGTGCTGCTGTCGCGCCGCACCGAGGAGATGCCGTTCTTCGTCCGCTACGTCGACGGCGACCTGCTGTCCTTCGTGCACAAGGGATCCGGGAAGCTGGAGACCGAGTTCGGCCCGCTGGACTACCGCGAGGGCGACTGGGTGTACATCCCGAAGGCGTGCACGTGGCGCCAGCTCCCGGCGGAAGAGTCGACCCTGTTGATGATCCAGGCCACCGACGAGTTCCGGGTGCCGCCGCCCGGCACCCTGGGCCGGCATTTCCCGTTCGACCCCGCGCAGGCTGTCATTCCGGACCCGCAGCCGATCGACGATGACGGCCGGCAGGAATACGAAGTCAAGTTGATCCATGAGGGCGGGCCGACTTCGCTTTTCTACCAACACAATCCGCTGGACGTCGAAGGGTGGCGCGGCGACAACTTTCCCTTCACCTTCAACATCGCCGACTACAACGTGATCACCTCCGACAGCGTGCACCTGCCGCCCATGGTCCACCTGTTCATGGAGGCCACCGGCGTCTACGTGTGCAACTTCCTGCCCAAGCCGGCCGAGCGGGTCCCCGGGACCGAACGCACGCCGTGGTACCACCGCAACGTCGACTTCGACGAGATCGCGTTCTTCCACGGCGGCTCGCTCTACGGCATCCCGATGCCCCCCGGCCTCATTTCGCATGCGCCGCAAGGCGTTCACCACGGCGCGCCGGAGAAGGCCCGCGAACGGGCCCGGCGCAAGTTCGACGACTATGACACCGTCGACTGGCAGGTGATCGCGATCGACACCCGCAAGCGCCTGGTGCCGTCCGAAGAAATCCTCGCCAACGACCTGGGGCAGCACTGAAAATGACGCAGACCGCCGAACAGCCCGTCAAGCACGAGTACGACCGCATCCCGTATCTGGTTGCCTACCAGAACAATTCGGCCGTCCGGGACGTCTACGGCGGGGTTGCCGAACTGGTGGTCCTGGAGAGCTATCTACTACGCCCGAAGGACAAGCCCTCCGATACGGTCTTGGTGTTCATGCACCCGATCGGCGGCGGTGCGTACCTGCCGATGATCAACGGCCTGGCCCGCGCCGGACACCACGTCATCTACTGCAACAGCCGATTCCGCGGCACCGACTCGGCCCTGTTGATGGAGAAGGTGGTCGAGGACCTCGGCGAGTGCATCAAGGACGCCAAGAACCGGTTGGGCTACGACAAGGTGGTGCTGGCCGGTTGGAGCGGCGGTGGGTCGCTGTCGGTGTTCTATCAGCAGCAGGCCCAGAACCCGACCGTGACGGCCAGCCCGTCCGGTGACGGACCGGATCTGACGAAACTGGGCCTGATTTCCGCGGACGCGATCATGTTGCTGGCCGCGCACATCAGCCGCCACGGCACCATGACCGAGTGGATGGACGCCTCGATCCTCGACGAGTCCGATCCCACCAAACGCGATCCGGAATTGGACCTGTACAACCCGGACAATCCGAATCAGCCGCCGTACACCCCGGAGTTTCTGGAGCGCTACCACCAGGCGCAGATCGCCCGGAATCGGCGAATCACCAAGTGGGTCAAGGAAAAACTCGCCGAACTGAGGGCCGCCGGACGACCCGACGACGAGTTCGCGTTCGTCGTCCACGGCACCATGGCCGACCCGCGGTGGCTGGACCCGACCGTCGACCCCAACGAGCGCACACCGGGCACCTGCTATCTGGGCGACCCGCAGGTGGTCAACATGAGCCCGGTCGGCCTGGCGCGGTTCTGCACCCTGCGCAGCTGGCTGTCGCAGTGGAGCTACGACGACGCCAACGGCGACGCGGTCAAGGCCGGCCCGGACATCGCGGTGCCCGCGCTGGTGATCGGCAACCTCGCCGACGACGCGTGCACCCCGAGCCACACCCGCCGGCTGTTCGAGGCGATCGGGCACCCGGACAAGGAGATGCACGAAATCCACGGCGCCAACCACTATTACGCGGGGCCCCACCAGCGCGGTACCCTGCGCGAGGCCGTCGGCATCTGCACCGACTGGCTGCACCGGCACGGGCTATCCCTGTGAGCGACGATGCCCGCGAGGCACGAGCGGGAGGAGGAGCCGCAGCGTCGGGTCCTGTGAGCGACGATGCCCGCGAGGAACGAGCGGGAGGAGAAGCCGCAGCGTCGG
>ERZ724512.467-NODE-467-length-18477-cov-3.852513_pt1 | contig 18477 bp, 11 predicted proteins | sample MGYA00376045_ERZ724512 | MGnify/ENA primary metagenome ERZ724512 (study PRJEB28724, sample SAMN07190883) | activated sludge metagenome | isolation source: activated sludge of sewage treatment plant in Hong Hong | place: Hong Kong | collected 2016-03-17 ... | reverse complement strand
GACCCCAGCGACTTCGAACGTGGGCACTTCAGACCCCAGACAATCGTTCACAAGCCTGCGCACATCCGGCCCACCGGACGGCGTCCGAGCGCGCGCACCGCTGATTTGGCATGGTTAGCCCGTCAGCGACGTGATGTGAGTCTGGCTGCGCCCGAAAAAGCCATGGCATACGTAATGCATAGCTCTTCTTCTATAAGGAGTCGTATTGCTACGTCGTGGCTTCCGAAACAGTGTGCCGCCCCGCGCGCCGGGACTGCCACACACGATGATCTCCGTCACAGATCTGCCCAGCATCCTTGCGGATCGGCAGCTCAGCGACGTGTGTATCGGTCTGCCGTCGAGCCAAGGCCATATGCTGCGCGTGCTGCTCCGTCAGCGGCTGACGCTGCTGGCTGGCATCGACTTGGCAGGACAGCTCGCCGAGCAGCTGGCCCAAGAGCAAGACGAAACGGTGCTGTCGAGAGAGCGTCTGCCCTCAGCCGTTCATCTGCGGACCAGCGACGAAGGAAGCCAAGTGTGGCTCGACTACGACTTGGGGCCGCGTACCCATCCGCATCCGCGCGTCGTGCGTCGACTGACGCTGCTGCTGCTGGCGCGCCCTGATTCCAGCTTCGCACAAGGGGCCGGGACAAGACCCGACGAGCCCCGCGCCAGCACCACACTGGATGACAGCGTCGATGACTGACGGTCGATAAGGTGCTGATTGCTTGGCTGTTGGCTGAAATATTTTGTGAATTGAATCACAATTCAAAGCAGCAACTTGCGCAACATGTGACTGAAACTCAACCACTCTCATCGATGGTGGATGAGCGCACCATTCTTGACTGTAGTTTTCATTACATGTTTAATATTACGCAATGACTACACCGTCAGAGCAGCGACGGAAGTTCCCAGATATTCCGCCGCCGACCAAGGTGCACTATGACGGTGCGCGTCCGCAGACCATACAGGTCCGCGTCTGTAGGCTGGTCACGCATCACAACGGCGTTCGCGAAGAACATCCGTTTGACCAGAGCACGATTCGAATCGGCGCGATCAGCGACAATGACTTGGTCTTACACGACGAGACGGTCTCGCGCGCGCACTGCCGCATCGAACAAGACGAGCTGGGCTATCTGATTCGCGACCTGGGATCGACCAACGGAACGTACGTCAACGCGGTACGGATTCGGGAAGCGTATCTCAGCCCGGGCTGCACCATTTCCGTCGGACAGACCGACATGCAGTTCTACACCTCGCAGGACCGTGTCGAGGTCGTTCCTTCGTCGAAGAATCGCCTGGGCGACATCATCGGCAAGAACGTCAAGATGCGAGAGCTGTACGCGGTCATCGAAAAGATTGCACCGACGGGAGCGACGGTCATCATCGAGGGTGAGACCGGAACCGGCAAAGAAGTCGTCGCGCAGACCATTCACAAGCTCTCGCAGCGAGCAAGCCAGTCGATGATGGTGTTCGACTGCGGTGCGGTGCCAAAGAACCTGATTGAGTCCGAGCTGTTCGGCCACGAAAAAGGCAGCTTCACCGGCGCAATCATGACGCGGCAGGGCCTGTTCGAGATGGCGCACAACTCGACGCTGTTCATCGATGAGCTGGGCGAGCTACCGATGGAGCTTCAGCCCAAGCTGCTGCGCGCGCTGGAACAGCGAGAGATCCGTCGCGTCGGAGCCACACGGTCGCTCAAGATTGACGTGCGGATCATCGCGGCAACCAATCGTCAGCTCGAAGAAGAAGTGCGCGCGGGTCGGTTCCGTCAGGACTTGTACTATCGACTGTCGGTGGTTCGTCTGGTCTTACCGCCACTTCGCGAGCGCAGCGACGACATTCCACTGCTCATTGAGTCGTTTCTCAGCGAACACAGCTACAACCGACTTCCCGACGGAAGCCGCAAGTGCACCAGCGTCTCTGGCGACGCGATGGAGCTGCTCACCAAGTATCGCTGGCCCGGCAACATCCGCGAGCTGGTCAACGCCATTGAGCGCGCCGTTAGCTTTGCCTCGGATTCACAGATTCGCGCCGAAGATCTGCCCGACAACGTCCGCATCGGTGACAGCCACGGCTTTCTGCCGCCTGTTCAGCCCGTGATCGAGCGACAGCCGAGCCAAGATGTGCCACGACCTGTCGTCGATACTCCATCGGGTGGAAACAGCATGAGCGAGCCACGCCTGGAGCTTCCGTTCAAAGACGCCAAAGACCTGTGGATTGCTCAGTTTGAGCAAAAGTACGTCGCGAGCTTGCTCAAGAAGCACAAAGGCAACATCTCGCACGCCGCACGCACCGCCGACATTGACCGCAAGTACTTCCGCAAGCTGATGCGCAAATACGACATCGACAGCGGCAAAGACGACCCGGTGGACGACGAAGACTAGCCCGAGTCACGACGATTCAGCGACGATTCAGACCCGAATCAGCGCAGTCAGCTACTTGGGACGACGAAGCAGGTTCGGACGCTCCGCGTTCACCCAGTTGCCTTTCCACTGATTGAACAGGAACTGGAGCAGCGCTTCCCACTCAGCGCGCGTCCGTGTGGCTGGAAACGGCTCCGGCGACAGCAGCTTGTCGCTGCTATAGACCAGCTCGATCCGCGTCGCATCGACGATCTTGCCCATGCGGAACATCTTCCACGCATGGTTGTTGCCTGGATCAAGTCGCAGCGTCGCGCCCGGACCTTCAATGCTCTGACCTTGGAGCGCTCGTCGAATCGCCTGGACATCATCGGTTCCGGCTGCACGCACCGCCTGCGCCCACAAGTACACGCCCGCGTATGCCGCTTCCATCGGATCGCTGATGCCGCGATGATCGCCGAACTTCTTCTTGAACGACTCGACAAACTGCTTGTTCTGCGGTCTGTCCACCGACTCAAAGTAGCTCCACGCCAGGTAGTCGCCGCTTAGGTCCACACCGTCGAGCTGCGAGATCTCATTTTCGCCAATGCCGAACGAAATCACCGGAAGCTTCGTCGGTGACAGCCCCGCATTACGCAGCTCTCGGAACAGCGGCAGGTTCGAGTCCCCTTGCACAAAGTTCAAGACCACGTCGGCCCGCGACGACTGAATCTTCTTCACGATGCTCGAAAAGTCCGTCTCCGACAGCAAAACGAACTCTTTGCCGACGATCTTGGCGGATGTGCCTTTGATCGTATCGCGCACCAGCTCATGCGAGATGTGACCCCACAGCCCGTCGAGCCCAATAAAAAACAGCCGCTTCGCACCCAGCTTATCGAGCGCCCAGCGCGCCGCCGGAATCACCTGCTGATACGGCGTCGAGCCGAGGTAAATGATGTTGTGCGAGTCTTCCATTCCCTCGTCGCGAGCAGGGAAGATCAGCAAGTGATCGTACTTTTCCAGCAGCGGCTTCATCGCGCGACGATTCGACGGCGTCCAGCCTCCGAAGATCGTGACGACTTTTTCCTGCTTGATGAGCCGCTCTGTCTCGACCGCAAACGTGTTGTTGTCGGATCGACCATCGACGCGAACCGCATCAATTCGGCGGCCCAGCAGACCACCTTGCGCGTTGATTTCATCAATCGCGAGCAGCGTCGCTTCCACAATCGGTCGCGTCGAAATCGCCATCGTCCCCGACAGTGAGTTGAGCACACCGACGCGAATCGGCGGCGGCGCAACGACGGCAGCGCCCGCATCACTCACCACCGGCAGAGGCACCACGGCTTCGACCGGATGCACAAAGCGCCACACGACCAGCGCCAGCGCAATCAGCGCGGCGACAAGCCCCGCGCCACCGAGCAACATCGGATAGCTGCTCTGCTGCTGCGACGGCTGCGACAAGCGTCCTGAGCCCGGCATCTGCATGTCCGAGATCGGCGCACTATTGCCCGACACCCGCGCACTGTTGCCCGAAATGCGCGAGCTGTTGCCCGAGTTGCGCGGATTCGAGTTTTCCCCGAGCGGCGACAGCGAGCGATTGCTCGGCATCGTCACCACCGGCATCTGCGCCGACAGCCGAGGATTCAGCGAGTTCAGCGGCGGTGGCAGCGTCCCTCGAAGCGGACGCTTCATCATGAGCAGCGACGGCTCGTGCTCGACCAAGAAGACAAACTGCCGACGCGGCGCCGTCGCCAAAATAAGCTCCAGCGCTTGCCGCATCTCTTCTGCTGTCTGATAGCGATCCGCCGGCGACTTTTCCATCGCACGGTTTAGGATCTTCACCACCGGATCAGGAATCTCGGGCACAAGATCCCGAGGGTCCGGAGTCGGAGCCGTCACATGCTTGAACATGATCTGCGGCGCGGCATCGCCGGTATACGGCGCTTTTCCCGTCAGCAGCGTGTAGAACGTCGCGCCCAGCGAATAAATGTCGCTTCGACGATCAACCTCACCGTCGCTGGCTTGCTCGGGACTCATGTACAGCGGAGTTCCCGCCACCACGCCGGTCTGCGTCAGCGATCCATCGTCGTAGTGAACGTCTTTGACCAGCCCGAAGTCGACCAGCTTGGTCGCGCCCATCGGCGAACACAGGATGTTGTCTGGCTTGATGTCGCGATGGACCAGCCCCGCGTGATGCGCGGCCTGTAGCGCCGAGCAGCAGTCATGGACGATCTTGCAGGCCTCGGCGTAATGAAGCGCTCCCTTTTCTTTGACGTGGCTCGACGCCGACGACGGATTGAGCAGCTCCATGACGATGTAGTAGTGCTCGTCTTCCTGCCCAATGTCGTAGATGGCGATGATGTTCGGATGATTCAGACGGCCCGCAACCTGAGCCTCAGTGATAAAGCGCTCGACGGCCTTGGGACTCGACGTCAGCGATTCGGGCAGAAACTTGATGGCCACTCGTCGACTGAGGATCGTGTCTTCTCCCTCGTAGACCAGGCCCATGCCGCCTTTGCCGATCACCGACTCGACGCGATACTTGCCGAACATCTGACCGAGCCGCGCGTCATGTCGTCGCGACATCGTCGGATCGGACATCGTTGGAATCGCCCCACCAAAGGGAACATCCACCGTTTCAGCCAGTTTCTCGTCGGATACACTGCCCGCCCCACGAGCGGACCCCAGGCGATTGCCAGGGGTCTGCCCAGATCCCGGACCTCCGGGAGGCACTTTCTTATTGGGGCCAGACATCCTTTCTAATCATCGAAGAGACGCAAAGCCCGGTCAAGGCGCCCAAATTGGCTCCAACCGGTCGCCAAGTAGGCGGGCTGCCGCGCCTGCGTTGAGCCAGCCTCTCCGACAACTTTTCTTCGCACCTGTCATGTATGAGGCAAGACCACAGCCTCGCGCGGCGATGCGCCCGTGCTAAGGTACTGAGGTCGTGCGTTCATATCGTCCCCTGCTCTCACTACTTGCCTGCGTGCCCGTCGGTGTTGCGCTGGCTCAGAATCCACCCGCTGCGGCTCCGACCCAGGCCGCCGCGCCCACCGCAAGCCCAGCAGTGGCCCAACCTGGCGCGCCCGGCCAGCCTGGTGCAGCTGCGGACCCAAACGCGCCCGCCAAAAAGATTCGCAAGTTCTGGATCGGCGGAAAGTTCCGAGAGCTCAAGAAAGGTGAGGTTCGGCCCTACACACCGCCGAGCATACTGCCTGAGCCCGAGTTTCTGCCCAGCGCAGTCCGCGTGTTTGAAGTGGCCAAGCCCGAAGAAGGCGATCCGCAGGTTCTCGCACGTCCGTATTACGGCGCGCCGATGGTTGGCACCGTGGTTCCAGGCACACGCATCGCGGTACGCGGCGAGATCATCGCCAAGAGCACTCGCTGGTGTCACTCCAAGCGCTGGCTCGCGGTGCAGCCGTTTGGCTGGATGTGCAGCGATCACGGCAAGCCCACAAACGAACCTGCGACCACCGATCCGATCTACAAGATCGTGCCCGGCGAGCGCGTCCCCTATCGCTACATCATGGTGTCCGCGCAAGAGATGCCGATGTGGGCCAGCCTCGAAGCGTTCAAAAACAATGAGGAGCCCGAGCGCAAGCTTGCCAAAGGCGACTCGGTCGCGATCGAAAAGAACTTCAAGCACGAAGGCGAGACGTACCTCCAAAGCGTCGAAGGCAAGATCCTGCCGGCCAAGGGTACGTATCAGATGTCGGCCACCTCGCAGTGGCACGGGGTGATGATCGACGAAAAGACGCATCTGCCGTTTGGCTGGGTGCTGTCCGAACAGCTCAAAGTGCAAGCCGCGCCCGATCAGCCGGCGGTGATCTCGACGCTGACTCGGCGAACGCGCGTCGACATCTTGGAAGAGCAGACGGTCAAAGGAAAGCGCTGGCTGCGGGTTCGTCCTTCGGCAGAGCCTGCGCATCCATTTCCGCTGACGACGGCGCCCCTTCCGCCACCGGCTGTGCCTGCTTCGCCCGTAGCGACCGCAGCCCCGACCAGTCCAGCCGCTCCTACGCCAAAGCCGGTCGCCCCAGTGGCTGCGCAAGTGCCTGCATCACCTTCTGCAACGGGACAAGCCCAAGCCGCACCCGCTGCACCTATCCCCGAGCCGACGATGTGGGTTCCAGCCTACGCCGTCAACGAAGTCCGTCAGATCGCCAAGCCCGCAGAGATCGGCGTCAATTCCCAGTGGTTCGACGCAGACCTCGCGGAACAAGTGCTGGTGGCCTACGAAAACGACAAGCCGGTCTACGCAACGCTGGTGTCATCGGGCAAAAACAACGCCACGCCGCTTGGCATCTATCCCGTCTGGGCGCGCGTCGCAGCGATCACGATGAAGAGCCAGCCGTACGACGACAAGCCGTACTTTGTGAACATGGTTCCGTGGTCGACATTCTTTCAAGCGCACAACGCGATCCACGGTGCGTACTGGCACGATCGCTTCGGCTACGTGAAGTCGCATGGCTGCATCAACGTCGCGCCGCTCGATGCACGCTTTGTGTTCGAGTTGCTCAAGCCAGGGCTGCCGCCGGGCTGGACTTCGGTGCGACCGACCGATGTGACGCAGTGGCCGATGCTGTATGTGCATGACTCGGGACGGCGACCTGCGTTTCATCAGGATCGTCCGATCGGTCCGCCCGATCGCGAAGACGAGAGCGAGCGCTTCGAAGAAACCAACCGGCTGCGCGCCGAGCAAGGTCTGCCTCCGCTGCCGCCACCGGGAACCAAGCCGCCCGTTGGTGCGCCCGGGACGCTGCCCGCTGCACCTGGGACGCTGCCCGCTGCACCTACGCCCGCTGCTCCGCCGACTCTGCCCGCCGCAGCGCCGACTCGATAGTCGCTGGCCGAACTGTGATTGACGCTCCCACAGACCAGGAAGTAGCCTGGCTGCGATGAGCAAGGTACGCACTTTTCCGTGGCTACTGTCTGTCGCCTTCGCCGTGGTTCCCCTCGCTGGCTGCCCGCAGAACGAGCCGCCACCTGACACCGGACCCAAGCCCGACACGGTCTGTCCCAAAGAGATCAGCGGCTCGTGCAAGGTGCTAAAAGACGAGTGGGATGAAAAGAAGCTCGTCGCTGAGTATCACATCCTGGTTCCGCCTGACACCAAGCACGACGACGCGGAAAAGTACCTGCAAGCGCTGTATCGCCACATGATGACGCGGCGCGACTATCCACCGACGCAGCTAGGCGGCTTTGTCTACACCGACGAAGCGCAGTTCAAGACGCCGCCGCTTTCTCCCGTCGGAAGCGTGACGCAGAAGCCGGGTGAAAAGTCGCCGACGTTCGAAAACAAGATCGTGCTCGAGCTGTGGCAGCAGGTGGAGTCCGCGATCAAGCTGTCGGCGCGGGCCGATCGGAAGCTCAAGCGGAAGCTGGAATACTCGGCGAATCCGCAAGCGCACTCGGTGACGATCATTCAGCCGTTTAACGAAGGCGTGACCGAGGAGTGGGCCAAAGAGATCGACTACGCGCAGGTGATGTCGTACTTCTCGGAGCTGTCGCAGCAGCTCTTTAACAACATCCCGGATCTGAAGACGTTCGTGTATCGCGCCCGCTGGAAAGACCAGGAAATGGCGCAGATCGAGATCAGCCGAGCCGACTACGACAAGATAAACTTCGCGGAAGTCGAGCGTCGCGTCGGACAGCTGGCTGGACGAACCTTCCTCGAGCTAACGACCGGCAAAGGCGGCAGCGAGTCTTCCGTCGAAAAAGCCCACGTTCGTCGTCGCGCGGCTGAGTACAAAAAAGCGATCGACCAAATCAAGGTCAAGCCGATCATCAACCCACAGCTCAAGTAGCGGGCGAATACGGGACAAACTGTCCCGACTGAGGATCATGAACGCGCTGCTCGACGGTAAAGCGCGCATCCTTTCCCGATCCTTCGACGGTGTAGATGTTGTAGCGCGCTCGCCGATCCAAGTGCGGGCTGTTGTACGTTCCCGACCCCACGCCAATCACCGGAATCGGTCCCGACGGACCATCGAGCGTCGCTCGTAGATCGCGATGTTCGTGACCGTGCAGGACCAGCTCACAGCCCACGCGACGCAGCAGCTTGTGAAGCCGACCGCGATCACGCAGGGCTCGCAGCAGATCCAAGTGCTGCGGCAGCGGCGGATGATGAATCAGCAGCATGCGAAAGTGCTGCTTGGTTCCGTCGAGCACTTCTTCGAGTCGCTGGAGCTGTCGTCCACCCAACCAGCCATCGGCCAGCGGCATCGGTGAAGGCAGCGCCGTCGAGCAGCCAATGATCGCAACCTGATTACGCACACGCACAATCGGCCAAGTCGGCAGCTCATCCGTCGGAGCACCGTCACTCTGCGCATACGGCAGCAGAAACTTTTCAAACGATCGCCCAAAGTACGCTTCCCACACGTACACGTCGTGATTGCCCGGAATCGCCGTCACACCACGCGGACCCAGCGGCAGTCCATCGAGCGCTTTGCGAGCGCGTCGGAACTCACTCGGAAGCGAAAGGTTCGTCAGATCGCCCGTCACCACCACATGATCGAGCGGCTGCTGGCCAAGATCTGCACACAGCGCATCAAGAAGCTGCGTCGGATGTGCCGCTCGACGCTTGCGCAGAAGGTTCAGCCAGCCAAAAAATCGCTTGCTGAGAAAGCGCAGCGGTGACGCGCCGGTCAAGTCGAGCGCGTGCAGGTCCGAGATGTGTGCGATACGCATGTCGGATACAAACTAGCGCAAAGCATCCCATCCAGGATCGGACCTTTTGATGACACACTCTCAAGCAAGCAAACTTCCAGCGGGTTTCGTCGACAGAATGGCCGCCATCGTGGGTGACGCTGGACTTTTGACCGATGCCGACGCGATCGAGCCATTTTTGACCGAGCCGCGCGGAACGTATCGTGGAAACACGGCGCTTGTGATTCGTCCCGGCTCGACGGCAGAATTGGCCCAGGTTGTCGCCGCCTGCGCAGCCGAGCGCGTCGCAATGGTTCCCCAAGGTGGTGGCACCGGACTGTGCGGTGGCGCGGTTCCATCGACGAGCGGTGAGCAAGTTGTGATCAGCTTGGCGAGGATGAACAAGATCCGCTCGCTCGATCCGCAGAGCTTTACGATGACCGTCGAAGCGGGCTGCATCCTGGCGGACATTCAGCGGGCAGCGGAGTCGGTGGGACTGCTGTTTCCGCTCAGCCTCGGGGCCGAAGGAAGCTGTCAGATCGGTGGCAACTTGTCGACGAACGCGGGAGGCACGCAGGTGCTTCGCTTCGGCAACAGTCGCGATCTGGTGCTGGGCCTGGAAGTGGTTCTCCCCGACGGACGAGTGCTCGATATGCTGCGCGGACTGCGCAAAGACAACACCGGCTATCACCTGAGCGGCCTGTTCTGCGGGGCCGAAGGAACGCTGGGCATCTTGTCGGCGGCGGTGCTGAAGCTGTTTCCGCAGCCGAAAGAAGTGGCCACGGCGCTCGTCGCAGTGCCGAGCCTGGATGCGGTGATCAAGCTGCTGTCGTTGGCGCGATCAGCGACGGGAGACGCACTGACTGGCTGCGAGTTTATTCCACGCATTGCGCTCGACATGGTGCTGACGCACATTCCCGGCACGCGCGATCCATTTCCGACGAAGTATCCGCACTATCTGCTGCTGGAAGCCCAGAGCGGGAGCGAAGATGGCCGTCTGACCGCCGAGCTAGAAAGACTGCTCGCCGATGCTGCCGACCAGGATCTGGTGCTGGATGCGACGCTGGCGCAAAACCCGGCTCAAGCCGAAGCGCTGTGGCACATCCGAGAGAGCATTCCCGATGCGCAGAAGCCCGAAGGACTGTCGGTGAAGCACGATGTGTCGCTGCCGATTCACTTGGTTCCGCGCTTTGTCGAACAAGCCTCGCAGCTCGTCGCAGAAGAAGTGCCCGGCATTCGCGTCGTCGCATTTGGTCACGTCGGTGATGGCAATGTTCACTTCAACCTAAGCCAGCCGATCGACATGGAGCGTGCGGCATTTGCTCGTCACAAAGAGCGGCTGTCCGCGCTGGTTCACGACCTGACGATGTCGATGAGCGGCAGCTTCAGCGCCGAGCACGGAATTGGTCAGCTCAAGCGCGACGAGCTTCGTCGCTATCGATCCCCCGTCGAGCTGGATGTCATGCGCAAGATCAAACAAGCGCTCGATCCAGCTGGCCTGATGAATCCCGGCAAGGTCCTGTAGCTTCGCCAAGTCGCAGCCCACGGTTAGAGACGGCAGACGCTCGAGTTCCAGCAGCTTTTTTGGCAGCGGGCCGATCTTGCAGAAAAATTGGCCCACCATGAAGCTGTCTACGCTGCTCCGCGATGTCGTGCTGCGTCCGTCTGAAGATGCGCCGCTCCCGACGAACGCAGAGCTTGAAACGATCGAAATCGGCGAAGTCCGCGATGACTCACGTCAGGTTCAGCCTGGCGATCTGTTCGTCGCTGTGCCGGGACAAACCGTCGATGGACATCACTTCATCACGAGCGCCGCACAGCGAGGTGCCCGCGCAGCGATCGTCGAGCAGGTTCATCCCGACTGTCCGCTGCTGCAAATTCCCGTCGAAAACGCCACAAATGCGCTGGCTCAGCTGGCGATGAATCAGCAGGGTCGTCCGTCGGACTCGATCACACTGATTGGGATCACCGGAACGAACGGCAAGACCACCAGCAACTTTCTCGTCGAGACACTGCTAGAAGAAGCCGATCTGCGCCCAGGACTCATCGGAACGGTTCTGTATCGCGGACCAGGTGTCAATCGCTCTGCGCCGTTTACGACACCGACGGCACTGCTGCTTCATCGCACGCTTGCCGAGATGGCCGAACACGGTGCCAAAGCCGTCACGATGGAAGTCTCGTCACACGCGCTGGCCCTGGGACGGCTGTACGGTGTGCACTTTCGCGTCGCTGCGTTCACCAACCTGACGCAAGATCACTTGGATCTACACGGCACGATGGACGACTACTTCGCCGCCAAGTGCCGTCTGTTTACCGAACACCTGCTTCCCGCTGAGCGAGGAGGCCGCGCGGTCATCAACCTCGACGACGAGTGGGGTCGCAAGCTGTTTGCGCTGCTGCCCCCCGCACAGCGGATTGTTTTTTCTCTCGAAGGTCCGGCAGATGTGTCGGTGCTGAGCGAAAAGACCGGCGTCGAAGGCATCACCGCCGTACTCAAGACTCCCGTTGGTGAAGTGACGCTGCGATCACCGCTTACGGGACGCTTCAACCTTTCAAACCTGGCACTCAGCGTCGGAATAGGTGTCGCACTGGGTTTGTCAGCGACGCAGATTGGACGTGGACTGTCCCGTCTAAGCGGCGTGCCTGGACGGCTGGAGCGTGTTCCAAGCCGACGCGGACCGACGGTACTGGTTGATTATGCGCACACGCTGTACCGAGTGTTGTCGACGCTGAAGCAGCTGACTGCTGCCGCACCGCGACGAAGCCGACTGATTGTCGTATTTGGCTGCGGAGGCGATCGCGACGCGGGCAAGCGACCCCAGATGGGCAAAGTCGCCGCAGAGCAAGCGGATCTGGTGATCGTCACGTCGGACAACCCGCGCAGCGAAAATCCGCAGGCGATCATCGACATGATTGTCGACGGAATCGAAGCAATGCAGCCGTCGCTTGTGCAGCTGACCGATCGCGCGCAGCTCGCAGCAGCGACGAGTGGCTATTTCATCGAATCGGACCGTCGCCAAGCGATTCAAAGCGCAATTGTGGCCGCAAGTCCCGACGACATTGTCCTGCTCGCCGGAAAAGGCCATGAGGACTATCAAGTCATCGGTGCCACCAAGCAGCACTTCGACGATCGCGAAGAAGCCCAGCGAGCGCTACAGCTTCGCAGCGATGCCCAGCCGCGCTCAGGCCAGTTTACGCCGCAAGCCATGCCAAGCCTCCAACCATCCATCGAACTACCGCTAGAGCGCGTCCTGGGCGCAACGGGAGGCCGTCTGGTCCGGGGATCCCCACATCGCTTCAGCGCAGTCACGATTGACAGCCGCAGCGTGACCCCCGGCTGCTTGTTTGTCGCAGTTCGCGGCGAACGGCTCGATGGTCACCAGTTCATCGCCCAAGCGGTCGCTGGCGGCTGCGGTGGCGTGCTCATCGAGCGAGACAAGCTGCACACCGTCCCAGACAATCCAAGCGTCGCGGTCATCGAGGTCGCCGATACCATCGTTGCACTCGGACAGCTTGCTCGCGCCCACCGCGAAGCGCCCGAGATCGCCGCCAAGCTCCGCGTCATCGCCGTCACAGGTTCGTCAGGAAAGACCAGCACCAAAGACTTGATCGCCGCAGTCTTTTCGGCCCACGTCAGCGATGCGAGTGAGCTGCTCAAGACCGATGGAAACCTGAACAATCACCTCGGGGTGCCACTGACGCTGCTGCGACTGCGGCCTGGCATGCGCTATGCCGTCGTCGAGCTGGGCATGTCCGCGCGTGGAGAAATCGCATATCTTGCGTCGCTGGCTCGTCCCGATGTCGGCGTCATTACCAACGTCGGACCGGCCCACCTCGAAACGCTCGGCAGCCTGGAAAACATTGCCGCAGCCAAAGGTGAGCTGTTTGCAGCCATGGCAGACGGAACCACGACGGTGTTTTTGGACGGACACAAGCTGGTTCGCGATCAGGCGGCTCGTGCCGGAGCACTGACGGGACGATTAAAAGCCGTCATCGCGGCAAGTGGTAGCAGCTCCGCAGCCTCGGCATCCGTCTGGGTGGAACTACGTGGCGAAGCGTCCGACGGGCTGGATCTTCAGCTGAGCATGCTTGCCGCGCAGGCCAAGACGACGCACGCGCTTCGGCTCCCGCTGATTGGACCGCATCAGGCGGACAATGCAGCACTGGCAGCGGCGGCGGCACTGGCGCTGGATGTTCCCCCCGCGACGATCGTGCAAGGACTGGCCAAGGTGCAGCCGGGCAAGCATCGCGGACAGCTGATTACACTCGGGGGACGCATCATTCTCGACGACTGTTACAACGCCAACCCAGCATCGACGCAAGCGGCGCTGCGCACGCTGCAAGGTCTACGCAAGAGCGGTCGTGCCGTCGCAGTGCTGGGTGACATGCTGGAGCTGGGTCCGACGGAAGCGGAGCTTCATGCGCAGGTTGGACGCGCGGCGGCTCAGCTCGGGATGGATCGGCTCATCACCATCGGACAGCGGGCCCAGCACATCAACCAAGCCGCGCAGAACAGCGGTCTTCCGTCGCAGCACGTCGAAACGCCCGAGCAAGCGGCCCAAGCAGTCGTCGCAGCCACTGAACCGGGCGACGTGGTGCTGATCAAAGGCTCCCGAGGCATGGCTTTGGAGCGCGTCTTGACCCAACTTTCCACACTTCTTTCTCCGATCGCACCGACGAGCGAAGGCTAAGGAATTCGGTTTTATGCTCTACCACCTGCTCTATTCACTGCACACGATCCCGGCGCTGCGTTTTCTGAACGTGGTTCGTTACGTCTCGACGCGAAGCATCTTGGCGATCTTGACTGCGCTGCTGCTTGGGCTGTTGCTTGGTCCGTGGCTGATTGGCCGTCTGCGCAAGATGCAGATTGGCGAAAGCATTCGCAGCGACGGTCCCGAGGCCCACAAAAAGAAAGCCGGCACCCCGACGATGGGCGGCCTGCTGATCCTGTTTTGCGTCAGTGTTGCGACGCTGTGCTGGTGTGATCTGACCAATCGCTTTGTCTGGATCGCGCTCATCGTCACCGTCAGCTTCGGCGCGGTGGGATTTCTCGATGACTATCGCAAGCTGCGGGTGTCGAAAAAGGGTCTGCCTGGCAAGGTGAAGCTCGGTCTGCAAGCGATCATCACCGTCGCTGTGGTTGCATACATTTTCGGATCGAACCTATATGACCCGAGCCTGCGCTTCCGCGTCGCGCTGCCGCTGCTCGACTTCAACAAGTATCCGCTGGAGATGTTTGCGCCCGTCTACTACGTGCTCGCGGTGCTGGTCATCCTCGGCGCAAGCCACGCGGTGAACCTCACCGATGGACTCGACGGACTTGCCATTGGTCCCGTCATCGTGTCCGCCGGAACCTTCCTGATCCTGAGCTACGGCGCAGGCACCATCATCAAGGGCTTTAACATCGCCGAGTACCTCAAGATTCCGTACATTCCCGGCAGCGGCGAATTGGCGGTCTTCTGCGGCGCACTCGCGGGCGCTGGCGTCGGGTTCCTTTGGTACAACACCTATCCGGCGCAGGTCTTTATGGGCGACGTCGGCTCGCTGTCTCTCGGTGGAGCACTCGGAACGCTCGCTGTGCTGACCAAAAACGAGTTCACGCTGGTCATCATCGGCGGTGTCTTCGTCGCTGAAACCGTGTCGGTCATGCTCCAAGTGGCTTCGTTCAAGCTCACCGGCAAGCGCATCTTCCGAATGGCACCGCTGCATCATCACTTCGAGCTGTCGGGCTGGGCCGAGCCGAAGGTGATTGTCCGGTTTTGGATCATCTCGATCTCGCTGGCGATCCTTGCGCTTGCGACGCTGAAGGTTCGCTAAGCAATGCCGACTCAACTGGCTTCCCGCCGCGTCGCGGTTGTGGGTCTGGGCAAGAGCGGGCTGTCCGTCGTGCGCTTCTGCATTGAGCGTGGCGCAAAAGTGGTGGCCTGCGACGATCGCGAAGAGTCAGCGCTCGCCAGCTCTCTGTCATCGATTTCACCGCTCCTTTCGACGGGACGACTCGATCTTGCGCTGGGTGGACTGCGCCCGGACGTGCTGTGTGCCGCCGATTTGATTGTCTGCTCGCCAGGGGTTCCACCGACACGACCTGCGCTCGTCGCTGCCCGTCAGGCCGGTGTGCCCATCACCGGAGAGATCGAGCTGGCCAGTCAGTACATCACCGCGCCGATCGTCGGAATCACTGGCACCAACGGCAAGTCCACCGTCACCAGCCTGTGCGGAGCCATCGCCAAAGCCACCGCGCGTCCCAGCTTCTGCGGCGGCAACTTGGGCACGCCGCTGATTGATGCCGTCGGAACCGCAGCCGCCAGCCCCAAAGGCATCGTCGTCATCGAGCTGTCTTCCTATCAGCTTGAGACGTGCGAGACGCTGAGCTGTCACGCGGCGGCGCTGCTGAACCTGACACCCGATCATCTCGACCGATATCCGTCGCTGCGCGAGTATGGCGACGCCAAAGCTCGCATTTTCCGCAACATGGCGCCGTGGAGCCCGCGTGTCGTCAGCGCCGATGATCCCGAAGTACAAGCGCTGTATGCGCGACACCTCGGATCGAGCGATCCGTGCTTCCTGTTTACGACGCAGTCGTCGCTGCCATCCCGGCGAGGCCAAGGCCGCATGCTCCAGCTCGGCGGCTTTGTCGAAGACGGGCACTTGGTCCTGCGCGGTGTGACGGGCGGATTCGATGCCGCACAAAAAGGACAAGAAGTCAAGGAAGAACGGTATTCGCTTGGCGAGTTTCAGCTCGTCGGACGACACAATCAAGCCAACATGCTGGCGGCGTTTCTGCTGATGCGCGCATCCGGCCTGGCCAGCTACGACGAAGTCCGACGCGCCGCTCAGTCGTTTTCAGCCCTGCCCCATCGCATGCAGCTCATCGGTGAAGCGCAAGGCGTTGCTTTTTTCGACGACAGCAAAGGCACCAACGTCGATGCGGTCGTCGCAGGACTCGCTGGGTTTCCCAGGCCGCTCGTGCTCATCGCGGGAGGCCGCGACAAAGGCGGATCCTACGAGCCGCTGCGCAGCGTCCTTGCGGAACAAAAGACCCGAGGCGTTGTCACCATCGGAGAAGCCGCGCCACTTATCGAACAGTCGCTCGCAGGCAGTGCCTTTCCGGTGCTGCGCGCTGCCACGCTGCCCGATGCGGTTGCGGCTGCCGTCGCACAGTGTCAGCCCGGTGATGCGGTGGTCCTGTCGCCCGCGTGCTCGTCGTTTGACATGTTTCGCGACTACGCACATCGCGCCGCCGTGTTTGCCGATGCTGTGGCCAAGCTTCCCGGTGCCAGCATGCGCATCGGAGTCGGTCACAACGGGGTCGCGCAGTGAAGACCGAATCGACGATTCTTCCCGAGCCATCGTCGCACCGGGCCGATCCAGTGCTGTTTACGGTGGTCTTGGTGCTCGTCGGACTGGGCCTGGTGATGGTCTATTCCTCATCGGCGGTCCTGGCGCAGCAGAAGATGAACGACAGTCGCTACTTCCTGGTCCGCGATCTCATCTGGGTGGTGATCGGACTCGTCGGAATGGCGCTGACCATGCGCATCGATTACTCGCTGTATCGACGGCTGGCGTATCCCATCTTGGGCATCGCGACGCTGCTCCTCGGATCGGTGCTGGTGATTGGCTCACGCGTGAACGGAGCCCGTCGCTGGTTTCACTTCGGTCCGCTGTCGTTTCAGCCCGCAGAGCTTGCGAAGGTCGCGCTCATCGTCTTTTTGGCGCACATCCTGGCGAAGAAAGCCGACAAGGTTCGCCACTTTCTGCTGGGCTTTCTGCCGCCGCTGGTCGTCTGTGGAATCTTTGCTGGCCTGCTGCTGAAGCAGCCAGACCTTGGCACCGCGATGATCGTCGGAGGCACCACCATCACGATGCTGTTCGTCGCCGGTACGCGCGTAAGCTACCTGGCGGGAGCGGGCCTGTTTGCGCTGCCGATTGTCTATAACGCCATCGTCGGAACGCCATGGCGGCTGCGACGGATCTTGGCGTTTCTCGATCCCTGGCAGTTTCGCGATACCTTCGGCTATCAGATGGCCGCGTCGCTGATTGCCGTTGGATCGGGCGGACTCACGGGCCAAGGACTCGGCGACAGCCGTCAGAAGCTGCTGTTTCTTCCCGAGGCCCACACCGACTACATCCTGGCCATCATCGGTGAAGAGCTTGGCTTTCTGGGCGTCGGCTTCGTGATTGCGATGTATGTGCTGCTGGTGCTGCGAGGCTGTTCGATTGCGGCCCGAGCCCGTGATGCCTTTGGGATGTATATCTCCGTCGGTGTCACTGCAATGTTCGGGCTCCAAGCGGCCTTCAACATCGGCGTTGTCCTCGGTGCGCTGCCGACCAAGGGACTGACGCTGCCGTTTCTGTCCTTCGGAGGCTCGACGCTGGTGATCGATCTGTGCGCCATTGGCATGCTGCTCAACATCTCGCGCTGTGAGCCTGCGCCCGTCGAAAAGCGAAGCAAGAAAGGCTCATGGAAGCGATTTTGGCCGGTGCGCAGAAATCGCCGACGCGTCGCCGATCGACTCTCGGGAGCCCGCGCATGAGCCCATCCAAGCCAGCGTCTGTCGTCATTGCCGGTGGTGGCACTGGCGGTCACTTGTTTCCCGGTCTCGCACTCGCCGAGCAGCTCACCCAGCGCGGCGCATCCGTCACCTTCGTCGGAACGGCACGCGGCATCGAAGCCAAAGTGGTTCCGCAGTCGGGCTATCCGCTCGAGCTGATTGAGATCTCGGGTCTCAAGCGTCAAGGAGCCGTCGCGACGCTGCGCTCGCTGCTTCGACTGCCGGTGGCCTTGATTCAGACGCTACGGCTGCTGCGCAAGCTGCGTCCTTCCGTCGTCGTGGGAGTCGGTGGCTACGCATCCGGTCCGGTCGTGCTGCTCGCGTCGCTGCTACGCATCCCGACGGTGGTGCTGGAACAGAACTCGGTTCCGGGCGTCACCAACCGCATCTTGTCGCATGTGGTGCGGCGCGTCTTTACGTCGTTCCCGCACGCCAGTCGCTACTTTCCGCAAGCCAAGGTCGAGCTGCTTGGCAATCCCGTCCGTCACTCGATCACCAGCGCCAGCGTCACAGAGCCGAGTGAGTCCGCCGGTCCGGTTCGACTCCTGGTGCTCGGTGGTTCGCTTGGTGCCAAGGCCGTCAACACGCTGCTCACCGACGCACTGGCCGCCCTGTGTAGCCGTCCGCCGCCTGCCCTGTCGCCGCTTTCGCAGCACCTGCACATTCATCATCAGACGGGGCCGTCGGACCTAGCGCCCACCCAGCAGCGCTATGCGCAGCTTGCAGCGCTTGCATCAGCGGTGTCCGTCGAGCCGTTCATCAGCGACATGGCCAGTGCCTATCGCGACTGTGACCTGATGATTGGCCGAGCCGGAGCGACGACGATTGCCACGCCCAGCGTCTCGCGTGCGCAGACCGTCGTTCTGCGCTTCCAAAGCACTTGGCCGCAGCGCGACATCTTCCACGAAATGGCGCAGGACTACGTCAACCGCGTCAACCAGATGTCGGGCGGCCGGTTG
>ERZ724512.465-NODE-465-length-18508-cov-20.866417_pt1 | contig 18508 bp, 17 predicted proteins | sample MGYA00376045_ERZ724512 | MGnify/ENA primary metagenome ERZ724512 (study PRJEB28724, sample SAMN07190883) | activated sludge metagenome | isolation source: activated sludge of sewage treatment plant in Hong Hong | place: Hong Kong | collected 2016-03-17 ... | reverse complement strand
GTGGTGCCACCGCCGCGATTTGTCAGCGCCAGGGTGTGCTTCGAGGACACCGCCACGTCGGCCCCAGGAAGCCGGAACCCCTTGTGCACCCCGGCGTTCTCGATCAGCCATGCAGCGCTGGTCTTGTGGCGGCCGTCGGGCTGCGGCCATCCGGGGGCCCCGTCGGGCACGGCCTCGACGATGGGATTGGTGAAGAACGAACCGACGCTGCAGGTATCGGGATCCTGGGCGTCGAGAACCATCCCCTTCCCACGCCGTAGATCGAGCACGGCAGCGCGCACCTCAGCCACGGGCACCGATGCGCCCACGTCCACACCGAGCGTCCGGGCCAACTCCGCATACGCGATCGGGGCACTGGGCCCCACCGGAAGGTCGAAGGCGACGGCGAGCACGACATGGTCGGCGGGGTGGCGCTTGAACGTGCTGTCCCGGTAGCCGAACTGCGCCCGTGGCGCAGGCCATGTGGTGATCTCGCCTGTGGCACGGTCCAGCACCCTCAGCCCTGCGATCGACCCCGCGACCTCCTGTCCGTACGCCCCGACGTTCTGGATCGGGGTGGCGCCCACACTGCCGGGGATCCCGGACAACGCCTCGATCCCACGACGGCCTTCGGCGACCATGGCGGCCACGAACTCGTCCCAGACAGTGCCCGCCGAGACGATGAACTGGTCACCGTGCTGCTGCCAACCGGAGGCGCGCATGAGGAGCACCGGTTCGGCCACGCCGTCGTCAGCGGCAACAACGTTGCTGCCACCAGCAAGAACGCGGGCATCGGGGTGTTCGCGTAGCACCTCGGGCACTCCCGCCAGGGTGTCCACGACGTGTACCGACGCCGGCCCGCCGAGTCGGATGGTGGTCAGATCGGCGAGGCGCACTACGCGACCCGCAGAGTCGCCACCGCGTCCTTGACCACGTCGACCCCGGCACTGCGTGCGGTCATCGAAACGCTGGCCACACCGTCCTCGACCGCGACCACCTCGGCACGCAGTTCGAGTTCGGCGCCGCCGTCGTTGGCGACGACCACCGGCGCAGAGAAACGAAGGGAGAAACTCAGGATCCGCCCCGGATCGCCGCCGGCGAGTTCGACGAGCAGCGTGCCGAGTTGGGCCTGTGTGTACATGCCGTGCGCGATCACATCCGGAAGACCGACAGCCTTCGCGAACGTCTCGTTCCAGTGAATGGGGTTGAAGTCACCGCTGGCCCCGGCGTACATCACCAGGTTGATCCGCTCCACGTGCGCCGAGCGCTCGAGGACGTCACCGACGTTCATGCTGCGGTCCCCCTGCTCGCGATGATGCCGCGGGTACGCACGATGAGTTCGCCGTCCAGCGAGACGACGTCGGCCTGCGTGACCAGGAACTCGTTGGCGCCGCGGGAGTGGATGTCCGCGATGTGGGACGTGACGACGACCTCGTCACCGGCGACCAATGGCCGGCGGTACTCGAAGGCCTGCTCGCCGTGCACCACCCGGGAGTAGTCAAGGCCCAGGTCGGGATCGAACATGGCGGCAGCCATCGCCTTGTGGGTCAGCACGAAGGCGAACGTCGGCGGGGCCGGCAGGTCGCTGTAGCCCATGCGGACAGCCTCGGCGAGGTCGTGGAACACGGGGCTCTGCTCACCGATCGCGGTGGCGAACTCGCGGACCTTCTCCCGGCCGATCAGGTAGGGCGCGGTGTCGGGGTACTGCTTGCCGACGAATTCCGGGTTCAGAGCCATGCGCACACCTCTCGTGAGCGGTCATCCATGGCGCTCAGCCTAGTGCGCCGACTCACCACGGCAGTCACCCTGTGTGACCGGAACGGTCAGCGAGTCTCTTTGTGTTCGGTGTGCTTCTTGCAGGTCGGGCAGAACTTCTTCAGCTCGATGCGGTCCGGGTCGTTACGCCGGTTCTTGCGCGTGATGTAGTTGCGGTTCTTGCATTCCACGCACGCCAAGGTGATCTTGGGACGGACGTCCGATTTCGCCACGATGTGCCTTTCCTAGTGGTGTTTGTAGCGGAGGCCGGACTTGAACCGGCGACACAGCGATTATGAGCCGCTTGCTCTGCCAGGCTGAGCTACTCCGCCTCTCGCGGGGATTTACCCCGGTCGAGCCCCTTTACGGAATCGAACCGTAGACCTTCTCCTTACCATGGAGACGCTCTGCCGACTGAGCTAAAGGGGCAACCGTTACAGGGTACAAGGTGGGTCGTCCACGCTCGTCGACAGGCCTCGTAGACGTGTGATCCATACGCTGAGTAAGTGGCGAACCCGATTTCCGGGAATCTGGGATCCGGCCCGACCCTCGGGCTGGACGCCCCCGCGGGCGCCCGACGCCGTGCCGGATGGTTCCTCGCCGCCGGGGCGATCGTCTTCGCCGCCTACGCGATCTGGTTGATCGCCGGGTACGGCGACTACTTGCCGATGCGCGATCTGGTCCTCTACACCGCGGTGCTCGCTGTTCCCGTGGTCTCCTTCGCCGCGCGCGCCCGTATCGGTGGACCCGTCGCGAATGCGTGGTGGTGCTTCGCCGCGGGCGCCCTGCTCTGGCTGATCACGGATGCGACCTACATCCACACCACCGCACAGGGGCTCGAGGCGCCGGGCTGGGTCGACTGGGCCTACATCCTGGCCACCACCATGTTCTACGTCGGGGTCATCCTCCTTGCCCGTCTGGTCCTCCCCGGGATCGGGAGCAGCGTCTGGCTGGACGGCCTGATCATCACCTGCACCGTGGTGGCCTTCGGCACGCTGTTCTTCCCGCAGTTCCTGGAGAACTTCTCCGGCCCGCCCAGCGAGGCCTTCGTGGATGCCAGCGGACCGTTGATCGGTCTGCTGCTGCTGAGCCTGCTCATCGCGGTGATCGGCATCATGTGGGGCGCGGCAGGGCCCATGTGGTGGTGGCTGCTCGCTGGCGCCGGGTCGCTGTGGCTCGCCGACATGATGTGGCTGACGGAACTGGCCGAGGCGACCTATGTCAACGGCGCCCTGCTGGACCTCGGCTGGCCCGCCGGGATGTTCGCCATGGGCGTGGCGGCGTGGTGGCCGGCGAGTCGGCACCGCGCGCTGCCCCGACTCGGTTGGGCCGTACCCCTCATGGTCACAGTGGCTGCGTTCGCGATCGTGCTGCACGCCACGCAGCGACCGACACCTCAGATCACCGTGGCTTTCGCGGCCGGGGCGGTCATCTTCGGAGGCATCCGCAGCACGCAGGCGTTCCGTGCCGTATCCCGCAGAGCACAGGCACAGCGGCAAGCGGTGACCGATGACCTGACAGGTCTGGCCAACCGGCGCGGACTCGGTGCCGCACTGGCCGACGCATCGGCCACCCAACGGGCCCTTCTGCTCGTGGACATCGACCGCTTCAAGCAGATCAACGACACTCTCGGCCACCACGCCGGGGATGAGGTCCTCCTGCAAGTGAGCGCACGCCTGCTGTCGGCCGTTCCCGACGAGGCGGTCATCGCACGCATCGGTGGCGACGAGTTCGCCGTGCTGCTGGGCGAGGATTCCGGGTGGGAGCACGCCGTCCGTACCGCGGAGCAACTGCACACCGCAGTGGGTCCCCCAGTGCTCGCACGGGAGATCGAGATCCAAGTGGATATCAGCATCGGCATCTCGTTCACGCCCCAGAACGGCACAACACTGACCGAACTGCTCAGTTCAGCCGACCGGGCGATGCGGCGCGCCAAACGCGAGCGGGTCGGGAGCATGGTCTTTGACCAGCGGTGGGAGAGCACCGGCAACGGCGGCCTGATGCTGATGCAGGACCTGCGCAAGGCCCTCGACCAGGGCGAATTCGTCTGCTACTTCCAGCCTCAGCTCGACGTACTCACCGATGAGATCGTGGCGGTGGAGTCCCTATTGCGGTGGCAGCATCCGCAGCGGGGCGTCATCCCCGCCGGGCAGTTCCTGCCGATGGTCGAACAGACCGCTTTGATCCGGCCGCTGACCGATTTCGTGATCGATGCCAGTCTCGCCCAACTGCGGCGCTGGGAGGACCGAGGAATGCACCTGCGCCTGTCGGTGAACCTCTCGGCCACCAACCTCATGGACCTCGGTCTCCCACTGCGCGTGGCCCAGGCGTTGACCAAACACCGGATCGCCGCGTCCCGGTTGACGCTGGAGGTGACCGAGACAGCGCTGGCAGGTGATGAGGACCGGGCGCACGTGGTTCTCGGGCAGTTGCACGAGATCGGAGCGCAGTTGTCGATCGACGACTACGGGTCCGGCTACAGCTCCCTGCAACAGGTGGGACGTCTGGGCGCGCAGGAACTCAAACTCGACCGGGAGTTCGTCACGGGCGCTGGTCAGCGCGGGGACCTGCAGTCCATCCTGTCCGCGACGGCCCACCTGGCCCATGGACTGCGGCTGCGGATGGTCGCCGAAGGTGTGGAGTCGGTCTCGGACCTCGATCAAGTGCGGACCGTCGGCTGTGATCTGGCGCAGGGGTTTTTCATCAGCCCACCGCGAAGCGCCGAGGAGATCACGCAGTGGATCACGATCCATGAGGCGCAACGCGCGCTCGGGGACCGGGACCCCCAACAACAATGATGGTGGCGGGTGCTGGGTTCGAACCAGCGTAGGCGTACGCCGACGGTTTTACAGACCGTTCCCTTTGGCCACTCGGGCAACCCGCCAAGGTGCGTAAGCAGGATACACGGTCGAAGTATTGTGCTCGCATGGCAGATAGCAGCTTCGACGTCGTGAGCAAGGTCGATCGACAGGAGGTCGACAACGCACTGAACCAGGCGGCCAAAGAACTGTCCCAGCGATTCGATTTCAAGAACACAGGGGCGTCCATCAGTTGGTCAGGTGAGATGGCCGTCGAGATCAAGGCGGGCACCGAGGAACGCGCCAACGCCGCACTCGATGTGTTCAAGGACAAGCTGGTGAAGCGCCACATCTCCCTCAAGGCGTTCACCGCCGACGAGCCCCGGGTGTCCGGCAAGGAGTACAAGATCAGCGGCTCCTTCCAGTCCGGGTTGACCCAGGAGAACGCGAAGAAGATCGCGAAGATCATCCGCGACGAGGGCCCGAAGGGCGTGAAGACGCAGGTGCAGGGTGACGAGTTGCGGGTGTCGAGCAAGAAGCGCGACGACCTGCAGTCAGTCATCGCCCTGCTCAAGGAGCAAGACCTCGACGTGGCGTTGCAGTTCGTCAACTACCGCTGAGGACGCCACGAGCCAGGCGGGAAGCAAAAGGACATCGGGGAAGGAAAAGACCCGTGCAAATCCTTCCCAGGTGTCCCTTTCCTTCCCGCCTTCACCCTTGGGCGCCACGTTGCGCTAAACAGCGCACTGCTGTTCGTCGACGGCACCAGCCGGGATCCTTTCCGCCATCAGTGGCTGGCCCTCCACTCGAACTGCGACGGCGGTAACCCCTCGGACCACCGCAGCGCGTCGAAGGGGCACACATCCACGCACAGCCCGCACATCATGCACGTCCGGTAGTCGATGGCGAAACGGTCCAGATGCAATGACGATCGGCGCCGGCCACCACTCTCGGTGACCTCCAGATGTGCGTCGAGGTCGAGACACCAGACCGGACAGGCACGGATGCACAACATGCAACTCGTGCAGTTCTCGGCGATCAACTCCAGCGACGCCCGCGGGTTCACGGCCATGGTGTCCCCGGCGGTTCCTGGGTCCGGCGCGGCTTGGCGGGGTCGACCGCGCCCGGCCATGTCTGCAGACGCGCGGGAAGCGGCGTCTGTTTGCGAAGCGCGCCTCGCTGATCGGCGGGCAGGAGCAGCGGACGTGGATCCGGATGGCCCGGGAAATCCACCTCGAACATCTCAGCCGTCTCACGTTCGTGCCATTGCGCGCTCGGGTAGAGGTCCGCGATGGACTCCACGGGGGCCGGTTCGGTCAGCAGTCGGCCATCACCGGGCTGGTCTGCACGCAGGAAACACGCCGTGATCATGACTGTGCCGTCGGGCTGCTGCACGGCGCTGAGCCAGTCGAGCACGTCGAACCCCTGCTCACGAAGGCCTCTCACCTCATCCCGCCAGGTCATCCCAGGGCCTCCAGGACGGCCGCCTCAAGGGCCTCGGGTCGCGGCGGACACCCGGGGACGACAACATCGGCCGCGATGCCCGGGACGACGCAGTAGGAGTCCCAATACGGACCACCGGCGATGGTGCACACTCCGTAGGCGACGACGATGCGGGGTTGCGGCACGTCCGCGATCCGAGCCGCCACCAGGTCCGCGGCCGCCGAGGTCACGGTGCCCGCCACGACCACGACATTCGGTCCAGGGATGCCGGCCAGAGCATCGGAGGCGGCGCGGGCCTGCACACTCGCGGCCTCCACACCGCAGCACGCGAGGTTCAGGTAGTGGACATCCACGCACTCACTGTATGGGCCATTGGGTACCGTGGAGAGATGCACAGCGCTGCTTCCATGAACCGATGTCGCTGACGTCCGTTCGCCTGCCACGCGGGTAGGGCCAGATACTGGAATGAAGCAGCTAACAGCGAGGAAAACGTGGTTGAGAACAAGACGGTCCGCCTGGACCGGGTGATCGTGCGGTTCGCAGGCGACTCCGGAGACGGTATGCAGTTGACCGGGGATCGGTTCACCTGGGAATCCGCAGCCAACGGCAACGACCTGTCGACCTTCCCGGACTTCCCTGCCGAGATCCGCGCACCCCAGGGCACCCTGCCGGGCGTGAGTGCGTTCCAGATCCACTTCGCCGACCACGACATCTTCACTCCCGGCGACGCGCCCGACGTCTTGGTAGCGATGAACCCTGCGGCCCTCATGGCGAGCCTCCCGCTGCTCAAACCGGGCGCCGAGATCATCGTGAACACCGACGAGTTCACCAAGCGCAATCTCACGAAGATCGGACTGACCGAGAGCCCCCTCGACGACGGCACCCTGGCGAACTTCTCAGTGCACCCGGTGGGCCTGACCTCGCTGACGGTGGAAGCGCTGTCCGGTTTCGACCTCGGCAAGAAGGACGCGGAACGTGCGAAGAACATGTTCGCGCTCGGCCTGCTCTCATGGCTGTACCACCGCGATCTCGAGGCGACCGAGAACTTCCTGGCGGACAAGTTCGCTCGCAAGCCGGAGATCCTGAAGGCCAACATCGCCGCGCTGCACGCGGGCTTCAACTACGGCGACACCACAGAGGACTTCGTCGTCCGGTACGAGGTCGCCCCGGCACCCATGCCGACCGGCACCTACCGGAACATCAGCGGCAACCTCGCGCTGTCCTACGGACTGATCACCGCGGCCAAGCGGGCCGGGCTACCGCTGTTCCTCGGGTCCTACCCGATCACCCCGGCAAGCGACATCCTGCACGAGTTGAGCCGGCACAAGGGGTACAACGTCACGACCTTCCAGGCCGAGGACGAGATCGCCGGCATCGGCGCAGCTCTCGGGGCGGCCTACGGCGGCGCGCTGGGGGTGACCACGACCTCTGGGCCGGGCCTCGCGCTCAAGAGCGAGACGATCGGTTTGGCCGTCGCGCTCGAACTGCCACTGCTGGTGGTGGACGTGCAGCGCGGCGGTCCGTCGACCGGCCTGCCGACGAAGACCGAACAGGCTGATCTGCTGCAAGCGTTGTACGGGCGCAACGGGGAGTCCCCCGTCGCCGTGGTCGCGCCACAGTCCCCCGCAGACTGTTTCGACGCGGCGCTCGAGGCAGCCCGCATCGCCGTCACGTACCGGACTCCCGTGCTGCTGCTCTCCGACGGGTACCTGGCGAACGGTCAGGAGCCCTGGCGCATCCCCGACATCACCTCGCTGCCATCGATCGACCCCGGCTTCGCGACCGAGCCCAACGGGGACGATGGTGAGTTCCTCCCGTTCCTGCGCGACGCCGAGACACTCGCGCGACCGTGGGCCGTGCCCGGCACGAAGGGACTGGCCCACCGGATCGGCGGGATCGAGAAGGCGGATCGCACGGGCAACATCTCCTACGACCCCGACAACCACGACACGATGGTCCGCCTGCGGCAGGCCAAGATCGACGGCATCGACGTTCCCGACCTCGTGGTCGATGACCCGACCGGTGACGCCGACCTGCTCGTGATCGGCTGGGGATCCACCTACGGCCCGATCACGGCCGGGGTCCGACGGGTGCGCAAGGAGGGCAAGAAGGTGGCTCAGGCCCACCTTCGGCACCTGAACCCCATGCCGCGCAACACCGGCGAGGTGCTGCGCTCCTACCGCAAGGTGCTGGTGCCCGAGATGAACCTCGGTCAACTCGCCCTGCTGCTGCGGGGTCGGTATCTGGTCGACGCCGTCGGATTCAACCAGGTCCGCGGCCTGCCGTTCAACGCCCCGCAGATGCAGGACGTCATCAACGAGATGTTGGAGGAGGTGCGATGACCGAGATCCCGCTCAAGGCCAAGGATTTCAAGTCCGACCAGGAGGTGCGGTGGTGCCCCGGTTGCGGGGACTACGCCATCCTCGCCGCTGTCCAGTCCTTCCTGCCCGAACTCGGCCGCACGCCCGATGACATCGTGTTCGTGTCCGGCATCGGATGCTCGTCGCGTTTTCCGTACTACTTGTCGACGTACGGACTGCACTCCATCCACGGCCGTGCTCCGGCGATCGCCACCGGGCTCAGCGTCACCCGTCCCGATCTCGATGTGTGGGTCGTGACCGGCGACGGTGATGCTCTGTCCATCGGAGGAAACCACCTCATCCACGCCCTGCGCAGGAACGTCGACATGACCATCCTGCTGTTCAACAACCGGATCTACGGTCTGACCAAGGGCCAGTACTCCCCCACCTCCGAACCAGGCAAGATCACGAAGTCCACTCCGGTGGGTTCGGTGGACCGGCCGTTCAATCCGGTGTCCTTGGCGCTGGGCGCGGAAGCCACGTTCGTGGCCCGTACCATCGACTCCGATCGAAGCCACCTGATCGAGGTCCTGCGGGCCGCGGCGGAGCATCAGGGCACGGCGTTGGTCGAGATCTACCAGAACTGCAACATCTTCAACGACGGCGCCTTCGACCTCGTCAAGAACCCGGAAAGCCGCGATGAGGCTCTGATCCGGTTGGTGCCTGGCGAGCCGATCGTGTTCGGCGACCGGCGTGTGGTCCGCGACGCGTCCGGGCATCTGCAGGTGGCCACGGAGGGTGAGGCGGTCGTCCACGATCCCACCGACCTCGAACTTGCTTTCGCACTGTCCCGACTGTCGGGATCGGAACTCGATCACACACCGATCGGGATCTTCCGGCAGGTGAGCGCGCCGACCTATGACGCCGAGGTGCGCGCACAGGTCGAGGGCGGCGCCAGCGATGCCGACCTGCAGTCCCTGCTCACCGGCCCCGATCCCTGGGCCGTGAACTGAAGTCAGACCGCGCCGGACTGCTCTACGGGATCGGCGCGTACACCCTCTGGGGGCTGTTCCCCCTGTACTGGCCACTGCTGGCGCCGGCATCATCCTGGGAGATCCTCGCCCACCGGATGCTGTGGAGTTTCGTCTTCCTGCTGATCATCACTGCCGTTATGCGCTCATGGAGCCAGATCCGCACGGCACTGGCCGATCGTCGGGTCAGGTTGCTGCTCCTGGCCGCCGCGGCCCTGGTCTCGATCAACTGGGGGACGTACATCTGGTCGGTCAACAACGGCTACGTGGTGGAGGCCTCCCTGGGCTACTTCATCAACCCGCTCGTCTCGGTGGCCCTGGGCGTCGTCGTGCTCGGGGAGACCCTGCGTCGCACGCAGTGGTTGGCCGTGGGGATCGCAGGGTTGGCGGTACTCGTGCTCACCGCCTCGTACGGCAGGCCACCGTGGATCGCCTTGATCCTGGCCTTCTCGTTCGGCCTCTACGGCTTGGCACGCAAGCAGGCCGGAGTCCAGGCGGTGCCGGCGTTGACGATCGAGACCGGCCTGCAGACGCCGTTCGCGCTGGTGTACCTCGCGGTCCTGGCGTTCGGTGGCGGACTGACGTTCGGCGACGACCCGGCGAACTCGGCGATGCTCATGACCGCCGGTGTGGCCACGACCGTTCCGCTGCTGCTGTTCGGAGCCGCAGCCATCCGCCTGCCCCTGGTCGTGCTCGGTCTGCTGCAGTACCTGGCGCCCATCATCCAGTTCCTGATCGGCGTCACCTACTTCGGCGAACACATGCCGACGAGCAGGTGGATCGGGTTCAGCCTGGTCTGGCTGGCACTGGTGGTGTTCACCGTGGACGTCGTTCGCCACTCACGCCGACCGGTGGCCGAAGCGCCGCTGTGACGGGCCTCGGTGATAGCAGTCGCCCTACTTCAGCGTGTACTTCTTGGACTTGTTGAGGGCCTCGGCTTTGGTCGACGCCTCCGCCGCGTAGGTGATGGTCACCTTGCCCTTCTTCTTGGTGATCAGGGTGACCTTGCCGTTCTTGCCCTTCTTGAGCTTGCCCTTGCCCTTCACCGAGACCTTGACCTTCGTACCGGCCGTGCTCTTGCAGGTCTTCTTCAGTAGGACGACGGTGCTGTCACCCTTGAGCTTCTTGGGCATGGCCGCGCACTTGGCCTTGGGCTTGGCGCAGTAGGTCGTCGAGTCGCCCCACGCCTTGTACGCCTCGGGGTAGTCGGTGATGATTCCGAGCGGGCGGAAGCGCGCCACCTCCGACCAGCCATCGGGGTTCTCGTCGGGGAGCTTCTCGTTGTACCAGGCATAGACCTCGATGCCGGCCTTGTTCAGGTCCGCCATGTTGTTCCCGAACTTCACGGCGACATTGATCAACCCGGCGTAGGCACCCGCAGGCACCGCACTGGCCTTCAGCCCGATCCCGTCCTTGATGATGTCCTGGAACCAGATCTGCTTGTAAGCGGGGAGTTTCTCCTTGAACTGCGCCAGTTCGTCCTTCTTGAACGACGGCACCACCGCGTCCACCCCGGTGTCTTTGATCAGGCGTGCGTAGTCGTCGATCCACGCCTGGTTGAAGTCCTCCGGCTTGTACTCCGGCCACACCTGGACGTTGTCGTTCTTGGCCCGCTTCAGGAATTCCTCGAAGTGCGGCACCTTGCCGGCGCCGTTGTCGAGTTCGAGGGCGTCGATCTCCGCGATCGTCAGGTCGGCGACCTTGCCGGTGCCATTGGTGGTGCGGTCGACCTCCGGGTCGTGCATGAGAATCGGCACGCCGTCCTTGGTCCAGCGCACATCGGTTTCGAAGATCTTCACCCCGGCGGCCAAGGACCGGTCGTAGGCCTTCCAGGAGTTCTCCCAGAAGTACGGCGTCTCCCCTTCGCCACCACCGAGACGGTGTGCCACGCGCTCAGGGACGTAGCAGCCCTTGGAGTTGTCGGTGCCGGCCTGGACAGTGGCATCGGCGGCGGCAGGTCCGATGGCAGCCACACCGGACACGGCCAGTGCAGCACAAAGCAGAGGTATGCGCATGTGCCGCAAGATACCCCGGCCCGCAGGTCGGTTACCTGCTGGCATCGACCCAACCACCCGGTCGTGGGATGTCAGCGCCAGCCCAGGCCGAGGACGCCGGGGTTGAGGATCCCGGCCGGATCGACCGCGGACTTGGCGCCGACCAGCGCCTGTGCGAAGACCTCGGGTAGTTGTTCGGTGTACCAGTGGACGTGGTCACGACCCACAGCGTGGTGATGGGTGATGGTCCCTCCCGACGCGATGAGCGCCTCGCTGACGCGGCGTTTGATCGCATCCCAGATCGCGATCTCCTCGCCGGGCGGGACGGGCGCCAGGACCGTGAAGTAGGGCGCAGCGCCGTCGGAGTACACGTGGGTGAGGCGGCAGGTGATGCGGCCTGGGTGCCCACACAGTTCGGCCACGGCATCCATGGCCTCGTGCCGGACCGTGTCGATCAGCGACTCGAGGCGGTCCCAGGTCACGGCCGTCTCGAAGGTTTCGGCGAGGATCCCGAGGCTGACCAGTGTGTCCCGCAGGTACGGAGCCTGCAGGAACGCGTCCCGCCACTGCTGCTCCCCGCTGCCCGCGGCCTGCACGACGCCACCGGCGGCGGTGCACACTGCCAGGGCCGCTTCCAACTGCCCCGACATGTCCACGCCACCTTCGAAACCGAGGACGAGCATCGGCCTATCGTCCGGGCCCGGCGCCTCATCGCCGTCGATGAGCCGGCAGTTGGACGGCATGAGGCCCGCCTGCAGCACAGCCCGGATCGCATCACAGCCGCGTGCGAAGTCGGGGAACCGCACCGTGACCGAGTGTTTGAACTGTGGGCGCGGCACCACACGCATCCAGGCCTCGGTGATGACGCCGAGGCTGCCTTCACTTCCCAGTAGCAGGCGATCTGGGCTCGGGCCGGCTCCACTGGCAGGAAGGCGTCGCGACTCCCACACCCCGACCGGCGTCACCGCCCGGATCGACTCCACGACGTCGTCGATGTGTGTGGGGCCCGAGGCGTAATGCCCGCCGGCCCGCGTGGCCACCCAGCCGCCCAGGGTCGAGAACTCGAAGGATTGCGGGAAGAAGCGCGTCGTGAGGCCGTGCGTGCGCAGTTGCTCCTCGATGCGCGGACCCGCAGCACCGGCCTGTATACGCGCCGCTCGGCTCGCGGGATCGACCTCCAGGACATGGTCCATCCGGCGCAGGTCCAGGGAGAGCACAGCCTCGAAGCGGTCAAGGTCACGACCTTCGACACCCCCCACGACGCTGGTGCCGCCTCCATAAGGGATGACCGCGACGTTGCGGTGCCAACACCACTCGAGGATCCGTTCCACATCGGCTTCGCGGTGGGGGAACGCGACGATATCCGGAGCACTGGCGAAATCGCCGCGGAAACCTCGGATGATGTCCCGGTAGGCCTTGCCCAGGGCGTGCGTGGCACGGGCATGGTCGGATACGTCTGCCAACTCGCCGAGTTGGCCCGCACCGAGTCGCGGCGTCGGCAGGCTGGCGGCCTCAAGCGGGACTGCGGGTTCGGGCTCGACGCGGCCGAAGCCGAGGTACTCCACGATGCCGGGGGCCGCCTGCCGGATCTGGTCGGTGGACAGGGAACGATCGACATCGCCCCAGCCCCAGTGTTTGCGCATCGCTCCAGTCTGCCCTACGGAAGGGGTCCGGATCCCTGGTTCAGACCCGGGATCCGGCGTGCGCCGCCTTCACGTCGCGGCCCAGGATCCGACGTAGTCTGGCGCCATGACGTTCATGACCGCCGAACGAGCAGCGCTGGCCGAGACCGTCCGGGACTTCACCGCCGACCAGATAGCGCCCAGCCTCGACCTGTGGGAGCGGGAGGGGGAACTCCCCCGCGACCTGCACAAGCAGGCGGCGGCCCTCGGGCTGCTCGGGGTGGGATATCCCGAAGAAGTGGGCGGGTCCGGCGGCGACCTCGGCGATGTCATCGTGGTGACCGAATCGGTACTGGCTGCGGGCGGTTCGGGCGGCGTGATCGCCGGCCTGTTCACGCACGGCATCGCCATCCCGCACATCATCGATTCCGGCAACGAGGACCTCATCGACGCCTGGGTGCGCCCGGTCCTGGCCGGCGAGAAGATCGCCTGCCTCGGCGTCACCGAACCCGGTGGCGGATCCGATGTGGCGAATCTTCGCACGCGTGCCGATGAATCCGGTGACTCCTGGGTGCTCAACGGCGCGAAGACCTTCATCACCTCGGGTGCACGCGCTGATGTCGCGGTGGTCGCCGCGCGCCTGCGGGGCGCGCCCGGTGCGGCAGGGATCGGCCTGTTCGCAGTCCCCACCGACCAGCCGGGATTCCAGGTCACCAGTCGCTTGGAGAAGATGGGCTGGCACTGTTCGGACACCGCTGAGATCGGGCTCGTCGATGCCCGCGCGGAACTGATCACCGATGAGGGCTTCGCATCGCTGGCCCGCCACTTCGCGACCGAGCGCCTGAGCCTTGGTGTGAGCGGCTACGCCACGGCGGCCAGATGTGTGGACCTGACCAGGGAGTGGATCCGGGCGCGCGAGACCTTCGGCCGGCCGTTGAGCGCCCGGCAGGTGGTCCGGCACACCTTCGTGGAGATGAACCGTCGCACAGATGTCGCGCGCTCATACGTCCACCGGCTCGCCGAAGGTGGGGAGGTCTCTGTCCTCGACGCCATCTACGCCAAGCAGACCGGCGTGAACTGCGCGGCCTTCGTCACCGACCGTGCAGTGCAGTTGTTCGGAGGGATGGGCTACGCGCGTGGTGAGGTGGAGCGGCACTACCGCGACGCCCGGATCCTCGGTATCGGCGGCGGTGCGGACGAGGTCATGGCGGACCTGGCCGCCAGATTGCTGGGGTTGTAGCCGGGGTGGCTTACGACCCCGTTTGCGACGTTGTTGACAGTCAGCACGATCCGTTGCGACGTTGTTGACGCGTCAGGGGCCGATTCCGGTCAACAACGTCGCAAACCAACTGCAGCCCGGTCAACAACGTCGCAAACGAGCCGCCGTGGGTCCACATTCCGGGCGGCGCGGGAGATCGTCAGCCGGTGCGGTCGACCACGTAGTCACAGACCGCTGCCAACGCGTCACGCGCAGCACCGGCAGGCAGTGGTTCGAGGCACTCGCGAGCGTCGTCGGCCCACTGCCGTGCCACCTGGCGGGCACGGGCGACAGCGTCGTGCCCACGCAGCAGCGTAAGCGCCTCCCCCACCTCCGCGTCGTCGAGCGGGCGGGTGAGCAGATCGGCCAACCGCGCATCCTCAGCAGCGGCGTCGCGCAGCACGATCAGGCCGGCGAGCGTGGGCACACCCTCCTTGAGGTCGGTGCCGGGCGTCTTCCCTGAGTCCACCGAGTCGCTGGTCAAGTCGACGAGGTCGTCGGCGAGTTGGAACGCCACACCGATGCGCTCCCCGTAGCGGGTGACCGTGTCGATGGTCGGCTCGTCGCAGCCGGCGAACATGGCCCCGAACTGCGCGGAGGTGGCGATCAGCGAACCCGTCTTGTCACTGAGCACCTGCAGGTGGTGCTCAACGGGGTCCTCACCGTCCGCCGGCCCTACGGTCTCGCGGATCTGTCCGGTCACCAGGCGCTCGAACGTACGGGCCTGGATCCGCACTGCTTCGGGTCCGAGATCGGCAAGGATGTCGGAGGCGCGGGAGAACAGGAAATCCCCGGTCAGGATGGCCACGGAGTTGTCCCACCGGCTGTTCGCCGAAGGGCGTCCCCGACGCATCGGCGCCTCGTCCATCACGTCGTCGTGGTACAGCGTGGCGAGGTGGGTCAACTCCACCACCGTGGCCGCGTCGTAGACCTCGTCGTTGTCCGCATCACCGAAGTCGGCGCACAACAGCGTCATGAGCGGCCGGAAGCGCTTCCCGCCCGCCTCGACGAGGTGGACCGATGTCTCCGTGACGAACGGGTAGCTGCTCTTGACCGCCTCATTGAGTCGGGTCTCCACGCGTTGCAGGCGGCCGCGCAATCCGTCGCGCAGGACCGGATCGGTGAGGAATGCCAAACTCGTCGGCACCGATCACCCCTATCTGATGAACGTGGAGGCCTTGTCTGCCAAGTCCAACACGGATTGCGGAAGCACGCCAAGAATCACGGTAACCGCAACCGCCACGCCGATCGCCACCGCGGTCAGACTACTGGGCACGACGACCGACGGAGCGTCCTCGGCGCGGTCGGTGAAGAACATCAGCACGATGACCCTCACATAGAAGAACGCGGCGATCGCGGAGGCGAACACACCGACGATCACGACCGGGGTCGCGCCGCCCTGGATACCCGCCTCGAACACCGCGAACTTGCTCGTGAAGCCCGAGGTCAGCGGGATCCCGGCGAAGGCCAGCAACATGATCGCCATCGCCCCTGCCACCAGCGGTGAGGTCTTGCCCAGGCCCGCCCACTGCGACAGCTTCGTCGCCTCACCAGCCGGGTCGCGCACCAGGCTCACGATCGCGAAGGCGCCGAGCGTGGAGAAGCCGTACGCCAGCAGGTAGAACATCGTCCCGGACAGGCCCGCGGCGTTGGTGGCGATGACGCCGATCAGCATGAAGCCGGCGTTCGCGATCGCCGAGTAGGCGAGCATGCGCTTGATGTCGGTCTGGGTCAGCGCCACGATCGCTCCGATGAGCATGGTCGCGATGGCCACCGCCCACATGACCGGCCGCCAGTCCCACCGCAGACCGCCGAGTGCCACGTAGCACAGACGCAGCAGTCCGCCGACCGCGGCGATCTTCACGCCCGCCGCCATGAACGCGGTCGCCGGTGTCGGCGCTCCTTGGTAGACGTCCGGGGTCCACTGGTGGAACGGCACCGCACCGATCTTGAACAGCAGGCCGACGAACAGCAGACAGGCGCCAGCGATCAGCAGGCCGTTCCCACCCGGGTTGGCCGCCATGCTCTCCACGATCCCGTTGAACGAGATCGTGCCCGAGAATCCGTACAGCATCGCTGCACCGAACACGAAGAAGCCCGACGAGTACGCACCGAGCAGGAAGTACTTCATGGCCGCTTCCTGGCTCAGCAGGCGCCGGCGACGGGCCATGCCCGCCAACAGGTACAGCGGCAGCGACATGACCTCGAGGGCCACGAACATGGTCAGCAGGTCGTTCGCCGTGGCGAACATCATCATGCCGCCGGTGCTGAACAGGAACAGCGGCCAGACCTCGGTCTGCAGCCATCCGCGTTCGGTGAACACCCGCTCGTCCTCGCTGCCCGGCAGGGCCGCGGCGGACGGCGCGAACGCGTCGCCGGCCGGATCGATCATCCGTTCGGCGATCAGCAACGCCGACACCATGGCGATCAGCAGGATCGAGCCCATCATGAACAGGCCAGGGCCATCCACTGCGATGGTCCCCTCAGCAGCAAGTTCGTTGGTGCCGGCCAACCGGACCACCACCACGAAGGCAGCCAGGAGCACCACCGCGACCAGCCACAACTGGACCATCCGGCGGTGCGGGCGGGACACGAACGCCTCGACGAGCACGCTCAGCACGCCGCCCCCCAGGACGATCAGCAGTGGCGCCACCAGGGCGTACTTGATGTCAGGAGATGTGAAGGTCTCCACCACGCCGTTCACTGTCCCTCCCCTTCCGCGCGGCACCCATCGGCGAAGTCACACTCGCCGGCCGGTCCGACCGTCGGGTCCTGCACACCCACCGCGACCAGGGTCTGGTCGACCGCGGGGTTGATGACGTTGAGGGCCGGGGCCGGGAACACACCGAGGGCGATGATCACGGCGACCAGTGGCGTGACGGCAAGCATCTCGCGGCCGGTCAGGTCCTTCACGTCCTCGCACCCCGGCTTGACCGGCCCGGTCATCGTCCGCTGGTACAGCCACAGCACGTACAGCGCAGCGAAGATGATGCCCGTCGTGGCGATCACGGCCGCCACCGGGTACCTCACGAACGTGCCCAGCAACACGAGGAACTCCGACACGAAGCTGCTCATGCCCGGTAGCGCCAACGAACTCAACCCGGCGATGAGGAAGAAGCCGGCGAGCAGCGGCGCGACTTTGTAGATCCCGCCGTAGTCCTCGATGAGTTTCGACCCTCGTCTGGTCATGAGGAAGCCGGCGACGATGAACAGCGCCGCGGTGGAGAAGCCGTGGTTGACCATGTAGAGCGTCGAACCACTCTGGCCCTGGCTGGTCATGGCGAAGATGCCCAGGACGATGAAGCCGAAGTGGCTCACCGAGGTGTAGGCGATCAGGCGCTTGATATCGGTCTGGCCGATCGCCAGCAATGCGCCGTAGATGATGCTGATGACCGCGAGGACGATGATGATCGGCGTGTAGAACTGCGACGCCTCCGGGAAGATCGGCAGGCAGTACCGCAGCATGCCGAAGGTTCCGACCTTGTCCAGCACTCCGACGAGCAGCACCGCGCTGCCGGGCTGGGCCTCAGTGGCGGCATCCGGCAGCCAGGTGTGGAACGGCCACAGCGGCGCCTTCACGGCGAACGCGAAGAAGAACCCGAGGAACAGCATCCGCTGGGTGCTGGCATCCATCCCCAACTGCGTGAGAGCCAGGAAGTCGAACGTCCCGGCGCCGAACTCGCGCTGGCTCACGACATACAAGCCGATGACGCTGGCCAGCATGAACAGCCCACCGAACAGGCTCACGATGAGGAACTTCACCGCGGCGTACGAGCGGCGGGCACCGCCGTACCGACCGATCATGAAGTACATCGGGATCAGCATGACCTCGAAGAAGACGTAGAAGAGGAACACGTCGATCGCCGCGAAGACACCGATCATGCAGACCTCGAGGGCCAGCATCAGTGCGAAGTAGCCCTTCGTCGGGGCATCGGAGTAGTCCGCCTCGTTCCATCCCGCGAGGATCACGACCGGCACGAGCACCGCAGCAAGTGCGATGAGGACCAGGGCGATCCCGTCCACCCCGAGGGCGAAGGAGATGCCGAAGGACTCGATCCACGGCGTGGAGGTCACGAACTGGAACGGTTCGGTGCTGTTGGGGTCGAACTGCAGAGCCATCGCGATGACCAGCACCGCCGTGGCGACGCTGAAGCCGAGCGCGACCTGCTTGGCGAGGTCCGGCTTGTCCTTGGGAAGCAGGGCCACCACCACGGCGCCGATCGCCGGCACCAGCATGAGGGTGATCAACCAGTTCATCTAGAGCCTCACCACCAGCATCACGGCGAAGAGCAGGAACGCTCCCGCCAGCATGGACATCGCATAGGACC
>ERZ724512.464-NODE-464-length-18525-cov-7.598971_pt1 | contig 18525 bp, 14 predicted proteins | sample MGYA00376045_ERZ724512 | MGnify/ENA primary metagenome ERZ724512 (study PRJEB28724, sample SAMN07190883) | activated sludge metagenome | isolation source: activated sludge of sewage treatment plant in Hong Hong | place: Hong Kong | collected 2016-03-17 ... | reverse complement strand
CATGGCGCCACCGGAGTCGACGACGTAGACGCACGTCGCCCCGTAGTTCTCCATGAGTTTGGCCTGCTGCGCCAAAGCGGCCGGGGTGGTCATGTGGCTCATCATGAGGAAGCCGACGGTGTCCATGCCGAGTGCGCGGGCCGCGCCGATGTGTTCGGCGGCGATGTCGGCTTCGGTGCAGTGGGTGGCGACCCGGACCACGGTGGCGCCGGCGCGGTGCGCGTCTACGAGGTTGTGGACGGTGCCGATTCCGGGCAGCAGCAGCGTCGCGATCCTGGCGCGTCGGACCACCCCCGCGACGGCTTCGATCCATTCGAGATCGGTGTGGGCGCCGAATCCGTAGTTGCAGGTCGAGCCCGCCAGTCCGTCGCCGTGGGCGACCTCGATGGAGTTCACACCCGCGGCGTCGAGCGCGGTGGCGATGGCCGCCGCCTGTTCGGTGCTGTACTGGTGCCGCACCGCGTGCATGCCGTCGCGCAGCGTGACGTCGCTGATGTAGAGGTCGTGGATCATGTTGTCGCTCCGGCGGTTTCGTTGACGTGGGTGGCGATGCGCTCGGCGGTGGCCTTGGCTGCCGAGGTCATGATGTCGAGGTTGCCGGCGTAGGCGGGCAGGTAATCAGCGGCGCCCGTCACCTCCAGCATGGCGGTGACGCGGGTGCCGACGAACTTGCCGGTCTCCGGAATGATCAGCGGGCTGTCGGCGGTGAACGTCTCGAACTGCACACGCTGCTTGAGCTTGTAGCCCGGCACGTACGCCCTGACCCGCTCCACCATCGCCTCGATCGACCGTTCGATGGCGCCGTGGTCGGTCTCGCCGTCGACGAGGCAGTAGACGGTGTTGCGCATTAGAATCGGCGGGTCGGCGGGGTTGAGGATCATGACGGCGCGTGCCCACTGGGCTCCACCGACGTCCCGCAACGCCGCGGCGGTGGTCTCGGTGAATTCGTCGATGTTGGCGCGTGTTCCGGGTCCGGCGGACTTCGACGAGATGGACGAGACGATCTCGGCGTAGGACACGATCCCGATCTCGGAGACCGCCGCGACGATCGGGACGGTAGCTTGTCCGCCGCAGGTGACCATGTTGAGGTTGGGCGCCTCGAGGTGGTCGTCGAGGTTGACGACGGGCACGCAGTAGGGGCCGATCGCCGCCGGGGTCAGATCGAGGACGCGCACCCCGGTGTCTCGGAGCTTGGCCCAGTTCGCCCGGTGCGCGTTGGCCGAGGTGGCGTCGAAAACGATTCCGATGTCCGCGAACCCGGGCATCGCCAGCAGCCCGTCGACGCCGTCGGCGGTGGTCGGGACTCCCATGCGCTCAGCGCGGGCCAGGCCGTCGGACTTGGGGTCGATGCCGACCATCGCGCCCATGGTCAGCGGGCCGTCGCCGCGCAGGATCTTGATCATGAGGTCGGTGCCGATGTTGCCGGAGCCGATGATCGCGACGGCGGTCATCGGCCCTCCCCCTCGGCCAGCATCCGCGCGGCGACGTCGTAGATCGCCCGGCCGTGGATCTCGAACAGCGCGAGCAGATCGACGCTGTCCCCGCCGATTTCCTTGGCGATGAAAAGACCGTCGGCACCGGCGATCGCATACGTGGCCAGCTGGAGCGCCTGGGCATCGCTGAGGCCCGGCGCAAGCTCCTCGACGCTGGCGAGGATCTCCTTGAGCGCCTGGTCTCGCACGTTGAGGAACATCGTGCGGGCCCGGGGCTCCACGGGCCGGCGCTCCAGGGCCAGCATGAGGCCGAGCCGAATGAAGTCCGGTGAGTCCAGCAGCGCCTTTGCGGTCTGCGCGGCCGCCTCGACCAGCCGGTCTTGCGGCTCACCGCCGTCGGGAAGCCGCCACGCGGCCAGCCAGGTGCTGAAGCTGCGTTCGATGACGGCGGCGATCAGGTCGTCCTTGTCCTTGAAATGCCAGTAGATCGAGCTGGCCGGCAGCCCACACTTGGCGCTGACGGCGCCGATGCTGGTGCCCTCGTACCCGCGTTCGGCGGCGATCTCGGTCGCCGCGTCGAGAATCCGGTTCCGCGACAACTCTCCGTCGGCGCGGCGCTGACGACGCTTCGGTCCGTCGGAATTCTTGGCCATTTCGCTCCCACTCTTGACTATGTAACGATCACTACATTACTGTAGCGATCATTACATTTCAAGGCCCTCGGGGCACGGACGAATCGAGAACCGCAATGACCAAATCCCCCGCGTATGACGTGGCGATCATCGGATACGGACCCACCGGTGCCACCGCGGCCAACCTGTTGGGCCGGCTTGGCCTGAAAGTCGTTGTCATCGAACGTGATCCGGACATCTACCTGCGCGCCCGGGCCATCTCGATCGACGAGGAGGTGATGCGGGTCTGGCAGTCGGTGGGCTTGTCCGACCGGCTGCAGCAGGACATGCTGCACGGCCAGCCGATCGCCTTCGTCGACGCGAAAGGCAAGCCGTTCATCGAGTGGACGATCAAACCCCAGGGCTCCGGCCATCCGCCGCAGCAGTTCATCTATCAACCCGCCGTCGACACGGTGCTACGCGAGGGCGTGGAGCGCTTCGCCAACGTCGAGCTTTTGCTCGAGCATGAGTGCCTGCGGGTGCTGAACAAGAGCGACGAGGTCGAGCTGATGCTGGCCGACCTGCGTACCGACACCTTCAAACGAATCCGCGCCGGCTATGTGATCGCCGCCGACGGTGGCTCCTCGCCCACCCGCGGGCAACTCGGAATCGGCTACGACGGCAAGACTTTCGCCGAACGCTGGATCGTCATCGACACCAAGGTGCACAAGATCTGGGACGCCCACGACCGGCTGCGGTTCCACTGCAACCCCGATCGGCCCATGGTGGATTGCCCCACCCCGCTGATGCACCACCGCTGGGAGTTCCCGATCCGCGCCGACGAGGACGAGGCGAAGATGTCCAGCCACGCCGAGATCTGGAAGATCCTCAACGCTCAGGGCATCACCGAGGAGAACGTCGAGATCCTGCGCGCCGTCGTCTACAGCCACCACGTCCGCTTCGCCGACCGCTGGCGGGCCGGCCGGATCTTCCTCGCCGGCGACGCCGCCCACGCCATGCCGCCCTGGCTGGGCCAGGGCATGTCGGCCGGGGTGCGCGACGCCGCCAATCTGTGCTGGAAGCTGGCCGCCGTGATCGGCGGGCAGGCGCCCGAGAGCGTGCTGGACTCCTACCAGGCCGAGCGGATGCCGCACGTCAAGGAGGTCACCCGCCGGGCGGTGTTCGTCGGCCGGGTGATCAAGGAACGGCGCGGACTACTGGTCACCGCGCGCGACCATGCGTTCCGGCAGTTCATCAGGGTGCCCGGCGCGATGACCCTCTTCCAGAAGCTGTGGTGGATTCCCGACGCCCGGTACGGCGAGGGCTTCCTGGGTACCGGCCGCGGCGCGGCCGGCTGGCAGTTGCCGCAGCCGACGGTCACCGACACCGACGGGGCAACGGTGCGATTCGACGACGTGGTCGGCAGCCAGTGGGCGGTCGTGTACACCGGCGCGCTGCCCGCCGGCGCCGATGCCTGGACCCGACTCGGGGCGTCCACCATCCGGGTCGACGGCCCTGGCTCGCCGTCGGCCGCCGGCGCGATCCGCGACACCAGCGGAACCCTGACCAAGTGGCTGCGCGGCAAGAACGCCACCGCCGTCGTCATCCGGCCCGACGGATTCGTCTATACCGCAACCACTTCCGGGCAGCCGCTGCCCCCGCCACCGGCCGGCCTCGCGGACCTGACCGCACCCCCCGCAATCCAACCGATCACCACGGGAGCATCCGCATGACCGTCACCGAACTGACCGAGCACACCGTCACCGTCGCCGGCAAACCGATCTTCGTCGCCGAAACAGGCACCGGCCCGGCGGTGGTCCTGCTGCACGGCGGCGGACCCGGGGCCTCCGGGGTGTCGAACTACTCCCGCAACATCGATGCGCTGGCCGCCTCCTACCGGGTCATCGTCCCGGACATGCCCGGCTACGGCCGCTCGGCCAAGTACGTCGACCAGGACGACCCGTTCGGCTACCTGGCCCGGATGATCCGCGGCCTGCTCGACGAAATGGGGGTCGCCACAGCGCATCTGATCGGAAACTCGTATGGCGGCGCCGCCGCGCTCCGGCTGGCCATGGACGCTCCAGCGCGCGTCGGCAAGCTGGTCCTGATGGGCCCCGGTGGAATCGGCACCACCCGGGGACTTCCCACTGACGGGTTGAAAAGCCTGCTCTCCTATTACGGAGGCGACGGCCCGAGTCGGGAGAAGCTGGCGGCGTTCATCCGCGCCTACCTGGTGTACGACGGCTCCGCGGTGCCCGACGACCTCATCGACACCCGCTACCAGGCGTCGATCGACCCCGAGGTGGTGGCCAATCCCCCGCTGCGCCGGCCATCCGGCCCCCTGGCGTTGCGCACCCTGTGGCGCATGGACCTCACCCGGGACGCGCGCCTGACGAATCTGCAGACCCCGACCCTGATCCTGTGGGGCCGCGACGACAAGGTCAACCGGCCCGCCGGCGGGCCGATGCTGCTGGACGCCCTGCCCAACGCCGAGCTGGTGATGACCTCACACACCGGCCACTGGATGCAATGGGAACGCGCCGACCTGTTCAACCAACTGGTCACCGAATTCCTCTCCCCCGACTCGAAACTGGCGGTCTCATGAACATCTTCGGCAAAGTCCACCTCGGCTACATCGTCATCGAGACCGACAAGTTCGACGACTGGCGCCGCTTCGGCCGCGACGCCATCGGCATGCACCTCGACGAGACGCTGCCCGGCGTGATGCGATTCCGCCTCGACGACAACGAATGCCGCTTCCTGCTGCAGCGCGGTCCCGCCGAGGACACCACCGCACTCGGCTGGGAACTCGACGACCACGAAACCTTCGACACCATCGAGGCCCGCATCAAGTCCCACGGCGTTCCCCTCACACCGGGTTCGGCCGAGGAAGCCGCACTGCGCGGCGTCGAGCGCTTCGTGCGCTTCCCCGGACCCAACGGCCTGGCCCAGGAGATGTACGTCAATCCCCGCAAGGCGTCCGCGCCACTGCTGACGGCCGCCACCGGCGGGTTCGTCACCGGCGTCGACGGCATGGGCCACGTCGCGATCACCACCAAGAATCCGCAGCAGATGCGCGGCTACTACAGCACCGTTTTCGACGCCCGCCTGTCGGACTACATCGACGAGACCATCAACGGCATGAAGCTCAAGATCCGCTTCCTGAGGGTCAACGAGCGCCACCACACGGTGGCGATCGCTTCGACAAAAGGATTGCGCCTCAACCCGATTCGTACCAGGATTCAGCACTGCAACGTCCAGGTGGCCCAGCTCAACGACATGACGCTGGGCTATCAGCGGGTCAAGGAACTCGGCTTCGACATGGCCCTCTCGGTCGGCCAGCACACCAACGACAAGGAGTTGTCCTTCTACGCGGTCACCCCGTCGGGTTTCGAGTGGGAACTCGGCTGGAACCCGATCGTGGTCGACGAGTCGACCTGGGAGCCGACGACCCACCAGGGCATCAGCATCTGGGGCCACAAGCCCGAAGGACAGACCATCATCGACGTCTTCGAGCGATTCAAAACCGGCGCGCAGTCGGCGCTGCACCGCGAGGACGCGGTCCCCGCACTCGCCGGCGCGGGCATCCCGGACAACTGAGCGGCCTCAGCGATGCGCATCGACACCCACGCCCACCTCATCCCGCCCGATTACCGGAAAGCGTTGGCCGACGCGGGGATTGATGAGGCCGGCGGACGCGCACTGCCGCCGTGGACACCCGACATCGCGTTGCAGGCAATGGCAGAACTCGACGTCGGCACCGCCATCCTGTCGGTGTCCACACCCGGAACCACGTTCCTGCCTCGCGCCGCCGACGCAGCGGCCCTGGCCCGCGACCTGAACGACTACACCGCGGCCCTGGTGGCCGAGCGGCCGGACCGGTTCGGGTTCTTCGCGACCATTCCCACCCCGCACATTGCCGAGTCGGTGGCCGAAACCGAACGTGCGCTTGATCACCTCAAGGCAGATGGCGTCGTCCTGCTGGCCAACAGCGCCGGAACCTATCTCGGCCAGGACGGGCAGGACGACCTGTTCGCCGCCCTGAACGAGCGCTCGGCGGTGGTGTTCGTCCACCCCGCCGATCTCCCCGGGCCACCGGTCGACGGCGTCCCGCCATTCGCCGCGGACTTCCTGCTTGACACCACTCGCGCGGCATACCTTCTGGTGCACAACGGTATTCGGCGGCGCTACCCGAACATCAGGTTCATCCTGAGCCATGCCGGCGGCTTCGTCCCCTACGCCGCACACCGGATGGCCGTCGCCATCATGGGCGACACCGGCCGCAGCCCCGCCGACAGCCTGGATGACTTCTCCAGCTTCTACTTCGACACCGCGCTGTCGTCCAGCGCCGCGGCGCTACCGACGCTGCTGGCCTTCGCCAAACCGGGACACATCACCTTCGGCTCCGACTTTCCCTTCGCTCCCCTGGCCGCCGGGAAACTGTTCGCCGCCGGCCTGGAGAGCTACCCGCATCTCGACACCAGTGCACTCCAGGCGATCGAGCGCACGAACGCGCTCGCATTGTTCCCGCGACTCGGCACCGCCCCGCCTCCGCCGGCGCGTTCTCTGCTTGATTCCGCGCGCACCACGGCAAGTCGGATGGCGATGCGGGGGCTCGTGCGCCTCATCGGCACACGCTGACGGTGACTCTGTGGTCACTCCTGCGCCGACGGGAACCGGGGCGGGCGCTTCTCGCGCAGGGCCGTGTAGCCCTCGACCACGTCCGGCCCCAGGAAGGTCAGCATCTCGTAGGCCGCGGACTGGTCGAAGATCGGTCCGGCGGTGCGGAGCCAGTTGTTGAGGGCGCGCTTGGTCAACCGGATCGCCTGTTGGGCACCCGTGGCGAGACCGTCGGCGATGCGCAGCGCCTCGTCGAGAACCTCCTCGCGCGGAAGGGCTTTCGCGACCATGCCGATGCGTTCGGCCTCGGCGCCGGTGATCATCTCGCCGGTCAGCAGGTAGTACCGCGCTTTGGCCATGCCGGCCAGCAGCGGCCAGACGATCGCGGCGTGGTCGCCGGCGGCAACACCCAGTTTGACGTGCCCGTCGCCGATCCTGGCGTCCTCGGCGACGATCGCCACATCGGCCATCAGGGCCGCGACCGCCCCGGCGCCGACCGCGACGCCGTTGATCGCGGACACGATAGGTTTCTCGCAGTGGACCATGTTGTAGACCAGATCGCTCATCTCGGTGAGCATGTGTGACACGCGGTCGTAATCACCCGCCATCCGCTCGACCATGGCCAGGTCACCGCCGGCACTGAAGGCCTTGCCCGCACCGGTGATGACGGCGACTCGAGTCTCCGGATCCGCCGACACGTCTTTCCAGATCCTGGCCAGCTCGGCGTGCATGCCCTCATCGGCGGCGTTGTACTTCTCCGGCCGGTTCAACGTGATCAGCAGCACGCCGTTGTCGCGGCGCGTCAGCGTCAACTGTTCGTATCCGGTGAAGCCCATCAGGGTCCCTTCGACTCGTGTGGGCGGGTGCACGCCGCGCCGTCTGCCCACTCAAACTACGACTTGTCGACAAAACCGAGGTCGAATCCGACACCGGCCGCATCCGTGCCTACCTGGACGGACGCCCACCGGCCTTCGATTGACCTGGGTGCGTCGGCTCGATTGTGATCTGCGCACATCCGACGAGCCGACGTGCCGAGGCTTTCAAAGACGTCAATATCGACGTTTCGGCGCGTAGAGTTCCATGGGTTCGCTGCAGGCGATGCCTGCATCTTCTAGGCCTAGGAACAAACTATGGTTCACGAAACCATCGATCCCCGCGGCACCCGGTCCTATCGGACAGGTGCGGCCGGCCGGGAACACCTCGTGCCCAGCGACGGGACGCCGGCGTTCTACCGGGAGCGGCTGAACGTCGAGCTCAACGGCAAGACGATCCGGGACGTCTTCCTCTACGAGCCGGACACCAGGGAAGTGCCACTGTTCTCCGAGATGGCCACGGTGAAGATGGGCGGCCTGTGGACCACCGGCAACCTGTACGTGGGTGAAGCATCCGCGACCGCGCAGTCGGGTCGGCGTTTCGTCACGTTCACGACGCACCGCCATCTCCCGCTGCATGTCCAGCTATTCGACAAGCGGCACCGCGACAGCCCGTATCTGCGTACCGCGCAGAACGGCCGCGAGGTCGTCAAGGCGACAATGCGGCGCACCGGTGTGGACAAGGTCAGGGCCAGCGGTCACTCGTATGCCGGAATGACGTTGTCCCAGATGGCCGCGTTCTGCGGTGAGTACATCGAGAGCATGGTGCTGCAGGATCCGTCCGGAATCGGTCGCCACGACCTGCGCCTGGGCGAGCTGTGGCACAAGGAGCTCAAGCCGGCCTCGGCCCACTTCCGGGCGGCCGAACACATGCCGCCGGATGCAATGAAGAACGTCGTCCGGCACATCACCGACAATCCGCTGCTGGCACTGCGGGAGATCGTCGGCCTACGCGCGCCCGACATCCGGCCGCAGCTGCAGGCGGCGAAGGACAAAGGAATAAAGGTCGGTCTGCTGATCCTGGGGAAATCCGCGATCTTCAACGCCCAGGCGAACAAGAGCATCGCCGAAGCGGAAGCGATGTTCCACCTCATCCACGAGATCCCGGACGCCTACCACATCGACCCGAACCTGCGGCCCGGCCCCGTCGTCGAGGTGCAGAACAGGATGTTCGACGAATTGGAGCGCCTCGGCACCGTCGAGTACTACACCGCCGAGGGCTACTGACGTACCGGGCGCGACGCCAACCCGTCAGCTCTGCTGACCGGTGGCCAGCAGGTGTGTTCTCAACTCGCTGCGCATGACCTTGCCGACGGCGTTGCGGGGCAACTCGTCGAGCACCATGACTTCTCTGGGCACCTTGTAGTTGGCCAGGTTGTCGCGAACGTGCTGCTTGAGTAGCTCGGGTGTGGCCGACGCCCCGGGCCGCAGCACCACGAACGCGGCCAGTCGCTGGCCGAACCGTTCGTCGTCGACGCCGATCGCCGAGGCCTCCGCCACTTCGGGGTGCTTGATGAGCGCCTGTTCCACCTCGATCGGATACACGTTCTCCCCGCCGGACACGATCATCTCGTCGTCGCGGCCGACCACGAACAGCCGGCCCTCGGCGTCGAGGTAACCCAGGTCCCCCGAGGCCATGAACCCGTCCCGGACGACCTTGGTCTGCCCCGAGGTGTAACCCTCGAAAGAGGTCCCGGTGCGCGCGAAGATCTGGCCCACCTCGCCACGGCGCACCTCGCCGAGGTCCTCCCCCAGGATGCGAATCTCCGTTCCGGGCATCGGTCTGCCGGCGGTGTCCGGGGCGGCGCGCAAGTCCTCGGGCCCGGCCAGCGCGATCACGCCGACCTCGGTGGCGTTGTAGTTGTTGTAGACGACGTCGCCGAACTGGTCCATGAACCGGGTCACCACGTTGGAGTTCATCCGGGAACCGGCGGCGCTGACAAACCGCAGCGACCGCCCGCTGAAGCGGTTCCGGATGTCGTCGGGCAGTTCCATGATCCGGTCCAGCATCGCCGGCACCACGCTCAAACCGGCCGCCGCATAGCGGTCGACGAGCGCCATGGTGGCCGCCGCGTCGAAGAAGCGGCGCACCACCAGCGTGCACGCGAACATCGACCCCATGATCAGTTGACCGAATCCCCACGCGTGGAACATCGGCGCGGCGGAGACGACGGTCTCCTCGGCACGCCACGGCAGGCGCGACAGCAGTTCGACGCCGCCACCGCCTCCGCCGCCGGGCGCGCGCCGGGCGCCCTTCGGGGTGCCGGTGGTGCCCGAGGTCAGCAGGATCACCTTGCCGTTACGGGTGCGACGGTCCGGCCGCTGCCCGGCATGCAGCGCGATCAGCGTCTCCACCGTGGTCAGCTCGTCGGCCGGCTCGTCGACCCAGGCCACGATCCGCCGGGTATCGGGCTTCGCGCTGAGCGCCTGGTCGACGACGGCGTCGAACTCCTGGTCGTAGACGATGACGTCGGGACGTTCGCGCTCCACCACCTGCGCGACGGCCGGACCGGCGAACGACGTGTTGAGCAGCAGGACGTCCGCCCCGATCCGGTCGGCGGCGGCGAGCGCGTCGACGAAGCCCCGGTGGTTGCGGCACATGATGGCCACCATCTGCGGTATCCCGGCCGGCGACCGCTGCAACGCCGCCGCGAACGCGTTGGCGCGGGTGTCCAACTCCGAGTAGGTGAGCACTCCCAGCTCGTCGATCAGGGCCGGACGGTCCGGGCACCGGCGGGCCGACACCGCGATCCCGACGGTGTTCGTGAAACCCTCGCGCCGCGCGGCGGCGATCATCCGCAGGTACTTGTCGGGCCGCAGCCCGACCACCATCCGCGCCGCCCGCAGCGTACGCAAGGATTCGAGACCCTGGTTGACCCGCTGGGACAGGGCGGAGACCGACGGTGCCACGGCCATCACCCTAGGATGGGCAACCGGCGCTCGGCGGCCAATCCGCTCAACGCCTCCTGCATCACCGCACGGACGTGCTCGTCGACCTCGGCGACGTCGGGTTTCTTGCCGAACGTGGCCTTGATGTCGATCGCCGGCAGCACCTGGGTGACGATCTTGGACGGCAACGGCAGGTTGAGCGCCCCGATGCTCAACCCGAACGGAAACCCGATGGAGACCGCGAATTCTTCGGCGCGGGTCAGGCGTTTCAGCGGTAGCCGCTTGGCCAGCCATTTGCCCCGGGTCAGGAAAAGCTGCGTCTCCTGTCCGCCGATGGACACGACGGGCACGATCGGCACGCCGGCCTCGATCGCCGTGGAGACATAGCCGGTCCGGCCGTCGAAGTCGATGGTGCTCTGTTTCGAGGTGGGCCGCAACGCGTCGTAGTCGCCGCCCGGGAAGACGATGACGGTCGCGCCCGAGCGCAGCGCCTTGTTCGCGTTTTCTCGGGTGGCGCGGATCATGCCCATCCGCGTGAACGGTCCGATCAGCGGTCCCCGCAGGATCAGGTCGTGAGTGAGGGTGTAGATCGGCCGGTCATACCCGAACTTCTCGAAGAAGTCGACCCAGAAGATGGGGACGTCGGGCGGGTTGATCCCGCCGGAGTGGTTCGACACGATCAGCGCTCCGCCGTCCGGGAACTGATCGAGACCTCGCACCTCCGAGCGGAACCAGAGTTTGTAGATCGGCCGCCCGAGCGTCACGATCCGGCGAATCAGCTCCGGATCCCACTCGCCGGTGAAGTCCCCCGGCTCCGGGGGAACATCGCTTTCCTTACTCTTCTGGGCCACCATCGACCTCCGCTCACGGTGCCGCCGAAACGGGCGGCGAATGCATCGATCATCTCTTCCAATTACGTGCGCGTCGCCCGAATCTCCAATCTCGGGAACGGCCCTCCGTTAGCTTTGTCTCCAGACGCATCGCGCCTCCGGTGCCTCGGGGAGGACGGGAACAGTGGTCGCTAATCAGGCGTCCGACACGACGATCCGGCTATCGGGCAGTGACGTCACGTTCGTCTTGGACGAGCACATCGAACCCCAGCACACGCTCAAGGTCGCGGTGTTCGACGAGCAGGCGAGCAAGGATTTCCGTTTCGAGGACATCCTCGAAACACTGCGTGGAGCGGTCGACGTGCTGCCGCAGATGCAGTGGCGGGTGGAGTTCGTGCCGCTGGGGATCGGTCATCCGTCGTGGGTCACCGACCCCACCTACGACGTGGCGAACCACGTCCACCACACCCGGCTGCCCGAGCCCGGGACCAGAACGCAGCTGTGCGCCAAGATCAGCGAACTGGCCAGCCAACCGGTGCCGGCCGGCCGGCCGCCGTGGGAGCTGTGGTTCCTGGAGGGCTTCGAGGGCAGCAAGGTCGTCGCGGCGCTGAAGATGAACCATGCGCTGGCCGACGGCGGCACCTTCGCGGACCTGCTCGACATGGTGACCCGCCCGGAGCCGGGTGCGAAGCCGGTCGTTCCGCCGATCCCGCGAGCCGCCGCGCCGTCGAGCCGGTCCGTGGCATTGCGGTCCGGTGTCGGCGATCTGCTGCGGTCGATGCGAGACGAACTGCCCCGGCGGACGGCGGCACTGGTACGCGCCTACACCCGCGACCGGAAGTCGACCGCCCAGCGGCCGCCGTCGCGGTTCGGGGCGCCCGTGGTGCCGTGGCGGGGCCCGCTGACCGCCGGCCGCACCTTCTCCTACGGTTCGGTGCCCCTCGAGGACATCAGGCAGATGGCGAAGGCCTGTTCCGGAACGGTGAACGACGTCCTGATCGCCATCGCGGCCGGTGCCATTCGGCAGTACCTCATCGAGGAGAACCTGCCGACGGACCGTCCGGTGATCGGTAACACCGCGGTCCGCACCCGCAAGCCCGACGACCCCCGGCTGTGGGGAACCGCCGTCACCGCACTGCCTTTCGAGCTCCCGACGCACCTGTCCGATCCGCTGGAGCGTCTTCGCGCCGCCCACGCGCAGACGGCGATGGTGAAGGCGCAGTCGGCGACCCGTCCGGTGCACATGGAGGATTGGTTCGACTTCTCCCCGCCGCTGGTGTTGGGACCGGCGCTGAAGCTGACCCGCGCCGCGGCGCACCGGGTCAACGGCGCGGTGATCGTGTCCAACGTCAGGGGTCCCCGCGAGAAGCGTTACCTCGGGAACATGGGCATCGAGAACTTCATCTCGTGTGGCCACCTGAAATACGCGGCGGGGGTCAACCTCACCGTCTGGAGCTACGACAAGTTCATCAACTTCGCGGTGTACGGATGCACGCGCACGCTGCCCGACCCGGAGTTGTTCACCCAGCGGATCCTTGCCTCGTTCGAGGAGTTGCGTTCAGCGACAGCCGATCTCGTCGAGAACGGAAATGCGGTTAACGGGCCGGGCTGAAGTTGCCGTGGAACCCCTGGGGAATGTGATGGGTCAACTCGGCGGTGGCGACCGGTCCGCGCTCCAGGTCGCGGGCGTCCAGGATCACCAGCCGTGACGTCCGCGTCCGCGCCTGGTACTCGACACTGAGCAGCCAGCCGTCGTCCTCGGCGGTGCCGCCCGGCTTCGGCGTGAAGACCGGCTCACAGAAGCTGTTGCCCGAACCCGTTGCGGTGTAGGTCGTTTCGGAGTTGTCGGTCAGGTCAAGCTTGGTGATCGAGTCGTAGAACGCGCGCAGGTGCCGGCGGCTGTTGACATACGAGTACCGGTGCGGCCGGCCCTCGTAGCCCGGGTGATGGCGCGGGAACTCGCAGGTGTTGTCGCTCAACGCCTCCCGCAGCACCCGGCCCGAGGCGGTCACCCGGAACCGGGTGAACTCCGAGGGTGTGTCGTCGAGTGGACTGGTGCGGAACCGCGCGAGGCGCTCCAGCAGCGCTCCGCTCTCGTAGGTGACCACGTCGATGACCACATCGGTGCCGTCGTCATAGGCGTTGCTGAGGTGGAACTGCAGGACCGCGTCGGTGTCGATCCGGCGGATCGGTCCGCCGTCGCGGGGCACCAGGATCACCCGACTGCCGCGGTCGGGTCGGTAGCGCATCGAGTCGCCGAGCGTCTGGAGGCCGAGTGCCACGGGCAGCGCGTCGGGGATGATCGGCGAGATGACGAACACCAGGTAGCGTTCGGTGATCGCGAAGTCGTGCACCATCGCCGGGTACGGCATCGGGGTCGACCGGAAGTGGCGCAGCGCGCCGCGCCGGTCGGTGCGGTAGGTCCGCAGGTGCGGTCGCGGCAGGAACTCGACACCGAAGTTGAACATCGCCCCGGTCCGCGGGCATAGACACGGATGCGCGGAATAGGCGCCGAGCCAGCGCAATCGCCCGCCGAAGCGGCGCTCGCCGAGGGTCTCGAGTGTCTCGGGGTCGATCTCGTGCGGCGGGCCGCCCTCCCACAGCGCGTAGAGATGGCCGGCGTGCGCAACGACGTTGGTGGAGGCCAGATTCGGCGGCATCCGACCGATGTTGGCCAGCAGACCCCCCGCGGCGGGCGTTCCCAGATGCCGGGTTCCCGTCTTCCCGAGGAAGTGCCGGGTCCGCACGTAGCGGTTCTTGAAATGAATTCCGTTGCCGGAGATGGTGAACGCCGACAGCATGCCGTCGCCGTCGAAGAGGTGCCGCAGCGGCCGGCCGGTGTGGTCCTCCCACCGGCCGGGGCCGTTGCGGTACAGGGTGCCGGCCAGGCCGTCCGGGATTGTCCCCTCGACCCGCTCCACCCGGTAGTCACGTTCGACGTACTGCGGTTCGCTCACGCCCAGGCTGAGCAGGTCGTCCGCGCTCAGCGAGGTGACCGAATCGGTGGCCGACGCCCGCTCGCCGGGCGGCAGTGACGTCAGATAGCGGCGCAGCTCCGGCAGGTGGGCCTCTTCGAGCAGGGTCTCCGCGGTCGACGATGCGTTGGCAACCATCGAACCCCCTCCGGAAAACTGAAATCGACGGTTGTCAATTTACTCCGGCACGCCCGCGCGGTCCACGGTCTTCTGAAATGGACTGTGCTGCAAGGTTTTTGGTCAGCTGAGGTTCAGGAAGCCGCCGTTGATCCAGACGCCCCAGTGGCCGCCGGGTGTGGGACCGGTCCACCAGACCACCGGCTGACCCAGCCAGAACTCGGCCGGCTTGCGCGGCGCCCAGGGCGGTGGCGGCTCGGGGGCCGGATGCGGCGCCGGGTCGGCGTGCACTACCGGCATGCCAAGGCCGGCCGACCCGCCCGCGATCGCACCGGCGACGGCGAGGGCCGCCACGAACGTCCTGAGCAGTCTGGTCGATGCCACAACCGCACCCTACCCGCCGGGATCCGGCTCGGGCCCGGCGCAGACCGTCCGGCCAACTCGGCAGGCCCGGGACCACCGACGCCCCTAAACTGCCTCCATGACGGAAGCCCATTCCCGGCCCTCCAGCATCGGTGTCCTGACCAGCGGCGGTGATGCCCCGGGAATGAACCCCGCGGTGCGTGCGGTCATCCGCACCGCGCTGCACCACAACGTCGACGTCTATGCGATCCACGAGGGCTACCTGGGTCTGGTCGGCGGCGGTGACCTGATCCGGCGGATGGAACGCACCGACGCCGATGGCATCCTGCACAAGGGCGGCACCGCGATCGGCACCGCCCGTTCCGAGGAGTTCCGCACCCGTGACGGCCGGCTCAAGGCGGCCCGCAACATGGTGGAGCGCGGCATCGACGGCCTCGTCGTGATCGGCGGCGACGGCAGCCTGACGGGCGCCAACATCTTCCGCGAGGAGTGGCCGGGCCTGCTCACCGAACTGGTCGACACCGGCGAGATCTCCCCCGAGGCGGCCGCCAAGTACCCCGTGCTGCGCATCGTAGGGATCGCCGGATCCATCGACAACGACATGTACGGCACCGACATGACGATCGGCGCCGACACCGCGTTGCACCGCATCGTCGAGGCGATGGATGCGCTGCGCAGCACCGCGTCGAGTCATCAGCGCTCGTTCGTGGTCGAGGTGATGGGCCGGCAGTGCGGCTACCTGGCGGTGATGGCGTCCCTGGCCACCGCGGCCAACTACGTCCTCATCCCGGAGAACCCGCCGCCGTCGGACTGGTCTCAGACGATGTGCCGGGAGATCCGGGCCGGACGCGAAAGCGGCCGGCGGCAGAGCGTCGTGGTCGTCGCCGAGGGCGCCCATGACATGGACGGCAACCCGATCACCGCCGAGCAGGTGAAGAGCGCGCTGGAGACCGAACTCGGCGAGGACACCCGCATCACGATCCTCGGTCACGTGCAGCGCGGCGGCGCACCGAGCGCCTTCGACCGGTACCTGGCCACCCTGCTGGGTCACGCCGCGGTGGAGCGCCTACTGGAGGATCCGCCGGACGCCCCGGCCCAGCTGATCGGGTTGCGCGGCAACCGGGTGGTCCCCTCTCCCCTGATGGAGTGCGTGGAACAGACCCATGCCGTCGCCGAACGGGTCCGGGCCCATGACTTCGAGGGCGCAATGTTGTTGCGCGGCGGCAGTTTTCGGCAGTCCTACCAGATCTTGCAGACCATTCAGCAGGCCGCGCCCCGGCCGACCGCGCCGGGGCGGCGGCGGTTCCGGATCGGCATCGTGCACGCCGGCGGCCTGGCGCCGGGCATGAACAACGCGGTGCGCGCCGCGGTGCGACTCGGCCTCGACCGCGGCTACACGGTCCTGGCGGTCAAGAACGGCTTCCGCGGCCTGCGCGACGGGGAGGTGCAGGAGCTGGGCTGGATGGACGTCAGTGGCTGGGTGTCCGACGGAGGCGCCGAGATCGGCACCAACCGGTATGTGCCCAGCGGCCCGGCGATCCAGCAGATCGCCAGACAGATCGCCGCCCACCGCATCGACGGACTGATCGTCGCCGGCGGCCGCGTCGGGTACCAGTCCGCCCACCTGCTGCACGAGGCCCGCAAGACCTACGCCCAGCTCGACATCCCGATCGCGTGCATGCCGATGACGATCAACAACGACGTTCCCGGCACCGAACTGAGCATCGGCAGCGACACCGCACTGAGCAGCATCGTGGCCGACGTCGACAAGATCCGGCAGTCCGCGGTGGCCACCCGCCGGGTGTTCGTCGTCGAGGTGATGGGTCGCGACTGCGGATACCTGGCGTTGCTGAGCGGCCTGGCATCCGGCGCCGAGCGGATCTACATGCCCGAGACCGGGATAACGCTCGACGACCTCACCGCGGACATCGCGGCGCTCGCGACCGGTTTCCGCTCCGGCGAGCGCCTCGGCCTGATCATTCGCAGTGAAGGCGCCGACCCGGTCTACGACACCGGGTTCGTCACCGCGCTGTTCGCCAAGGAGGGCGGTGACCTGTTCGACGCCCGCCAGGCCATCCTGGGTCACATCCAGGAGGGTGGCGATCCCTCGCCGTTCGACCGCATCCACGCCACCAGCCTGACCGCGCGCTGCATCGAGTACCTCTCCGAGCAACTCGAATGCGGCGGGCGGGCCAGCGCGATGGTGGGCTTCCAGTCCGGCCGGCTGCAGTTCACCGATCTGACCTCCTATCCGTCGCTGGTCGACCCCGACACCCGCCGGCCCATCGAGCAGCGTTGGATGGACCGTCTCGAACTGGCCGAGATCATGCGCGGCTGAAAACCGCCGCACAGCGGACCGGTGTTACTCTTAGCCCAGCTAGGTGAATTCAGGGCCGGGACTCTCCGGCCGACACTGTGGAGGTAGAGCCGCACATGACTGTTCTGTGCCCGGCGCTCCTCCTCCCGACCTCGCGGACCGCATGAGCACGCCGCTCGGGGCGCCGCCACACAAGGGCGGCCTCGCGCTGTGGATCCGCCGCCTGGCGCTGCCGATCATCATCGGCTGGGTGGTGCTGATCGGGTTCCTGAACACCAGCGTTCCGCAGCTGGAGATCGTCGGCCAGATGCGTTCCGTGTCGATGGCCCCCGACGACGCGCCGTCGGTGAAGGCGATGAAGCGCATCGGCAAGGTGTACGACGAGTTCCACTCCAACAGCTCGGCGATGATCGTCCTCGAAAGCGATCAGCCCCTCAGCGACGAGGCCCACCACTTCTACGACGACATGGTGGCCAGGCTGACCGCCGACACTAAGCACGTCGAACACGTCCAGGACTTCTGGGGCGACCCGCTGACCGCCGCGGGCGCCCAGAGCGCCGACGGCAGAGCCACCTACGTGCAGGTGTACCTGTCCGGCAACCAGGGTGAGGCGCTGGCCAACGAGTCGGTCAAGGCGGTGCAGGACATCGTCGGCGGACTGAGCCCGCCGCCTGGCCTGCACGTCTACATCACCGGACCGTCGGCACTGTCCGCCGATCAGCACATCGCCGGCGACCGCAGCGTCAAGATGATCGAGATCCTGACCTTCACGGTCATCATCGTGATGCTGCTGTTGGTCTACCGCTCCCTCGTCACCGTCTTCATCGTGCTGGTGATGGTGGTGCTCGAACTGTCGGCGGCGCGCGGGATCGTGGCGTTCCTGGGCTTCCACAACATCATCGGCCTGTCGACGTTCGCCACCAACCTGCTGGTGACCCTGGCCATCGCGGCCTCCACCGACTACGCCATCTTCCTGATCGGGCGATATCAAGAGGCCCGCAGCCGCGGCATGGACCGCGAGACCGCGTACTACGACATGTTCCACGGCACGGCGCACGTGATCCTCGGTTCCGGCCTGACCATCGCCGGCGCCACCCTGTGCCTGCACTTCACCCGGCTGCCCTACTTCCAGTCCCTCGGCATCCCCCTTGCCGTCGGCATGGTCACGGTGGTGATCGCGGCACTCACCATGGGGCCCGCGGCGATCTCCGTCCTCACCCGGTTCCGCAAGATCCTCGAACCCAAACGCGCGATGCGGATCCGCGGTTGGCGCAAGGTCGGCGCCGCGGTGGTCCGCTGGCCGGTGCCGATCCTGGCCGCCACCATCGCGCTGTCGCTCGTCGGTCTGCTGACTCTGCCCGGCTATCAGACGAACTTCAACGACCGTAACTATCTGCCGAAGGATCTGCCCGCGCAGGAGGGTTATACGGCCGCGGAGCGGCACTTCTCGGTGGCCCGGATGAACCCCGAACTGTTGATGATCGAGAGCGACCACGAT
>ERZ724512.462-NODE-462-length-18532-cov-5.114629_pt1 | contig 18532 bp, 20 predicted proteins | sample MGYA00376045_ERZ724512 | MGnify/ENA primary metagenome ERZ724512 (study PRJEB28724, sample SAMN07190883) | activated sludge metagenome | isolation source: activated sludge of sewage treatment plant in Hong Hong | place: Hong Kong | collected 2016-03-17 ... | reverse complement strand
CCGTCCCAGGCCGCCAGCCAGTCGCCTCCGTAGCGGGTGTCAGCCCGCGCCAGCGCGTCATCCAAGGTCGTGAACGTCTCCGACTGCGACCACAATTTGAGGTGCCCGATGGTGACTGTGAGCCGGCCACGCTTGCGTCCGGCCCAGAGGGCCTGAACAGTCACCTGTCCCCGCTCCCGGTCCCACGTCTGCGTGTCCGGCCGGACGGCATATGGACGCTGAGACGGCGCCCAGGTGGGGCGCGGCACGTAGCCCATCAGCCGATGTCCATCCGGGTGTGGCCTTCTAGGTCGGAGGCGTCCTGTTGGTGACCCCACGGGTGCGGACTCACTCCCGCCATCAACCCTTCCCTCCATCGGCTTCGAGGGGCACGAGTACGCGCAGCGCATTCACCGCGTACTCGACCGACACCTTCTGTCGGCCGTACACCCGGTCCGGTTCAGTGCCTGGCAGGTACTCGCTCCAGTCGTCCACCAGTTCGGTGATCCCTTCGCGCAGGCGCCGGGCTTCGTCCGCGTAGTGGTCGCGGTCGGCGTGGGCCCTCTGGATGATGGCGTTCCCGTCGACGGCAGCGAGCATGGCTGCGTTCGCCCGAGCGATCTCGGCGTACAGCGGCGCCAGCACTTCCCGCAGCGGTTCGATCACCGCGAGCGTGCTCGCACACGGCCATGAGGCCGGGTGCATCCGGACGTGGGTCGTGCAGTGCTGCCCGTCGCCTGTCCAGTCGGGCGCCGGGACGCAGCCGGCGATCTTCGTGGCGGCTGTCAACAGTTGCTCATCGGCGGGCGGCTGGACGCTCATGACGTGGGCTCGTATTCGGTGAAGCGCAGCACTTCGACTGCGCCGGTGGTAGGGGTCGTGATGGTCAGAGCCAAGCCGCGCCGGTCGACGGCATCCCACTTCCCGCCGCCGGACTCGCGGCAGAGTCGACGTACCCACCACGCTTGCGCCGGGGTGTAGCCCTCCCAGATGTGACGGTCCGTCTCGACATGGCCGTCAGCGAATGTGCGCGTGACGATGAGCAGGGTGTGCTGGTCTTGGTTCATACGGCGACAGTGTGCGGCGGGGCTCATCGCTCGTCCTGGGCGTCACTCGCGTCGAGCGCGACGGCCACGGCACCGGCAAGAGTCCGTTCTCCGCTGCGGATGGTAGGGATGGTGTCGCGCAGCGCCTGGGCGAAGAGGTCGCGGAACGGAGTGCGCTCAGGTGGGGTGACGGCGGCCAGCGCCCGAGCGAGTTCCGGACGAGCTCCGACTAGGGACGCCACCGCGACAGCTTGGGCGCACGGCCAGACCTGCTCGTGTCCGCCATGGGTCTGACAGGTGATGCGACCGCGGCGCACGGTCGGCTTGCAGCGCAGCAGCTCCATCGCTTCGACGCCGGTGAGCGCGGGAGGCTCCGGTTCGGTCACTGGCTCGTCGGGGAGGGCGGCTGATGACCAGTACGCGGTGCCGATGGTGAAGCCGGTCAGAACAGTGCTCCCGCCGACAGACAGGCACAGACCAAAGGCAAGCCAGAGCCTGACGAAGTTCTCGCTGAGACCGAGGTGACTCAGGAAGGCGGCGTTGCCCAAAGCGAGCAGGCCGGTGATGATCGCCCAGAGGCAGGCTCGCGCGGGTGGGAGGTCGATGAACCGGTCCACGAAGTCGGGGTGACGCCTCGGTCGATTCGGAAGGTCGTCCGTCGCTGCCAGCGCGGTGCTGCGGTCCGCCAACAGTCGGCCATGCCGGACCGCTTCGGGACACGGCCACACCCGACCGTCGATCGGGCCGTGCACAGTGCAGGCGATCCCGTGACCGAGCCGCTTCTTCCGGCAGCCGAGTTCGCCCATCGCTACGAGAGTCAGCGCGTCGTCCTGGTGCGGATCGCTCATCGGTGACCCCCGTCGAGCCGGTCAGCGATCGCCTTGATCAGCACGGTCCCGCCGTACGAGCCAGCCGCCAGCACAGCCATTAGAGTCGGCGGGTAGGTGCAAATCAGGCCGACCAGGAACGTCAGGTCTCGCCAGACGCCGTCAGGCATCACGATGGAGACGAGCAGAAGCACGACCCCTAGGGCGAACGCCTTCAGCAGCCCCTGAACAGTGCGGTCGCGCAGCCAGTAGGCGACCGATACGCGCCAAAGAGCTACCGGCGGTGCGTCGGATGGGGTGTGCTCGTCACGGTTCATGCGATCACTGTGTGCGGCGGGACTCATCGGGTCGCCGTCGGCCGTGGCCAGGTCGTCGTGCTGATAGTGGGGCGAGGCCAAGACGTGCTGCTGGATGCGGTGGAGGTGCTGACAGTCGGGCGCGCCCAGGTCGTCGTGTTCGACGCGCTCACGCTCGGCTTCGAGACTGGGGTCGGCGGGGCGGTGGCGACCAACGTCAACGTGTCCGCCGACGACTGGGTGACGGTGATGGTCTGCGTCGGCAGGGAAGTGGTGGCCGCTGTCGGCGGGGCCGGCACGACGAAAGTCTCGGCCGGACTGGCGGGTGCCAGGTCGCTCGGCGCCGCGGTCGCGCTGGCCGTGACGATCGGCCTGTCGGTTCGTGCGGCGCTTGAGCCGAAGTAGAGAGCCATCGACAGCCCAAGCGCGACCACCAGTGCGACGGCCATCACCAAGGCGATCCACATGCTGCGCGTGAATGTGGGAACGGTCGGGTCGTCGGTCATCAGGTCGGCCTTACCTCAGGTGTTGGGTCACTCGGACTGTGTGCGGCGCAGCACACTGCTCGGGCATGACGGAGAATCCAACGGGGACCGCAGGCCAGACCGGCTGCACTCCCGAGTGCGCTGCGCCGGTGAAGTGCCCGGTCTGCGGCAATGACCTGCCGCCGCGTGGACGATCCGTTCCGATGGCGATGCCGCTGCCGTCCTGCTGCGATGAGCGCCGTCACTTGCCGTCCAACACCCGGCATCTGTGGTCGGCGGGCGAACTGGACGACTGAACCTGGGTGCTCCGATCGACCCCGTACACATGAGGGGTATGACGCGTAACCGCAGACCTTCCGGTGCCCCGGGCAGCACGGGCGGTCAGTTCGCCCCGGACGTCCGGGCGCAGACCGACCTTGACCTGCGCGGCCCCAGCTCGACATGGTCGGAGGAGAACATCCTCGCGAACGTCGACTATTGGATGACCGACGCCGGTCACGCCGAACTGGTCACGCTCGTGGCCGAAGCGAAGGCCGCAGCGGACGCCAGCCGTACCGGGGTGCCCGAGGGTGGCGGACGCGCGTCGGATCACCTGAAGTGGTGGAACTCTGCGGTCCGCAAGGAAGCCTCGGACGCGGAAGGCACGCTGCGCTCGATCGAGAAGGCTCGCGCCGAAGACACGCTGGCGGCCGACATCCGGGCGAGCGTGTTCCCGGAGACTGTGACTTCCGCCTTGACGACAGAGGCTCAACGTCCCCCGACCCGGCAGTCGGTCGAAGACTCGAACGGCAACTGGAACACTGCGACAGTCATCGGGTCGGTGGTTGTCACAGAACCGTTCGAGGGAACCCAGCACTACGAGACAGCCGCGTGGTACACCAAGCACCAGATCCAGCCGGGCACCTATGAGGTGCGACTGGATGACCGCGGGATGGTCCGGGTTGGCTACGACACGGTGATCACCGACGAGTTCTTCCCGACGCTGCTCGGTGGTGTCCCGCTACGCGGTGGGCAGCCTGACGCCAAGCCGAACGTCGGCAAGGCGGGGAGCCACCACGTCAGCGCGTACGAGTTCTCACTGCCGGGTGCGTACGCTCCTGGCCTGCCACAGTTCGGCGGCGCGCTCGTCTTGCGCCGCGGCGTGACAGTCCAGCGCCAGCCACGCACCGGGGTGAGCGGGCTGCTGTTCCTGACGAAGCTCAAGTTGCCGGCCGACGTTGAAGTGCTGCCGAACATCGAGAACGAGTTCCGCCGCCGCTGGTACGGGCGCTGACCCTCAGTCGTCGCTCGGCCGATCACTTCACGCTGGGCGAGCAGACCTTCAGCCCAGTAGAACTCATCCGTCTTCCGAGCTGTCGGCATACACGACAAAGACATCAAGCCCAGTTCGCTCGACCACGACACCGTAGGTAGCCATCGCTGGTCACCAGTCCGACAGACGGAGCAGGACGTACAGCACCCCAGACGTGACCGAGTCGATGGCTTGTTCGATCAGCTCGGCGGCGACAGCCTTGGCGTGGACATGCCAGCGCGGGGTGCCGGCGTGCTTTGGGGTGTAGGGGCGAGGGAGTTTCATGTCCTGGCAGTGTGCGGCGGTCAGTTCAAGACGGGCCTGTTACCGGATGATCGTGATCGGCAAGTCGTTGAGGCTGCCCACCTCGCGCGCATCAGCCAGCAGCGGCTCCCCGTCCGAACCGGTGACGCCTTCGATGAGGGTTCCCGGAACCTCGAACCGGTCGTGAGCCGTCCACAGCATCGTCGGAGCCACGCCCCGGCAATCCGCGTACACCGCGTCTTGGGTGATCCATACCGCGAAGGCGCTCACGCCGGGCTCGAAGTGAGCGTCGCGGTGATTCTTCGAGCGACCACCTACTGGTAGTCGCTCGAAGCGCAGGAGAGGCTTGCGCCCTGACGCTGCCTGGGCGAGCAGCACGTCACGGCGGACCCGATCGGACGCGGCTGCAGGCGAACCCGGAACGCGATGGCGCGCTGCCACCGCAGCAGTTCGTCGTCCGGCCCGTCTGTTAGGACGATCTCCAGGCTGGGGTCGCCATCCAGAGACTCCACCCACCATTCGACCGTCTGCGCCGCCCGGGCTTCCCCACTCGGCTAGGGCCTGCTGCGCGAACGGTGGGATCGGCGTCCTGCCCGCCTCCCAGCGGTCGATGGTCCGTTGCGCGATAGACAGCCGGCCAGCCGCGTCGCTGACGGTCAGCCCGAGGCCTTCCCGGATGACCCGGAACGTGAGCGGAGTCATCCGACGTAGAAGCAGCCGGGCTCGACCTGGTTGAGCGAGTGCACTTCGGTCGCCTCGATGACCTGCTCGAAACTCGCGGCGACGCGAGCGATGGCTGGGCGAAGAGAGACATCGCCGTTGCGCCGGACGACACAGACGGGCGGCTCGTCCAGCCAAGCAACCCACACGTTGTCGGCCGCGGCGTCGGCGCCGGCCAAGATCGCAGGAAGCCACGTCACCAGCCAGCGGTGCTCGTGACCCCACACGTCGGTCGCGGTGATCGTTTGGCTGCACGCTCGAAGATGTTCGGCCTGCGCACGGGGTAAGAGTGTTGCGGTCATGGGAGTCCTCCCGTGGGGCTGGGGATGTGGCCGATGCCTGTCCCTGGTCTGATCGTGCCGGAAGGTCCCGGCTCGGTCAGTGATGCAGTGTGCGGCGGTCAGCCGGACTCGGACTGCAGGATCGTGAGGATGGCGTCGCGGACTTCGCCGCGCTTCTTGGTGCGACGAGGTCCGACCTGATCCGAGAGGCCGGTACCTTTGACTTCGATCCAGGTCTGCCAGCCCGTCCACGTGCGGCGCCAATGGGCGTCCCGGATCTCGATGAGACGGTCGCCGAGGTCGATCGCGATTCGCTTGTCGTCCCGGAACGTGTAGAGCTGCACAGGCTCGATCCCAGCATCCGCAAGCGTCTTGGCGAGTCGGTCCCAATGATCTTTCGGATCGGCGATCGCCGCTGCCGTAGTGACATCCATGCCCTGGCAGTGTGCGGTCGCAAGTCAGCGCAGCCATCAGTCGCAGCGAAGCGAGGCAGCCGACCGGCGATAGCCGCAGATGGTGGCCGGTGCCAGGCCGGGCGGGGCCTAAAGGAAGCCTTCGGCCGCTTCGCGGCCTCGGCGGTTCGGTCCGTGCGGTTCGTTCGTCGCGTCGCGGTCTGGGCCGGGTCGGTCTGTTGCGGGTTGTTCGGTTCGTTCGGGGTGTTCGGTGTGTGCGCTGCGTTCGGTTCGCCCACGGGGTTTGCAGAGTGTCAGTTCCATGTATCGGTCACCAAGACGTGTTTTTGAGTCTCGCGCTCCGCGCTGTTCGATTCACCTTGAGTCTCCACACGTTGCCCCCCGCAGGGGCCGATGCCGCCGAACGACCAACCACCCCGTCCAGCACGTTCAATCCGGTCAGTTCGGCAGGCAGAGGGCGCGGGATCGCCGCGGGCGCGGGTTTCCTGCCAAACGGGCATCTGTTTCCCCCTGGGAGTGTCCGATTGTGTGGGACGTTTCCCAGGGGCCGGTTGGCGCATGTTGCATGACATGGACGTCTTTCGCCGCTCAGCCCGAACGCTCGGAGGATCCGGCGCGCGTCAGATGGTCTGGCGGCTGGATCGAGGTGGTGCCGAGCCAGACCGTGAGGTTGTCGTGCAGCGCTCGAAGGCGGTAGGGCAGGCGGTCCGCAGTGCTGGTCGAGCTGACCTGGTGATCGTCCACGATGGCTCCGGCGTTCGCTCATACCTGTCTGTTCCGACCGGCACGGCCGGCCCGACGGTGGCACGCGCCTTGAGCGCTGCGGTCGGAGCGTCCACGACGGATGTCGAAGAGCTGCCGGACCTGGCGGCACCGGTGGTCGGCCTGTTGCGCGCCAACCCGCAGTCTTCGGCGAGCCGAGAGACGGCCGCTGGCGCTGACCCGTTGGAGTCCGCGTCCACGCTGGCGCGCGAGCTTGCTCCCGGCGAATGGCTGGCCGTGTCATTGCGGGCGCCTCATCGGGGCGAGACGAAGCGGGTGCGTGCCTGGTACCGGGCTCGGCTGGCAGCGCAGACCCATTCGACGCTCGACCCGGAAGTGCTTGTGGCGTCGATCAGTGCTGGCGCAACCAGTCGCGAACGCGCGGCCTCCCACATGACACAGGTCGCGTCGGCGATGCCCGGCTTTGACATCGAGGTGAAGCCGGTCATTCCACGACGCTACGCCGCAGCGGCAGCGTTGATCTTGCTTACGGCGCTGCTCTGGTTCGGGGTGGCGTGGCTGACCGACTCGGCGCTGACGGGCGTGCTCGCCGCTCTCATCCCGGCGATCGTCGCTGGGATCGACCTGGCTGGTTGGCCGCTAGGCCGCCGCTGGCGTTCTGTCGCGCGCGCCCGGGCCGGTCGGTTCGCCGCTCCACCGCGGCGTTGGCTTCCCCCTCGCGCGCCGCGCGCTGCGATGAAACGTGAAGACGGCTCGGTGACACCGGCGAGCAATGGCAGCTACCCGCTGGATGGGGCAGCGTTCCTGTTCGGGCCGGGCGTCTTCGTCGGTGTCGCTGCTCCGCGCGCGGAAGGTCTCGCTGGCGCGACCCGACTGCGAGAACCGAGCCCGGCCATCCTCGAGCGGATCGGCCCAATGATCGGGACGGCCGGGTCACGGGAACTGCCGGTGCACCTGTCGGCGTCCGACCTGTCTGCCGGCGTCGCGATCCTCGGGATCCCCGACTCAGGAAAGTCGGTGTTGGCTCGGCTGATCTACGGCTGGGTCTGCCTGGAACGGATGCGACCGTCCGGCCTGCCCGGCTGGCCGGGGCGGAACAGCGCAGTCATCGCGTTCGAGAACAAAGGTCAAGGCGCGGCGCGCTACCAGGCATGGGCAGCATCGGTCGGCGACACGGCAATCCTGGTCGATGTCGCCAGTCCGACTGGGCCCCGAATCGACCTGTTCGCCGGGCCGGGTGGCGTGCGTGAACGGGCAGCACGATTCATCGACCACATGGTCTACGGCTTCCCGGACGGCGCCGTGCAAGGCGAGTCCACCGAGTCGCTGACCGCTGTCATTCAAGGCGCACTGGCGATCCCGTATGCGGATGTCGCCGAGGCGGGCTTGGGTCGCCTGAACAACGAGATCGTCATCGCGCATGCGCTGCTGGGCGGGCAGGGCGATGATGTCGGCAAGAGGCTGTACGAGATCCTGGAGCGAGCCCGGTCGGACGCGAAAGGCACGCCTGCGTTCGATGACCTGGAAGCCGCCACTCGATCACTGGCCGTGTTCTACGGCGACGGCGGCACGGCCGCGTCACGGCGCGCCTCGTTCAAGGCGGCCCGTAACAAGCTGGACGCGCTCGTCACGGTCGGGTCGTTCTGGTCGCATGACCGGCCGGCGCTGACCTGGGACCAGATTCTCGCCGGCCATCTGAATGTCGTCATCAACACCGGCGTCTCGACGGACGGTGACCAGATGACCGACAAGTCGGTCGAGTTCATGTCCGGGATGCTGCTGCACGCGCTGCGGGGAGCGATCTCCCGCAACTGCTTCGGCTGGCTGGCCGACGGTCGCAGCGTCTGGTTGTTCGGCGACGAGTTGAAGTTGCTCGCAGCCAGTGGGTCGGAAGTCATCGAGTGGACCCGTGAACAGGGCCGCGAGTTCGGAGTGAAGCCTGTCTTCGCCAGCCAACGTCCAGACCAACTGCGTCCGGACGTTCGGTCGTCACTGATGGGTTTCGGAACGATGGGCTGGTTCAGTCAGAACAGCGCCGGAATCATTGACGAGGCCGTGCGCGACCTCGGCACCGACGGCACCGTGTGGTCGGCGGCAGACATCGCCGCGGTCCGCGCCCATCACGCCCTGATCCGCACGACGGTGGGCAAGCATCGGCAGCCGGGCGTCCCGGTGAAGATTGCCTACTTCGAGGATGACTTGACCGCGTTCCCCGCAGCGCAGGGCTACCCGAAGGCAGTCCCTGTGTGGGAGGTCGATGTCCAGTGGTGACTCAGCGCACCGGTGGCGTTCCGTGGACCGACCTCGTGTCGGCCTGTCCGAATGAGCAGTACCGCACCGCGAACCGGGTCGACCCGTACTGGGCCGGCATGTGGTCGATGTCCACGACCGCTGCATGGCTTTCCCGCGCGACAGCGGAACGTCAAGCCAGGATGGGCCTGCTGCGGGTGCCGGTGTCTGCCAGCGGCCTCGGGATGTCTGCCGATGAGGCTCGGGCCCGGATCGTTGGGAATGCTCGCCGTCGGCGGCTCACCCAGCTCGCGGCGATCGGCATGTGGCGTACCGCGACGGTTCAGCAGGTCGCTGCGCTGACCGGACAACCTGCAGCCGCTGGCAGGCACAGCGTCGACCGGGACGTGCTGTGGGCCGCGGGCATGACTGAGCAGGGCGTCGTGGTCACCTCACTGCGCAGCAAGCTGCCGACCTTGCTGCGCCCGGATCCGCGCGGGGACTGGGATGAGCTCGCGCAGTCATTGACGTTCGCTGAGCGAGTCGCAGTGACCGGCGGGCAGCCGTGGCGATGGGGCGCACAGTACGACCGGCACAACGTGCTGGCCACCGAGCTCGGCCTGCGGGTCGCCGAGTTCGCTCCGGTCGCGACAGTGCTGGGGGAGTCACTGGCTGGCGTCGACCTGTTGCTGGGCGGCACGGGCCGCTCCGGCGCCGGGTCCCGCAGTGGCGACATGGTGATCGTGCGCCCAGACGGGTTCAAGATCGTCATCGAAGTGACTGCCACAGTCACGAGCGACTTCCGCGAGAAAGTCCGCCGCTGGGCTCACGTACTCACTGCTCGGCGTCAAGCTGACCTGGCCGTGTGCTTCGTGGAGCTCGCTCATCCGGATCGCCGCGATGCGAGCACCGAAGTGCACCGACTGCTGCGCCGGGCCGTCACCGAAGCCGCCCACTCCAGCTTGGACGCCGAAGACGCTCGAGTGCCGGAGCTGTTCAGTGTTGCCCGGTGGCAAGAGTGGTTTCCCGAGCCTGGGCGTGTCGACCCGGACTTCACTCGGTTGCGGGCTTGGCGGCCGACTGGTCCGCGACGCGACCCGTGGGAGTCGGTCGACCTAGCCGACCCGAAATCTCTGCGGTTCCGTCCGCCGACGGCGGCATCACGGGCTGCGACCGAAGCGATCATCTCGAACTCGGCGATGCTGTGGGGCACCCCGTACTGGACTCGGAGCGGGATGCCGACCCCAGATGTGTCCGGTGAGCTGCTAAGTCATGCGGGGTTGAATGGACTCGTAGTGGCTCCGCGCAGGCCGCGCCGGGAGTCTCTGGTGTGGTGAACGGGCCGACTGGTTGGGTATGCCGCACACTGTGCGTGTGTACGTAACTGAAGTGAACTGACGAACGCACCTAGAGCCCCCGACACATCTAAAGTCAGGACCCACCATGAACAAGCGCACCCTCGCGGCCGCCGCACTGGCACTGCTCACTGCCGTTGCCATCCCGGTGACTGGCAAGATCCTCGCGTCCGGCGACCCAGCCTCCGTGGTCGCGGTCGCGACGAGCCCAACAACGTCGTCCACACCGACGACCGAGGCGACCGACACGCTGATCGCGACGCCTGCCCCGACTTCCGCCGCGGTCATCTCGAGCCCGGCCCCGGCGGCTTCCAGCACGACGCCGGCCGTGAAGACGTCTTCGAGCACGTCCAGTGCGCCGAGGACGTCCACGTCAGCGACCAGCTCGAAGGCGACCACCACGAAGGCATCCACGACAAGCTCGACCACCACGAAGGCATCCACGACAAGCTCGACCACCACGAAGGTATCCACGAGCTCCACGAGCTCGACGCCGGCGCCGACGACGACCAAGCCGAAAGTCACCCCGTCGATCACGAGCAAGTCCTGCTCGATCGACTCGGTGCTCGGCGCGGCTGTCATCAAGGTCTCTGTGTCTGACCCAGACAGGGTGGGTTTCACTCTGCGGGTCAAACTCAACAGCACAACGAAGACGTTCAACCCGGCGGTAGGCAGCCAGCCGTACAAGTTCTACGTTGTTGGGCCGACCTCGGTCACTGCCTGCGAGGCGAGTCTGGTCTGACCTCCGCGGTGCCGGGGGCTTCGCGCCCCCGGCACAATCAGGTCCACCACCTTCCTGCCCGCATGGCGAGCCCGGTCGAATCTGATGGGTTGAGTTCAGGCCGCGCTACCTCGGCTTCGTGAGCCAGGGCGCGGACGTCTAGACAGTGTGCGGCGGGCCTAGGCCAGGACTGCTGGCGTTTGGATCGGGTCGCCAGCCATGGTGTACCCCGCGCCGCGCCTCACGCGCTCCTGGGCTGCCATGAGGGCGAGCCGCCTCGATGCGTACGGGCGCGTGTGGATGAGGCGACCGTCCCATCTCCGCACGACACCCCACCAGGGACACATGCAGGGCGGGTCAACCCTCAGATGGCTGTACGGGTCCGGGTTGTCGTTGGGGTCGTCTGGGTTCGGCTCGGACACCCAAGTCTCCCGGTCTTCGCAGCAGTCGCCCTGGTGAGCGTCCTGCAAGATGCACCAGTCGTCCACGGCGCAGCTCCACTCGAGCGCGGCTTGTGCCGTGTCGCTCACATCGAACCGTCCGTCCGGGCGGGGTGTCAGGTGACCGTCCGTGACGGCTTCGGTCAGTTCGGCGAGGCTGCGGGGGCTCATACCTTCACTGTGTGCGGCGGCGGCTGCGACACCCGGTGCTCCCGCACTCAACAGTCTTGACAAAGAACCTTGCCGCGCTTCGCCCCAGCTCGGCAGGCTCCGCGCGCCATTGGCGCATGTTGCTAGGTAGAGCGCCCGCCGGCTTCTCGGCGCGCGCGTCCACCGAAAGGAAACCCATGAGCGTCAAGACGCGAACGCGAGTCGCGATCGCCGCGATCCTCGCTGGAGTCGCGACGGCGGTGGTTGTCGCGCCTGCATCGGCGAACATCCCTAACCTGGTCGGCTATTACTCGGGTGTCGCTGGCACAACGGCGCTGGGAACCATGCTCGCCCCCGACTTCAGCGAGCGCGAGGTGTGCATCGACTCGATCTCGCACACACCGACGACGAAGACCGACCCCTATCTCGACTCGAGTCACCCCGAGATCGCCTACCTGATGGAGAAGTGGGCCGCCCAAGACACAGACGACACTCGCGCCGCGGCTCTCGCCCTCATGGTCAAACGGGCCTACGACAGCAACGTTGGCGAGGCTGACGCCACCTTGGCCATGAACTACTTCGACCCCTACCGTTCGGGGATCCTCGCCGACGTGGCCGAGATGGCGTCCGACGCCTCCGCCAATGCGGGCCCGTACACCTCGTCGCCGACACTGCACGTGACAAACCTGGTCCCGACGACCGGTACCGCCGGCGACCTGGGCATCCAGTCCGCGGCAGGCAACTACCAGGCTGGCTACACCTTGACGGTCACCCTCAGCGGCCCGGCGGTGTTCGATTCGACTGGAACGAGCACCGCGAGCCTGACCACCACGACGGCGGCGCAGAGCTTGACGTGGCATGCCACCGGTGCGGGTCAGATCGACGTCTCCACGAGCGCTGTCACCCCCAGCGCCTCGGTGAAGATCTATCCTCCGGAGGCCAGCGGCTACCAGCGACTGCTGGTCGCGCCGGACAGCACCACAGTGAACGGGCAGGACCCGATCGACGTCGCGGTGAACACGGTGTACACGCCGACTGTCACCACCAACACGACTTCGATCCTTGTGAATGCCGGTGCGAGCCTGGCTGACGTCGTGCACGTGACCAAGGCTGCCCCGGATGCGGCTTTCGACGGCACGACCGTCCTGTACGGTCCGTTCGCCACCGAAGCGGCAGCAGCCGCCTCTGCCCCGGCAGGCGCCCCGGTTGTCGGGACTGCCACTTTCAGCGGCACGACTGACGCGAACGGTGCCGCCACGGTCACGAGCTCGACGCTGGCCACGGTTGGCTCCGGCTATTACACCTGGGTCGAGACGCTGAACCAGATGAATGCCAGCGACGGGACTGTCCTGTCGGCACCAGTCACCGGCACCTTCGGTGTCTCGAGCGAGACGACCCTGTCTTACGCGCCGAAGATCACCACGAAGATCAGCTCGACGCTGGCGATCGTCGGCTCGAAGGTCACGGACACCGCCACGGCGTCCGGCATCCAGACGAGCGTTGGCGGGAAGACCATCGTCAACACACTCACGGGCATGCTGGTTGGCCCGGTCGCTGCGTTGAAGGACGCCAACGGTGCGCTCACCTGCACCGGGGTCGATTACACCGGTGCGCCGGTGGCGGTGAAGATCCCAGCCACGCCGGTCACTAAGGACGGCGACATCACCGGCCTCGGGGCGTTCACATTCCCGTCTGTTGGATGCTTCTCCTACGGCGAGACGCTGACGTGGTCGGTCACGGGTGGGGCTCCGACGGACTCGGGGACGTACCTGCACCCGGTCGGCCAGGTCACCCAGACAGTCCTGGTCACCGAGCCTGCCATGTCCACCACGGCCAGCCAGCAGGTCTCTGCTGTCGGCCAGCCGCTGACGGACACGGTCATCGTGACCGGCACAAACGGCGCTGCTGGCACCATCTACCCGACCCTGTTCGGCCCGATGTTGCCGGCGAACGGCTCGTGCAAGGAGATCACCGACGCGATGTGGCGTGCGGCGATCACCGCTGGCACCGTGGTTGGCGTTGACGCGCCCGCACTCGAAGTCTCTGGGGACGGCACGGTCGTGACGGCGGAAGTCACCCCGACTGCTCCTGGGTGCCACCACTGGTACGAGTCGGCCGAGTTCGTCAACGGAACGTCGACCCCGACGGTTGTCAAGACCCCGCTGGGCGTGAGTGCCGAGACGACCCTGGTGTTGGCTCCGGCCATCACGACGGTTGCCTCGAAGGTTGGCCAGGATGGCGACTTCATCGACACGATCACTCTGACCGGGACGTTCGGCGCGCCGGGCACGATCACCGGGTTGGTCTACGGTCCGATGCCGTCTGCCGACGGGACCTGCACCGACGTCACCTGGGCGGGCGCGCCCGAGTTCGCTGCGATCGCCCCGATTGCCACGACCGGCGACGGCACGTACGTGACTAAGACGATCATTCGCGACGCGAAAGGCTGCTACACCTTCGCCGAGGTTTGGACGTCGGCGGACAACAAGACGGTTGTCGCCAACTCCGGCGCTGGACAGGTCTCCGAGACCCTGTACTTCTCGGAAGGCCGCGGCGGCAACGGCATCAACACCGGCCTGATCAGCGACAGCGGCGCCCCCACGGCGCTGGTGGTGCTCGGCAGCCTGGTGATGCTCGCCGGTGTCGGTGGTCTCGTCGTGGCGGCTCGCCGTCGGCGTGAGGCCGCCACCGTCTGACGGTGTTCCCGCGAGAGTTCGCCCCAACCTACGCAGGTGGGGCGAACTCTCGCGGACATGGCCTCAAGGGGCATGCCTGATGCCTCTGGACTCCCAACCCCCGCGATCACAGTCTGTTTCACCGACGTAGAAGGAAGCCCCGTGTTCGGACGTCTCACACTGCGCCGGGTGACTGGGGCGCTTGTCGTCGCCGGCTGCATGGCCGCGCCTTCGGCGACAAGCCTTGCCTCGCCTATCGGGCCTGACCTCACCATTTCCGGCCAGGTGTCGGCGCCTTATCTCACGCAGACCAACACCAGCGACGATCCAGGATTCGAGCTGGACGGGGTGACTCCGATCGGTCCGGGGGAGAACGGGTCGTTCAGGGCCGCAGGCGGATCGCCTGATACCCGCTGCCCCGAAACTCTCGCCATCAGCCCTTCAGCGGATCGAACCGAGGCAAGGTCGGCAGTCGATGCTCTCGATGACGCCTGGCGCAGCCTTGCCGAAGCGTCCATCGCCCCCGGCGCCACCATCGTGTCCCAGGGCCTCGTCCCCGCAGCCGTCAATGTTCCCGACGTCATCAGCTTCCCGGGGACGCCGGTCACAGCCACAGTCACCCGTCGCCGTGTCCCCGTTGCGGACGTGCCCGCCACTGGACCGACGGGTCCCCTGTCTGTGTCGGGTGGCACCCCGAACGGCGGCGTCACCCACCCCACCGCCGACACGCTCCAGGACTGCGCTCCCCGGCCCGCATCCCTCTACGACACGACAGCCCAACCGCCCTACTGGAACGCGGTGGCCTTCGAGAACGCCGACATTGACGGCGCGCTCTTCGAGTTCAACATGGACGTCGCCGCGTTCGGGGCCTGGTTCGGAGACCTGGAATCGCGCACCGACGGTCGCGGCAAGACGGCGTGGGTGTCGCTCTACGACGCCTCCGGCGCGCTCATCGGCTCTCCCGAGGCCGTCGCCCCGGAGGCGCTCAACGGCAACCAGAAGCTGTGCGGTGGCCCCGACCAAGAGGACGACCCTGCGGTCGGATGCGGTAACCAATCCACTCGGTGGATCGGATTCAGCGGAAATCAGGCCGTGCGTTTCATGCTCGTCACGGTCGGCGACGACGACTCGTGCGAGGAGAAGGACGTCACGAACAACGCCCAGAACTGCAACGGCCGCACCGAATTCCTCTCCTTCATCGGTCCGACGGTCGCCTTCCCGCAGCCGCAACTGACCGTTCGCAAGCAGGTCGTGCTGGCCGATGGGAGCTCAGGGACCCAGGTCGAGGGGTGGACCTTCGGGGTTTCGGTCGACGGCGGCACGGCCACCACCGAAACGACGACAGACACCGGTGTCGTCGCCTTCGACCTGCCGACCACAGCCGGGACGCTCACCCTTACCGAAACGTCGAAGCCGGGATGGTCGCTGACGGGCCTGGTTTGCAGCATCGACCTCGATGACGATGCATCGACGCCTGGGACGGATGTGAGTCTCACCGACACGGGCGGGTACGCGTTCACGCTCGCCCCCGAGATGGTGTACCACCACGTCGACTGCACCGCCACGAACAGCCAGGCGCCGGCCTCCGTGCGCATCTCGAAAGTCGAGCATGCCGCCGGCGAGTCGACGGCAGGCGAAGGTTGGCAGTTCAACGTCGCCGCGGGCGGCCAGACACCGCTAGAGCTCGTCACCGGGGCCACCGGATCCGGCTCGGTGACGGTTCCGCTGACAACGCCAACCGATCTCACGGTGACCGAGACCGCCAGCCCCGGATGGAACCTCACCGGGGTGACCTGCAGCGTCACCGTTCCCGGACTCGCCGCCACGACCATGCCTGCGGACCCCGTCAACGGGTCGTTCACCCTCCCGAACGTGGCCCCCGGGTCCGCCGTGGACTGCACCGTCGACAACACCGCCGACACCGTCCTGACCGTCGTCAAAGAGACCCTGGTCAACGGGGTTCGGACCGCAGAACCCGGTTGGGCCTTCGACATCACCGCCACCGGTTCTACGGAATCGCTGCTCACCGGTCAGGAAGGCTCCGCAAGCTTGCACATCGCCCAAACCGATGCTGTCGACATCCAGATCCGCGAGGTTGCTCAACCGGGCTGGATGGCGACCGGCCTGACCTGCCTGCGCGGGACGATCCCAGTACCGCCGACCGAGGTTTCCGCGGGCCTGTGGACGATCGCTGGCATACTGCCTGGCTCCGCCCTCACCTGTCGCGCAACCAATGAGCCCGCCAGCATCGCCATAGACAAGACCGGACCCACCGCGGTTGTGACCACGGGGGCAACGGTGGCCTTCCCCATCACCGTGACCAACACAGGCGCCGTCGCGGCAACTGACGTCACCGTCACCGACACCCTGCCCGCCGGCCTCACCGCTATCAGCGTCACCACGTCCGAGTGGGAGTGTGGCATCACCCCTGCGGTCGTCACATGTGCACTCCCCTCGCCCTTGCCTCCCGGCGCCGAGGCACCAGTGGTCACCGTCGTCGCACTCGTCGGCAACAGCCCCGGCGACTACACCAACTCGGCGACCGTTTCCAGTTCCTCGGGCACTGCGACCGACACGCACAGCATCACGGTCGCGGCACCCATACTGACTCCAAGTCCCACGGCAAGCCCGATACCCCTTACCGGGGCTGACTCGGCACCGGTGATCGGACTGGCCCTCTTGCTGATCGTTCTCGGTGGGGCCGCCGCACTGCTCAGTCGGCTCCCCAGCCGCAACTCTGGAAGTTGATCGCAGCAGCGTAAGGCCCGGCTAGAGGCCTTCCGCTGCTGCGGGGCTCTACGGGAGAGGGCGCCGGCCTTCAGCCCAGGTGACGGTGCAGGCGTCGGGGTCCAGATGCAGGACCGGCTTGCCTGCTGCGATCGTCTTGCGGTAGGCGTCTGCCGTCCCGCCGGTGCTCATGCTGCCGCGCAACAGGGCCACAACCGCGTCACCGGCAGCGATCATCGCGTCGTTACGGGCATGCAGAGCTCCGACACTGAACTCACCGTCGCTCACCATGACTTCGCGGTCGGCTGATGCGCGGATCGCGTGCCAGAGCGCTTGGTCGGCCGCCGACCACCGGGCAGCCTGAGCCTCGAAAGGGATGTAGGCGCGCAGCTCGACGCCAGCGCTGAGGGCGGCCAGCGCCCACCAGGTGTCCGCGCCGAGAGCCATACCGCTGATCGCGACCCGCATGTCGTACGCGGTGACCAACCGGGCCATCACCTGAGGGATCACCACCCGAGCCCACGCGGACTGCTGGGCATTCAGGTGCTGCGGCCGATGTCCGGTCAGCGCGACGGCGAGCCCGCTCACGCCGGGACTAGTTCGCGCAGGTCTGCCAGGTCGACGGTGACGTCCGGACGGTAGTCGTCGGCAGGGCGAGACCAGATGGTCGCCCGGTCGACACCGAACCGGGACGTGGACGTCAGCACGATGTCGCCTGCGTGCAGGTCGGTGCCAGGGACGTCAGTCGCGAGGATTCGGCGGGACAGGATGTGCGGGGCGCCCATGACGGGCTCCTTTCAAATGGCTACTGCTGTCACCTAGACCGTGTGCGGCGGGCCGGAAGGCAAGCCCGCGTCGACCGCGAGGACGTCTTCGAGCAGGGCGCGGAGATCGGCCGGCAACTTCTCCTGCACGTCGATGCCGTCGGCGCACGCCTGGCGGCAGAGGACCGCGGCGAGGGTACGCAGGCCGTTCGGGTTGTCGACCCCCGGGACAAGCACATGGCCGTCCGGCAGGTCGACGGAACGCTCGATCATTCGCGGGAACAAGCTGGACACCATGACCGCGCGGACCGCGGTCAGGCGCGCAATCTGGTCGGTCGGCCGGTCACTGGTGCCGATCCAGTGCCGACCGGCCCCGTCGGTGCGGACCGTCGGGGCCAGATCCGACTCGACATGGATCCAGGGATATGCCGTCCGCAAAGCCTGCAACCACAGGTCGCTGACGGGGGCCCCGAGCAACTGCCTCAAAGCCGCCACTTCGACGTACGTCTGACCCCTGCTCATCATGACCTCCATGGGCGAGCAGTGGCGGCGGGGTCACCGGCGGGGACGGCGTTGCTCACGTCCAACACGTCGGCCAGAAGTTCGCTCTGCGGGGTCAGCAGCCCGGCGAACGGGTCGTGCGGCATCGAACCGTAGAGGGCAAGCACGAGTCGGCGCAGCGCAACCGGATCGTCGGTGCCGAGCACTGTCGGGTCGTGGCTGGTGACCATCCGCGGCGCGATGGCACGCCAGCGCGCCCGGGCGCCGCCAACGAGGGCCGTAGTCTCTTCGGCGTCATCCAGCACGCCGCGCTTCACCCAGACGACAGCCTCGTCGTCGGAGCGTCCCAGGATCCCGGCGTCGACCAGAGCGACGATCTTCTCGGTGACGTCTGCCAGGGGCATCCCGGTCAAGGCGCAAACCATCCACGGCTGCGCATTGCCATGCTGTTCGCGCGCGATCGCGGCGACAGCGAACACGACATCCACCCCGGCCTGGCCGTGTTCGGCGAGCATCTTGGCGACCGGCACCGGGTTCATAGCAGCACCACATCTTCCAGCTCGAGCGGGATCTTCGGCTCCGGGCCGCGTCCGACCTTGCGCTCCGTCAGCCGCCATAGCCGCCAGCAGCCCGGCCAGGGGTTTT
>ERZ724512.458-NODE-458-length-18710-cov-8.082980_pt1 | contig 18710 bp, 16 predicted proteins | sample MGYA00376045_ERZ724512 | MGnify/ENA primary metagenome ERZ724512 (study PRJEB28724, sample SAMN07190883) | activated sludge metagenome | isolation source: activated sludge of sewage treatment plant in Hong Hong | place: Hong Kong | collected 2016-03-17 ... | reverse complement strand
TCGCGGTGTCCTCGTTGTCGAACTGGGGCAGATGGTCGCGCACGTAGTCGAGCTCGCCCTGGCAGATGCCGGTGAACGCCAGCGGGAAGAACACCAGCAGCACGTTCTTGGCGCCCCGGAAACCCGAGAGGGTGACGGGCTGCCCGTTCTGGTCCTTCAACGTGAAGTCCGGAGCCTCGGCCCCGACGCCGGGGACCGGCATCAATGTCGGCCCGCCGCTTTGGATTTCGGCTGCACCAACCGGCTGGCGCTCCAGTCGCCGAGGTTGGCCGACGAAGTCTGCATCAGTCCGGCCGTGGGCGCCGACTCGGCGATCTCGGCCGGCCGCACATGGCCGGGCTTGCCGGTCTTGGGGGTCAGGACCCAGATGACGCCGTCGTCGGCCAGCGGGGTTATCGCATCCATCAGCGCGTCGACCAGATCGCCGTCGTCATCCCGCCACCACAACAGCACCACGTCGATGACCTCGTCGGCGTCCTCGTCGAGCAGTTCGCCGCCACAGGCGTCCTCGACGTCGGCGCGGATGTCGTCATCGGTGTCGGTGTCCCACCCCAACTCCTGCACGACCTGATTTTGCTGGATGCCCAGCCTCTGGGCGTAGTTCGAGGCGCCCTCCGCCGCGACCACCGTTGACCTCCTGACGCTTGTCGAAATCGTGCTCGAGCTTGCCGAATCAGCTAATGGTCGCACAGGGATGGCCCATCACGTCCAAGAGATTCGCAACGTGTTCAGTACGTGGCATCGCACAGATCCAGCGCGTGCGACCGTGCGTCGTTGAGCTTGTCGACGGCGTCGTTGAACTGACCGGGCGGCACCCGACCGGTGACGGCGTCGGCCGTGGCGCGCGCGGCGTCCACCCACGCCGACAGCGCGTCGTGAATCGGTTGCGGCAGTGTGTCATTCACGTCGGAGAGCACCATGTCGGCGCTGTGGTGCAGGGCGTCGGCGGCCGGACCCTCCGCGGCCACCGGATCACCCTGGCCGTTGACGGCGTCGACGTAGACGTTGACGGTGTCCACCGCGTCGGCGCTGGTGGTGCTCAGCGTTTCGCAGGCCGTGTGAATCGCCTCGGTGGTCAGGGTCGCCTGGCGTTCGGACTCCCGCATGCTCGACGTGGCGACCGACTCCGAAACCGACACCGCGACCGAGGACCGGTAGGCCGGCGCCTCGGCGCCGTCGACCCGGCCGCTGCCACCGGTCACCGTCGTACAGGCTGCGACCACGATGATCACCGACACCGCCGTGAGCCCCACCACCAGGGCCCCCCGCCGGTACGGCCGTCCGCTCAGCACAGGCGCAGACGTTACCGGTTCAGGCTGGCCGGGTATATCTGAAAGCCCCACCCGGCTGTCCGACCGTCGCGACGGACGCGAGTGGCGTTAGATAGAAGGACGCACACAATCCCTGCAGGAGCGTAGAGCCCACGAGGAGCGAAGTTGACCACCGAGTTCGTGCGCCAGGACCTGGCTCAACACTCCGGCGCAGCAGCCGAACCGGATCGGGTTCGGGTGATCCGCGAGGGTGTCGCGTCCTACCTGCCCGACATCGATCCCGACGAGACCGGGGAATGGCTCGAGAGTTTCGACGATCTGCTGGCCCGCTCGGGGCCGGCCCGCGCCCGCTACCTGATGCTGCGACTGCTCGAGCGGGCGGGCGAGCAACGCGTCTCGATCCCGGCGCTGACGTCCACCGACTACGTCAACACCATCCCCACCGAACTGGAGCCGTGGTTCCCCGGCGACGAGGACGTCGAGCGGCGCTACCGCCGCTGGATGCGCTGGAACGCCGCCATCATGGTGCACCGCGCGCAGCGCCCGGGCGTCGGCGTGGGCGGGCACATCTCGACCTACGCGTCGTCGGCGTCGCTCTACGAGGTCGGGTTCAACCACTTCTTCCGCGGCAAGCAGCACCCCAGCGGCGGTGACCAGGTCTTCATCCAGGGCCACGCCTCCCCTGGGATCTACGCCCGGGCGTTCCTGGAGGGCCGGCTGACCGCCGACAAGCTCGACGGCTTCCGCCAGGAGCACAGCCACCCCGGCGGCGGCATCCCGTCCTACCCGCACCCGCGGCTGATGCCCGACTTCTGGGAATTCCCGACGGTGTCGATGGGCCTCGGCCCGATCAACGCCATCTACCAGGCGCGGTTCAACCACTATCTGCACGACCGCGGCATCAAGGACACCTCCGATCAGCATGTGTGGGCGTTCCTGGGCGACGGCGAGTGCGACGAGCCGGAGAGCCGCGGGCTGACCCACATCGCGGCGCTGGAAGGCCTGGACAACCTGACCTTCGTGATCAACTGCAACCTGCAGCGCCTCGACGGCCCGGTCCGCGGCAACGGCAAGATCATTCAGGAACTGGAGTCGTTCTTCCGCGGCGCGGGCTGGAACGTCATCAAGGTGATCTGGGGCCGCGGCTGGGACGCCCTGTTCCAGGCCGACCGCGACGGCGCCCTGGTGAACCTGATGAACACCACGCCCGACGGTGACTTCCAGACCTACCGCGCCAACGACGGCGGCTACATCCGCGACCACTTCTTCGCCCGCGACCCGCGCACCAAGGCGCTGGTGGAGAACTTCTCCGACGCCGACATCTGGAACCTGCGCCGCGGCGGGCACGACTACCGCAAGGTCTACGCCGCCTACCGGGCGGCCATCGAGCACAAGGGCCAGCCCACCGTGATCCTGGCCCACACCATCAAGGGCTACCACGTCGGCAAGCACTTCGAGGGCCGCAACGCCACCCACCAGATGAAGAAGCTGACGCTGGAGGATCTCAAGGCCTTCCGCGACGTGTGCAGCGTGCCGATCCCGGACAGCCAACTCGACGAGGATCCCTACCTGCCGCCCTACTACCACCCCGGCCCGGAGGCCCCGGAGATCCGCTACATGCTCGACCGCCGGCGCGCCCTGGGCGGGTTCCTGCCCGAGCGCCGCACCAAGTCGAAGGCACTGCCGCTGCCGGTCCGCGACACGTACAAGGCGCTGAAGAAGGGCTCCGGCGCGCAGGAGGTCGCCACCACCATGGCGACCGTCCGCACGTTCAAAGAACTGTTGCGGGACAAGAACATCGGGCCGCGACTGGTGCCGATCATCCCCGACGAAGCCCGCACCTTCGGTATGGACTCGTGGTTCCCGAGCCTGAAGATCTACAACCGCAACGGTCAGCTCTACACCTCCGTCGACGCCGAATTGATGTTGGCGTACAAGGAAAGTGAAGTCGGCCAGATCCTGCACGAGGGCATCAGCGAGGCCGGTTCGACGGCGTCGTTCACGGCCGTGGGCACGTCGTACTCGACGCACAACGAGCCGATGATCCCGATCTACATCTTCTATTCGATGTTCGGGTTCCAGCGCACCGGTGACGGCTTCTGGGCCGCGTCCGACCAGATGGCCCGCGGCTTCGTGCTCGGCGCCACCGCCGGGCGCACCACGCTGACCGGTGAGGGGCTGCAGCACGCCGATGGGCATTCGCTGCTGCTGGCATCCACGAATCCCGCTGTGGTGGCTTATGATCCGGCGTTCGCCTACGAGATCGCCTACATCATCGAGGACGGCCTGCGCCGGATGTACGGCCCGGATCCGGAGAACGTCTACTACTACATGACGATCTACAACGAGCCGTATGCGCAGCCGGCCGAACCGGAGAACTTCGACCCCGAGGGACTGCTGCGCGGCATCTACCGGTACCGCAGGGCGCCCGAGTCCCGCTCCAACGTCGCGCAGATCCTGACGTCGGGAGTCGCGATGCCCGAAGCACTGCGGGCGGCCGACATGCTCGCCGCCGAGTGGGACGTCGCTGCCGATGTCTGGTCGGTGACCAGTTGGGGTGAGCTCAACCGCGACGGCATCGGCGTCGAGAAGGAACTGCTGCGCCATCCCGAGCGCCACGGTCCCGACGGGCCGGTCGCGTATGTCACCCAGGCGCTGCGCGACGCCGCCGGCCCCGCGGTGGCGGTCAGCGACTGGATGCGCGCGGTGCCCGAGCTGATCCGGCCCTGGGTGCCCAACACCTACGTCACGCTGGGCACCGACGGCTTCGGCTTCTCCGACACCCGCCCGGCCGCGCGGCGCTACTTCAACGTCGACGCCGAGTCGGTGGTCGTCGCGGTGCTCGAGGCGCTGGCCCGCGACGGCGAGATCGACCCGTCGGTCGCGGTGGCCGCCGCCAAGCAGTACCGGATCGACGACGTGCTGGCCGCCGGCGTCTCCTATCGGGACACCGGCAGCGCGTAGCTCCCGCCGCCGCGCGCCGAAAGTCGCCTTGATGAACACGTTTCACGAGTGGGCGTGCAAACAAGGTGACTTTCGGCGAACCTTCTATTGGAGGGTTCCGCCAACCAACCGGCGTACGGTTTAGGGATGCCCGACAATCCGTTCGCGGGGCCGATGACGACACGGCCGCACTTGGCCCTGCTGGCGAACGTGCCCGACTCGCTTCGGCGCCGGGTCAAGCAGTACAGCGGGCGGCTGGCCACCGATGCGGTCCAGGCGATGCAGGAGCGGTTGCCGTTCTTCGCCCAGTTGGAGGCGTCCCAGCGGGCCAGCGTGCAACTGGTCGTCCAGACCGCGGTGGTGAACTTCGCCGAGTGGCTGCAGGACCCCGAGAGCAACGTCGGCTACACCGCCGAGGCGTTCGCCCTGGTGCCCCAGGACCTCACCCGCCGGATCGCCCTGCGGCAGACCGTCGACATGGTGCGGGTGTCGATGGAGTTCTTCGAAGAGGTGGTGCCGATGCTGGCCCGCAACGACGAACAGGCCACCGTCCTGACGGTCGGCATCCTGCGCTACAGCCGCAATCTGGCCTTCGCCGCAGCCAAGGCCTACGCCGATGCCGCCGAGGCCCGGGGGGCGTGGGACAGCCGGATGGAGGCCAGCGTCGTGGATGCGGTGGTCCGCGGCGACACCGGCCCGGAACTGCTGTCCCGGGCGGCGGCACTGAACTGGGACACCACCGCACCGGCGACCGTGATCGTCGGCACCCCGCCGGCCGACCGCTCCCAACTGGCCAGCGAGGACATCCGCACCGTCGCCACGCGGCACGGCCGGGCCGCGCTGACTGACGTGCACGGCACTCAGCTGGTGGCCATCGTCTCCGGGCAGCTGTCCCCGACCGACAAGTTCCTGCCCGACCTGCTCGGCGCGTTCTCCGCCGGCCCGGTGGTGATCGGCCCGACGGCCCCGTCGCTGACCGCGGCGTACCACAGTGCCGCGGAAGCGATCTCGGGAATGAACGCCGTTGCCGGCTGGCCCGGCGCGCCGCGCCCGGTGGCGGCGCGCGAACTGCTGCCCGAACGCGCCCTGGCCGGTGACCAGTCGGCCGTCGCCGCCCTGCACAACGATGTCATCCGGCCGCTGGCCGACGCCGGACCGGCGCTGACCGAGACGCTGGACGCGTATCTGGATTCCGGCGGCGCGATCGAGGCCTGCGCGCGGCGATTGTTCGTTCATCCAAACACCGTGCGATACCGCCTCAAGCGCATCACCGATTTCACCGGCCGCGACCCGACGATGCCGCGCGATGCCTACGTCCTGCGGGTCGCCACCAGCGTGGCCCGGCTGGGCGATCGCCAGCATCAGCCGACGACGACGTCCGCTACGGCGCAGTTGGGCGCCGGCGCCTGAGCCTCAGCGCGGTGTGACATGTTGCATATCAATATCGGGGACATCGCATCACCGTGCTGATTTGTTGGATGTATACAAAAACATAAGACGAGGTTCATAATCTCGCACACCGCACAAATCCGGTTTCACAGTGTTCTCTTAAAGACGTGCCTGAAACGACACCCCAGATTGCGCTGCTCGCGCCCGGCCAGGGTTCGCAGACCCCCGGAATGCTGACCGAGTGGCTCAGCCTTCCCGGCGCCGCCGAGCAGCTCGCGACGTGGTCGTCGATCAGCGGCCTGGACCTGGCCCGGCTCGGCACCACCGCCGAGGCCGACGAGATCACCGACACCGCCGTGACCCAGCCGCTCGTGGTGGCCGCCACGCTGCTGGCCCACCGCGAGCTGCAGGCCCGCGGGCTGCTCGGCAACGCGAACCTGATCGTGGCCGGGCACTCCGTCGGCGAGATCGCCGCATACGCCATCGCCGGCGTCATCTCCCCCGATGACGCGATCGCGCTCGCCGCCACCCGGGGCGCCGAGATGGCCAAGGCCTGCGCCGTCGAACCGACCGGCATGTCCGCGGTCCTCGGCGGTGACGAGAACGAGGTCCTGAAGGCGCTGGCCGACCTGGACCTGATCCCGGCCAACCGCAACGCCGCCGGGCAGATCGTCGCCGCGGGCCGCCTGGATGCGCTGGCGAAACTGGCCGAGAACCCGCCCGAGCGGGCCCGCGTGCGCCAGCTGGCCACCGCCGGCGCCTTCCACACCCAGTACATGGCCCCCGCCAGCGACGGATACGCGGCGGCCGCCGCCAAGGTCGCCACCGCCGAGCCCAACGCGGGCGTCACGCTGCTGAGCAACGCCGACGGCCGGCCCGTCGTCTCGGCCGCCGACGCCATGACCAAGCTGGTCGCGCAGATGACCAGCCCGGTGCGCTGGGATCTGTGCACCGCCGGGATGCGCGACGCCGGTGTCGCCGCGATCGTCGAGTTCCCGCCCGCCGGTGCGCTCGTGGGCATCGCCAAGCGCGAGCTGAAGGGCGTCCCGACGCACGCGATCAAGACACCCACCGATCTGGACGGGCTCGCCGAGCTCTAGTCCTGCAGTACTCCAACAAGCAGCTCACAACCGTCAGCTGTCGTAAGAGAAATAGAGAAGGAGCCACCGTGCCCGCCAGCCAGGAAGAAATCATCGCCGGTCTCGCCGAGATCATCGAAGAGGTCACCGGTATCGAGCCGTCCGAGGTGACCCCGGAGAAGTCCTTCGTCGACGACCTGGACATCGACTCGCTGTCGATGGTCGAGATCGCGGTCCAGACCGAGGACAAGTACGGCGTGAAGATCCCCGACGAGGACCTCGCCGGTCTGCGCACCGTCGGCGACGTCGTCACCTACATCCAGAAGCTCGAGGAAGAGAACCCCGAGGCCGCCGCCGCACTGCGCGAGAAGTTCGGCCAGTGACCAGGCCTTCCACTGCCAACGGCGGGTTCCCCTCCGTCGTCGTCACCGCGGTCGAGGCCACCACGGCCGTCGCCGCTGACGCCGAGAGCACGTGGAAGGGCCTGCTGGCCGGCGAGAGCGGCATCCGCGAGCTCACCGACGACTTCATCACCAAGTGGGACCTGCCGGTGCGCATCGGCGGGCGCCTCGTGGACAACGTCGACGAGCACATGACCCGAATCGACATGCGCCGCATGTCCTACGTCCAGCGGATGTCGAAGCTGCTGGCCGGACGGCTCTGGGAGACCGCGGGCAAGCCCGAGGTCGACCCAGACCGGTTCGCGGTCGTGATCGGCACCGGTCTGGGTGGCGGCGAGAAGATCGTCGAGACCTACGACGCGATGAACGAGGGGGGACCCCGCAAGGTGTCCCCGCTCGCGGTGCAGATGATCATGCCCAACGGCGCGGCCGCGGTCGCCGGCCTGGAACTGGGCGCCCGCGCCGGGGTCATCACCCCGGTGTCGGCGTGCTCGTCCGGGTCGGAGGCCATCGCCCACGCCTGGCGGCACGTCGTCATGGGTGACGCCGACTTCGTCGTGTGCGGCGGTGTCGAGGGCATGATCGAGGCGCTGCCGATCGCGGCGTTCTCGATGATGCGCGCGATGTCCACCCGCAACGACGACCCGGCCGGCGCGTCGCGCCCGTTCGACAAGGACCGGGACGGCTTCGTGTTCGGTGAGGCCGGCGCGATGATGATCATCGAGACCGAGGAGCACGCCAAGGCCCGCGGCGCCAAGCCGCTGGCCCGCCTCATGGGGGCCGGCATCACCTCGGACGCCTACCACATGGTGGCCCCGGCCCCGGACGGCCTGCGGGCCGGCCAGGCGATGAAACGGGCGATGGAGACCGCGGGGCTGTCCGCGAGCGACATCAGCCACGTCAACGCGCACGGCACCGCCACCCCGATCGGCGACACCGCCGAGGCCGCCGCCATCCGCGTCGCCGGATGCGAGAAAGCCGCGGTCTACGCGCCGAAGTCGGCGCTGGGTCACTCGATCGGCGCGGTGGGTGCGTTGGAGTCGGTGCTGACGGTGCTGGCGCTGCGCGACGGCGTCATCCCGCCGACGCTCAACTACGAGACGCCGGATCCGGAGATCGACCTCGACGTCGTCGCCGGTGAACCGCGTTACGGGGAGTACAACTACGCGATCAACAACTCGTTCGGGTTCGGCGGGCACAACGTCGCACTCGCATTCGGGAAGTACTGATTCGGGGGGGAAGGACCGACTGCGCCGATGGCTTCACTGACAACGGGTAACGGTCTGCCGAACGTGGTCGTCACTGGCATCGCCATGACGACCGCGTTGGCGACCGACGCAGAGAACACCTGGAAGAAACTGCTCGACGGCCAATGCGGGATCCGCAAGCTCGAGGATCCCTTCGTCGAGGAGTACGACCTTCCGGTGCGTATTGGGGGACACCTGCTGGAGGAGTTCGACAGCCAGCTCAACAAGGTCGAGAACCGGCGGATGTCGTATCTGCAGAAGATGGCGACGGTGCTGGGCCGCCGGGTCTGGGAGGACACCGGGTCTCCGGAGGTCGACACCCGTCGACTGATGGTGTCGATCGGCACCGGCATGGGTTCCACCGAGGAACTCGTCTTCGCCTACGACGGCATGCGGGCCCGCGGCCTGCGGGCGGTCTCGCCGCTCGTGGTCCAGCAGTACATGCCCAACGGCGCGGCGGCGGTCGTCGGACTCGAGCGCGGCGCCAAGGCCGGCGTGTGCACCGCGGTGTCGGCGTGCGCGTCGGGCTCGGAGGCCATCGCCAACGCGTGGCGCAACATCGCCTACGGCGAGGCCGACATGGCGATCTGCGGCGGCGTGGAGACCCGCATCGAGGCCGTGCCGATCGCCGGTTTCGCCCAGATGCGCATCGTGCTGTCCAACTCGAATGACAATCCGACCGGCGCCTGCCGGCCGTTCGACCGGGACCGCAACGGCTTCGTGTTCGGCGAGGCCGGCGCACTGATGGTCATCGAAACCGAGGAGCACGCCAAGGCCCGCGGCGCCAACATCCTGGCGCGGATCATGGGCGCCTCGGTGACCTCCGACGGCTTCCACATGGTCGCCCCGGACCCCAACGGTGAGCGCGCCGGTTACGCCATCTCCCGGGCCGTCGAACTGGCCGGGCTGGCGCCTTCGGACATCGACCACATCAACGCGCACGCAACCGGCACCCACGTCGGCGACGTCGCCGAGGGCAAGGCGATCAACAACGCGATGGGCGGCCACCGCCCCGCGGTGTACGCGCCGAAGGCCGCCCTGGGCCATTCGGTGGGTGCGGTCGGAGCGGTGGAGTCGATTCTCACCGTTTTGGCGCTGCGCGACGGCGTCATCCCGCCCACACTGAACCTGGAGAACCTCGATCCGGAGATCGACCTGGACGTGGTCGCGGGCACCGCGCGCACCGGCGACTTCCGGTACGCGGTGAACAACTCGTTCGGCTTCGGCGGGCACAACGTCGCACTCGCCTTCGGTAAGTACTAGAGACACCAAACGGTCAGGAGACCAGGATGACCACGATGGCCCCCGATGCGGTGAACGAATCGCTCGATCCCCGCGACCCGCTGTTGCGGTTGTCCGCCTTCTTCGACGACGGCAGCGTTGAACTGCTGCACGAGCGCGACCGCTCCGGCGTGCTGGCCGGCGCCGGTACCGTCAACGGGGTGCGGACCGTGGCGTTCTGCACCGACGGCACCGTGATGGGCGGCGCGATGGGTGTCGAGGGCTGCCAGCACATCGTCGACGCCTACGACACCGCCATCGAGGAGCAGAGCCCGATCGTGGGCATCTGGCACTCCGGGGGCGCCCGCCTCGCGGAGGGCGTCAAGGCCCTGCACGCGGTCGGCCTCGTGTTCGAGGCGATGATCCGGGCCTCGGGCTACATCCCGCAGATCTCGGTCGTGGTCGGGTTCGCCGCCGGCGGCGCTGCCTACGGCCCCGCGTTGACCGACGTCATCGTGATGGCCCCGGAGAGCCGCGTGTTCGTCACGGGTCCCGACGTGGTCCGCAGCGTCACCGGTGAGGACGTCGACATGGCCTCCCTCGGCGGTCCGGACACCCACCACAAGAAGTCCGGCGTGTGCCACATCGTCGCCGACGACGAACTCGACGCCTACGCGCGCGGCCGCCGGCTGGTCGGCTACTTCTGCCAGCAGGGCCACTTCGACCGCAGCAAGGCCGAGGCCGAGGAGATCGACCTCAAGGCGCTGCTGCCGGAGTCGGCTCGGCGGGCCTACGACGTGCACCCGCTCGTCGAGGCGTTGCTCGACCACGGGGTCGACGGCGCCCCCGGTTTCGACGAGTTCCAGTCCAAGTGGGCGCCGTCGATGGTGATCGGGTTGGGCCGGTTGGCCGGCCGAACCGTCGGCGTGCTGGCCAACAACCCGCTGCGGCTGGGCGGCTGCCTGAACTCCGAAAGTGCCGAGAAGGCAGCACGTTTCGTGCGCCTGTGCAATGCGTTCGGCATCCCGCTGGTCGTCATCGTGGACGTGCCCGGTTACCTGCCCGGCGTCGACCAGGAGTGGGGAGGCGTCGTGCGGCGCGGCGCGAAGTTGCTGCACGCCTTCGGCGAGGCGACCGTCCCGCGCGTGACGCTGGTGACCCGCAAGATCTACGGCGGCGCCTACATCGCGATGAACTCCCGCTCGCTGAACGCCACCAAGGTGTACGCGTGGCCCGATGCCGAGGTCGCCGTCATGGGCGCCAAGGCCGCCGTCGGCATCCTCCACAAGAAGAAGCTGGCCGCCGCCGCCGACCACGAACGCGACGCGCTGCATGAGGAACTCGCCGCCGAACATGAGCGGATCGCCGGCGGGGTCGATGCGGCCATCGAGATCGGCGTGGTCGACGACAAGATCGACCCCGCACACACCCGTAGCGTGCTCACCCAGGCGCTGGCCGAGGCACCCGCCCGCCGCGGCCGGCACAAGAACATCCCGCTGTAACCGTGTGATTTCGGTGCGTTCGCCGTCGCTGGGCGACGGTCAGTGCACCGAAATCACGCTGTGAAGTCGACTGCTGCCGTCTCGGCGCGCGCCCGGTCGGCGGCCACCAGACCGATCCTGCTGCGCCGGTCCAGGATGTCGTCGGCGGTCAGCGCGCCCTCGTGTGTGACGGCGTATTCGAACTCGGCGCGGATCACGTCGATCCCGTCGGCAACCGGGTCGGTGGGCCGAGTGCAACCGGCCGACGCGATCACCTCGGCCGCCTCGGCCCCGAACCGTGCCACCAGCGACGGCGGTAACGGGGTGCCGAGTGTGACCGGGTCCGGCCGCGAGCCCGGGTTGGCCGGCGCGCCGATGAGCGGCAGGTTGCGGGTCCGGCACGGAGCGGCCGGCAGGCCACGGGCGGCCACCGCCCGGTCGAGCACATCCTGAGCCATGTACCGGTACTCGGTGAGCTTGCCGCCGATGATGCTGAACACGCCGGAGTCCGACTCGATGACCGCATGGTCGCGTGAGACGTCAGCGGTTCGCCCCTCGCCGGTGTCGATCAGCGGCCGCAGCCCCGCATAGCTGCCGACGACGTCCGAGGTGCCGAGCCGGGTGCCGAGCGCGGTGTTGACGGTGTCGAGCAGAAAGTCGATCTCAGCCGAAGTCGGTTGCGGCACATCGGGAATGGGCCCGGGCGCGTCCTCGTCGGTCAGGCCGAGGTAGACCCGGCCCAGCTGTTCGGGCATCGCGAACACGAATCGGTTCAACTCGCCGGGAATCGGAACCGTCAGCGCCGCGGTCGGATGACCCAGTGCGGCGGCGTCGAACACCAGATGCGTGCCGCGACTCGGCCGCAGCCGCAACGCGGGATCGATCTCGCCGGCCCACACCCCGGTTGCGTTGATCACCGCGCGGGCCGTCACCTCCATTGACTCGCCGCCGCGCATGTCGGTCAGCCGCGCCGTCGTTCCGGTGACCGCCGAGGCGCCGACGTAGGTGAGGATCCGGGCGCCGTGCTGCGCGGCGGTGCGGGCGATGGCGACGACCAGTCGGGCGTCGTCGACCAACTGTCCGTCGTAGGCGAGAAGCCCGCCGTCGAGTCCGTCGCGTCGGACTGTGGGCGCCAGTTGGACGGCGCGCTCGGCCGATACGCGCCGCGATCGCGGCAGCGCCGACGCCGGTGTGCCCGCCAGCCGGCGCAGCGCGTCACCCGCGAGGAACCCGGTGCGCACCAACGCCCGCGCGCCGCGGCCCATCGACGGCAGCAGCGGCACCAGCTGCGGCATCGCCCGGACCAGGTGAGGTGCGTTGTGCGACATGAGGATTCCGCGTTCGGCGGCGCTGCGCCGGGCGATGCCGATGTTGCCGGTGGCGAGGTAGCGCAGCCCGCCGTGCACCAGCTTCGAACTCCACCGGCTGGTGCCGAACGCCAGGTCGTGCTTGTCCACCAGCGCCACCGACAGTCCTCGCGCCGCCGCGTCCAACGCGATGCCGGTGCCGGTGACGCCGCCGCCGATGACGAGCAGGTCGACCGCCGCGCCGCCGGACAGCACGTCCAGATCGGCGGCGCGGCGCGCGGCGTTCAGCGCGCTCGAGGCGGACACGGGGCCCATCAGGTCAGGTACCGGTTGAAGACGTAGGTCAGTTCGGCGTCCAGCGCGGCCTCGTCGAGAACCGGCTCGACCATCCGGGCCGACTGGACGCCCGACTGCGCGATCAGCATCATCATCGCCGCCATCTGCCGGCAGTCCCCTGCACGCACGCTGCCGTCGGCTTGCGCCACTTTCAAGTCCGCTGCCAGCACCTCGATGAGAGCCAGCTGGCCAGGACCCAGCCGCTCGGAGATCGTGCGGAGGGACATCTCGGGCGCCCAGCGCAGTCCCGCCTCGATCACCGGGTCGTGCCGCATCCGCGCGACGGCGGCCACCGACCGCTCGACGATCGCCGTTCGTTCTGGGGTACCGCCCGTGACATCGCGCAGGATGCCGATGACACGGCGGGTGAACATCGCGGCCATGATCGCGTGCACGTCGCGCCAGCGCCGGTAGATGGTGGGTCGGCTGACCCGGGCGCGGCGCGCGATCTCGGCGACCGTCACCCGATCTATGCCGAAATCCTTCACACACGTCTCGGCAGCGCGCAGAATACGGTCATCAAGGGCCGGATCGCCCTGACGTTCCGCGTTACTGATTGACAACATCTGTAATACTGTAACGCATGAACCAGCCTCCGATGAAGTGGAACGCCTGGGGTGATCCAGCCGCCGCGAAGCCGCTGTCGGAGGGCATCGCCACGCTGCTGCAACAGGTGCTCGGCGTGGACGGCTCCCCCATCGCGGCGGTCACGCTCGAGGAGGTGCGGCTGCGGCCTTCCACGTTGTCCGCCGCCGACCGGACCGCATTGACGGCCATCGTCGGCGAAGCCAACGTGGCGGACGACGACCAAGCCCGGCTGCTGCGGGCGGGCGGCAAGTCCACTCCGGATCTGTTGCGGCGCAAGGACTTCGGCCCCCAGAATGCACCCGACGCCGTCGTGACCCCCGGTTCCGACGACGAGGTCGCACAGGTGTTGCGGCACTGCTCGCAGCAGCGCATCGCGGTGGTCCCGTTCGGTGGCGGCACCAGCGTGGTGGGCGGCCTCGAACCCGATCGCGGGGGGTTCGCCGCCGTCATCTCGCTGGACCTGCGCCGGTTCGACCGGCTGATAAGCCTCGACGAGACTTCCGGCGAAGCCGTCCTGGGCGCGGGCGTCACCGGTCCCGAGGCCGAGCGGCTGCTCGGTGAGCGCGGGTTTTCGCTCGGCCACTTTCCGCAGAGCTTCCAGTACGTGACGATCGGCGGCTCCGTGGCGACTCGGTCGTCGGGGCAGGACTCGGCCGGTTACGGGCGTATCGACGACATGGTCTGCGGACTGCGGATGATCACTCCGGCGGGTGTGCTGGACCTCGGCCGGGCGCCGGCATCGGCGGCCGGCCCCGATCTGCGCCAGTTGCTGGTCGGTTCCGAGGGCGTGTTCGGCGTCATCACGCAGGTTCGACTGCGGGTCCATCCGATGCCGGCGGCGGTGCGGTACGAGGCGTGGTCGTTCCCGGATTTCGCGACGGGAACCGAAGCGCTGCGCGCCGCCGCCCAGACCGGCACCGGACCCACCGTCATCCGGCTGTCCGACGAGGCGGAGACCGGCGTCAACCTCGCCACCACCGAGCACATCGGCGAGCAGCAGATCACCGGCGGCTGCCTGGCGGTCACCGTATTCGAGGGGACGGCCGAGCACGTCGAGAGCCGGCACGCCGAGACGCGCGCACTGCTGGCGGCCCATGGCGGGACGTCGCTGGGTGAGGCCGCGGCCCGGGCCTGGGAGGACGGCCGGTTCGCCGCGCCCTACCTGCGGGATTCGCTGCTGGTCGCGGGCGCACTGTGCGAGACGCTGGAGACCGCGACGTGGTGGTCGAACATTCCCGCGCTGAAAGCGGCCGTCACCGAGGCGCTGACCGCCGCGCTGGGCGAGTCCGGCTCGGCTTGTCTTGTGCTGTGCCATATTTCGCACATGTACGCCACCGGTGCGTCGCTGTACTTCACCGTGGTGGCCGCCCAGCGCGGCAATCCGGTCGAACAGTGGCGCACCGCCAAAGCCGCCGCGTCCGACGCCATCATGCGCACCGGCGGGACGATCACCCACCACCACGCGGTCGGCACCGACCACCGGGCCTGGATGCGCGACGAGATCGGCGATCTCGGTGTCGAGGTGCTACGGGCGGTCAAGGCGACGCTCGACCCGGCCGGAATCCTCAACCCGGGCAAGCTGATTCCGTGACGTCGCACCGCGCGATTCGCAGTGTCACCGTGCTGACCAATCCGATGGCCGGGCACGGCAACGCCCCGCACGCCACCGAGCGCGCGGTGGCCCAGTTCCAGCGGCGCGGTGTCGACGTCGTCGGGATCGTCGGTACCGATGCCGACCATGCCCGGCGGCTGATCGACGAGGCCCTAGCGCACGGCACCGACGCATTGGTGGTGGTCGGCGGGGACGGCGTGATTTCTCTTGCGCTGCAAGCACTTGCACAGGGCGATGTGCCGTTGGGCATCATCCCGGCCGGCACCGGCAACGATCACGCGCGCGAATATCGTTTGCCCACAAGTGATCCCGAAGCCGCCGCCGACATCGTCGTCGATGGCTGCGTCGAGACCGTCGACCTGGGCCGTATCGACGGCAACGGAGCGCACAAGTGGTTCGGCACGGTGATGGCGGCCGGGTTCGACTCGCTGGTGAGCGATCGGGTCAACCGGATGAGCTGGCCGCACGGGCGGATGCGTTACAACCTCGCCATGGTCGCCGAGATCTCGAAGCTGCGACTGCTGCCGTTCCGGTTGTCTTTCGACGGCGCTGACGAAGTCGAAATGCCTTTGACACTGGCGGCTTTCGGCAACACCCGAAGCTACGGCGGCGGCATGCGGATCTGCCCGAACGCCGACCACGCCGACGGCCTGCTCGACGTCACGATGGTGCACTCGGCGTCGCGCACCCGGTTGATCCGGCTGTTTCCCACGGTGTTCAAGGGCACCCACGTCGACCTCGACGAGGTGACCACCGCCCGGGCGCGGTCGGTGTACGTCGACTCCCCGGGTATCAACGCCTATGCGGACGGTGATTTCGCGATGCCGTTGCCCGTCACGGTGTCGGCGGTGCCGGGTGCGTTGCGAATCCTGGTACCCGCGGACGACTGAGGGCTGTCGCCGGCGCTCCATCGAATTTCGCTTCCTATCTTGCGAACACCGGGTGCGAAAGTCCTTCTGGCCGGCACTTAGCCGACGGACTTAAGATCAGATCCACCATGGTTACGGACGCCATCAACGGGATTCCACGCCGCGACCTGATTCACCGCCCGGTGTGGAAGCGGAACTTGGCATGGTTGGCGGGCGGACAGCTGGGTGCCACCAAGACCGGTCTCAAGGTGTGGCGGAAAGTTGCCGCGCCCATCGAAGCGCAGGTCATCAACGCAACTCGGGGGCGCGTGAGACTCAGCTTCTCGCTGCCTATGGTCGTGCTGACCACCGTCGGCGCGCGCAGCGGCAAACGTTGTGAAGTACCGCTTACTTACTTCACCGACGGAGACGACGTAATTCTGATCGCGTCCAACTACGGTGGCGATCGCCACCCGGCCTGGTATCACAATCTTGTCGCACACCCGGAATGCGAACTGCACCTCGGGCCGCGCGGTGGGTCCTTCGTCGCGCGGGAAACAACCGGTTCGGACCGCGACCGGTTGTACGCCCTCGCCGTGGAGCGTCTTTCCAAGGTCTTTGCGCTGCACCGTCAGCGCTCCGGTAAGAGGACCATTCCGGTAATGCGCCTGACGCCCGCGTCCGCCAGTTGAAGTCTTCTCAGTTCGGCTGAAAGCGTTCTTCAGGTATTCGCTACCGGGGCAGAAGAAGCTACCCCACGCCGCGGCTGAGCCAGCTGGCCTGGATCCCGTCACCGCCGTTGCGGTAGGGCTCGAGCGCCTCGTCCCACGCGGTGCCCAGCACCGAGTCGAGTTCGGCGGCGAGGGTGTCCGCACCGGCGGCCATTAGCGCGCGCAGCCGCATCTCGCCGACGATGGTGTCACCGTTGGCGCTCATCGCTCCGCTCCACAGGCCGAGTTGGGGAGTATGGCAGAACCGCTGACCGTCAACGCCGGCGCTGGGATCCTCGGTGACCTCGAACCGCAGCACGGACCAGGACCGCAGCGCGTTGGCCAGCTGGGCGCCGGTGCCGACCGGGCCGCGCCAGTTGGTCACCGCGCAGAACTGGCCGGGCATCGCGGGCTGCGGACTCCACTTGAGATTGGCGTGGGAATTCAGGGTCGACGACAACGCCCACTCGACATGGGGGCACACCGCCGCGGGCGAGGCGTGGATGTACACCACGCCCGTTGTCGCCTCAGCGAGTTGGTTCGACGCACGCATGGTCTGCTCCTTCGGTTCCACGAGGGACGTCTTCCCCAACGACCTGGTGGTTCCGTAGAGCATCACAACTTATGTGTCTTGCGTGTCTATTGTGCCCTGTGAGGCAGGTGTTGCGCTAGTGTGCGGCGAATTCTCTCAGAACTCGGTCAGAGATCGCAGGCCACAGGGGCCGCGCCCAGTCCCCGAAATCACGGTCCGTCAGCACCACCAGCGCCACCTCGGCGACCGGATCCGCCCAGGTGAACGTGCCCGACTGGCCGAAATGACCGAATGTCGCCGGACTGTTCGCCGACCCAGTCCAGTGCGGCGCCTTGTCGTCGCGCAGTTCGAAGCCCAGTCCCCAGTCGTTGGGCCGTTGCGAGCCGTACCCAGGCAGCACGCCGGCCAGGCCGGGGAATTGCACCGTGGCGGCCTCGGCGTGCATCTGCGGCGAGACGGTCACCGGCGCCAGCAGGTCCGCGGCGAAGCGGGCCAGGTCTGCGACCGTCGACGTGGCCCCGTAGCCGGCGGCTTCGGCGCCGCCGTCCAGCGTCGTCGACGTCATGCCGAGCGGCTCGAGCACCGCCTCGGCCAGGTAGGCCGCGAACTCGATACCGGTGGCGGCCTCGACCGTCTGCGCCAGCACCGCAAACCCGGCATTGGAGTAGATCCGCCGGGTGCCGGGTTTGGCCAGCGTCTTGTCCCCTTGCATCGTCAGGCCCGACGCGTGTGCCAGCAGATGACGTATCGTCGCCCCGGGCGGCCCGGCCGGCGTGTCGAGTTCGACGGCGCCCTCTTCGACCGCGACCTGGACCGCACGTGCCACCAGGAGCTTGGTCACCGACGCGAGCCGATACTCACGGGCGATGTCGCCGTATGTCGCCAGCACACCTGAGGGGGCCACCACAGCGGCGGATGCGGCCGGGACCGGCCAATCCGCGATGAGGTCGAGCGGCGTGGACATTGGGCGCAGGCTAGCAGCCGGCAAGAAGTCGGACCGCTGTCACGCGGTGCGGGCAAATGGGAACCGTGGCATCGCGTCCGAGTGACGCCACAACGTCGAGCGGCGAACGCTGACAGGGACTCGGACCGGATCACAGCTCACTATGACTAGTTCTTAAGCTCTATTGTGACGTTCGTCACACGCCGATACGCTCACACCGCGATAGAACGCGGCGAGCCATGACCGCACACTCGCCGACCTCGAAAGGCGACCGCGTTCTTGCGCTACGCCAGGGCCGGGTTCTGACCGACACCCACTCCGCATGCAGAGCTTCGACCCCTCAATAGGACTCGATGCTGCGCTGTCGAGAGGACGGGGCCATGGACAACAAGAAGAAGACTGTCATGGCTGCGGCGCTGGCCACGGGAGTCATAGCTGCAGGCGGTACCGCGACGGCAGTTGCCGGCGAGCCATCCATAGCCCGCCGGCCAGCAACCACACCGCTGAATTTCAATTTCCCGGAAAAACGTATCCATCACCACGGCGGCGACACCTCCGGCAAGACCAGTGGCAAGACGAGCGGCACCAGCGGCCAGTCGTCCGGCTCGACCGGTTGGACCAGCGGCGGCACCAGCGGCAACACCTCCAGCGGCGGCACCTCAGGGCAGACCAGCGGCGGCACCTCAGCCGGCGCCAGCGGCCAGACCAGCGGCACCACCGGCGAATCCTCCGGCTCGACCGGCCAGACCAGCGGCGGCACCTCAGGGCAGACCAGCGGCGGCACCTCAGCCGGCGCCAGCGG
>ERZ724512.456-NODE-456-length-18741-cov-5.823344_pt1 | contig 18741 bp, 15 predicted proteins | sample MGYA00376045_ERZ724512 | MGnify/ENA primary metagenome ERZ724512 (study PRJEB28724, sample SAMN07190883) | activated sludge metagenome | isolation source: activated sludge of sewage treatment plant in Hong Hong | place: Hong Kong | collected 2016-03-17 ... | reverse complement strand
AAAGTGAGGGCACCATAGCAGGCAATTTTTCAACAAGTCAACGCTGGAGGCGGCGGGACGCATCTGATGAAAGCCCTCGATTCCACAGGGACCTCGCAAGGTCGTGCCGTTGTCTGTCCGTCCGGCCTTCTCCGCTCGCTCATACGCGATGTTGCTGCTTCCTTGACAGGTTCCGAGACCCTTGGCTACGATGCATCAGGACAATCTGTGCGACCATCTTCGTTGATGATTCCATGACCATCTTTTCCTTCTCTTCGACACGGCCGAGAGGCCGTCGCAACCTTGGACTGACTCTTGCGGGCGCCATGGGAATGGTGCTGGCCTCCTCATGGGCCTGGGCCCTGCAAGTCAGCGGATTGGAATCTCCACACAGCTTTCTGGCTGATCCCCCCTCGAGGTCCTATTTCATTTCCAACATCAATGGGGACAGCAACGCCCGGGATAACAACGGGTTCATTACCAAGCTGAGTGACGATGGTCGCATTACCGCCTTCAAGTTCATCGAAGGAGGTCGCGGAGAGGTCACGCTCCATGCCCCCAAAGGCATGGCCGTCGTTGATCAGGTACTGTATGTCACGGATGTCGACACCCTGCGCGCGTTTGACAAGAACACGGGCAAACCCGTCGCGACGGTAATGCTCCCCCGGCCCGCCGACAACAAGACCACCCAGTCGCTCGTGGATGTGGCTGCCGATGGAAAGGGCCATTTGTATCTCGCCGACCAGGGCGGCAATGCAATTTATCGGGTCGATCTGACCTCCCCATTGACGCTGTCTCTTTATGTGTCCGGAGCCCATTTGGCCGGTCCTTCAGGAGTGGCCGTGAATCCCAAAACCGGGCATATCGTCGTGGTGAGTTATGATTCCGGCAAGATTTTCGACATTACTCCGGAAGGAGCCCTGACCGAATTGGCCTCCAACGGATTTTTTACGGGACGCTTTCAAAACCTTAGCGGAGTCGATTTCGATCGCTGGGGAAGCATGTACGTATCAGATGCGACCAAAGGCAAGATCTGGCGCATGTTGCCGAACAACAAATTTCAAGTCATCGCGGAATATCTGCCCGGGCCGTCAGACCTCGGCATCGACCGCGTGAATCACTTGATTCTCGTGCCGTACCAGGACTCGAATGCGGCCGAGGTCAACGGCCTCGAATCTCCCACGGTGTCATCTGGTGATCGTGCCAAACGCACCTTGGCGGATTACGGGTTTGGTGAACCTCTGAAAGCTGACAAGGAAGGATCGGCCCGCAAATGAGCCAGTGTGTCTACTGTAAGCAGCGCAAAGGGAAACGTTCCTGTCCGGCCCTCACGGGGCTGATTTGCAGCCAATGTTGCGGGGAGCATCGCCTGGCCCGTATCTCCTGCCCTCCTGATTGCGAGTACCTCGACGCGGGGAGCGACTATCAACAGAAACGGCTCGGCGAACAGTTCGCCCCGGTCCGTCGGGAACTCTATCGTCAGCTCAGCGTCGCCGGCGGCGAAAAGGCGGCAGCCTTGTTCAACCTGATCGAAGTCGTGACATTCGGCTATTTCCATGACCGGCGGGATGGGCAGGATGCCGAAGTCTTCGCAGCCATTCAAGCGTTGCGCCGCACCCTCAGTCCTCTCCATGTGCCCGCCGCGCCAATGCCGGTCTTTGCGGAACGTCTCAAGAAGGAATATGACACGTTCGTCAAGCAGCAACCGCAGCAAATCGCCGACGCCGGCTCAGCCCCGGAAATTCTCGATCGCGCGTTGGCGCTCCTCACGGAATTTTCCGGCCAAGGGTTCCAATCACGCCGCTTCCTTCTTGGCATGATCGGCTATGTCAAAACCTTCCACCCCGAAATTGCCGAACATCTCACCAAGCAGCATGAAGCCGGTCGCATTGTGCTGCCCGGGCAGCTGACTCCGCCGCCTCAGGAACCCGCACCCCATGTCCATAGCCCGGAGTGCCGTCATCACCACCACTGATCACCTGCCGCTCGCCCAACCATGAGAGACGCCCATTCGCCGTTTGAGCAGGTTGTCTACCGCTAGATTCCACCTTCGCTTTCCCTCGTTTTCCCTTTAGTTACACCCCGTTTCTGCCGATACAGTCGGGCCAGGATTTACACCTGCGCAAGACACAAATCCGGACTGCGCGCGCAACGCATTGAAATTTCATGCATTCATTTGTCAGTAATCTCTTAGCCGCCTTGCCGAAGGGAGATGCGCTGGACGACCCGGCCTGGTCCGTCCGTCACCGCGGCATTCTCTATATCCTCTGGTTGCACGTTCTTGGCGTTCCCCTCTACGGCGCCTATATGGGCGCCGGGCCCAGCCTTTATCTCGGCGGTGGAGCCCTCCTCGGCGCCATTGCGATCGCCGCACAGCTTCCGGCAGTCGGTCGTCGGCTTCAGGCCGCCATTGCCACCTATGGATTGGTCACAGCCTCGGCGCTCTTGGTGCACCTCTCCAGCGGACGCATCGAACTGCACTTTCATTTTTTCGTGATGATGTCCGTGATCGTGCTGTACCAGGATTGGCTCCCGTTTCTGGTTGGACTGCAGTTCATCGTCATCGACCATGGGATTCTCGGCACCCTGGTGCCCAGCATGGTGTATGTCCATGCCGAAGGGCAGGCGCACCCGTGGACCTGGGCACTGATTCACGGCAGCTTCATTCTGGCTCAATGCGCAGCGCTCCTCTATTTTTGGCGTGTCAACGAGGTCGCTCGCGAGGAAGCCCTGCAGAGTGAGGCCCGCACCCGGATGATCATCGAAACCGCCCTCGACGCCGTCGTCACGACGAACGTCTCCGGCATCATTACCGACTGGAACACCCAGGCTGAATTGATGTTCGACGTATCCCGCACCGACGCCATCGGACAACCCCTGACCACCTATCTCTCCACGGCCCATTCTTCAACCGCGGCCGATGCCGGCGTGGTGCTTTCCGGACTGGTTCCCGGAGCGATTCTCAACCGTCGAGTGGAGAGCATCGGCCGGACCGGTTCCGGCCAGGAATTTCCCGTCGAGATCGCCACCAGCTGCCTCGCCATCGGAGGAACTCAACAGTTCACCACCTTCATCCAGAATATTTCCGAACGCAAGCAGCACGAGGAAGCCTTATGCCGGGCCAAGGAGGCGGCGGAATCGGCCAGTCAGGCGAAGTCCCAATTCCTGGCTAATATGAGTCACGAGATCCGAACCCCGATGAACGGGGTACTCGGCATGACGGAATTACTCCTCGCGACGCAGCTCAACGACCGGCAACGACGATATGCCGACACCGCGCACACATCCGGGACCAACTTACTGCACATCATCAATGACATCCTGGATTTTTCGAAGATCGAAGCCGGACGCTTGGTCTTGGAGCACATCCCCTACGACTTGCGCCAACTGCTGGCCGAAACCGCGACCATCTTTCACGAGCAGGCAGGGAAAAAAGGGCTGTCGTTGACCCTGGCGATTGCGCAAGACATCCCCATGACCCTCCACGGAGACCCGCACCGCCTGCGGCAGATCCTCACGAACCTCATCAGCAATGCGCTCAAATTCACAACCACCGGACGGATTGCCATCTCGGCAGCCATGGATCAGGCCCGGCCTGAACATGTACGGATCGAGGTGTCCGACACGGGAATCGGCATTCCAGAAGACGCTCAGGCTCGAATCTTCGATTCATTTGCGCAAGCTGACGGATCGACTACGAGAAAATATGGCGGGACCGGGCTCGGCCTCGCCATTGTGAAGCAATTAGTCGGCATGATGGGCGGGCATATTGAAGTGACCAGTGTGCCCGGAGAGGGAGCCACCTTCTGGTTTACGATCCTCGCGTATGCCACCGCAGCACGATCGACTGCCTCCGATCCATCCACCTCTTCCACGGAGGCGCTGCGGCGCCTGCACCATAAGTAAGGAGAACATCCCATGCATGTCGCAACCACCTCTCTAAAAGCCGGTCATGCCGATATTCCTGCTGAACTGGCCGCCCACGATTCGGAGAACAGTCTTCTCCTGCTGTTCGGATCCTCAAGTCTCATTGATCGACCGGAGCTCATTCAGCAAGTGATGGCCGCTTGCCCTCGAAGCCATGTGATGGGCTGCTCTACGGCGGGAGAAATTCATGGTGTTGAAATCTCGGATGACAGCCTGGTCGTCGCGGCCGTGCGCTTTGAGAAGACGCGCCTCCTCACCACCCAGGCGGCGGTTCACACCCCCAAAGATTCGTACGCGGCCGGACGCGCCATTGCCGCGAGCCTTCATCAGCCCTCACTCAGAGGCGTGTTAGTGCTCTCTGATGGGTTGAATGTCAATGGCAGCGAACTCGTGAAGGGACTGAATGACACCCTGGGAGGCTCCGTTGTCGTGACCGGGGGTTTGGCCGGCGATGGAACCGACTTCAAGCGGACATGGGTCATCAAAGACCGTGCGCCGCAGAGCGGGTATGTCACCGCCATCGGCTTCTATGGCGACCATGTCCGCTTGGGCCATGGCTCAAAGGGCGGATGGGATAAGTTCGGCCCTGAGCGGCGGGTGACTAAATCGGCAGGCAACATTCTCTACGAACTCGATGGGCGCCCTGCCCTGCAACTCTATAAAGAGTATCTCGGTGACCGCGCCGCCGGGCTCCCGGCCACCGGCCTGCTCTTCCCCCTCGCCATCAGATCTTCGAACACCGATGGGAAAGTCCTGGTCCGGACCATCCTGGCTGTCGATGAAGCGGCACAATCCATGACCTTCGCGGGGGATTTGCCGGAGGGCATGCTCGCCCAGTTGATGCGTGCCAACTTTGACCGCTTGATTCAGGGAGCGTCTGAAGCGGCAACCCTCACCCTGAACAATCATGAACCTGCGGGCAGCTCTTCCCCCACGCTGTCGATCGCGATCAGCTGCGTCGGACGGCGGTTGGTGCTCGGGGAACGAACGGAAGAAGAAATCGAAGCGACGCTGGAAATTCTGCCCAATGGAAGCCGCCAAGTCGGATTCTATTCCTATGGGGAAATTTCTCCCTATGCCAGCGGAGCCTGCGATCTTCACAATCAAACCATGACGTTGACCACGATTACCGAATTGTAATCTGTATGCATCCGCTGCTCACACGACAACTCAAGCGGTTGGGACTGGAGACTACCGCCGCCCCCACCTCGCTTGAGGCCTGGCAGCAACTGCTTGAACGCGTCAGCCGGAGCTACATCGAGTCCGACCAGGGACGCGAACTGCTCGAACGCTCGATTGCCCTGTCCGCCAGCGAGATGCAGGAACTGAACGAGCAGCTTCGCCGCACATCAGAAAGTCAGTTGACCCAGGAGCGGGACAAACTCCACACCGTGCTTCGTTCCATGGGTGACGGACTGTGCGTCGTGGATCGAAACTGGGACATCGTCCTGCTCAATCCTGAGGGGCAGCGTTTGTGGGGACTTCCCGAAGCGGACGTCGTGGGACGACGCCTGCCCGATATGATTTCCCTCTCGTACGGCACCAATCTCACCGAGCCGATCTTTACCCAGATGCTGCTGGATGAAACGGCTCAAGGACATTCCTTCAGAACCGATGATGGCATACTCACGTCGATCACGGGCCGTTCGTTTCCCGTTTCCTGCGTGTTGGCTCCTATCGTGCGGGACGGTCAGGCCGGTGGAGCGGTGCTGGTCTTTCGGGACATTTCGGAGCGCAAGCAGGCCGAGGATGTTCGTCGCCATACGGAGAGTTTGTTGCGGCAACATCAGGCCGCACTGTTTGGTCTAACCAGCAACAGCATCATTCAAAGCGGCGTGCTCGAGCCGGCCCTCCGAGAAATCACCCGGGTGACAGCCGCGACCCTCGGGGTGCGCCGGTGCAGCATCTGGCTTCTGCGAGACGACCATAGCGCCATTATCTGTAAAGATCTCCACGACGCGTCCAACAACAGCCATTCATGCGGGATGGAACTCCTCGCCGCGCAATTCCCCAAGTATTTCCGGGAGCTCCTCACGGAACGGGTCATAGACGCCTCGGACGCGCGGACCGATCCCCGCACGTCCGAATTCACCGACACCTACCTGACCCCGTTAGGGATCAGCTCGTTGCTCGATATCCCGATTCGCTTCAAAGGGAAACTGGTAGGAGTGCTGTGCAATGAACACGTAGGCACGCCACGCTCCTGGATGCTCGAGGAACAACAATTCAGTTATGCCGTCGCCTCGTTAGTGTCCTTGGCGCTAGAAGCGGTCGAGCGGCTCCACGCCGAAGGGGCGCTGCGCAAAAGCGAAGGGCGGACCAGGCTGATTATCGACACGGCGCTCAGCTCAGTCATCAGCATCGACGAGCAGGGACGCATTATCGGCTGGAACACGCAGGCGGAGCAGACATTCGGGTGGACGCGCCAGGAAGCCATCGGTCGCTTGATGGCAGAGACCATTATTCCGGCCTCTCAGCGAGAGGCTCACCAGAGAGGGATAAGGCAGTTCCTCAAAACCGGCGAGGGACCGATCCTCAATAAACGAATCGAAATTAGCGCGCTGCGCAGAGATGGCACGGAATTTCCGATCGAACTCGCGATCACCCCGCTCCGTCTGGAAAATGCCTATACCTTCACAGCCTTCGTCGTGGATATTTCCGAGCGGAAACAGGCGGAGGAAGCCCTGCGCACCAGCGAGGCCCGCCTCACAATGACGGTGCAAGGGTCTCACATCGGCATCTGGGATTGGAATCTCACCACCGATGCAGTCTATTTTTCGCCGCAGTGGAAGAGTCAGCTCGGCCACGACGATACCACATTGCCCAACGCATTCCAGGAGTGGCAATCCCGCATTCACCCGGAAGACCGGGCGCTGGTCCATCAGACCGTCCACTCTTGCCTGAACGGCGACCGCGCCCAATTCGAACTCGAGCATCGCCTGCGGCATCGAGATGGATCCTACCGATGGATTTTATCCCGCGGCACCCTCATACGCGATGTCTATGGCGTGGCCGCGCGAATGGTCGGCATTCATATCGATACGACCGATCGGAAACGTACTGAGGAGGAACTTCGCGCGGCAAAAGAAGCCGCAGAGGCGGCCAGCAAGGCGAAGAGCGAATTCCTCGCCAATATGAGCCATGAAATCCGTACGCCGATGAACGGCGTGCTCGGCACGACCGAACTATTGCTCAACAGTACCCTCACCGATAAGCAGCGCCATCTCGCGTCGACCGTGCACCGGTCGGGACGAACGCTCCTCGCCATCATTAACGATATTCTCGATTTCTCAAAAATCGAAGCCGGCAAGTTGGATCTGGAATGTGTCGGATTCGACCTGTCGCAACTTCTCGACGAATCCCTTGAGCTGTTCATGGAGACCGCGCGGCGGAAACACCTTCACCTGACCCAACAGGTCGACGAACGAGTCCCGCGCTATCTGATGGGCGATCCGGTCAGACTCCGTCAAATTCTCATGAATCTCTTGAGTAATGCCATGAAGTTTACCGAAACCGGCGGGGTGTCGCTGACGGCCGACTACATGAGTGGCACTCCCACTCATGCGCAACTCCGCATTTCGGTCACGGACACCGGCATCGGTATTCCGCCCGCCGCCAAATTGCGCATTTTTGATGCCTTCGCGCAGGCGGACGGTTCCACTACCCGACGGTACGGCGGAACAGGTCTCGGTTTGTCGATCGCCAAACAATTGGTGGGCCTCATGGGAGGAGCGATTACGGTGGAAAGTGAACCGGGCCGTGGCTCGACATTCTCATTCACGGCCCGATTCGAACTGCAACCGCTTGGCACGGGAACGGACAACGGCCTGCCATCCTATGAGCGACTTGCTAAGCCGCACCTTACTCTCGAACCGCCCTATGGGCCGTCGGAGCCATACCCGTCATCGCCTGGAACGGAGTCCAAGAGAGCGGGACACCGTGTGGCCAGGATTCTCATAGCTGAAGATAGCCCGGTGAATCGTGAAGTCGCCGTCGGCATGCTGGAAATCCTCGGGTACCAGGTCGAGATGGCGGAAAACGGCCGGCAGGCATTGGAATTGGCCGGGCGCAGTCAGTTTGACCTCGTGCTCATGGATTGTCAGATGCCTGAGATGGATGGGTTTACCGCGACGGGAGAAATTCGCCGACGTGAAGCGGCATCCGGCCAGCGAAGACTCACCATCATTGCCTTGACCGCCAATGCCATGCAAGGAGACCGGGAACAATGTCTCGCGGCCGGCATGGATGACTATCTGACCAAACCCTACACGCAGGTGCAATTGCAGACCGTCGTGCAGAAATGGTTAGACAAGCAAGGGACTGATCGAGCGCTCGCCCCAGTCTTCAGCTCAACGCAGGCGTTATCTGGCGAATCAGCCCCCGCTGCAGCTGCCCCCGCACCGAGCACTCCGAGCATGGATCCTAAAGCTCTCGACGGCATTCGGGCCTTGCAACGGCCAAACCGGCCTGATGTGCTGGCGTCCGTTCTTCGCAAGTATCTCGATAACTCACGAGACAGTGTAGATGCCTTACAGGACGCGATACGTGCAAACGATCCCGCTGGCTTGCAAGCGGTGGCGCATCGCCTTAAATCGAGCAGCGCTCAGCTTGGAGCCCTTGCAGTAGCCGCCCGCTGTAAGGAACTGGAGGCGCTGGGCGCTCAAAAAAATCTGATCGAAGCCGATCGTATTTTGGTCGAATTACATTCCGAATATGCTGCCGCTTGTGCCGTCTTTCGAAACGAGATCGCCAAGGAGAAATCATCATGAACCCGCTCACCTCGGGACGATCACCCTACGCATTAGTCACCGACGACGACATCATCATCCGCATGTTTGCACGGGAGGCCCTGGAACAAGCAGGATGGGAGGTCGAAGAGGCTGAGAACGGACTCGAAGCCTGCGCGGCCTTTAAGAAGTGCCCGCCGGATGTCGTACTGCTTGATGTCATGATGCCGGAAATGGACGGGTTTCAGACCTGTGCCGCCTTACGACAGTTACCAGGCGGCGAACACACCCCGATTCTGATCATGACTGGTTTGGACGATTTTGAATCCATTACAAAAGCCTATGATGCGGGCGCGACGGATTTTATCGTGAAGCCCTTGAACGCCATGTTGCTGACTCACCGCATCCGGTATATGGTTCGAGCCAACCAGGTACTCCAGGAACTCCGAGCCAGTCAGGCGACTCTGACGCAGGCTCGCGATGCAGCGATGGAAGGGGCCCGCCTCAAATCTGAATTCCTTGCGACCATGAGTCATGAAATCCGCACGCCGATGAACGGCGTACTCGGCATGACCGACTGGCTGTTGGAAACCGAACTGACGGCGGAACAGCTGGATTGCGCGCAAACGATCCGGTCCTCGGGCGATTCCTTGATGGTCATCATCAACGACATTCTCGATTTTTCCAAAATCGAATCCGGCAAACTGTCTCTCGAATTGCTCGACCTTGATCTGCCGAAGTTTGTCGATCGAGTCCTGGCGTTATTCGCAGAGCGAGCACAACGAAAGGGTCTCCTCCTTCATTCGCAGATTGCCGACGACGTCCCGGCTGCTTTATGCGGAGATCCGACCCGACTCCAACAAATCCTCAGCAACCTGCTGGCAAACGCCATCAAATTCAGTGATCGTGGAACGGTCTCTCTTACCGTCGATCTTGACCAGCGGCCGTCTGAACAGCGTCTCGAGTTTCCCGCCACCAGTTATGGCGAACTGTCATCCACTGCCAGCCGAATCAGTCACGTGCGATTCTCCGTAGCGGATAACGGTATCGGAATTGCGCCTAACGCGTTTGCGAAGTTGTTTCAGCCCTTCGTCCAGGCAGACGGATCCACCACGAGGAAGTATGGAGGAACGGGATTGGGTCTCGCGATTTGCAAGCAATTGGTGGAACTGATGGGGGGACACATCGGAGCGGAAAGCGAACCTGGAGCAGGGTCCGTCTTCCGGTTTACTGTCCCTCTTCAGCAACCACTCGCGGACAACGAACGAAACAAATCAGCCGCCTGACAGCAGGCTTCCTCTTCCCCTTCTGTCGTCTCTGCGCTCACGATTATGGAAGAGACGCCTGTGTATCTTTTCAGATACCTCCTGTAAGACTTCTCTGATACACCTACGGCCTCGACTTCTTGGGACTGTTAGTCATCCCATTGAAATCACTACTGAAAAGTAATGGCTTAAACTTTGCTTTACTTCATTGCGTACACATAGTATACAAAGCGGGTCGAAAGGGGTACCTCTCCAGCGTCAGCATGCAAACCCTTACCCATCCCAGCTAGTAGGCAAATCCATACACCCAAGGATGACATCTGTGCATTGCCTGACATTCGACATCGAAGAACATTTTCAAGTCTCACGATTTGACTCGCCGATTCGCCGACGACACTGGGGAGCCTTCGAAAGTCGGGTGACAGCCAACACCTGCAAGGTGCTGGATCTTCTCGCGCGCTATGACACCAAAGCCACCTTTTTTGTTCTGGGATGGGTCGCCGAGCGTCACCCCGGTTTGATCAAGCAGATTGCCGAATGCGGACATGAAATTGCGTCTCACGGATATGGGCATGAATTAGTCACAGCCCAAACCCCGGAGTTGTTTCGCGCTGATGTGAGACAGGCCAAACAGATCCTGGAAGACCTGATAGGATCTCCCGTCCAAGGATACCGCGCACCCGGCTTTACCATTACGCGTGAAACGCTGTGGGCCTTACCAATCCTGGCAGAAGAAGGTTACACCTACGACTCCAGCATCGTCCCTATCCGGCACGATCATTGTGGGCTTCCTGGATCTGATCCCTGGCAGCATCTGAAACAAACCTCGTCGGGTCCCATCTGGGAGGTTCCGCCATCCACGGTCAATCTCGGTGGAGTGCGGATACCCATTGCAGGAGGAAGTTATTTTCGGCTGTTGCCGTTCCCCGCTCTGTGCGGACTGATGCGGAGGATCGAACAAAAAGGCCGGCCTCTCGTCATGTATTTTCATCCGTGGGAACTCGATCCGTATCAGCCACATATGGAAGGCCCGTTCCTTTCCAAAATGTTCCACTATTTGAATCTGGACAAGATGGAATTTCGCATGTCCACGGTCATGAACAGCTTCCGGTTCGGCTCCATTGCTGAACAAATCGATCTTTCCCCGATCTTGCCTATCGATCCAACCGTCTTCCCTTCTACCCCAGCCGAAATCGCCCAAGACGTCGTCTGACCCTCGTCACCGCCAGGCTTTCTCAACCAGATAGCATCGCCATCTAGGCGGTTCACGAGCGGCCACGTGCTATGCAAAAGTAAGGATTGCACTGCCTCGGCAGGTTCAGTACGGTACGCACGTGAGGGACGAGCCTATACCAGCCTACAAGGGAGACGAAGCATGCAGAAGAGACAGGCGAATTTATGGGGCTGGTGGCTCAGGAGGGTCGGTCTGAGCGTGGCATGTTTCTGCGTCGTGCTGCTGCCTACCACAGGTTTCGGTCAATCCATCGAAGACACCGTACAGTTCATCAGCGACATGGCCAATACACACGGCTTCGTGCGAAGTCTTAGTTGCCGGAATCCGAAAGCCGCCAAACCAACCAAGGTGACCGAAATCTATAGTGTCATTCCAACAGGAACCAGACTCGGCACGATCGAGTTGAACCACGGGCACGACGACGTCAACACCGGCTTTACTCATTTCAATCTGCAGGACATCGAGAGCATTGCCTACCAGGGGCAGGACACGCGTGAGAATAACCTGGTGCTGTATGCGGTCCGCATATCATGCAATAGCAATGGCCCCTGCATTCTGAAAACCAGCTTCTGCACCGGAGCGGTCACGGAAGTGAAAGGCCAGTTTCCTGAGGACACATTGCTCTTTCGCTCTGCCTCACACGCGGAGCGCATGGCCAAAGCCCTCTCTCACTTCCTGACCCTCGTCCGCACCCAGCAACAGAATCAACCCTTCTAATCAGAACCGTCAGCACCCGGGCTGATCGTACAAGGCAGATCGGCCCGGTGCTCACGTCCAGCGCCTCACTCGATAATCGTCACCGTCATCTCGACACGATCAATCGGATTATCGCAAGGGCCCTTGTCTGCAGGACTCGGGGCACCCGTTTGGCACATGACTCTCGGGAGTGCCACAATTTTGTCCGCGACTCCGATCCCTTTCACCACTTCGCCAAAGATGGTGTATTTCCGGTCCAGGAAACGCGATTCCTCCACGACGATAAAAAATTGCGACCCCGCGCTATCGGGATCCTGTGCCCGCGCCATCGAGACAACGCCTCGCTTGTGCGGCAGATCGCTGAACTCAGCTTTGACGTTGTGTCCGGGACCGCCTTGACCATAGGCGTCTTTTCTCAACGAGTCCTTGGTGTTTGGGTCCCCCCCCTGAATCATAAACCCAGGAATCACACGATGAAATATCGTCCCGTTATAAAATCCTGACTTCGCGAGCTTGATGAAATTTTCGACATGTTTAGGCGCAACGTCCGGCAAAAACTTGATTTCAATGTCACCAACCTTGGTCTTGATGACCGCTCGCACATTACTCGCATTGACGGAATCGCCTGCCTTGGCAGGAGCATCAGCCGCCAGACCGGTTGTAGCCATGCCGATGGCCAGAACCAGGCTCATCACTGCCGCGCACCCAAATCGATTGTGCCATCGTGATTGTGTCATCATGCCTCCTTCTTGTCGGTTCCTTGAAGAGCTCATGTCGTTAATTGTGTCAGCGCTTCCCGCGCGGCCATCTGCTCTGCCTCTTTCTTGCTGTGCCCGCATCCGACTCCCCGCATCACGCCCTGAATTGTCAGTTGGACCTCAAACACCTTCTCATGGTCCGGGCCGGATTCTCGAACCGTCGCATACTGCGGCAAACTTTCAAACCGCTTCTGACAAAGTTCCTGTAGCTGCGTCTTGTAATCGTCCATTCCCGGCCGGGCCCGTTCTGCGCGAGCCGCCAGCAACTCCTCTTCCAGCACACGTAAGGTAAAGGTCCGGCTCGCCTCGAGGCCGCCATCCAGGTAAACGGCGGCGATCAACGCCTCGAGGGCATCGGCCAGCAACGAGTGTTTTTCACGGCCTTTCGAAAGCTCCTCGCCCTTTCCCAACCGCAACAGACGGCCGAGCTTCATCCGACGGGCGGCCTTGGCCAGGGACGCCTCACTGACCAAATGCGCCTTCAGTTTGGACAGCCCGCCTTCGTTGCTGCCGGGGAATTCTGCGGCGAGATACTCGCTCATGACTAACGACAGGACCGCGTCGCCGAGAAATTCCAAGCGCTCGTTTTGAGTGCGGTCTTTGGTACGTCGCTCGTTCGAGTAGGATTTATGGGTCAGGGCTTCTTCCAGCAGACGCGGCTGACGAAAGCGGTAGCCCAACAGGCGCTGGACCGCCTCGATTGACGTTGCCGACGTCATACCACCTGACTCGTGCTCTGAGGAGGATTATTGGTCACACCGGCGAAAAAGCAGGCAGGCGTTGACCCCGCCGAAGCCGAATGAATTCGAAAGGACCACCTGAGTCTTGGTCGCACGAGCCTTATTCGGAACATAATCCAAGTCGCAGGCGGGATCAGCATGATCAAGGTTGATCGTGGGAGGCAGAATACCATGGTGCAACGCCAGAATACTGAATACGGCCTCGATCCCACCGGCGGCGCCCAGGAGATGGCCCGTCATCGATTTCGTCGAACTGACCGGAATCTTATAGGCCTGCTCCCCAAACACGTGCTTGATCGCCTTGGTTTCGATGGCATCGGCCATCGTCGAAGTGCCGTGGGCGTTGATATAGCCGATGTCCGTCTTCGCCACACCAGCGTCTTTGATCGCCATTTCCATGCAACGCACCGCACCCTCACCTTCTTCGGGCGGCGCCGTAATATGGTAGGCATCACTATTCATGGCATACCCGATGACTTCGGCATAGATGCGTGCACCGCGCGCGCGGGCATGCTCCAATTCTTCGAGCACCACCACGCCGGCCCCTTCTCCCAACACGAATCCGTCACGATCCTTATCGAAAGGCCGACTGGCTTTCGCCGGTTCGGTATTCCTGAACGAAAGGGCCTTAGCCGACGCAAATCCGGCAACACCCAGCGGGGTAATTGCCGCTTCCGCACCACCGGCAATCATGACATCCGCATCGTCCCGCTTGATGAGGCGATAGGCGTCGCCGATGCAATGGTTCCCCGTTGCGCAGGCCGTGACCGCGCAGGAATTCGGACCTTTTGCGCCGACTCGAATCGCCACCTGGCCAGAGGCCAGGTTGATGATCGTCATCGGAATAAAAAATGGCGAGACTCGACCGGGGCCCTTTTCCTTCAGCACATCATGGTAATGTTCGATCGATCCCAGCCCGCCGATGCCAGACCCAATATAGACTCCAACCCTCGTCGCCTCTTCAGGCGAAACTTTCAGGCCGGCATCGTCCACCGCCAGTTGGCTCGCCCCCACCGCATAGTGGATGAAGGTGTCCATCTTCTTGATTTCTTTTTTCTCGATGAACTGGGCCGGATCGAAGTCTTTGACTTCTCCCGCAATCTGCGCATCGTAACCGGTCGGATCGAATCGCGTGATGCGGCCGATACCCGACTCCCCGGCGCACAGCGCCTTCCAAGTCTTGTCTACTCCGGTGCCCAACGGAGTCACCAGTCCAAGGCCGGTTATCACGACACGTCTGACGGGTCGATCCTGCATAGGTAGCGTCCGTTAGGCCTTCTCTTTAATGTAATCCAACGCCTTGCCGACCGTGAGAATTTTTTCCGCATCCTCATCGGGGATCTCAATTTCAAATTCTTCCTCAAGCGCCATCACCAACTCAACAGTGTCGAGTGAATCCGCGCCCAAGTCTTCGACGAAGTGTGCCTCAGGAGTCACCTCTTCTTCTTCGACCCCTAACTGTTCCGCAATAATTTTCTTCACCCGTTCATCTACTGTTGCCATGGACTTGCCCACCTCCTTCCTATCTTATCTCATCCGCCACATTTTTTGCCGGAACATCCGGTTCGACCGAACCGATCGAGACACAGGCCCGACTCACTTATACCATGAGCATGCCGCCGTTCACGTGCAACACCTGCCCCGTGATATACGACGCTGCATCCGACACCAAAAACCGAACCGCCGCGGCAATATCGGAAGGAAGCCCCAATCGTCCCAGGGGGATCTGTTTCTGCAAGGCTTCTTTCACCTCCGGCGGCAACCCCTGCGTCATAGCCGTATCGATAAAGCCCGGCGCCACGGCGTTGACCGTCACGGCGCGACTGGCATATTCACGCGCGGCCGTTTTTGTAAACCCGATGACCGCTGCTTTTGACGCCGAATAGTTCGCCTGCCCCACGTTTCCCATCGCCCCGACGATCGAGGCGATATTGACGATACGGCCAAACCGTTGCTTCGTCATGGGGAGCAACACCGCTTTGGTGCAATGGAATGTCCCGTTCAAATTGACCTGCAGGACCAGATTCCAGTCTTCTTCCTTCATCCGAAGCAGCAACCCGTCGCGCGTAATCCCGGCGTTGTTCACCAGGATATCGATCCGACCCCATTCCTGCATGACCTGATCGGCCATGGCCTTCGCATCATTCCAGTCGGACACATTCACTTTGACACTGAGAGCCCGTCGCCCCAGTTTCTGAATCGCCGCAACGGCATCCTGCGAGCGCGCCGGGTCGAGGTCTGCCACGGCGATATCCGCGCCATCCTCAGCCAACCCTTCCGCAATCGCACGCCCGATTCCCTGGGCCCCGCCGGTGACAATCGCTACTTTTCCCTGTAATGACATCAGTCTACTCCCACGCAATCTCGAAGCTGCTTATGGCTGCCTGTTTACGCCCACAGTGGTGAGGGCTGCGTCCAATGACTTTTGATCATGGACATTGGCGGTGACTGCACCCGGAAGTATCCGCTTGACCAAGCCCGTCAAGACCGTCCCGGGCCCGATTTCAAGAAAGGTCGTCACACCCATCTTGGCCATGGTCTGTACCGACTCTTCCCATCGCACGGACGAGGGCAACTGTCGCACCAACGATGCCCGGATGTCTTCTGATCGCTGCAGGGCCACCGCCTCGGCATTATTGATCAATGGCACCGTCAAATCCCGCCACGCGACTCCGCCGAATTCCGCGGCCAGCCGGTCTGCAGCCCCCTGCATCAAGGGTGTGTGAACCGGTACACTCACCGGAAGCGGAATCGCCTTCTTGCATCCCTTCGATTTGGCAATGTCGATCGCTCGTTCGACCGCAACCTTCTCGCCCGCAATGACCACCTGGCCGGGAGAATTGAAATTCGCCGCGGCGACCACACCGACAGAGGAGGCCTCCTGACAGACGGCTTTCACCACTTCCGCAGAAAGACCGAGCAATGCGGCCACCAGCCCTGTCCCCGGCGGAACAGCTTCGGCCATATACCGCCCACGCTTTTGCACCAGAGCCACCGCATCTCGAAACGATAGCCCGCCGGCTGCAAAGACCGCTGAATATTCCCCGAGACTATGCCCGGCAACCGCCAGCGGACTCAGTCCGGCCGGTTCCAAGGCCTTCAGCGCTGCTGCACTGCTGACGAGCAAGGCCGGTTGCGTGTGTTCTGTGAGATTGAGCCGTTCAACCGGCCCCTCAAAACAGAGCTGAGCCGCATCGTAGCCGAGGATGGTGGAGGCCTCTTCATACACCGCCCTCACCGCCGGGAACGCATCATACAACCCGCGTCCCATGCCTACTGATTGCGACCCCTGTCCGGGGAACAAAAATCCGATGGCTGAAGCTGTCATAACCGCGTAAGGTATCGTAGAAACCAGGCTCAATGTCAACGGAAAAAGCCGGACACATTCGGCACCGCCGGACTTCACATCCGGCTACCGACCAGTGGCCGCACCTTCACCAGCGAATCAGCGTCGACGCCCAGGTCAGCCCCGCGCCGAAAGCTCCGAACATCACCAATTGTCCATCCTTGACCCGTCCGTCCCGCACGGCTTCGTCCAGGGCGATCGGGATGGAGGCTGCCGACGTGTTGCCGTATCGATCCATATTCAAGACGACTTTTTCGAGCGGAAGACCGAGACGATCGGCCACCGCTTTGATAATGCGCAGGTTCGCCTGATGAGGAATATACAGATCAAGATCATCGACTGACAGCTGGTGCGCTGCGAGCGTTTCGCGTGCGACTTCCTCCAGAGTCCGTACTGCGACCTTGAACGTTTCGTTGCCCTTCATCTTAATGTACTGCGACCGCTCGCCCACCATCGCTTCAGAAGGAGGAATCCGGGTTCCGCCCCCGGGCACCACGATCAGATCGGACAAACTGCCGTCCGAATGCAGGTGGCTGGAGAGGATGCCACGTTCTCCCTCGGCAGCGCTCACCACCGCAGCGCCGGCGCCATCGCCGAATAAAATACAGGTATTGCGATCGGTCCAATCCGTAATCGTGGACATCACTTCCGAGCCCACGACGAGGACATGGCGCATCCCCGTTCGGACATAGGCATCGGCGACGCCCAACGCATAGACGAACCCGCAGCAAGCGGCCGAGATGTCGCAGGCTGCCGCTCGCGTCGCACCCAGGCGGTGCTGAAGCAGACAGGCAGTCGACGGCAACGGCATGTCGCCCGTGCAGGTGGCCAGGAGAATCAGGTCGAGATCGCTCCCGGAAAGTCCGGCAGCTTTTAATGCGCGTTCCGCGGCGATCAACGCTAAATCTGAACAGGCCTGTCCCGGAGCCGCGATACGCCGTTCCCGGATTCCGGTGCGCTCGCGAATCCATTCATCCGAGGTCGCCACCAGCTGCTCCAGGTCACTATTGGTCATCACCCGCTCGGGCGCATAAGACCCAGTTCCTGTGATCCGCCCCCGTATCACGCCTGTTTGTCCTCCAGCCGCTCGTCCTGATGCCGTCTCAAGCTCTCCTCGATGTCGCGTTGAATCAGCTCATCTAACCGGGTTTCGGCCAAGCCCTTCGCTCGTCGAATGGCATTTTTGATGGCCTTGGCGGATGAGCGGCCATGGCAGATCATGGTCGTCCCATTCACCCCCAGCAACGGCGCGCCGCCGAATTCCGCATAGTCGATTTTTCGCTTCAAATTCAGCAACGGCTTTGCAATCAACGGATAAGCCAACCGCCCGAGCCAGGAACCGGAGAGTTCCTTCATCAACAACTTCTTGATGACGTCCGCGACGCCTTCCGAAATCTTGAGGGCCACATTGCCGATAAACCCGTCGCATACCACCACATCGGCGCTTCCGCTGTAGACTTCGCGTCCCTCGATATTCCCGATAAAATTCAATGGGCTGGTTTTCAACAGCTTGAACGCTTCTTTCGTAACCTCGTTCCCCTTGCTGTCTTCTTCGCCGATGCTCAACAGCCCTACGCGCGGATTGGGTTTGGCATAGACATGCCTGGCGAATTCATTGCCCATCAAGGCGAATTGCTCCAGATGTTGCGCCGAACAATCGACATTGGCCCCCACATCAAGCATGATCGCACTTCCCGTCAATGTCGGTAACATCGTGGCAATCGCCGGCCGCTCGACACCTTTGATCAATCCCAACACGAAGAATGAGGCCACCATGCTCGCGCCGGTATTGCCGGGGCTGACCACGGCATCGGCTTCACCGGATTTGACCAGCTCCGTCGCCACCCAAATGGACGAGTCCCGCTTCTTCCTGGCCACAGCGGCAGGTGACTCGTGCATCTCCACCACTTGCGGCGCGTGCCGAATGGTAATCCGCGTATCGTTACAGTTGAGTTTGCGGCATGCGGCGGTCAGCTCGTCTTCCTTGCCGACCAAAATGATGCCGACACCCAGTTCCTGCGCGGCTTGCATCGCGCCTTCAATGACCGGGGCCGGTCCGTGGTCTCCGC